>WNGK01000887.1_pt1 | contig 45973 bp, 43 predicted proteins | sample 5400601 | NCBI WGS metagenome assembly WNGK01 (sample SAMN13153376, study PRJNA577476) | soil metagenome | isolation source: 60 cm soil or saprolite under Garry oak tree replicate 1 | place: USA:California | collected 2016-06-15 | reverse complement strand
AACCGTCTGCATCCGTTGCCGGATACGACGTGCGGTTTCCGGGATTTCGATCCAGATCGGCGAAAGGATTTTCAAAACGTCGCCGCTGTCGATCGAGTCCACACGCCGAGTGCCGAGCTGGGGGAAGACATATTTTTCCAACGTCGAGATCCACTGTTCGGCGTGCCTCTCGTTCCGGAACGTTTGTGCGCGGGCTTGGTGGACTTCGCGTGCGGCCTTTTCAAAAGTCGGCACCGTTTTCACGTGTCGCTCTTGGCGCCGCACCGTGAGGGGGTCACCGCCCTGGCGCGCAATCTTTCGCAGACGGAGCGCTTCCTCCCTCGCTTCGGCTAGAGTGACGAGGCGTTGAGAGCCAAGGCCGAGGTCATGCCGCCGGCCGTGTATCGTGAGACGCTGGACCCACTTCCTCGAGCCGTCGTCGCCGATGACCAGGTATAAGCAGTTCCCGTCCGAATAGTGACCGGGCTCGGACGCATTGCGAACGAAGGCGGCCGAGAGCCTCTTGTCGGGTTGTTGTTGTTTGGGTGGTTGTCGTTTGTGTTGTAATTGGTCAGACATGGTTGCGTCACCTCCTTGACGCATTTGTTGAGCGCCGGCGCGGATGCGGGAAACATCAACGCCGGCGCGTTATGAATTAAGAGCGAATCACTGTCCGTCGAACCTTTCCGTCCTACGTTCCGTCCAACGAGATTTTTCGGATGCTAGCGGAAGCGTATGGACGACTATGGACACACGAGGTCCGGCAACCTGTGTTAGTCTTAGGGTTTGTCGGGGATGAGCCGGTCGCCGCCGGATGACGGCGAAAGCAAAAAGGACAGACACTCTCTCCGTTTCAGTCTGGGAACCAGCTTGACCGCGTGCGCTATCCATGGCAAGCGCCAGCTCGTCCGTGGGCGCCCGCGTTTTAGCAGGCCCGGGGGGCTGCGCAATTGGAGCCTGAAAACCCCGCCAGGTCCGGAAGGAAGCAACGGTATTGGGTCAACCAATGTGACGCAGTATCCCCCAGGCCTGGCCATCTCACGGTCTTAAATGACAATTGAAAATTGAGAAATTTCCGGAGAAAGCGTCGTTGCTCAATGCTAGTTTGGTCATTTCCTGAAGATTAAGCTGCCTCCAGCTTATGAAATACCAAGTCATTGCGAGAAAATTTCGGCCGCAGGTTTTTGAAGATGTCGTCGGTCAGAAGCCGATTGTCCAAACGCTGCAGAATGCGATCCAAATGGGCCGGGTCGGCCACGCCTATCTTTTCTCAGGACCGCGCGGTGTGGGAAAGACGACAACGGCTCGGATTCTGGCTAAGGGCCTGAATTGCGTCGAAGGGCCGACGATTACGCCGTGTAACCGGTGTCCGTCTTGCGAGGAGATTACGTTGGGAAAGTCGATCGATGTCTTTGAGATCGATGCGGCTTCCAACACCGGGGTGGACAACATCCGTGAACTACGTGAGAGCGCGAAATACGCGGCGGCGCGAAGCCGGTACAAGATCTTCATCGTTGATGAAGTTCACATGCTTTCGACATCGGCCTTCAACGCTCTCCTCAAGATTCTGGAAGAGCCTCCGCCGCATGTCATATTCATCATGGCGACGACAGAACGGCATAAGCTTCCCGCCACGATCTTGTCGCGGTGCCAGCAATTTACCTTTAGAACTATTCCTGCCGCGGAAATCCACGAGCATCTCCGCCAAATTGCCGATCGCGAGAGTATAAAGATCGACGACCGGGCATTGAGCTATGTTGTCAAAGCCGCCGAAGGCAGCATGCGCGATGCACAGTCGGTTCTGGATCAGATCATTTCGTTTAGTGGACAGGAAATCACCGATGAAGACGTGCGTGATGTCCTGGGATTCATTCCGAGCGAGATCCTCGACCGGACGCTCGACGCCCTTGCTGCGAGGGATTCCAGGACGCTGCTTGAAATTGTCGGCGTCATTGTCGATCAGGGTTTGAATCTCCAACAGTTCGTCCGAGAGTTTATCGGCAAAGTTCGCGATCTTTTGATCTCGCGTCTTGGATTGCAAGAGAAGATCTCAGGAAACGCCGACGAAAAACGGGAGCTGGCCGCCCGTGCCGGCAAATTCTCCGAACAGGATCTGATTCGGTTTTTCGACATGCTGCTTCGAATCGAAAACGAACTCCGGTGGACTTCACAACCCCGCTTCCACCTGGAGGTCGGACTGGTCAAGCTCGCCAAAGTCGGGCACGTGCGCGACATCGAAGAAGTCTTGCGCGAAATGAGAGGAAGCGACGGGCCGCCGAAACGGCCGGCTCCCGCCCCAGAGAAGGAAGAGAGACTTCCGGCAACTCCGGTTGGAGCGGACCTTCCCGGCACCTTCACCTTTGCCGATATTTTCACGCGCCGAGTGGAGGACAGGTCGGCGACAACGGCAGTGCATCTCCAGAAGGCGGAACGGATCGAACGAGGCGAAAATCATGTGGAAGTCGTGATCGCCAGTGGAACGTCGTCCACGATGCTTCAGTCCAAGGAGCACAAAGCGGTGCTCGACGCCGTCGCCAGTGAACTCATTGGTAAACCCGTTTCCGTGTCTCTTATAATGAAAGAACAGCCGCCGAAAGGTGAACTGGCCGGTGGAAACGCCAAGGACGAACCTCTCGTGAAAAGATTTTTAGAAGTTTTCCGTGGCGATATCGCGCAAATCAAGCCCGCGAAAGGGGAATAACAATGAACTTGCAGCAGCTGATGAAGCAAGCCCAGCAGATGCAAGAGAAGCTGCAAAAACAAATGGAAACAACGGTTGTCGAAGCGACGGCGGGCGGCGGCATGGTTTCCGTAAAGATGAACGGACAAAAACACCTTCTCTCGCTGCAGATCGATCCGGAAGTTTTCAACGGAGGCGATAAGGATATGTTGCAAGATCTTATCGTCGCTGCGGTTAACGAAGGCAGTCGCAAGGTCGATGAAGCGCTACAAGGCCAGCTTGGAAGCTTGACCGGCGGGCTGAAGATCCCAGGCCTCTTCTGAAATGTGGCTTCATGGATATTGCAGAGCCCGTCCAGAGACTCGTTGAGCAATTCAAGAAATTACCGGGCATCGGAACCAAGTCTGCCCAGCGCCTTGCATTTTTCATTTTGAAAATGGAGCAAGCAGAAGCATCCGAGCTTGCCGAATCCATTCTGGAAGTGAAGCGATCAATCCGGCGGTGCTCGACTTGCAACAATCTCACGGATGTCGATCCATGCCAGTTCTGCACGCATCCCTCGCGTTCGGACCGCGTGCTTTGCGTGGTTGAAGAATCGAACAACATCCTTCCAGTCGAAAAGACCCATGAGTTCAAAGGCCGCTATCACGTGCTGATGGGTTCGATTTCGCCATTGAAAGGGGTCGGTCCCGACCAGCTTGCGATCGCATCACTGCTTCAACGATTGCACTCTGGTAATGTCGAGGAAGTGATTGTTGCGACGAATCCAAATGTTGAAGGCGAAACGACCGCTCTGTATTTATCACGCTTGATCAAACCGCTCGGAATCCGCGTTACTCGTCTTGCATTGGGATTACCGGTCGGCGGAGATTTGGAATACGCCGACGAGGTCACGATGGCCAAAGCGTTAGAAGGCCGTCGCGAATTGTAGTCTTTCGCGGTCGTCAAGAACGCGCCATACGGCCACAGCTACCAGAGCATTTTCAAGGCGAACTGAATCACCCGCGCCGCTTCTCCCGTTGAAATGATCGTCTGTGTGGTCGGCGGAGCCACCGTCTGGCAGCATGTCTGCGCAAATACCGTAGAGCGGATGCTGGGTGAACCCGACGAAGCGTCACGCGGATTATCAAAATTCGCATGGTTCAGCGCGTTAAACATTTCGGCGCGGAACTGCAGATTGAATCTTTCAGTCAACTGGAAACGTTTGCCGATTCCCAGATCGAGATTCCAGTACCCCGGAGCTTCAAAAATGTTGCGTCCCGCGCCATTCGTTCCCGGCGCCCGGATGGCAAACGCGCTGGCGTCCTTGAAAACGACAGGACCGATCACACTCGGCACTTCCTGCAAGCGAACCTGCGGTTTGGCGCCGACGATATCCGCACGCGACTCGTGAGAGAAGTTGGACGTGCGGACGCCGCTGCGAACGCTGAAAGGCTCTCCGGACATGAACGTGTATATTCCGTTGAGGCTCCAGCCGCCGACGACATGGTTCAACACCGGATGAATCGACGAAGCGAACCGTTTTTGTCTTCCAACAGGGAGCTCCCAGAGTGAATTTACGATGAGCACATGACGACGATCGAAGTCCGAGCGGCCACGCTCCTGACGCCAGTCGCGCGTATCAGTCGGCGTGCGGGAGTTCGTTGTGCTGAGCGCGCCGCGTTGTGCTGAGCGCGCCGCCAGACGTCGCTCCGACAGGATCAACCGATTGATCGTCCATGGATTTGCCAAGCGTGTACGCAAGTCCCGCCTGTAAACCATCGCCGAAGCGCTTTCTCAATGTGGCCTGGGCGCTGTGATAATACGAATCTCCTCCCGAATCGAGATACGTGATCTTAGCGAACTGTTGGTTGGGCCGCAGCTTTGCCGCTAATGTTGTCTGCTCGACGGGCGGTGTAAGGAACGAAGATGGCTTTACAGTCGGTGGCGGCAATTCCAGCGGGAAGCCCTGACCGATCCGGATGTCCGCCACTGACGCGCAGCCCGGTGTTGTCGCGGCCCCAACGGTTGCGGAACAGGAGTACGTCGGTCCAGGAACCTTGCCGGAAACTGCTGTCACTTGGAATGAAGAAATGGGATCGAATGCGATTCCGTAGCCGGACCGGATCACGAAATCGGGCCGGGGACTCCATGCAACTCCAACGCGCGGGGCGATCGCGCCGGCGTTGTTTCGTTCATACCAGCGGTCGGTTTTTCGGAAGGTGATGAGCCCCGCCCCGACTGGTTTGTCTGGAACATAGACACCGTTCAAATTGTTGCTATCGGTGGCATCGATACTGCGGGCGCCGACCACCGGCGTGTTAAATCCAGCAGGCGTTCGAATGTTTTGCATGAAAGACATTAGCGGCGTTACGTTCGTGCCGCCAGGCTGCCCGCGCTGGTCGTTATGTTCATAAAGGCGAACATTCGCTCCCGTTCGGAAAACCTGTGCGCCAGTCACGATTGTCGAGAAACTGTGGAGTTGTGACTGCCCGAAACGTTCTTGGCGTGTTGATGTATGGCAGGCTAATCGTGTTGTTGAAAGCGTTGGTGGTCCCGCCAGGACTACTCGTAAATGGCAGCACGTCATGAAACGCGGGATTTGCTTCGCCCTGCGTAAACAAGAAGACAAACCTCGCGAAACCAGCCGTGAATTCGTTCACAACGCGAGAGGAAATCGTCTGGCGATAACTGATGGCCAGATTCTTCGTTGCTCGGAATACTTCACCCAGCGGCGGAAAACCCGGAAACACCTGTGGCCGCGCGTTCAGCGGGTCGCCCTGTCGCGTGTTCTGGTCGGCTTGAAGCCATCGGACAAACACCGTATTCCGCTCGTTGAAACTGTGATCGACCCGAACCATGTAGTTGGGACCTTCGTTGCTTGTCGGCGGATTCCATATATATCCGGCGGAATTCAAGCCGTCACCGACGATATACGAATTCGGTAGTGGATACGTTTTGAACAAGGCCAACATTTTTGGATCGGCGCCGATCCGCAGTGGATCGGTGGCGAACATATTGAAGGACCTGACGCAATTCAGTTCCGAGGCGCTCGCACAATCGCGTACTCCTGGCCGATATGCGCCTGTCGCCGAGTCGACGAGCAATGGACTGTTTCGCGTGATCGTCTGTCCATTCAGCACCAGCGGGTTCACTGGATCAGTCACAAAATACCGGACTGAAAGGCTACTGCATTTTCGGAAACAGGATCGGGAGCACCTGTTCCGTGGTGAACATGCAACGTGCGTTGTGGCCACAGAGAGGAACGACCATAAGTTTCTGCCGGGCGTCGTATTTCCGATTTACGTAATTCGCGAAAGCCTGGCCCCGAGCCAGACGGTTCGCGCCTTGAGCCATGGCGGGACAAGAAGAATCGAAGCCGGCAAGCGGCAGCGTGTCGAGCTCGCCGACCAGGTATGTGGCAGGGCGCGAGGCCAGTTGCTTCCTCAATTGATCGTCACTGAGTCTGGCCGAATAACCGCTGCGGCCTTTAAGACCATACGGCCAGTTGTCATACGTCGTGCAATTGCGGGCGTCTCGAAAAGCACGAAATTCTTTGCCGTCGCCGTCGGGGCGTTCGGGATCCGGGTACGCATAGCTGGAAGGGTTGGCGACGACGTATGCTATGGGCACTCCGATTTTTTCGTGTATTTCATTTGCCATCTCATACCGGGTGACAAATTGCCCGCCAGCCGAGTGACCCGCAACAACGATGGCTTTCAAATTGGGAAACGCTTCCCTTTTGACGAGGCTCCCCAGAATCTCGTCGAAAAAATCGAAAGACATCAGCTTTTCATTGTTCGTCGCCGTTCCGCCGGATCGCCAACTGTCGCCATTGCATGGCCAGTTGACTTCATTCACCGCAAGCATGTCCATACACTCGCGTCCATCATTCGACGCGAATCGAGGCGAAATCACGACTGTGTCTTCGAGGGCGCCTGCAAGGAATGTCGCCGCCAGCGCCGTTCGGAAGTAATTGTCCGCATCGCGTCCTGCGCCGTGCACCACAACCAGCGCTCGTGTGACCCTATCGTTTTTCGCGTCGAGCGCGTACGTACGGTAGATCATCGATCGCGACGGCCCGCCGCCGAGATTTATCCATTCGCTGCAAATGGGCGTCGCACTAATGCATGGCGATGTCCGCTGCGATTGTGCAGGCACGGCCAACCCAGCGATCAGAAGAAGTGTCTTTAGCATTCTTTGGTCCCCCGCCGGATTGCAGTCTATCCGACACCCGAACGGTTTTCTAGAAAACATGACGACGCTGACTGTAGCGGCGCTCTATGAGCGCCGCCAGTCCAGCAAGTACAGATCGTCGGCGGTCCGCAAAGCGCGATAGCGCGCAGCCTCAAGAAATAGACCGCCGCTACAGTTCAAGCTGACCGACTACCGAATTCCAGTAAGCAGGAGCGTTTCCTTTGACGAGCGCTTTTCGAGGAAGAAATCCACGCTGTCGCCGATATTCCGCCGCTGTCCCCAGTGGTCATTTTTGCGACATCATCTGCTCGAAGACGTCTTCGGCATGATAGGAACTGCGAACGAGGGGGCCGGAGAAGACCCACCGGATGCCAAGCTTGCGGGCCATTTCGCCCAGGTCAGCGAATTCGTTGGGATGGTAGTATTTTTGAATTTCCGCGTGCTTCATTGAAGGTCGAAGGTATTGCCCGATCGTGAGGATATCGACTCCGGCCTCGACGGCGTCCTGCATCAATTCAAGGATCTCTTCGGTTGTCTCGCCGAGTCCCGCCATGATGCCGGTCTTGATGAAAATGTGCGAGGACATCCCCTTCGCGGCCTTCAGCAGACCGAAAGACGTGGTGTAATCGGACTTGAAACGGATCTTAGGATAAAGCCGTCGGACCGTTTCGATGTTATGGGAAAAGATATCCGGACCGGCGGTCACAACCGTTTTTACCGAGTCCAGCGAGCCCTGGAAATCCGGCGTTAGCAACTCGATCTTCACGTTTCCGTCGAGTTTGCGAATTTGGCGGACGGTGTCGGCGAAGATGGCCGCGCCGCCGTCGGCCAGATCGTCCCGATCGACAGAGGTGATCACGGCATGCTTCAACCGGAGCTCGGCAATGGCGGCAGCGACACGCGCGGGCTCCATCAGATCGTATTCGCTGGGACGCCCGCTGGTCACGGCGCAGAACGCGCAAGCGCGTGTGCAGATGTTGCCGAGAATCATGAATGTGGCCGTTCGATGTTTGCCCCAACACTCGGCGATATTAGGACACATCGCATCCTCACAAATCGTGTTGAGCTGGTGAGAGCGAAGAATCCGGCGGACTTCGAAGAAATTTTTGCCGCTGGGTATGCGGACCTTCAGCCAATCGGGACGGTTGCTCATATGTGGATTGCAGCCCCAAAGACGTTTTCCATGGCTTCGTGTGTAGCTTCCGCTAGCGTGGGATGAGCGTGGATCGTGTTGACCAAGTCTTCGACCGTGCCTTCCAACGCGATTGCGGCCACAGCTTCGGAAATGATTTCCGTAACGGTCGTTCCAATCATGTGAACACCGAGGATCTCGCCGTATTCGGAATCGGCAACGATTTTCACGAAACCATCGCTGGCGTCTTCGATCTTCGCCTTGCCTATAGCAGTAAATGGAAACTTGCCGGTTTTAACTTTATATCCAGCTTCTCTGGCCTTGGATTCGGTCAAGCCGACACTTGCCACCTGCGGATCACAATAGGTACAGGAAGGGACGTGGTTGTAGTTGATCGGAACCGGGTGCTTATCGGCGATTCTTTCGACTGCAACGATGCCCTCCTGCTGAGCCACGTGGGCCAGCAACGGCGAAGGCGTCACATCGCCGATGGCGTATACGCCCTTGACGTTCGTCTCCATAAACTCATTCACCTTGATAAAGCCGCGATCCGTCGTGACGCCAATCTTCTCGAGTCCGACGTTTGCCGTATTTGGGCCGCGGCCCGTCGCCATCAACAATTTCTCAACCGTGAAGTGCTTGACTTCGCCTTTTTCGGTCTGAAATGTGACCTCAACGCCTGCGTCCTTTGGTTTGGCACTCTCGAGTTTCGCCTTCGTATACACCTCGATGCCCTTTTTCGTGAAGACGCGCTTGAGTTCCTTCGAAACTTCCTCATCCTCCAGCGGAACGATGCTGGGCAGGATTTCAATGACCGTCACCTTCGCGCCGAAGCTGCTATAGATTGATGCAAATTCGACACCGACGGCGCCGCTGCCGACTATAAGCATCGATTTCGGGACCTCGGCGAGATCCAAAGCTCCTACGTTGCTGAGGATGTAATTCTCGTCGAAGTTATAACCAGGCAGCGATTTCGCTTCAGAACCGGTGGCGAGAATGATGTTCTTCGCGTTGACTTCAGTTGAAACACCATCCCCCTTTACAACAATCTTATTAGGAGTGACGACGGTACCGTAGCCTTTGAAAACGGTGGCCTTGTTTTTTCGGAGCAGAAAATCGACCCCCTTGGCCATTTTCTCGACCACATCGCTTTTGCGGTCTTGGATTTTTGCGAAATCGACGCCGATCTCTCCAATCTTCAAGAGACCTTGTTGCGATGCTTTTTTGACTTCCTGTAACAGGTGGGCATCGCGAAGCAGGGCCTTGGTCGGAATGCAGCCGCGCAACAGGCACGTCCCGCCGTAACGCGTGTCCTTCTCGATAACCGCGGTTTTTAAACCAAGCTGGCCCGCTCGGATCGCCGCCACATATCCGCCCGGTCCCGTTCCGATGATTGCAACGTCAAACGGTGCCTGCTCTTTCACGCTGTCGCCCCTGAAACTCGCGCCTCTGTATCGGCGGTCTATGAAGATGGCGTGCCAGCCATCTCCAAATTGTTGGACTGTGGGCGCTCATCATCTTGAGGCTGCGCGCTGTCGCGCTTGCGCTACGCGGAGCGCCGCTACAGTGACGCCTAGAAAATATCGAAGTGTTCTTCCTGCAAGAGAGGGTCCGATTTTACGACGATGTCTTTCTTCGTCCAATCCTCGAGATCATTGAGCGAGACGAATTCCCCACTCTTGAGAGCCTTTGCAATTTCCGGATTCACACGCACCGTAATCTCTTTTCCTTCCATGAGGTGCGTCATTTTCCTGATCTCCTGCTGGATCTCGTAACAGATGGTCTCGGGAGATTTCGCCCAACCCGTCCCATTGCAATAGGTGCACGACCTGCAGAGTATCCGTTCCAGCGACGGCTGAGTGCGCTTGCGTGTGATCGCCACAAGACCGAAATCGTTAAATTGGAGGGTCTTTGAAGGAGACCGGTCGGCGCGGATCGCTTCTTCCAAAGCAGCCATCACGCGCTGACGATTCTTCTTTTCTTCCATGTCAATGAAGTCGACCACAATGATGCCGCCGAGATTGCGCAAGCGGATCTGGCGAACAATCTCGTGGGCGGCGTCGACGTTCGTACGGACAATCGTATCTTCGAGCCGGTTCGATTTGCCCACGAATTTGCCCGTATTGACGTCGATCGCAACAAGCGCTTCCGTTTGATTGATCACAATGTAGCCGCCCGATTTCAGCCATACCTTCGAGCGCAGCGCCTTCTCGATCTCAAGATTCAATCCATACTCTTCGAATATCGGCGTGTCCTTCAGATGCAACTTGACGCGGTTCACAAGCGCAGGCTGGAACTTGTTGACGAAATCGAGGACCGTCGCGAATTCGGCTTCATTATCCAGGCGAATGGCTCGGTAATCCGGCGACAACTGGTCCCGCAGCAGACGCTGCACCAGGTTCAAATCGCGATGGATGAGCGCGGGTGCGGACTTCTTCTCGCTTTTCGTGCGGATGTCCGACCACAGGTTCCCGAGAAAACGAATGTCTTGAACAAACTCATCCTCGCTGCGTCCCTCGGCCGCCGTGCGCACGATAAAGCCACCCGGCAAACCATTTCTGTGTTCGTGAATGATTCTCTTGAGCCGCGAGCGTTCTTCGTCGGACGCAATCTTGCGCGACACACCGACATGATCGACTGTCGGCATATAAACCAGGTAACGTCCGGGAAGCGCAATGTGCGAGGTAATGCGCGCCCCTTTCTTGCCGAGCGGTTCTTTCGAAACCTGAACGAGGATCTCCTGCCCTTCCCGGAGCAGTTCCGAAATGGTAGGCCCGGCTTTTGGCGAATATCCGTTTGTCCGATGTTCCTCTTGCTTGACCGGGGGCGGGCCATTTCGGCCTCGGCGTCCGCGCCGGCTGGAAGAACGGTGGGCGAAATGGTGATTGTCGGAACGATCCGTCATGCGAGCGCTCGAAGGCCCTTCATTTCCCTCCTGGAACTTTTCATCTTCCTTGGCTTGCTCTGCTGACTTTTGCTTCTCGAGCGGCTCCCGCGTTGGCGGCGACGCCTCCGTAACGACACCGCCTTCGGTGTCTTCCGGCGGAATCAGCGCTGTAACCGGCGGCGCAAGCTCGGATATCGGCGCGGGCGTTACCGGCGTTGCCTCTTCGGCGACGGCACCCAGACCAGCATCCTTATCGTCGATAGTACTTGGTTCGGGCTCTGGCTCCGGGCGGCGCGAATATTTCGCGAGGGATTCGCCTGGGAGAACCTCGATTGGCCCTGCGGTATATGGTCGCTCCGAGCTTCTCTGTTCGTAAGACTTGCCTTCAAACGAAGGGATTTTTGGCTTCTTGCCCCGCCGATCCCGATCTCGGCGTCCCCGTTCGCCTCGGTCCCGACGGCTGTAATCCTCGTGTACCGGCGGAGCTGCGGGTTCTGGACGCTCGGCTTCAGCCGTGATCTCCGGAACTGAGGGAGCTATCAGGGTGCCCGCGGGTGCATCAACTCCTTCTTCGATGACGGCTGGCGGTGCCGCAGCAGCGGCGGAAGGGGCAGTGCCAGGTTTTGCTCGTCCGCTTTCCTGGAGTTGGGCGACCTCGTCTTCGACACTCGAGACAATCTTCTCGTACTCCTCAGTGTCCTCAAAAAAATCAGAAACGTAAAGGAACGCATCCCGTTCGAGACCGATATCGACGAAGGCGGACTGCATTCCCGGCAGTACTTTCGTTACTTTGCCCTTATAAATGTTACCAACGATACCCTGCGAGCGATGGCGTTCTATGTAAAATTCAACGAGTTCGTCGTCTTCGAGGATCGCAACTTTAGTCTCCTGAGGCGTCGTGGAAATGATCAATTCTTTCTGCATCGAAACTCCTGTGCCCGTCTCTGGCAGCGCACAGGGACACCTTGAGACAGCTCGCCCTAAGGCAGATGTCGCGTATTGTCATGGAAAACTCCTGTGCCCGGAGGAGCCAATGCTCTACTCTACAACGGGCGAAAAATATATAGTGACGATACGGAATTTATGGGTCCCTCTCCCTCTGGGAGAGGGTGGCGCGACGGCCGCAAGGCTGACGCGCCGGGTGAGGGTCGCAAGTCTAGTCAAATCTGGAAACCCTCACCCCACCCTCTCCCAGAGGGAGAGGGTGATTCCTCCCGTGGCTGATCCGAACCTCACTACTCAAACAAAATCTCTCGGCGCATACCGCGCCTGAACTGCACTATAGCACGCTCAAGGTCAATTGACGTAACGGCAGCGGCGAACGCTCATCACGAGCCCCAGGGCTATAAAGGCAGTCAAAACTGATGAACCGCCATAACTCAAGAATGGCAGAGGTATACCCGTTGTCGGCAAGAATCCAATCACCATTCCTACATTCACGATGAGATGAAAGAAGAATGTCCCCACAATACCCATCGCAATGAATAGCCCCAGATTATCGCGAGCCGTTTGCGCGTTATAGATCGACCGGAAGATGATAAACGTGAGCAGCCCAAGCGAGGCGATTACACCAACGAAACCCAACTCCTCCCCGATGACCGAGAAGATAAAATCCGTGTGTCGGGTCGGCAAAAATCCGAGTTGGTTTTGAGAACCTCGAAAGAGGCCTTTGCCCAGCAGACCGCCCGAACCAATTGCGATCTTCGATTGTGCCACTTGATAACCCTTACCCAGGGGATCTCTCTCAGGATCAAGGAAAGTCATGATGCGTTCCTTCTGGTAAGGCTTTAGAACAATCCAACTCACCGGAAGGAGAAGAACAAAGCCCAGAAGCAGAGAAAGCAGCGCAGCGGGCCGAATACCTCGAACGAACAATCCAACAGCTATGGGGGGCAAGTAGGTAAGCGCTGTTCCTAGATCCGGCTGAAGAGCCACCAAACCCATCGGAACGAGCGATATCACACAGGCTTTCCCTATTTGCATCAAAGTCATGTATCGGCTGGCGCGCAAGTCCGAGAAATATCGCGCCAATGCGACAACGACTACCATCTTGACCAACTCGGAAGGTTGAAATTGGATTTTACCCAGAGCAACCCAGCTCTTGGATCCGGAAACACGATGCCCAAAAACCAATGTGTAGACAAGCACACCGAGAGCGAGAACATAAAGCCAAGGGATGTGCTCCGAAATCAGGTGATAGTCAATTGCCGCGAGAACGAACAGGAACAGTATGCCGACGGCGACCCAGGCTAACTGCCGCAAGAAGAAGTTATCTGAAGACTGGGTCATCGTGGAGCTGTAAATTTCGGTAAGACTAATTACAGATAACAGCACTGCGGAACCAAGCAGCGACCAATCGAAATCCTTGCTAAGCCGTTTGGGCGCAAATGGACCTATCATCGTAGCCTAACTCTACCCTCTCGCCTCGGGAGAGGGTAACGTGAGGGTCTCAAGATCTGCAGAAACGTGAACGCTCACCTACGCTTCCATTGAGTCTTCGCCCTGTCGGGCTCGCGCTTCGCGGCGCGGTCCCTCCCAGACGGAGAGATCATTTCTGCGCAATCGTTGTGTTCTTGTTTTCGAACTGCCCGGTCTTTTTTTTGTAATAAGTTTCCAGCACCGCATGCGCGACGGGAGCGGCCGCTTCGGCTCCCCATCCCCCATTTTCGGTGAAAACAGCCACGACGATCTCGGGATTGCGATACGGCGCGAAGCCGACAAACCACGCATTATCTCTGTACTCTTTGCCTTTTAGGTTGGCCTGTTTACTCGCGACTTGAGCGGTACCGGTTTTGCCGCCGACCTCGAAGCCGTCGATCTTGGCATTGATGCCCGTTCCGCCCTCATTGACCACGCCCCACATCGCCTTGCTAACGATCTCTACAGTGGATTCCTGGATCGGATAATCCTCTTCAATAATCTCTCTCGCCTCAAATCCGAGCTTCTTCAGCTGCTGCGGAACAACAAAATGAGGTTGTTTCAAGCGCCCGCCTGTGGTTAAGCCTCCCATGGCCCACGCTGCTTGGATTGGCGTAACACCGACGTAACCCTGGCCGATTGCCACCGAAATCGTCTCACCTTCATACCATTTCGCTTTAAACACGCGCTGCTTCCATTCCGAAGAAGGGATGATCCCGGCGTCTTCGGTCGGCAAGTCAATCCCGGTTTTGCGGCCCAGACCCATCATCGTCGCGTAGCGAAAAATGCGCTCGATGCCCAGTTCTTTTCCTACATTGTAGAAAAACACGTTACACGAATTAACGATAGCGTTGTGCAGACTTAACGTCCCATGCCCTTCATGTTTGTCGCAAGCGAAGGTGTGCCCATAAAAGGTCGCATAACCCGGACAGAACACCGTGCGTAAAGGATTCAATGTTCCTGCTTCCAGTCCCGCCGCCGCCATAAAGACTTTGAACACCGATCCAGGGGAGAAATGACTCTGAATGGCGCGGTTCTGAAGAGGCTTGCGCGGGTCGGTGATCAGGTTATTCCAATCGGCTGCGGTGATTCGCGTTGCAAAGACGTTGGGATCAAATGCAGGCCTGCTCACTAATGCCAGCACTTCGCCGGTTCGAGGGTCCAAGGCAACGACGGCACCACTGTGGTCTCCCGCCTTCATGCACTCAGGCCGCAGGCCGGCAAAACAGTCTTCCGCCGCATTTTGTAGATCAAGATCGAGGGTTGTTACCAGATCGTTTCCAGGAATGGCCGGTTCTTCTTCCAACTTGCCCATTTCGCGGCCGAAGCTGTTCACGATGACACGTTTGAACCCGTCCTTACCCACGAGCACCCGGTTGTATTCGCGTTCGAGTCCTGCTTTCCCCACCTGATCGCCGGACTTGAAATTGACGAACTCGGGAATTGCCAGCTCAGCCTCTGTTATCTCGCCCACGTAGCCCATCGCGTGAGCCGCGATCTCGTTTTCCAGATACCGCCGCCTCGGTTGGTATTCAACGGTAATTTCCGGTAATTCGTACCGATGGGCCCTGACAAATGCAATGTCACCGACCGAGACGTCGTCCTTCAACACAATCGGACGGAATTTCGGTTCGCGGCGTTTCCGATTAATGCGTTCCAGCAACTCTTCTTTCGACATGCCAATGCCAGCGCTCAACATGGCTGCAGTCTGCTCGATCGTATGCGGACTGTTTTCTCGAATTAAGATGATGTTGTAGGAGGGACGATTGTCGGCAAGAATCCTGTGTTCGCGATCATAAATTCTCCCTCGCGGCGCACGAAGGGGAATTTCCCGGATTCGATTTTGTTCGGCGCGGAGCTGGTAATAACCGGACTGGATTATTTGCGCGTTCCAAAAACCAAACACGAGTGTAAGCAGCACAGCGGCAATGACGTAGCCGACAAAGCTTATACGCCACCGCAGCAGCTCAAGTTCGTCACGTTGTCGCATTACTCCACCGATCGTGATATGCAAACAAGACCAGCCCTAACACAGCATTGAACGTCGCTGATAGGGCCCAGTTCGTCAGGGCCACACTATAGGTGGCACCCAACGCCGGACTTACCATCGCGCCTAGAATAGTAACCAGAATGCCGTCTCCGATGGTAAACAAAAATAACGCCAAGAGTCGGGTCACGGGCTGGTCAACGGCAAACTTCGATCCTGCCGAGGCTGCCAGAAAACCAATAATTGTCTTGCTCAGGCCGTTGGCACCCAGGACCGCGCCCGAAAGACTGTCTTGCATGAGGCCCAATGAGCTTCCAATCACGATCGATGCAACCGGATTGCCCAGAGTGAATCCGTAATACACAGAAAATATCAATGGCAGGTCAAAAAATCCAAAGACTCTGAATTTAAACGAGAAGACGCCCTGGATGACGACTACGGCCACGAGCGCAGCGGCGAATTTGCCCAGCATGCCAAGCGTGCTGACTCGCGCCATCGGATAAACCGTCATAAATCCTCTCCCTCTGGGGGAGGGTAGGGTGAGGGTTGCAAGATTTGACGAGACTTGACCAAACCTGCAACCCTCAACCGTCGCTTCGCGCCGCCCTCTCCCAAGGGGAGAGGGCCTCCCAACGCATTCATGGATTCGCACTCCCTTGAGCGGGTTCATCGGAATCTGCATTTTGTGTGTGCTCAAGAATACAAATGACTTCCTCCAGACGGCCGAGATCGGCGCCGGGTCTGATCTGAACCATCTTCAATAGACCACGGCGGGGGCCGACAGAGGTGATGACACCGACAGGCAGCCCTTTAGGATAAATGCGATCCAGGCCAGAACTGAGGAACGTGTCGCCTTGTTTCAAATCATTGTCATCGTCAATGTAATCCAAATCCAGAGAAAGCCCCCCCGTCCCTCGGACAACTCCCTGCCGGCGCGTGGACTGGAGCAGGACTCCTATTGCGCTCTGCGAATCGATGATCAGCTGAACGATCGAGAAAAAATTGCTGGAGTGGATGACGCGTCCGACAACACCCGCCGGCGTTATGACTGCGGAATCGGGCCTCACACCCTGCACTGTTCCTTTATCGATGGTGATTGTCTGGCTGCGCGCAGGATCACGCCCGATGACCCTGGCAACGACGGTTTTGCCGGTATCTGAGCTTGAAAGCGAAAGCATGCTTCTCAGCCGCTGAAGCTCCAGCATATCTTCACGATTTTGGTGAAGCTGCATCCGCAGTTCCTCAACCTGGTGCCTCAGGCGTTCGTTTTCATCGTGGGTACCAACAAGAGCGAGGTACCGCTCCCACACGTAAAGAGCGGCATATGTGGAACGGTCGACCAGCTTTTCCAATGGAGCGAGCGAATCGAGTATCCATACGCGAACAAAACTCGTGTCGATCCGGTGGCGCGCTTGGAACGAGATCAGCCCGGTCTGAAGAACAAGGGCGATGCCGAGGGCGATCCACGTTGGCTTTTTCGAAGCTGCAACAATCCGGCTCATATACAGCCAATCAATCCCCTCGCAGAGGAGGAGGCGCCGAAGGCGCAGACGGAATGGTCAGACCGCGCGACTGTTTCCCGAACTGACCACCCCCGGCGCTGTCGCGCCATTCCCTCCTCTGCGAGCAGGGGAATGTTTTCTTAACCCAGCAATATCTCACGCACAAACTAATTGATCGCGATTTTCCTCAGGAGATCAAAATCGCTCAACATTTTTCCGGTACCCAAGACGACACAAGATAACGGATTTTCAGCCAGTGTCACAGGTAGACCCGTTTCTTCACGGATCCGTTTATCGAGATTCCTGATCAGGGCGCCGCCACCTGCAAGGACGATGCCTTTGTCTGCAATGTCGGCGGAAAGTTCCGGCGGAGTTCGCTCCAGAACGACCCTGATGGAATTGATAATGATGTTGATACATTCGTCGAGCGCTTCCCGAATTTCCTCATCCGAAATGGTAACGCTCTTCGGAACGCCTTCCATCAAATCCCGTCCTTTGACTTCCATGATGCGGGGCTCATCCAAGACATATGCAGACCCGATCTCAATCTTGATTTGTTCGGCCGTACGCTCTCCGATCAACAAGTTGTATTTGCGCTTGATGTACTGTGTGATCGCTTCGTCCATCTCGTTGCCGGCGACTTTATCGGAACGGCTGCCGACGATTCCCGATAAGGAGATCACGGCGATTTCGGTGGTACCGCCCCCGATATCCACGATCATGTTTCCGGAAGGTTCGGTGACGGGTAACCCAGCGCCAATTGCTGCAGCCATGGCCTGCTCGACCAGATGAGCTTCGCTTGCCTTAGCCCGATAGGCCGAGTCCTGCACCGCTCTTTTCTCTACTTGCGTGATGCCCGACGGAACTCCAATCACAATCCTGGGATGGACCAGCACCTTCCGGCTGTGAGCCTTTTGGATGAAGTACGTCAGCATTTTTTCCGTGACCGTGAAATCGGCAATGACGCCATCTTTCATGGGCCGGATAGCCACGATATTGCCCGGCGTACGACCAAGCATATCCTTGGCTTCTTTGCCGACAGCTTCGACTTGGTTTGTGACTTTGTTGATGGCAACGATAGACGGCTCGTTGACCACGATGCCGCGACCTTTAGCATAGACCAGGGTGTTCGCTGTACCGAGGTCGATCGCCAGATCGCTGGAGAATAAACTGAACAGCGGGCGAAAGTTCATGTAACTTTTCAGGCTCCTTGTTCGTCGAGGGGACTCTTAATCCGATCAGCATCTTTAGGCGGGACCGAAACCCAGATGTTTGTCATCATACCCGAAGTTCGAAAATTTCTGCTAGCATAGTTAAGTTCTAGCACAGGGACTCTCGATTTGGGAGAGTTTGGCGCGTCTTTATGACGCGCTGGGTAGAGGGGGGCAAGTCTTTGCAAATCCTGAAACTCTCACCTGGCGCTGCGCCGACCTTTCCAAAAGCGAGAGGTCATTTCCAGGAGGCGGTTTTTTATGTTGGATTTCATGAGGCGTCAGCGCTCAGCCCTCAAGTGGGTATGGGTGATCCTCATTTTTATCTTCAGCGTAACGCTTGTGACGCTTTACATCCCGTTTGGCGACCTTCCCAACGTCAGCATTACGAACGACGTCGCCTCTATCGGGCACGATAGTATCAGTTCCCACGAATTTCAAAGCGCGTATCGAAATTATATCGATCGGATGAGAGGTCAACTCAATCCGGAAATGCTGCGTGCCTTCCGTTTCGAGCGCCAAATCATGGACGCGCTTGTGACCCGCCACGTCATGACGGAAGAAGCCAAACGCCTGGGTTTGAATGTCTCCTCAGCCGAAATCGAACAGAAAATTCTCGAGAATCCTGTCTTCCGCGAGAACGGCACGTTTATCGGCCAAAGCCGGTATCAGGCCGTGCTGGCTCAGAACAATCTGACTATCGATGAGTTCGAGTCCAATGTCGGCAATGAAATCCTCACGGAGAAGCTTCGGAGCTTCATTACCGCCGCGGTTCACGTCAGCGATCAGGAAGCCGAAGAAGAATACAAACGCCGCAATGAGAAGGGAAAGCTCGATTACTTCGTCATCGACGCCTCTAAGCTGGAAGATAAGGTATCGGCAAGTGATCAAGAACAGCGCGAGTATTACGAAAAGAACAAAGCCAAATACACGGTCAACGAGAAGCGCAAGGCGAAATATGCCTTTCTGGAATCGCTCAAATTACGCTCACAGGTGACTGTAACCGACGACGAACTTCGCCAGTATTACGAGCAGCACAGATCGGAGTACACGGTTCCAGAACGCGTGAAAGCGCAGCACATTCTCTTTAAAACTCAAGAGAAGACACCCGAGGAAATTGAAAAGATCAAGGATAAGGCCCGTCAGGTGCTCGAACGCGCGAAAAAGGGCGAGGACTTCGGCAGCCTTGCGAAACAGTTCTCCGAGGATTCGACCGCCGAAGCCGGCGGAGATCTCGGCGACTTCGGCCGCGGCCAGATGGTGCCGGAGTTCGAACGTGTAGCGTTCAGCCTTGGCGTCGGAGCCATCAGTGATCTGGTTCAAACGCAATTCGGCATTCACATCATCAAAGTCACCGGAAAACAGCAAGCACGCGAACGTCCGTTCGAGGAGTTGAAGGAAGCCATTCGTCCGATCGTCGAGACTCGGAAAGCCGAGCAGAAAGGCAGCGATCTTGCCCAGCAGATCGCAGTAGAGCTTGTAAACAACAAGAATCTTGACGCCGTTGCGGCCAAGTTCGGTGCTCAGGTCAAAGAAACCCCGCTCATGGAACAGAGCGAATCGATTGCCCAACTCGGCAACGCGACGGAATTCCAACGCCGCATGTTCATGATGAACAAAGGCGAAATCGGAACCGCCATCCAGGTCGATCGCGGATATGTTGTCCCGCAGCTCATCGACATCGCGCCGTCACACCCGGCATCCTTAGAAGAAGCTCAGACCAGGGTTCTCGCCGATGTGAAAACGGAGAAGGCCAAGCAACTCGCCGCCGACAAGGCCAAACAAGTCCAGGACTTGCTGAAAGGCGGGAAGGACCTCGCCACCGCTGCGAAGGCCGTTGGAGCAGAGATCAAGGCCAGCGACCTGCTGACGCGCGGCGCCTCACTTCCCGAGTTTGGATCGATCGCCGAACTCGATAAAGAGATGCTTTCCCTCCCGATTGGTAAAGCCGGAACGCCGATTACGATTGCGGGTAAGACTCTTGCTTTTGCGGTGAAGGAGCGCCAGCAGATCAATCCCGAGGAAATGAAAAAATCCTTAGATATGGTCCGCAACGAAATGCTACCTGGAAGACGGGAGCAGTACTTCAGTGCCTACATCCAGGAAGTCAAGAAGCGCATGGAGGCCGGGAGGCAGATCAAGATCAACGAGTCGATCATGAGTCAGATTGCGCAGAGCATCAGTTAGGGAGCAAGTATTCGAGGTTGCATCATTGGAGGTTTCTGAATTTCTGAATTGAGAAATCTAGAAACTTCGAATGATGCAATTTCCGATGGCTTTCTCCTACACTCCAATCACATCCACTAGTTCCTTCACCGCAGCCGCCGATTTTTGCAGCGCGGCGCGCTCTTCCAGAGTCAAGTTGATTTCGATGACCTGCTCGATACCGCGCTGGCCAAGTTTCACCGGCACTCCTACGTATAGGCCGCTGATGCCGTATTCGCCTTCCAGGTAGGCCGCACATGGCAAGATCTTCTTTCGATCCTTAAGAATCGCGTCCACCATCTCGACAATCGCCGAGGCGGGTGCATACCAAGCGCTGGTTTTCAAGTAGCTGACGATCTCGGCGCCGCCATCTCGAGTGCGCTGCACGATACGGTCGATCGTTTCTTTGGGAAGCAATTCCGTAATCGGTATTCCCGCCACCGTGGAATAGCGCGGCAGAGGAACCATGGTATCGCCGTGTCCGCCGAGCACAAACGCGTGAATGTTCTCGACGGAAACATTTAATTCCATTCCAATGAACGTCCGAAATCGGGCAGAGTCGAGAACCCCGGCCATTCCGATCACCCGGTGTTTTGAAAACTTGCTGACGCGAAACGCCGTCTGCACCATGGCATCGAGAGGATTGCTGACGACGATGATGACCGAATTCGGGGAATTCTTCACGACCTGCTCGGTAACGCCTTTGACGATGCCGTAATTCGTCTTCAATAGATCATCACGGCTCATGCCGGGTTTGCGGGGAACACCGGCCGTGATCACTACAATGTCCGAATTCGCCGTGTCGTTGTAATTGTTGGTGCCGGTCAGCCTGCAATCGTACCCTTCGATCGGGCCTGACTCGGCGAGGTCCAGCGCCTTGCCTTGCGGTACGCCTTCGATGATATCGATGAGGACAACATCTGCGAGTTGCTTGTCAACGATCCGCTGCCCCGCAGTTGCTCCGACATTCCCAGCACCGACGATACTCACTTTTTCTCGCGCCATTTACATGTTCTCCACAATTGCTCTAGCAAATTCCGAGGTCTTTAGTTTGGTTGCGCCGCTCATGAGGCGCTCGAGGTCGTAGGTGACTTTCTTCTGTTGGATCGTCTTGGCGAAAGCGTCTTCAATCGTCTTCGCAACATCTCTCCAGCCCATGTGCTCGAACATCATACAACCCGACAGCAGCACACTGCCGGGGTTGATGACGTCTTTATCCGCATATTTGGGAGCCGTGCCGTGCGTAGCCTCGAACACAGCGCAACCATCCCCGATATTCGCTCCCGGCGCGATCCCGAGTCCGCCCACCTGAGCCGCACAGGCGTCGGAAAGATAGTCGCCGTTGAGATTTGGCGTCGCAATGACGTCATATTCATCGGGACGCGTGAGTATCTGCTGAAGCATGGAGTCGGCAATGCGATCCTTGATAAGCAATTTGCCTTCAGGAACCTTAAAATCGTATTTCGTCGTCACCTCTTCCTCGGTGACAGTTCGGGAAGCGAATTCTTCCCGCGCCAGCTCGTAACCCCAGTCGCGAAATGCGCCCTCGGTGTACTTCATGATGTTGCCTTTGTGAACGAGCGTCACCGACCTCCGGTTATTCTCCAGCGCGTACTGAATCGCACGCCGGACTAGGTTCTTGGTGGCAGTGATCGAGATCGGCTTGATGCCGATGCCGGAATCCGGACGCACCTTTTTTCCAAGTTCCTTCTCGAGGAACGCGATCACCTTTTGCGCTTCAGGACTTCCCGCCGGCCACTCGATTCCGGCATACACGTCTTCTGTGTTTTCGCGATAGACCACTACATTGAGCTTTTCCGGATGCTTCACCGGGCTAGGCACTCCGTGGAAGTAACGAATCGGCCGAACGCATGCGTATAAATCCAGCAATTGCCGCAGCGTGACATTGAGGCTGCGAATGCCGCCCCCAACCGGAGTCGTCAGTGGTCCCTTGATCGAAATTCGAAATTCTTGAATCGCAGTAAGCGTATCGTCCGGCAGCCAGCTCCCGAATCTCTGAAACGCTTTCTCTCCCGCGAAGACTTCGTACCAGACGACTTTCCGCGATCCCTTCGACACCTTCTCAACGGCGGCATCGAAGACCAATTGGGACGCCTTCCAAATATCCCGTCCGGTCCCATCACCCTCAATGAAAGGAATGATGGGATTATTAGGAACGACAAGACTCGTCCCGCTCAGAGTGCTCTTTTCTCCCGATGCAGGCACCTCAACTCCGTTGAACTTCACTCTACTTCCTCCTAAAGGTATCGGAAATTGCGTCATTGGAGGCTGCTGGATTTCTAAATTGCGAAATGAAGCAACCTCCAATGATGCAATTTCCAATAAATATTCCAGCTAAATCCCATCGTCTGGGCCGAGATAGGTGTATTCGTGAAAGGCTTTGCTGTATTGGTCGAGAAGTTGGACGCCGATCTTTGGCCGAATTAAGCCGTCTTTCACTTTCTGCTGAATCAGTTGTTCCATGCGCCGCTGCAGGTCATTCGGAAAATATTGAACAACGGCCAGAATCTCTTGCACAGAAGTCCCTTTGATTACTTTTTCGATGAAGTAATTGTCGGGCTCATCCGCGTCGGCGTACACGTGGACTTCCGTAACACGGCCGAAAAGATTATGAATGTCACCCAGGATATCCTGATATGCGCCCATGAGAAAGAAACCGAGATAATACGGTTGTCCTTCGACAAGCCGGTGCACCTCGAGCGCATTCTTCGAGCCCAACGGCGACACAAATCGATCGACTTTTCCGTCGGAATCGCAGGTGAGATCGACTAGTGTAGCGACACGCGACGGCTGCTCGTTGAGCCGATGGATCGGCATAATGGGAAACACCTGGCCGATCGCCCAGTAATCCAGTATGGATTGGAAAACCGAGAAGTCGCAAAGATATTGGTCAGTAAGCTGTTCCTTCATGGCGACCAAGTCCTTGGGAAGCAGCTCCGGATTTCTCTTTTGCAGCATCCGGTTGATCGTCGTGCATATCGACCAATAGAGCCTTTCAGCGGCAGCCTTTTGTTCCAGCGAAAGATAGCCCAGCTCGAACAACAGCCCAATCTCTTGCCGCTTCTCTGCGGCGTCGTGGAACGTTTCCAGCAACACGGGCAGGGATTTCCGCCGTACCGACTTCTCTGCAACCGAATTGAATAGCTTTGCAAGCTCCGCGACCTGCGGATGGTCGGTGGCTCCCATCGGCAGCGGTTCATCCATGTTTTCGCGCGTATTCGCGGCGATGACTTCGACGATGAGAACCGAATGATGTGCCGTGAGCGCGCGGCCGCTCTCTGATACGAGGATCGGATGGGGCACGTTTTCGGCGTCGCAAACTTCTTTCACGGTATAAACGACAGCATTCACATATTCCTGAAGCGTGTAATTGATCCCGTGCGGCGAGGTGACTTCCCCCGCTTCGTAGTTCACTCCTAATCCGCCGCCGACGTTCAGGTACTCGATTTCCAGTCCTCGCTTCCGAAGCGTGGCGTAGATCCGGGCGATCTCTTTGACCGCCTGTTTCAGGTTCTGAATATCGAGTATCTGGCTTCCCATATGGAAGTGCAGAAGCTTGAAACCGTCCGCAACACCATTAAGGGACACCTCATCAATGAGCTTGACAAGCTCGCTGATCGTGATCCCAAACTTCGAACTGTCGCCTCCCGAAGCGGCCCATTTGCCCGAACCTGTCACCGAGACTCGGACTCGCGCGCCGAACTTGGGCCGGACTCCCAACTCGGAGGCCTGTGATAGCAGCAGACGCAGCTCCGAGAACTTCTCAAGGATCGGAATGACATTCTTTCCGAGCAGCTGCCCGATCAACAGCAGCCGCATCATCGTCCAGTCTTTGTATCCATTGCAGATCAGCAGCGTGCGATCGTCTTCGAGGTGGGGAAGCGCGGCTACAAGCTCAGCCTTCGATCCGCTTTCCAGACCAAAACCGAAAGGGCGTCCCGCTTCAAGAATCTCCTGGACGACCTCATGGAGTTGATTCACCTTGATCGGATACACACCGATATAAGAATTTCCGTAGCCCGACTCTTCAATGGCCTTACGGAATGCCGTATTGAGCTCCGTAACTCGTGAGCGAAGAAGATCCTGAAAACGGATGAGCAGCGGAAACTGAATCCGCTGCTGCCTCAGGTCTTCAACGACCTTATACAGATCGATACCTATCGAATCACCCAGTATCGGCCGTACCGTGAGATGACCCTCTTCGTTGACGTAGAAATAGGATTCACCCCACAGCGCGACCCGGTACAGATTTTCCGAATCTTCGACCGTCCAGATATCTTCTTTGGTTAACTCTTTCGCCATGATAAGAAATTCGCAGACTAGAGCAAAAGAGCGGATGACGCAATAGAAGATTGTGTCAAAATCGCGACGAAGAAAATAGCCACAAAAAAGCACAAAAACAGAAAAGGAATCGAAAAAACTTTTGTGATTTTTGTGGCCGTTCCCCTTATTAGTCGCCCGCGTACTCCATGGCAGGTGCGCCGGAGACGAGAACTCTTCGCCACTTGTTGAGGGAATCCACGACAATGAGCAGCACTAGCACCATCAGAATTCCCGTGCAGATGCTGTCCACGTAACCTTGAGTAGCAGTCGTAGGATTAGCCGTGAGCGGCCAGAAATTGTCGCGAATACTCAGATAACCGGCAGTTAGAGTATTCGTGCCGAGAAAACTCATCGGAAGCGCCGTGATCCATGCATATTTGGCGCGGCCGGAATTCAGAATCAGTGACGTCCCCACGCAAAGGGCTATCGATCCGAGCAGTTGATTGGCGATGCCGAACATCGGCCAGATCGTGCTGATGCTGCCGGTCCAGATGAAGTACGCCCAGGCAACCACGGCGAGCACACTGGAGGAAACACTCGCCGGCAGCCAATCCGCCCGTGCAAAGGGCGGATAAAATTTGCCGACCCATTCCTGAAGAATAAATCGTGTGACACGCGTGCCTGCCGAAATCGTTGTTAATATGAACAGGGCTTCGAACATGATGGCGAAGTGATACCAATACGACATCAGGCCGCGCATGCCGGGAATTCCTGTAAAGATCTGCGCCATGCCGACTGCTAAAGAAACGGCGCCACCCGTACGTCCTTGCACATTTTCTCCAACATCGGCGGAAAGGGCCGGCAGATTCACGATCGGAAACTGCGCTTCGACTTTATCGTGATATATCGCAGCCGGAGTGTTGATCGCGAAATAATCCCCCGGAAACATCGATGTCGCCGCCACCAGCGCCATTATGCCTACAACGCCTTCCATCAGCATCGCACCATATCCGATGGTCCGTATGTGAGCTTCGCTCGAGATCATCTTCGGCGTCGTTCCGGACGCGATTAACGAATGGAATCCCGATATCGCGCCACATGCAATCGTGATAAATGCAAATGGAAACACAGGACCCGGCACGATCGGACCGCCGCCCGCGATGAACGATGTCAATGCGGGCATTTTAAAATCCGGATGCACGAGGAAGACCCCTAGTATCAGGGCTAAAATGGTGGAGATCTTCATGAACGTGCTCAAGTAATCACGGGGCGCCAGCAGCAGCCACACCGGCAGAATCGACGTGGCGACTGCGTATATGCCCAAAAGAATAGTCAGCCCATGTCTTGAGAACGTGAAATACGGGGCCAGCACGGAGCCTGGTATCCACTTGCCGAATACGACAGCGGCAATCAGCCCGATGACACCAAAGACCGTGGCTTCCCGAATACCTTTCCCCGGACGGAGTTTGTACATCCAAACGCCCATGATGAGAGCCAACGGAATGGTCATCCCGATCGTGAATGTTCCCCACGCGCTCTCCGCCAGCGCGTTCACCACAGCCAAACCAAGCCCCGCTTCCGCAATCGTGACGACAAATAAAATGGCGAGCGCTGCGGTGACACCGGAAAATCCACTGATTTCCCTGCGGGCAATTTCCGCCAAAGATTTTCCGCCCCGCCTGACGGAGGCGAAAAGAATAACAAGATCCTGAACGGCGCCCGCCAAAACCACGCCCAATACCAGCCAAAGCAATCCCGGCAGAAACCCAAACTGTGCCGCGAGCGTGGGGCCGATCAGCGGTCCTGATCCCGCAATGCCGGCAAAGTGGTGTCCGAACAAGACCCATTTGCTCATGGGGTAGTAGTTCTGGCCGTCGTACTGAGCGTGCGCAGGCGTCGTGCGAGTCTCGTCCACGCCAAGTACGGTCATCGCGATGAATTTGCTGTAATAGCGATACCCGATCGCAAGCACGCCAAGCGCTAGAAAAATCACTGGGAAAGTATTCATAGCTCTCTTCTACACTTGCTACCGCTGCAAGTCAATTACTGTAGCAGCCGGTGAGCAGCCGGTGAGCAGCCGGTGTACGACGCGCCGGCGATCTCTTAAAGGCTGAATTTTCGGCGCTCATAAACCATAAACGAATCGCAATACGAAACACTCACCCCCTCCACCTGGAGAGGGACCGCTTTCCCATTCGTTCGCACTTCATAAAGCCCAGCTGATTCAAACCACCGTGGTTGTATTCTTTCCCTCTGGGCTGAGTACAGCTCCTTGCAGAAGGAGACCGTTCCTGAGGCTGTCCCGGACTGAATCAAACTTTGCGTGGTTCTCATCCCAGTGCGTTCCGAAATTTAAATCGTAGTAAGGATGTCCAGAAAAAGCCGGAGAGAAGGCAGACAAGCGCACTCTTTAAGTTCTGAGTTTTGAGTAAGCCAAGCGTCTTACTCAAAACTCAGGACTCACAGCGCAGAACGCAAGGGCTGCGCAGCCGCATCCAGAAGTCGGGGGATCACGGGCGCAGTCCTTGCCCTAGTTGGTTGAACCCTTATCCAGTTCGGAGTACGCCAGCTTCATATTGTTCTTAAGACGGTTCGCGTCCGCCGGGGCATAGCCTGTGTATTTTGCAGGTATCTTCCATGCCGTAGCGGCATCGTCGGAGCTCTTGCCGGCTTTTTTCGCGCCTCGCGCATCGGTAAAGAATTCGCGATTGAAGGCGATGTACTCTTTGAGATCGGCCATCGTCATCTGAGTGCTGTGACCGGTGATGATTGTGTCGGCGCTTTTGTTCAAAGCGTTGTAACCCTTCTCGAGACTATCCGCAATCAGAGCAGCACTTCCGCCGTTATTCGCATCGAGGAGGGGAACGTTCTTGCCCGAGAAGATATCGCCGGCATGAACAACTCGCAGCGCAGGGAACAAAACCCAGGCATCACCATTGGTGTGACCACGTCCGAAGTAATACAAATCGACTTCGTCAGGGCCCTTGAGCAACGTCATTTTGTCTTTGAATGTACGTTTCGGCAGCCCTTTACCCCCGTTCTGCTGAAAGATCGTTTGAGCGGGTATGGTCTGGTCCTGAGCCGTGCTATTCGGAATCATCTTCTGCATGTTAGTCTTCGTGTTTTCCTGCACGATGATATCGACCGTGGCTGGGAATTCGACATTGCCGCTGACGTGGTCGCCATGGGTGTGGGTATTGATCAATGTCGTGATGGGTTTGTTTGTGAGTTCCTTGATCTTGTCGAGAATCGGCTTACCCCAGCCGGGATTCTTCGCGTCGACAACAACCACTCCGTTCGCGGTCACGAACACCGCCGTGTTGCCACCGCCGCCTTTGAGCACCCACAAGTTGTCCTTGAGTTTCTCGGCCTCGACAACTCGCGCTTGCTGACCGCCGCCTCCCTGCTGCGCAGCCACGACTATGGCCAGCGCGCTGAGCGCGAGCAGTGCGCACAAAACAATTGTTCTTTTCATAACTGAACCTCCATAAGACCTGGTGGGGAAATTCGGGGCCAGACGGGTGAATTCCCTATTTTTTAACTACCAAAATAGGGAATTCACCCGTCTGGCCCCGAATTTCCTACTGCGTTTTCGGAATCGCGGAGCCGCGATGACAAGTGACGCACTGCACTCTGACAACTTCGGAAGCCGGTTTGCCAATCTGGTTGCCAAAAGTGTCGTTAATCTGGGCGACCATCTTCATCATCACACGGGCTGTCTTCTTCGTTTGCTTATCGTCCGGAGCGGCATCAATAGGTATAACGCCTTTCTCATTCGGCGGCGCGCCGGCCATCTCGATGTGGCAATGATTGCAGCCCACACCAAGAGCCATGTTGAACCCCTGCATCACCTGGACAACCTGTTGCCGCGTCCAGTCTTTCGGTAGTATTTGCAGGTTCACCGGCGGCGCTCCGCCTCCACCGCCACCGCGCCCTTCGCGCTGGCCTTGAGCTGTCACCGTGAACGGCAAGACGACGAGAATGCAAAGAATCACGATCCCTAGAGTCACGATCTGGCGATTAGTCATAGGCACCTCGGTCGAGCTTTATACTTTAGGTTGAGTATGAATGCCAAGAAATTTGCATTATTTTACACCATCACCTTAACATTCACGATCAAATAGAATAGGAAAAGTCAATCGAGGAGATTCGGAATGAAGGAAACCCTCGCACTAATTTCGTTATCGTTGTTCACAGCTGTCTCCGTAACCGCCCAATCCAAAAGCGGACAGGACAACCGCACGAGTAAGGCACAAATTGTCGGCACAGCAGAAATCGTCAAGATTGATGCGAAGAAAAAGACACTGCAGGTCAGGAACGTCGCCGAGGGGAATCCGACAACCCCACGGCCGGAACGCCGTGGCGGCGGCTCTGGTGGTGGCGGCCGCCGGCGCGGCGGTTATCCAGGCGGAGGCTACCCAGGAGGACGCTATCCGGGCGGTGGCTATCCGGGCGGCGGCAGGTTTCCCGACGGGGACGGCGGACCTTCCGGAGGAGGCTCTAGTCAAGTCAAGGAATACAAAGTCTTCGTCACTAAAGATACGGTGTTGAAGTTAGAAGATATGGATATGCAGTTTTCAGATCTCCACGTCGGCGATCGCATCGTCGTTTCGGGCTATCCGAAAGGCGGCAGCGGCGATCTCGAAGCCACGTCCGTGACGCGAAAATTTTGAACCTTTTGTGTCTTTTTGTGGCTATTCTTCCTGTTCCAAGGAGGAATTAGTTGGCCCGGACTGAAGTTGCGCCGGCTTCTCAAACCGCGCTCAAGCGCAACGCGGGGCTGTTTCTGGCAACCTGCCTGATCATTGCCAATGTGATCGGGTCGGGAATCTATACAACGCCTGGTTTTCTTGCTCGGGATTTAGGGAGTCCGTTCGCGGTATTGGGTATCTGGATCATTGGCGCCGTTCTCGCTTTCGCCGGCGCCCTATCCTATAGCGAACTGGGGGCGATGTTTCCGGAAGCAGGCGGAGAATATGTCTACCTGCGCGAAGCGTTTGGTTCTATTTTTGGTTTTCTCACCGGGTGGGCCTCTTTTATCGCGGGTTTTTCTGCGCCCATCGGCGCAGCTACCATCGGATTTGCGGCCTATCTCTCACACTTTTTCCCTTCTCTAGGTCCCGAAAACATTTTTTGGACGGTTCATTTCGGTCCGCTTTCTGTTCATCTCGGCTCAGCGCAGATGGTCGCGCTTATTGTGCTTTGGGCTCTCTCACTTGCGCACATCACCGGAACGCATCGAGGCGGGCAACTTCAAGTGTTACTCACTGTGACTAAAGCGGCAGCTATTGCTGTCCTGATGGTTGCTGGTTTTTGGCTCGGACGAGGGGACTGGGCAAACTTTCATTCCGGTGCCGGCGGAATCCTGCCGGAAGGCGTGTTTCGCAACGGATCGGTTTCCCTAATTTTCGTTTTGTTTTCTTTCAGTGGTTGGAACGCGGCGGCATACATTGCAGGAGAAGTTCGTCAGCCACACAGAACGTTGCCGGCGGCGCTGATCACAGGAACAGCAATAGTCACGGCCATTTATGTGGGGCTGAATATGCTCTTTCTATACGCCTTGGGTATTGAAGGCATGAGTGGTGTGTTGCAGGTTGGCGAGAAAGCCTCCCTTGCGCTGTTTGGACCTGTGGCCACACACGTTGTAGCCAGCATGATGGCTCTGTCGATTCTCGCATCCGCCAGCGCGATGATCATTGCCGGTCCACGAGTGTATTTTGCAATGGCTGCTGACAGAGTTTTTTTCAAAAAGACGGGTAAAATTCATCCGGTTTACGGAAGTCCCGCAACGGCTATCGTCTGGCAAGCCGTCTGGATTTCCGTTTTAATCCTTTTCGGCGCCTTCGAACCTCTGATCGTGTACTCGGGTTTCGTACTTGTCTTTTTTTCCGCGATGGCTGTGGCATCGGTAATCGTTCTACGCCATCGGCGGCCCGAAGAGGTCCGTCCTTTTCGAGTGCCCTTCTATCCGTGGACTCCGTTGCTGTTCATTGTGTTTTCGGTATGGATCTTGGCGTATACGCTCTGGGGCCGTCCGGTGGAGTCGTCCATGGGTATTGTGACCGTCTTGGTTGGATTGCCTCTGTACTTCTACTGGAAGCGGCAGTGAAATTCGGGGTCCCGAATTTCACTGCAGAATCAATCCGCTGTTCAATTGCGCACGCACAAAGGCGGAGCGCTGGCGCGCAAACTGGATCAGATATGCCGCCTCGGCGTCGAAGTCGTCATTGGAAACCGGCCTCAGAATTCCGCTGGCAAATTTATCGCCAAGCTTGAACGGATCGTCATAGGCAGCCTGGCGGATTTGCTGATACTCCCTGGTGATTTCCTGTTCAAGCCACCCGCCCGGCCCGCCTGCGACATCGACGGCTTGCTGCAGCGCGCCTCTATAAAGGGCGATCAGGTCCGGCGCGACAGCGAGCGCCACGCCAGAAGATTCGAAGAAAAATTGTGAAATATCGGCCAATCAATCTGCCAGAAACTGTTGCTCTTGTCCCACGGAAGAAAAATCGATCGAAGCGTTCCCCCGAATCTGTACAAAAAGAAATTGTTCAGCAGATAACCGCCGATGATTCCATCCTGTTCGGCGACGAAGTTCTCGGCTGCGATTTCTTTGAAGAACGCCTTCAGATCGATGTACTCCGACACAACGGATGAAAACTGCGCATCGGGAGCCTGATTGATCGTCCGCACCATCTCTATGATAGGTTCCACAGGTAAACCCGCGTATTGATCGTTGAGGAATACCCGCGCGTGAGCCTCCCGCGGCGCTCGAATTCCCATCTTTCGGAAGAATTCCATCGCGACACGTTCGTGCATCGTCGAAGGTTCCTGTGGGTTCGCGCGGAGCACGAGATATCTCAAACCCAGAAAAGTGTTTCGGCTCTCATAGCGGCTGAAGTCGATTTTGAACGATGGTTTGTAATTGTTGCGGCTTCCCTTGCCGTGTGACTCGATGGCAACCTGTGGCAGCGTGATATCTATTCCGTTGAACTTCCAATGAAACTCGACAGGAAACCAGCATATGACGCGCGGCAGAGGCGAAATCACTTCCCCAGCTAGAGCTTCAAGTTCCTGTGTCTCGCAAGTGAAATTGGTTTCCCTGAAGGTGTCATAATCCTCGGGCGCTATATAAAGACGAATTTCATGCAGGATGTCGCCATTAAACAAGTCATCCTGGGTTTGGGCAAACGCTTGCGAACAAAACGTCAGAACTGCTAGAGATGCTAAGACAGAAGCGATCGTCAGATTGCGCATAGTGATACCTCACATCGCCAGTTGCAGTCTGATGATGCCAGTCCAGAATACATCGCGGCCGATCACCGCTTTGCGCTCGATATCGGTGAGCCGTTCGCGTTGGGCGTGGGCCTGGATTTTCACGAAACGATTGAGATACCACGTTGGGCCAAATGTCCACGTGCGTTCGCTATTGGGAAGGATTGTCGGCGCACGAGGACTACGAGATGGCAATTCCGGACCAGGCGCACTGTAGAAGGTTAATACGTCGAGCCGTCCCGACACCTCTATTGACCCAAAGCCGCGGCCGGTCAGTAGCGGGTTCTTCGGCCTGCCGCTGGACTTCAATTTTCCTAGAACATTCCAGCCTCCCAGCACATACCAACCCCGAGAAAGTATGTCCGGAAGATTTTCACCTCGAATGCCTTGGCCTATTCGTTCTTCGGACATATGAATGTATTCGCCTTTCACCGTGACCGGACCTTCTACCCAAGACAGTTCAGTACCGAACCTCTGCCGGTTGCCGCGTACATAAAAATGATCGAAGTATGTGAAACCGGAAAAAATTGAGCCGTTAGTACCATTGAGACCGTCGAACATCCGCCCGCGCGTTACGGCGACACCAAGGTAAATATGGCGGATGTTTCTTGGAAGCCGTCGCATAGAACGGAGCGGTTCTCCGGTCAACCGCGCAGCATACGTCCTTCCGGCAGTTGGAACGCCGTGGATATCGGAAGCCTCTCCGTCATACCGAAAGACGCCGACCTGATATTGCATACGGCTGCTTCTCAGAAACTGCGCGTGCAACCTGACGCCGCGCTCTCAAGCGGGCGCTAGAACGTCGGACATCCGCGAATGAACGCGAAGTCCAGACGATCTTCCGATATATTCGCCTCCATCCCGAACGGCACTTTGAATTTCCCTGCCCGGACTTGCAGCCAGCAGCCAACGCTCGACGTTTTGTCCAAAGCCGATATGGAAGTCGTGTAGGCTTGACCGTCTCAACCGTCGTATCTTTTGAAGAGGAGGGCCGCGTTGGTGCCCCCAAAACCGAAGGAATTCGAGAGGGCATAGCGAACGGCCACTCTGCGAGACTTGTTTGGCACGTAGTCGAGATCACAGTCCGGATCGGGCGTCTCGTAGTTGATGGTCGGCGGAATGATGCCCCGCTTGACAACGAGCGAAGTGATTCCCGCTTCGACGGCGCCGGCCGCGCCCAGCAGGTGTCCGATCATAGATTTCGTCGAGCTGATGGCGAGCTTGCGCGCGTGTTCGCCAAAGAGCCGCTTGATCGCGTAGGTCTCGATGCGGTCATTGGGAGGAGTCGAAGTGCCGTGCGCATTGATGTAGTCGATCTGGCCGGGGCGAACTCCAGCATCGGTAAGCGCCTTGAGCATGACGCGATGAGCGCCATTTCCATCGTCGGGCGGAAGCGTAATATGGAATGCATCACCGCTCATGCCATATCCGACAAGTTCGGCGATGATCTGAGCACCGCGCTTTTTCGCAAATTCCAGGTCTTCGAGCACGAGCACGCCCGCGCCTTCGCCGACGACAAAACCATCACGATCTTTGTCGAAGGGGCGCGAGGCGCGATGCGGCTCTTCGTTGCGGGTCGATAAAGCTCGCATTGCGGCAAAACCGCCGACTCCCATCGGAGTAACGGCCGCTTCCGACCCGCCGCAGATCATGATGTCGGCATCGTCGTGAGAAATTACTCGAAACGCGTCGCCAATCGCGTGTGCTCCTGAAGAACATGCGGTGCATGGTGCGGAGTTCGGACCTCGGGCTCCGAACCGGATCGAAACCTGTCCTGCGGCAAGATTGATAATGCTGGACGGGATAAAGAACGGCGATATCTTCCTCGGGCCACCTTCAAGAAACGCCTGATGTTCGCGCTCGATGATCGTAAATCCGCCGATACCGGAACCGATGAATACGCCTGTGCGCTCCGCCAACTCGGGCCCGACAGTCAAACCCGCCTGTTTCATTGCACCTTCCGCCGCTGCAACGGCATAGTGGATGAACGAATCCATCTTCTTGATGTCTTTTTTATCGAACCATCGGAGGGGATCGAAGTCCTTGACCTCGGCGGCAATCTGAGTGGAAAACTGTGTGGCGTCAAAACGGGTTATCCTGGCGACTCCGCTGCGTCCTTCACATAAGCCTCTCCAGGTCTCTTCTGTTCCCGTTCCCAGCGCGGTAACCAAACCGACGCCGGTGACCACAACTCTCCGCTTTTGCAAATGCAACCTCTTACAACCGCTGTTATTAGGATTTCGGCAGATGAGACTCGATGTAGTTGATCGCGTCTTTGACTGTCGTAATTTTTTCGGCGTCTTCGTCGGGAATTTCCATTCCAAAACCTTCTTCAAGGGCCATGACCAGTTCGACGGTATCCAGCGAATCCGCGCCAAGATCGTCGATGAAGGAAGCGGTGGGCGTCACTTCAGATTCGTCGACGCCCAACTGTTCAACAATGATTTGTTTGACCTTATCTTCAACTGAGGATGCCATTCTCAAAGACCTCCCTATATTGACGCTGCAAGCGCGAGGGCGCGAATAAGCCCGCAATTATAGGAGCGCGTTCAAAACATTTTCCACCGATTTCTCGTCTTCAGCGCTCAGCATTGTAACTGACTTATCGAAAGATCGAACCAAACCAAGCAACACTTTGCCCGGCCCGACTTCCACAAAAATGCGCACGCCTTCATCCAGCAAACGCTCAATGCTTTCATGCCAGCGAACCGGACGCGAGACTTGGCGCTTCAAAGCGCTGCGTGCTTCGATGCCTGTTCGGATCACCGCTGCATCGACGTTTGTGACGAGCGGATATTGAAGATCCGCGAATTCGCAACGATCCAAATCCGCCGATAGCCGGTGCTCGGCCGGCTTCAGCAGCGCGCAGTGAAAAGGCGCACTGACCTTCAGCAGAACCGCCATCCTCGCGCGCGCCTCTTTTGCAAGAACTACGGCCCTTTCAACAGCCTCACGATTACCCGCGATCACGATTTGACCGGGCGAGTTCAGATTGGCCGGGGATACAACCTGTCCTTCAGCGGCACGTTCGCAAATGGCCTGAACGACGGATACATCCAATCCGACCAGAGCCGCCATGGCGCCGGCGCCGACAGGGACCGCCTCCTGCATGTATCGTCCGCGCTTCCGAACCAGTGCTGCCGCATCTCGCAATTTCATTGCGCCCGCAGCGACGAGAGCGGAATACTCACCCAGGCTGTGTCCGGCGACAAAGTCCGGGTGGATCCCCTTCGCCTCCAGAACGCGAAAGACGGCCGTCGACATTGTGAGTATCGCGGGCTGGGTGTTTTCTGTAAGTTTCAGCTTCTCCTCGGGTCCTTCAAATGAGAGGCGCGAAATCGGAAAATCCAACGCAACATCGGCTTCAGCGAAGGCTACGCTGGCCTCCGGGAATTTCTCTGAGAGATCGCGTCCCATGCCGGCATACTGGGAACCTTGTCCTGGAAATAGGAAAGCAACCTTCATGATCGATACTCTCGCGCTTGGCGCAAAAGCCGAGATTCGGACCACTGTAGCGACGGTCTATGACCGCCGCTACACAGCCCCACTCCTCTCTGAAGAGAAATCCGATATGACACCCGCCGTTCTGGTGATTCCCAGTTTCGTAAATTCCGTTTCGATTGCCCGGTTCACATTGTGCTTGCAGAAATCGTTCGCGACACGGACGGCATTTTTGATTGCGTTCGCATTGGAGCGACCGTGGCAGACAATCGTTATTCCATTGATTCCCAGCAGCGGCGCCCCTCCATACTCGGAATAATCCAGGCGCCGCCGGAAAGCCCGGAACGCTTTCTCTGAGAAGATGTATCCGAGCTTGGCAGCCAGCGTCTTTTCCAATTCTTGGCGCAGCATGGCGCTAAAGGTTTCGATCAGACCCTCGCTCAACTTCAGCGCGACATTTCCGGTAAATCCGTCGCAGACGATCACATCGACATCGCCCTTGAAGATATCGCGCCCTTCAACATTTCCAATGAAATTAATCGGAGCGCGCTTCAAGGATTTGAAAGCTTCCTTCGTCAGCTCGTTTCCCTTTGAGTCTTCTTCACCGATCGACAGCAAACCCACGCGCGGCCGCCGAATGCCGAAAATCGCGCGTGAATAGATGTCGCCCATGATCGCGAATTGCTCCAGGTGATGCGGTTTGCAATCGACGTTGGCACCGACATCGAGAAGGATGGCCGGCTTGCCTTTCTGTGTTGGCAGCACCGTCGAAAGTGCCGGCCGGTCGACAACCGGCAGGGTGCCCAAAACCATTTTCACGCTGGCCATCACCGCGCCAGTATTTCCGGCGCTGACGATACCCGAAATGCCGGCATCGCGCATGAGCCTGGCCGCGACGCGAATCGACGAATCTCTCTTTTTGCGCGCGGCTGTTGCGGCCGATTCCTCCATGGTGATGACCTCGCTGGCATGGACAACTTCGATGGCCAAATTGGCAGTGTCATGCCTCCGCAGTTGATCGTGAACACGATCTTCCCGCCCAACCAGCACAATGGGAATTCCGTATTCGGCGGCAGCTTGAACAGCGCCATCGACCTCGACTGCGGGCGCCTGATCGCTGCCCATCGCATCGACTGCGATTTTGATTTCGGCCATGAGGAGTTATTCCTCAGCGGTCTCGATAACTTCCCGCTCCTTGTAGTAGCCGCAGTGAGGACAGGCCCGATGCGGCATGCGCAGCTCGTGGCAATTGGAGCATTCCGAGAAGGATCGCGCCGTCAAATGATCGTGCGCCCGCCGGCGGTCGCGCCGCGCCTTCGAGTGTCGTCGTTTTGGATTTGGCATACCTTAACTCCAGCTTCCGGAAATGTGAAAATTCACCCTCTCCCTCTGGCAGAGGGTAGCGTGAGGGTCTCAGGTTTCGGCAAATCTTGTACCCTCACCCGGCGCTTCGCGCCGCCCTCTCCCAAAAGGAGAAGGACCGCGAGCTTTTATGAGCTTCGCCGTTCCAGCCGCCGCTTGATCTCGAGCAAAGTGTCTATATGAGGACCGAAATCGTCTTTTGCGCAACCGCAGCTACCGGAATTCAAGTTGGTCCCGCAATGAAGACACAAGCCTTTGCAGTCTATCGCGCACAGCGCTTTCATCGGAAGCGCCAATAAAATCTGCTCGCGCAAGATGTCGGCAACGGCTAGTTGGGTTCCCGCGAAGAACGCCGTCCGGGTGTCTTTTTCATGCAACTCGATTTCTTCGTCTTCGTCGAACATCCCTTCCTCGCGTTTTCTGAAGAACAGATCAAATGGCTTGCTGATGGCGATCCGCGCCGGCTCAAGGCATCGAGAGCAGGGCAGCTCGATGCTGGTATTCAATGACCCGGTGATCCGGATTGCATTTCCCGCGCGTTCAGCCGATGCCATCCAATGTAGGGGACCGACCTGCTGAACATTCTCGCTGCCGAACTCCACCACGCCCGGTTCGAAGGATGCCTGAAACGAAATTTTCTCGTGGGCTAAATCCTTCAGATCAACAAGAAACCGTTTGCTCATAACTCCAGATTACCCCTCCTTTTGGAAGAGGGTCTCAAGATTAGACGGAGCGCGCTATGACGGCTTCTGCCCTGCGGGCGGCGCAGTTGCTCCCAGCCGTTTCAGAGCATCATCGGCGTTTTGCCGGAACGGCGAGTCGGGAAATTCGGAAACCAGCTTCTGGTAGAAGTCCTTCGCTTGATCGGGTTGCTTGTTCGCCTCGTACAAAGATGCCAATTCGTATGCGACTGCCGCTTTCGAGTACCCACCCCGATCATAGATCTGCTTGTAGACATCGATCGCCTTCTGGGTCTCACCATGCTTCTTGTAAATGGCGCCCATTGCGAATTGCGCAACGCCCTTGATACTCGCGTCTCCTACTTCGGCAACCTGCTGAAGCGTTTGAGTTGCTTTTGCCGTATTGCCGAGCCCTTCCTGGCTCAGCGCAACGTAGTAGAGCGCAATTTTGGCGATCGGCAATGAGCGGTATTGATCGTGAGTCTTTTGGGCTTCAACAATCGTTTTTTCGTAACGCTCCTTATCGGATTTGATATTGACGGTGTCATTGAATGTGTTGATTGCCTGCGATAATTGCGCTTGTGCACTCGCGTTCCGGTTCGAGCGGTAGTAACCATAGCCGAAGATAACAATTGCCAATACGGCCGCACCCGTCAAAGCCGTCGTGACTTCTTTCTTGCGTAGCACGACAAAATCGGTGAACTTCTGCAATGACGTCGTGATTTCGTCCTGCTCTTTGAGCTCGTGACGAGTCATTTTCGTGCGCGGCACTGGTAACCTCCTGGATGCCCTTTAGAAACGTTCAGTGTAGCACAAGCGGGCCTTGGGACTGTGGCGGCGATCATGGACCAAAGGTGGTTACCCCGGGTGAGGGTCACAGGTCTCGGCGAATCCTGAGACCCTCACCCTACGCTCTCCCAGAGGGAGAGGGTAGGGTGCTCCATGTTATTTACTCTGCGATGGGCTCTCTTCCTTTTTAAACTGTGTGTCGTGTAAGTGGCGATACAAGCCATCGAGGGCCAGCAGTTGCTCATCCGTGCCGCGCTCGACGATAGCTCCGTCTTTCAGGACAAAGATGACATCCGCCTTGCGGATGGTTGCGAGGCGATGAGTGATCACAATACAGGTCCGGCCCTTCATCAACCGGTGGAGGGCATCGAAAACGATGGCTTCGGATACCGCATCGAGTCCGGACGTTGGCTCGTCGAGAATGAGAATGGGAGCATTGCGGATGACGGCGCGAGCGATCCCGATGCGCTGACGTTGGCCCCCGGAAATCGTGACACCGCGCTCGCCGACCATAGTGTCGTATCCATTCGGCAATTGCTCGATGAAATCGTGCGCATTCGCCAGCTCTGCGGCTTCGATAATCTCCTCACGCGTGGCAGCCGGTTTGCCATACGCGATGTTTTGCCAGATCGGCGCGCGGAAGAGCAGCGTTTCTTGCAACACAAATCCAAGTTGCCGGCGCAGGGATTTCAACTTCAGGTTGCGCACATCCTCGCCGTCGATGCGGATGGCTCCCGACGTCAGCTCATAGAAGCGCGGGATCAGACTGATGATCGTCGTTTTCCCCGCGCCTGTCGGCCCGACAAATGCCGCAGTCTGGCCCGGTTCGATAACAAGATTAATATCTTTCAAGATCAGGCGGCCGGGAGCGTAGCCGAAGCTCACGTTTTCAAATTCGATTCGGCCCTGAAATTCCGGTGCTTTGTGGGGCTTCTCGCCTGCCCGGCTTTTGCTCTCCACATCCATCACTTCCTGGATGCGCTCGAACGCGATGGCCGGTTTCGAAAAATTATCGGGCAGCCTGGACAACGCTCGAATGGGAGAATACAGCTTCCCCAAATAAGCAAGGAACGTCGTCAGGCCCCCCAGAGTCAACTCTGCAGCCAGAACCAGCCGTGCTCCGTACCAGAGCACGAGCGCCGTCCCGAAGGCCGTGATGAGCTGGACGCCGGGCGACAGACCCGCCTTTAACGCGCGAGCACGCAGAGCCAGTTCGACGGTTTCCATGCTGGCTTCTTTGAAGCGCTTTTTTTCGTATTTCTCCCTGGCGAATGCTTTGACCACCCGTATCGATGAGAAAACCTCTTGAATTTTCGAGGCGATCTCGCCTTCCTTTTTTCGGACCGCCCGTGTCGCCTTTTTAATGCGTGGCGTGTACTGGTAGACGAAAATAAATAGGATTGGGGCGACGGACAGGGCGACCAGCGTGAACTTCCAGTCGAAGTAGAACATCACAGCCACCATGCCGATTAGAGCCAGCATGTCGACGATGGAATCCATTAACGTCGACGCGATGAAACTCTGAACGGTATCGATGTCGCTTGTGACGCGCATGATAAGATCGCCCGTTTGACTGCGGTCATGATAAGACAGCGAGAGACGCTGGATCTGGTGATACAGAGTGCTGCGCAAATCGTGCATCACCCACTGGCCGACCGTCGTCATTGAAAGACTCTGGACATAAGAACTGACTGCGTTTAGCAGCGCCACCAGCACGACGGAAACGACAGCAAAGTTCAGTATCGCGGCTTTATTCGTTCCAAAGACAAAGCTCAGCAACGGCGCCAACCATTGGGGAAGAGCCTTTGCGCCGAGCACATTATCGATAACAATCTTTAGCGGAAGGGGTTGCAGGATATCGGCCGCTACCGAACCCAATGCGGCCAACAATCCGAGCGCCAGCATTTTCCATTGCGATAAAACAAGCGCCGCCAGGCTGATCTGCCGCTCTTTGTTTCGAACTTCTCTGCTTGGGAGTTCTTCAGCGGGCTTCGGCACTTCGGTAATACCTTTCCTAGACATGTGTCTTGATGGTAATTGGAAGGAGCGGCCCTGTCCATAAGTGAGGGTTGTGGAGATTCGCGTCGATAGTGAATTGGTTGACCGCTGCATTCGCGGTGATCAAACTGCATGGCGGGCTCTAGTTCTCCGGTATGAACGATTGGTGTACTCGGTCGCGCTTGCCCTCTGTCCGGATATGGAGGACGCATCGGATATTTTCCAGCAGGTCTGGATGGAGTTGTATCAACGTCTTTCCGATATCCGCCGCGTTGAGGCTCTACCTGCATGGCTAATCACCGTCACCCGGCGCCACGCGTCGAAGACGATCAGATCCCGGGCCGGTTCCGAACCGCTGGACGAAAATCTTCGCGACCTATGCCAACAATTGGGTCATATCGAACGCGAGCATGCCCTCGAACGAGCTCTGGCACAATTATCCGGTCGGTGCCGAACCTTGATTGACCTTCTCTACTTCAACATTGAAGAACCAAGTTACGCCGAGATCGCGAAAAGATTGGGAATACCTGTGGCCAGTGTAGGCCCTACACGCGGACGTTGTCTGGAAAAGCTGAGGAAAGTGCTGGGCTGAAGATGGTGCCACAAGGCGATCTGCAGCAGAAGAATGGCAGAAGGCCAGTAAAGCGGCCGCTCTTAGAAAAGCCATGCTCGCAGTCCGTAAAAGCCACCCGCACCCTTTTTACTGGGCTCCATTCCTGCTTGTGGGGAATCCGTGATGTTTTTTTGCACCTTGAGGTATTTTTTCATCGATTTCGAGTCACTTTTAGACGGACCGGCGCGAACGCCGAAGGAACTGAGAAAGAACCGGTAACATAAACTCTTCCTCTCCCAGAGGGAGAGGAAGGAGCCAATATGCACTTGGGTTCGGATGTAGCCCTCGACCTCATCGAAGGGCGATTGGCGAAGGACGAAGAGACTTTTTGGAAGGAACACCTCGGAGTTTGCGGGGACTGCGTACAAGTTATCGACCAATGGCACCAGTTGAGGGCCGATTTGAGGCGGTCGCATCTGAAAAGCGCCACCGCAGAGATACTCGATATAGTGATGGAATTTTTCCCGCAGGGCGATGAAAAGGAAGCCTGCCATCCTTGCGTCGAAGCTACTGTCGTTTTCGACACCTTTCGCGACGGCACGGTGGCCAATGCCCGCGGAGCTGTAGCGGTGGCCCGCCAGTTGGTACTCAGAGCCGAGGATTTCGATATTCACATTAAGATCTGGGGCGGACCGGGTCACCGGCAAATGCTCGGACAATTACTCCCCCGCGGAACCGCAAAATTTGTTGGAACGGCAAGATTTCACTTGCTGCAAAATGGTGAAAGGCTCGAAACGGCAACTATCGATGAAATAGGAGAATTCCATTTCACCGATCTGCCCGAGGGCGATTTGAGCCTTCAAATCGATCTGCCAAACCTGACAGTTGTCGGCGCATTGAACGTTAGAGAAGCTCAATAGACGCAAATTAAAATCAAGGAGGAGAAAGCATGGCAGGACGCCGGGTGTTATTGATCCTTTCCCTGGTTCTGGCGCTGCGCACAACGGCGGGCGCTCAATCGTTGCCACTGATCGTCCAAATCTCGCCAACCGCGAACATCGGAGTTATTACCACCACGCTCGCTGCGACTGTCATCGATAGCATTCCGGGCGCCAATACCTACCTGCTTAACGCGCGGGCCCTGCCGCCTGCGGCGGTCGCGTCATCGCTGGGCATCTGGTTTGGTCTTTGCGAGCCAGTGGGATTGCCAATTCCATAGCGGCGGGCGCCGTCAACATCGATTCCAAGAACCCCGGTTACGAAAACCAGCTTGGCTACGGCCGGATTGACGTGCTCCATGCAGTCAAGCCGAACTAGGGGATTGCTGAAAAACTCAAATCCAGCAATTGTAGCGGCGCTCTATGAGCGCCGGTTTTTCCTAGAATCAACGAAATACCGGCGGTCATAGACCGCCGCTACAGCACGCGGCTCGGCAGTTTTACAACCAGGAGGGGAATAGTCTCACTTCAACAATTTTTCAGCCAGTTCGTGGAATTCCCGGATTTGAGCTTGGTATTCTTCGCCCGTACCGGGTCCTTTGAACCCGCTGTGAATAGCTTGCACCTTGCCATCGCGTCCGACGAACAGCGTGGTCGGGTAAGCGAAAAAGTTATTCAGTTGACCCCGGAGACGCTTATTCACGTTTTCGTCCTCGAGCGAACCGCAAAAGAGCATGGTGTACGTTAATCCATTCCGCTCTTTGAAGAGCTGCAGGTTCTTCTTGGCGAGGTCGACGTCATCACTAATCTCGAAAGACATGCCGATCACCTGTAGGCCGTCTTTGGCGTACTGCCTCTGTAGTTCATCGAGCAGAGGCCCCGAATCGAGACAGTTATGACACCAGGTCCCCATGATATCGACGATGAGAGGCTTGCCTTTGAAGCGGTCGTCGGAGCTGCGTATGGTTTCCCCTGAAATCGACAGCCCTTCAAATGTGAACCCCGCCTCCGGATTTTTCATTGTGGTCCGCCGTTTGGGAAGTGGAAGGGAATCGATATCTGCTTGAGCCGACAGAGTAAATCCTCTGGGCTTATCGTTATGGAAGAAATAATTTCCTGCCCACATTCCTGACCTTTGTTCGAGCGTAATCGCAATGGCCTGCCAGCCCGTGAACCGATTGAGCTGAACCTTTCCGCCTGAAGGGTTTCCCGCCAGCAACCCATAGTCACCGTCAGGGGCGATGAATGTCCCGTGAAGCGTCTCTCCCTCCATCCAGAAGGTCGCTAGAGTCGCGCTCTGGCTGCGATCGTCACCTTCGAAGAAAACCTGATATTTTCCTGATGGAAACTCGGCCCCCGACGATCGAACCTCGGTGCGGATGTTCGAAGCCACCTCTGGAACAGCCGAGAAATTCAACAAAGTATCGCCCCGAGTACGATGACGGATGTAGGTTCCATTCAACCGGGCACCGTTCCACATCCCGCGCATTTCCGCTCCGTATTCCGAAAATCCAAAGATCAGAGAATCTCCCTGCCGCGTGATTTCCGGTATTGGAGTCTTCTCGTCGGCGACGAGGAAATATCCGGCCGGCTTTCCAGACCGAAGATCCAAGACCATTCGGAAGGTGACGTGGACGTTGCCCTGCGCCAAGTCGATGGTCCCCGCCCATGTTCCCTGTTCCGGCATCGCTCGATGGCAGGCGGAAAGGAAAAGCAAAGCCAGAAGAAATAAGACGATCTGTAGCGGCGGTCTACGACCGCCGACAGTCCAGCTATTACGAGATCGCCGGCGGTCATAGACCGCCGCAGTGCCCAAAAGCCACCTTTTGTGCAAAACCGCCTTACTCTTCATTGCCGAGCTCGACCGGTTTTCCGTGCGGTGTGCGCCGGTATGCTTCCGCCCAGGCTTCTTTGCGCGCGGCGAGTGCTTCTCCATTGGTCAAGCCTTTTGCCTGAGCAAGGCGTTCGAGAGCAGCCAGCCAATGCTCGTAATAGTGAGAGCCATCATCCGGTTCACCGCGGTCGGTAGCAGATTGGAGTTCAGAAGCCAGGGCAGCGGACCATTCTTTCCAGGTGAAGTGCCCTTGCTCGGAAAGCTTCACGGCGAGGGCAAATGCCTGAGCCTGCCAGGGCTCCGCAAACACTGGTCCATCCGCATCGCGAGGTAGACGAGGCAAATCATCAAGCCGGCTCAAGGTAATCCTCCCACAGGTCCAGATAAACCGCATCGCGCGGGTTTCGGTCATCACCCCACAATTCGCGCGCATCGAACCGTACTGAATACACATGCTGAGGTTTGTCGCCCTGGAAATGCGCTCGCGTGTCGGGGAAAACAAACACGCCATGGTCTCGAACGATCGCTCCTGATTTTCCCCGCGCGTATCGCGGCAGACGCGTGTGCCCTGCCGGATTCATATTCCGGGCCCGCACGTGTTGTCCGGCGGCGAAGGCCGGCTTGATGCGGACGTTGCGCCGCGCGGAGGCGCCACCCGCGATCATTCCGTGGACCATGTCGGCAACCAGTCCAGGGATCGCTCTGGCCGAACCGGGGGCCGGCTTTCCAGTTTCCATTTCGGCAGCCGTCACGGCTCCGTTCAGGATTGCGTAATTCATCAGGCGGATGAACCATTTTTCGTAATAGCTCATGCGCAGATAGTCCGCGGGGGGCAACTGTTCTATGGCATTCCGTGCGGCATCCAGATTGAATTGGCCCCCGAGGCGGAGCGCGAGCGATAACGCATATGTCCGAGCCTCCCAGTCGTGATGGAAGACCGGTTCGTCTTTCTCGTATTCAATCGGCCCCATACCGTGCATGCCGCCCAGGTCGTGAATTCCGTTCATGGCAGTTTGACCTTGGCCACACCAATCATGGAATCGCGCGTGATGACTGCCGCCAGTTGTTCTTCGTTCAGCCTCTCGCTCCCCGCAGGCCTCTCGGGAAGTACAAGATACCGCACTTCGGCCGTACTATCCCAAACGCGAACTTCAACGGCGTCTGCCAACTCCAGACCAAATTCACGCAAAACGCCACGGGGATCGATAACGGCGCGTGAGCGGTAAGGCGCAGACTTGTACCACACGGGAGGCAAGCCAAGCACCGGCCAGGGATAGCAGGAGCACAGCGTACAGACGACGAGATTGTGAATCTCCGGAGTATTTTCCACAACTACCATGTCCTCGCCCTGCGAACCACCGTATCCCAATTCCGCAATCGCGGCCGTCGCATCCCTCAAAAGCCGCTCTTTGTAGGCGGCATCAACCCAGGCGCGTGCAACGACACGTGCGCCGTTTCGTGGACCAATCTTGTGCTCGTAGGTGTCGATCAGCACATCGAGCGCGGCCGGATCCACGAGCCCTTTTTCAACCAGCAACGACTCGAGCGCTTTGACTCTTAGTGTCAGATCGGTGGGAGGGATCTCGTGGTCATCGTGGGGCATGTCGGGGATATTACTAAATGACAAACGACAATTGAACAGTGAACAATGAACATTTTTTCGGGGAAATGTTCATTGTTCACTGTTCAATTGTCATTTGTCATCTTTAGTGGACCGTTTCGCGCGCGACTTCTTCGATCGTGGTCATCTCGTCGCGCACCTTTTGGAGGCCGCTTCGCCGCAGGGTGATCATCCCATTCTCAACAGCGACCCGTTTCAGCTCGACTGAGGTGGCATTGCGGATAATCGCTTCCTTGATTTCCGGAGTGATCTCCATCACCTCGTATAGGCCGACGCGGCCTTTATATCCGGACCCATTGCAAACCTTGCATCCGGTGCCGCGAAAGAGCCTCAAGGTCTCGATTTCCCCGGGCTCGAAAGCAAAATCACGCTGGACGGGGCGAGGCGGCAGTTCCGTCTCCTGCTTACAATTCTTACAGATCCCCCGGACAAGCCGCTGCGCACAAACCAACTGAAGCGAAGTGGCCAGCAGGAACGGCTCGATGCCCATGTTCAGGAGGCGAGAGATGCTGCCCGGAGCGTCATTGGTATGGAGCGTGCTCAGAACCAGGTGGCCGGTCAACGAGGCTTTGATGGCAATCTCTGCAGTTTCCAGATCGCGAATTTCACCTACAAGAATGATGTTCGGGTCCTGTCTCAAGTCGGTCCGAGCAACTGTAGCGTCGCTCTATAAGCGCCGGTTTTTCCTGGAATCAATGAAAAACCGGCGGTCCGCGAAGCGCAAGCGCGATAGCGCGCAGCCTCAAGAAATAGACCGCCGCTACAATGCGTTCGTCACCTTTCTCAATTCTCAATGTTCGACCCTATCGAGCTGTCTGCACAGTGACTTCTACGGCTTGTGCCTTCTCTGTCCGCCGTTCCGATAAGGCCGCCATGTAGGTGTACACCACCGGGGTCAGATAAAGCGTGATCAATTGCGAAAACAACAACCCGCCAACAACCGCCAACCCGAGGGTCTGGCGAGCATCACCGCCGGCACCATAGCCAAGGGCGATCGGCAGCGACCCAACCAGAGCCGACA
>WNGK01001939.1_pt2 | contig 46077 bp, 49 predicted proteins | sample 5400601 | NCBI WGS metagenome assembly WNGK01 (sample SAMN13153376, study PRJNA577476) | soil metagenome | isolation source: 60 cm soil or saprolite under Garry oak tree replicate 1 | place: USA:California | collected 2016-06-15 | reverse complement strand
ACGGGCCAAGGTGATCCTCTTGGTGGGCTTGGACGCCGAACAGGAGCTACCCATCCTCCACCTTCGGATCCGGAAGGCCGCCCGGAGGGGCGCCGGGGTCTTCGAGATCGGTCCGCGCCGGACCCGTCTCGCCGACGTGGCCGAATGGTTGCCATGCCGGCCGGGCGGGGAGGCGGACGTCCCCGGGTGGATCCGGGGGAGCGGCGACGTCGGCAAGCCCGGCGGACTGCGGGCGGCGCTGGCCGACGCGGGCGGGGCCGCCGTCATCCTGGCGGGCCCGCGCCTCCTCGGCGTGCCGGGCGCGGTGGAGGCGCTGGCCGGTCTCGCCGCCGAGAACGGCGGGAGGTTCGTCCTGCCCTGTCGGCGGGCCAACGACCGGGGGGCGCTGCGGGCAGGGCTTCACCCGAGGCTGCTTCCGGGTGGCCGGCCGGTCGAGGACACCGCCGCCAGGGCCACCCTGCGGACCGAATGGGACGCCCCGGCGCCTTCGGAGCCCGGCCGAGACACCGCGCAGATCCTCGAGGCCGCGGCACGCCGGGAGATCGACGTCCTTTTCCTGGTGGGGGTGGACCCTCTTCGAGACTTCCCCGACGGCGCGCTGGCCCGGCGGGCCCTGGAGAACGTTCGGTACAAGGTCGTGGTCGACATCGCCTCGGACGCGATGGCGGCCTACGCCGACGTCATGCTTCCCGCGGCACCCTATCTGGAGAAGGACGGCCACTACACCAACTGGGAGGGCCGGACCCAGCGGGTGCGGCCCGTCCGTGATCCTGTGGGGCTTGCCCGGAGCGAATGGGAGATCTTCCAGGCACTGTCGGAGGCCATGGGCGCGAGCATGGGGTTTCGGTCGATGGACGCCTTGCATGGGGAGATGGGTTCACTTCTCGGGGGCCACTCCGCGGCTGTGGTTGGGGGCCACTCCGCGGCTGTGGACGCCGCCACCCCCGCGTCGCGGTGGCGCGCGGGGGCCCCCGGCGCCGCCGCGCCGCGGCCCGGGGGGGACACCGGTCAGGTCCGCCCGTCGGGCGAGCAGAACGGGTCGCTCGTCCTCTTCACTTACCCGCTGCTCGTGGATGAGGGAAGGCTCGCTGCGGGCGCGGACCGGCTCAAGGAGGCTCTGGAGGAACCGGTGTTCGTCGAGATCAATGTGGAGGACGCCCGGCGGCTCGGGATCGGCGAGAGGGGGACGGTGCGGATCACGACCGACGCCGGATCGGCCGAGCTGCCGGCTCGGGTCACCGACGGCATCGCCCCTGGGGCGGTCTTCGTTCCCTGGAACCAGCCGGGGTTCGCCGCAAACCGGCTGCTGTCGGGGGCGGCCCACACGGGCGCGACCGTGGAGCCGGTGAAGGCCGAGGTGCCGGCGTGACCGGGCTGCTGGGGAAGGTCGACTGGGTGGGGTGGGTCCTGCTGGTGGGCCGGGTGGTCGTGCTGTTCGTCGCCCTGCTGGTGGCGGTGATGCTGGTCGTGTGGCTCGAACGCAAGTTCGTGGCCGACATGCAGATGCGCCTGGGACCGACCCGGGCCGGGCCGTTCGGCATCCTGATCACGCTGGCCGACGGGGTGAAGCTCTTCTTCAAGGAGGGGATCACGCCGGTGACCGCCGACGTCCCGGTCTACCTCGCGGCGCCCCTGACCTCGATGGTCCCGGCGTTGCTGGCCTTCGCCGTCATCCCGTTCGGCACCGGCGTGACGCTGTTCCACCACCGGGTACCGTTCCAGATCACCGACATCAACGTGGGCATCCTGTGGATCCTGGCGATGGGCTCCCTCGCCGTGTACGGGATCGTGCTGGCGGGATGGTCGAGCGGTTCGAACTACCCACTCCTCGGTGCGATCCGCAGCACCGCCCAGATGGTCTCCTACGAGGTCGGCATGGGCCTGGGCCTTGTGGCCGTCCTCCTCTACAGCGGCACGGTCACCATGACCGGGCTCGTGGCGGTGCAGGCTCGGCACTTCCACGTGACCGGCCTGGGATGGCTACCGAAGTGGAACATCTTCTTCCAGCTCCCGGCGTTCCTCCTGTACTACTCGGCGGCGATCGCGGAGACGAACCGCCCTCCGTTCGACCTGGCCGAGGCGGAAACCGAGCTGGTGGCCGGCTATCACACCGAGTACTCCGGCATCAAGTTCGCCATGTTCTTCCTGGCCGAATACATGCACATGATCACGGTGTCGGCCGTGGCGGTGACGCTGTTCTTCGGCGGGTGGCACGGTCCCATGTTCCACGTGGCGCCCTGGCTGTGGCCCCTGGTGTGGTTCCTCCTGAAGCTGGTCGTGGTGATCTTCGTGTTCGTGTGGATCCGGGCCACCCTGCCGCGGTTCCGCTACGACAAGCTCATGGCGTTCGGCTGGAAGGTGCTCATCCCGCTGGGACTGGTGTGGATCCTCATGACCGCCGGCTACGTCGAGCTGCCCAAGGTCTACCCGCTGTGGCGGGTGGTGGTCATCCTGGTGGCCTTCCCGATGTTCGCCGTCGTGGGGCTGTGGTCGCTGCAGGGCTCGCCGTCGAGGCAGTCCCGGGCCGAGGACCAGGAGGCGGGCCGGTGAGCGATCCGGGTGGCCCCCGCCAGGAGCCGGGCGTGACTCGGTCCGTCCTGATCGGCGCGGCCAAGGTGGCCCGGGGCTTCTCGGTCACCTTCCGCCACCTGTTCCGAAAGGACATCACCGAGCGCTATCCGAGGGAGATCCGCCCCCTGCCGCCCCGGGCCCACGTTGGGCGGCACCTCCTGAACCGGCACGAGAACGGCCTGGAGAAGTGCATCGGCTGCGAGCTGTGCGCCTGGGCCTGCCCCGCCGACGCCATCTACGTGGAGGGCGCCGACAACACCGAGGAGCACCGGGTGTCGGCGGGCGAACGCTACGCGAAGACCTACCAGATCAACTACCTGCGGTGCATCATGTGCGGCCTGTGCGTGGAGGCCTGCCCCACCCGCGCCCTCACCCTCACCAGCAACTACGAGCTGGCGTTCGAGACCCGGGAGGACGCCATCTTCGTGAAGGAGCAGCTGCTCGAGCCTCCGCTCCCGCTGGGAACGGCCCCCGGCACCGAGGAGGGCTGAGCCCGCGTGGCCGACTGGTACGTGTTCTGGGTCATCGCCCCGATCTCGGTCCTGTCCGCAGCGGCGATGGTCCTGTCCAGGAACGCGGTGCACGCCGCCCTGCTGCTGATCGTGAACTTCTTCACCCTGGCGGTGTTCTTCCTGATCCTCGGGTCGCCGTTCCTGTTCGTGGTGCAGATCATCGTGTACGCCGGGGCGATCATGGTGCTGTTCCTGTTCGTGATCATGCTGCTCGGCGTGGACCGGACGGTGCCGCTGACCGAACGCCTGAAGGCACAGCGATGGCTGGCGCTGCTGCTCGGCGCGGGGTTGGTGGCCGAAGTGGTGGTGGCCGTCAGGCTGGGCGTCGGACTGCGCCGGGGCAGGCTGCCGGACTTCACCCGGGTCAACCGGGGAGGCAACGTCCAGGCCCTGGCCAGGGTGCTGTTCGGCCCGTACTTCCTGCCGTTCGAGGTGACCAGCGTGTTGCTGATCGTGGCCGCCATCGGCGCCATGATGCACGGGCGGCGCCGCATCGCCCTCGAGGAGACCATCGACACGCCGGAGCCGCCCGGGGAGCCCGGGCCGGCCGAGGGGAACGGCTCGGGCGGCCTGGCCGCCCGCGAGGCGGAGGCCGCCGCGCCGTGAGGACGCCCATCGGCTACTTCCTGATCGTGTCGGGCCTGCTGTTCAGCATCGGGACCGTCGGGGTCCTGATCCGGCGCAACGCGCTGATCATCTTCATGTCCGTCGAGCTCCAACTGAACGCGGTGAACCTGGCCCTGGTGGCGTTCTCCCGCCAGCACGGGAACCTGAACGGCCAGGTGCTGGCGTTCTTCGTCATGGTGGTGGCGGCGGCCGAGGTCGTGGTCGGTCTGGCCATCATCGTGTCCCTCTACCGGAAGCGTCTCTCGACCGACGTGGACGACGCGAACCTCTTGAGGGGCTGACCCGGTGAGCCCCGTCCCCCTGATCCCGCTGTTCCCCCTGGCCGGCGCGGCGATCCTCCTGCTGACCGGCAAACGATGGAAGGGCGAGCTGAGCGGCTGGCTCGGCTCCCTCACGGTCGCCGCGTCGTTCGTGGCCGCGGTGGCCATGTTCGTCGACCTGACGGGCAAGCCCGCCTCGGACCGGCTGGTCGTGTCGAACCTCTGGGACTGGATCACGGTGGGCCGGTTCCACGTCGAGGTGGCGTTCCGGGCCGATCCACTCTCCGCGGTGATGGCGCTCACCGTGACCGGCGTGGGCCTGCTGATCCACGTCTACTCCATCGACTACATGCGCGGCGACCCCAGGTTCGCCCGGTTCTTCGGCTACATGAACCTGTTCGTCTTCTTCATGCTGACGCTGGTCCTGGCGAACAACCTCCTCCTCCTCTACCTGGGCTGGGAGGGCGTGGGGCTGTGCAGCTACCTGCTGATCGGCTTCTGGTTCGAACGCAAGTCCGCGGCCGACGCGGCGAAGAAGGCCTTCATCACCACCCGCATCGGCGACTCGGCCATGCTGATCGGGATCATCTTCATCTGGCTGCGGTTCCACTCCCTGGACTTCGCCCCGGTCTTCCACGGCGCCCGAGGCCTTCCCGACGGGACCGCCACGATCATCTCGCTGCTCCTGTTCGCCGGCGCGGTGGGCAAGTCGGCCCAGCTGCCCCTGCACGTGTGGCTTCCCGACGCCATGGAGGGCCCCACGCCCGTCTCCGCGCTGATCCACGCGGCCACCATGGTCACCGCGGGCGTCTACCTGGTGGTCCGGATGCACCCGGTGTTCGAACGGTCGGGCACCGCGCTCACCATCGTGGCCGTGGTGGGGATCGTCACCGCCATCTACGCGGGCTTCTCAGCCATCGGCCAGGACGACATCAAGCGGATGCTGGCGTACTCGACCATCAGCCAGCTCGGCTTCATGTTCTTCGGCGCGGGGATGGGCGCGTACTCGGCGGCCATCTTCCTGCTGGTCGCCCACGCCTTCTTCAAGGCCCTGCTGTTCCTGGCCGCGGGCAGCGTGATGCACGCCCTGCCGGGCGACGAGACGGACATGATGAAGATGGGCGGCCTCCGCCGGGCCATGCCCATCACCGCGGCGACGTGGGTCGTTGCCTGGCTGGCCATGGTGGGCTTCCCCGGCCTGTCGGGCTTCTTCGCCAAGGACCAGTGGTCGTCCTGGCGGCGGGGGCGGCCCTGGCCGGCGTGCTCGGCCTGTCCGCGACCACGGGGCTCCTGCCGAAGTTCCTGGCCCCGGTGGTGGGCCGAACGAAGGAGGCCACGGCCGGTCCCTCCGAGTGGGTGCTCACCCTGGTCGCCGTGGCCGTCGCCTTCGCCGGCATCGGGATCGCCTACTTCGTGTACCTGTCCAGGCGGATCGACTGGGTGGCCCTCCGGATGCGCCTGGGGCGGCTGAAGCGAACCCTCCAGCAGGGGTTCTACGTGAACGACGTCTACTCGGGCGCCATCGTCGGCCCGGCCAAGCTGGGGGCGGCCTTCGCCGCGTTCGTGTTCGACAAGCGGGTCATCGACGGCGCGGTCAACGGGCTGGGGACGCTGTTCGCCGAGCTGGCTCGAACGGGGCGGCGGGTGCAGACCGGCCTGGTCCGCAACTACGCCCTGGGGGTGCTCCTGGGAGCGGTGGGCCTCCTGTGGTACCTGGCGGTGAGGTCCTAGATGGACCACTTCCCGTCGCTGACCGTGGTGACCTTCCTCCCCCTGGCCGGCGCCGTGGCCCTGGCGTTCCTGCCGAACAGGGCCACCAACCTGATCCGGGCGGTCGCCCTGGCGGTGACGGTGGCCACGTTCGGCGTGTCGCTGGGGCTGCTCGCCCTCTTCGACGGGGGCCACGCCGGATTCCAACTGGTGGACCGGGCGGTGTGGGTGCGGTCGCTGAACTTCCAGTACATCCTCGGGGTGGACGGGATCAGCCTGTTCATGGTCCTGCTGACGACGTTCCTGATGCCGGCGGCGGTGCTGGTCTCGTGGAAGGTCGAACGCAACGTCAAGTACTACATGGCGGCGTTCCTGGTCCTGGAGACGGCCTGCATCGGCTGCTTCCTGTCCCTGGACCTCCTGCTGTTCTTCCTGTTCTTCGAGGCCCTGCTGTTCCCCATGTATCTCATCATCGGGGGCTGGGGGAGCGAACGCCGGGTCTACGCCGCGGTGAAGTTCTTCCTGTTCACCATGGCCGGCTCGGCGTTCCTGTTCGTCGGCATCCTGTTCCTGTACTTCCGGGCGGGCTCGCAGCTGGGGCAGCCCACGTTCGACCTGTCGCAGCTGCAGCACCTGACCCTGCCCACCCTGACGGCCCGGTGGCTGTTCCTGGCGTTCTTCGTGGCCTTCGCGGTGAAGGTGCCGCTGTTCCCGCTGCACACCTGGTTGCCCGACGCGCACACGGAGGCTCCCACGGCGGGCTCGGTGATCCTCGCGGCCGTGCTGCTGAAGATCGGGGCCTACGGCCTGATCCGGTTCGACCTCGGGCTGTTCCCCGAGGCCTCGGTGTACTTCAAGGACTTCGTGTCGATCCTGGCCCTGATCGGGATCGTCTACGGGGCCGTCGTGGCGCTGATCCAGGTGGACCTGAAGCGGCTGGTGGCCTACTCGAGCGTGTCCCACCTGGGGTTCGTCGTGCTGGGCACGTTCGCCCTCACCTCCCAGGGGATGTCGGGCAGCGTGCTGCAGATGGTGAACCACGGCCTGTCCACAGGGGCGCTGTTCCTGCTGGTGGGAATGCTGTACGACCGCATCCACACCCGCGATCTCGGCAAGATGGGCGGCCTGGCCCCGGTGATCCCGGTGTACAGCGGCTTCCTGCTGTTCGTCGCGCTGAGCAGCGTCGGCCTCCCGGGACTGAACGGGTTCGCCGGGGAGTTCCTGATCCTCCTGGGCACGTTCATCTCGAACAAGGCCTTCGCCGTGGTGGCTGTGACCGGCGTGGTGCTGGCGGCGATCTACCTGCTGTGGGCCTACCAGCGGGCCATGCACGTGGGGCCGCCCCATGAGGAGCACCGAGGCCTCCTCGACCTGTCGCTCCGGGAGCGCGCGATCCTGGCGCCCATCGTGGCCGCGATCATCTTCATCGGGGTCTTTCCCAAGCCCCTCCTGAACCGGATCGAACCCGCCGCGGACAACGCCGTCGGCTGCGTCGAGCTCCGGAGCCGCCAGCCGGGGCTCGTCTCCGGCCAGATCGGGGGTTCGAACGGGGTCGTCTCCTGCCGCATCGCCAACCTGGCCCCGGCCGCCGCGCCATCGGCGCAGCGCCTGTCCGCCCCCCGGAGGCCGTAGATGCTGCACGTCCTGGCGCAGGTCCCGATCGCCCGCCCGGGGGGCCGGTCGTTGGTCTTCTGGCCGCTCGCCCCGGAGCTGGTGCTCACGGGGACCGCGCTGGTCCTCATGCTGTTCGACGCCCTCCGGCCCAGCGAGGACCAGCGGCCCGTGGTGGCGATCTCCCTGGTGGGGATCGCGGGGGCGGCGGCCGCGTCGGTCTACCTGTGGTCGTGGACCACCAAGCCCGGCCGGCCCCTGACCGTCCTGGGCGGCATGGTGGCCGCCGACCACTTCGCGGTGTTCCTCCGGCTGACGCTGCTGGGCGTGGCCTTCCTGGCGGTGCTGCTCTCCTACCAGTACCTGGAGGGCTCGGCCGAATACCGGCCCGAGTACTACCCCCTCCTCCTGTTCGCCACGGCCGGCATGACGCTGTTCGTGAGCTCGAACGACCTGATCATGGTGTTCCTGGCGCTGGAGATCCTCTCGCTGTCGCTGTACCTCATGACGGGGTTCTCGTTCCGCCGGCTGGGCAGCGCCGAGGCCTCCATGAAGTACTTCCTGCTGGGCGCGTTCAGCTCGGCGTTCTTCCTGTACGGCGTGGCCCTCGCCTACGGGGCCACGGGGACCACGAACCTCACCCTGATCGCCCGGTCGCTGAACGGCGTCACCGGGACCGCCGCCCTGGCCCTGGGTGCGGCGGGCCTGCTCGCGGTGGGGTTCGCCTTCAAGGTCGCCGCGGTGCCGTTCCACATGTGGACGCCCGACGCCTACCAGGGCGCTCCCACGTGCGTGACCGCGTTCATGAGCGCGGGGACGAAGGTGGCCGCGTTCGGGGCGCTCCTGCGCGTGTTCATGGTCGGGTTCAACCCGCTGATCTGGGACTGGAAGCCGTTCGTCTGGGTCCTGGCCGCCGTGACCATGGTCGTAGGTTCGGTGCTGGCCATCGCCCAGACCGACGTCAAGCGCATGCTGGCGTACTCGAGCATCGCCCACGCCGGCTTCATCCTGGTGGGCGTCTCCGCGGCCGACCAGGCCGGGATGCGCGCGTCGATGTTCTACCTGGTGGCCTACGCCACGATGATCCTGGGGGCGTTCGGCGTGGTCATGCTGGTCTCCCAGCGAGGGGAGGCCGCAACCGGCTTGCGGTCCTACGCGGGGCTGTCCCGGCGGAGCCCGTGGCTGGCGGTGGTGCTGGCACTCCTGCTCCTGTCGCTGGCTGGCATCCCGCCCACGGCGGGGTTCATCGCGAAGGTGGTTGTGTTCACCGCGGCCGAGCAGGCCGGGCACTGGCCGCTGGTCCTGATCGCCGTGCTGTCCAGCGTGATCGCGGCGTTCTTCTACCTCCGGGTGATCGTCCTGATGTACATGCAGGAGCCCGAGGAGTCCACGGAGATCGAACCCTCCGCCGTGGGCAGGTTCGTGGTGGCGGTGACCGCCGCGCTGACGTTGCTGTTCGGGGTGGCCCCGCAGATCCTGCTGCACTTCCTGGACTCGGCCTCGGTGATCAGGTTTTGATGGGCATGGCGCGCCGGCCCGGTAGGATCGACGCCATCGTGGCGAGGAGGGGGATGTGACCCGTTCGTCGATCGTCGGCCTGGAGGCTCCGGATCCACTCCTGGAGGAGGGGCTGCGGGCCCGCCTGGACGAGGTCGAGCGAGCCCTGGAGAAGGCCGTTCGATCCGACAGCGACTTCGTCACCGAGACCGCCTCCTACCTGGTGGCGGCGGGCGGGAAGCGGCTTCGGCCGCTCCTGGTGATCCTCTCCGGCCAGTTCGGCGACGGGACCGATCCCCGCCTGGTCCCGGGGGCCGTGGCCATCGAGCTGACCCACGTGGCCACGCTCTACCACGACGACGTGATCGACGAGGCCGACGCCCGCCACGGGGTCACCTCGGTCAACTCGAAATGGGGGAACACGGTGGCCATCCTCGCGGGCGACTACCTGTTCGCCCGGGCCTCCGACATCTCCTCCGACCTCGGCGGGGACGTGACCCGGCTGCTGGCCCGAACCATCGCCACGGTCTCCGACGGCCAGATCCGGGAGGTCACCGCGGCCGGCCGCCTGGACCAGACCGAGGACGCCTATCGCGAGATCATCCGAAGGAAGACCGCGTCGCTCATCGCCACGTCGTGCCGGCTGGGCGGGATGCTCTCCGACGCCTCGCCCGAGACCGTGGAGCTGCTGGACGACTTCGGGGTGGCCCTGGGCATGGCCTACCAGCTCTCCGACGACATCATGGACGTCATCTCGACCGAGGCGGAGCTGAAGAAGACCCCCGGCCAGGACATGCGGGAGGGGGTCTACACGCTCCCGGTCCTCTACGCCCTGGACGATGGCGGGCCGGGGGGAGAGCTGCGCGAACTCCTCTCGGCGGGTCCTCCGGACGGCGACCGCCTGGCACGGGCCCTGGAGATCGTGAGGGCTGATGGCTCGCTGGACCGGGCCCGAGACGCCGTGACTCGGGAGGTTCGGAGGGCCGAGCGATTGGCCGGCGTGCTTCCGTCCGGCGCTGCCCGGGACGCGCTGGTTCGGATCGCCCAGTTCCTCGCGGTGCGCTGCGGCGCCGCGGTCTGAACCATCGGTCCGGGGTTGCCGTCAACGCCGGGACGCCTCGCGCCCTCCTTTGAATCGCGTGGCGGCCGGCGTGCCGGCTCGACGTCGACGCGTCCGCCGGCATGAGCTTGAACGACCGGCCGTGCGGCGGCCCCAGCGCCCTCGCCGCTCAGGCGAGCTCGAAGGCGCTCCCGGGACGGAACTTCGAAGCGTACTCGACGGCGTCCTCCGAGGCCGGAACGAACTCCAGCAGCTCGGGCTGCCGCTCGAAGCGCCGGCCGTCCCGCTGGTCGAGGAGCTCCACGGCGACGTTCGCCGAGCTGCGGTCGAACAAGCCGAGCCCGTCCCGCGCGTACACCTGGGCCAGGATCGAGGGCGCGATGGCCAGTCGAACCTTGAGCCCGCCGGAATCGGCCACGACCTCGACACGGATCATGGGCTGACCCACCGCACCTCCCTCCGCCGGCCCTGCGGCCGGGCTGCGCAGCCTATTCGGCCTTGGGACCCGGGCGAGGCCGTTTCGCCAGGTCCTCCAGGCTCAGCCCCAGGACCAGTGCGAGACCGGCCACGGTGAAGAACCCGGGATCGAGCGTCTCGGCAGTCTCGATCTTCCGCACGGTGGCCGCCGAGATCCCGCTCCTCTCCGCGAGGTCGTCCTGGGTGAGGCCCATCTTGTTGCGCTGCGCCCGGATCAGCTTGGCCATCCGCTCGCCGCGCCGCCGGGTTTCCTTCGACATCGGCTTCCGGCCTGGCTTCATGCCCGAACAATAGCGCTAATTCTCGGACACATCCGGCAAGCATCACCGTCTTCTCGCCCCGGCGTTTCGGACGCGAGATCGGGTCGTACGATCTCTTCGCTCGGGCGTGATGACGGGGATGACGGATGCTTCGATCCAATCCTTCCTGGAGGGTGGTCCCCCTCGAAATCTTGCGTCGCTCGGTTCCAACGACCTAGAGTCGCGCATGACAGGCCATCTCAGGGGAGGGCCCTATCCGTCAGGCTCGGTTCGTCGTCTCCGTGATCGGGCTCTTGGTCGGGCTCGGCCTGGCAGATCCGGCAGGGGCGATCCCCGCTGGCGCCAGGATCACGCTGGCTCGGACCGTCGGGCCGCCCACAACGCGCACGTCGCTTCGGGGTAGGGGCTTCGGGGCGTCGGAGACGATCGACGTGCTGTTCGACGGGGTCGGTCTCAAGTACGCGGTGAGCGGGCCCGGTGGCGGGTTCCTCACCCGCGTGACGATCCCCGCCTCGGCGCTCCCCGGCGCTCACACGGTGAAGGCGGTGGGGGAGAGCTCCGGGCTCTCCGCCCAGACGATGTTCACCGTTCGGACCGACTGGAGCAGGTTTCACTTCGACAACTCGGGCAGCGGCTTCAACCGGTTCGAGAACGTGCTGAACCCGTCCAACGTGTCCGGGCTTACCGGCACCTGGAACTACGGCATCGGAGGAGGGTTCTACACCGGTCCGGCGGTGGTGGGCGGCGTGGTGTACGCGGCGGCCAGCGACCGTCGCGTCTACGCCCTGGATGCCGCAACGGGAACCAAGCTGTGGGCGTTCGGGACCGGTGAGTTCTTCATCAACTCGTCGCCCGCCGTGGCCGGTGGCGCCGTCTACTTCGGAGCGTGGGACTCGAACGTCTACGCCCTGGACGCGGCCACCGGGCAGAAGCTGTGGAGCTTCACCACCGGCACCCAGGTCGAATCTTCGCCGGCGGTGGCCGGGGGGATCGTCTACATCGGGTCCGACGACGGGAACCTCTACGCGCTGAACGCCACGACCGGCGCCGAGGTCTGGACGTTCCCCGCCTCGATCGGATCGGCCATCGCGGTGGCGGATGGCGTCGTCTACGGCGGCTCGTTCGACGGGAACCTGTACGCCGTGGACGCGGCCACCGGCGTCGAGCGGTGGCGGTTCACGTCCAGCAACGGGAGCACCTTCGGGTCTCCGGCCGTGGTCGATGGGGTCGTCTACGCGGGCGCTTTCGACGGCTACGTCTACGCCGTGGACGCCGCCACCGGCCTCGAGCTGTGGCGTTTCGCCGCGGGGAGCCAGGGCTTCTTCGGCAAGTCCTCGGTGGCGGTTGCCAACGGTACCGTCTACGTGGGCTCGGACCAGAACGCGGTGTACGCCATCGACGCGGCCACCGGCACGGAACGTTGGAGCTTCGCCACCGGGGCCATGGTGTGGTCCTCCCCGGCGGTGGCGGGCGGGGTGGTGTTCGTCGGGGACGACTACGGCACGGGCTCCGACTTCGGCGTCTTCGACGCCCTCGACGCCGCCACCGGGGCGAAGCTGTGGAGCTACAACTTCGACAACGAGCTTGCGTCCTCTCCGGCCGTCTCCGACGGGTTCGTGTACCTGGGAGCGGGGACCCACGTCTACTCGTTCGGATTGCCTTGATCATGCGCATCCGAGGCGCTCGTGTCGCCGTTTCAGTGGCCTGTCTTTACGTCGGGGTCGGCCTTGCTGCTCCCGCAGGGGCGGTTCGGCCTGCCGCGAGCATCACGCTGGGGCGGACCGTCGGGCCGCCCACCACGCGGACCACGTTGTCGGGCAGCGGGTTCGGGTCATCCGAGGTCCTCGACGTGAGGTTCGACGCGGTCCCTCTTCGCCGCGCGGTGACGGGCCCCGGTGGCCGGTTCCTCACCCGCGTGACGATCCCTGCATCCGCTCTTCCGGGCCCCCACGCCGTCCAAGCCACCGGGGAGACCTCTGGCCGCTCGGGAACGGCGACGTTCACCGTTCGGACCGACTGGTCGACGTTCCACTTCGACAGCCACCACACCGGATGGAACCGGGTCGAGAACGTCCTGGACCCGTCGAACGTGGGAAGGCTGGCGCTGCGGTGGCGGTTCCCCACAGGGAGCTTCGTGCGGTCCTCACCGGCCGTGGCCGGGGGTGTCCTGTACGTCGGGTCGTTCGACCACCGGATCTACGCGGTTCGAGCCTCGACCGGCGCTCTGGCGTGGAGCTTCCTCACGGGGAGCTTCGTCTGGTCGTCCCCGGCGGTCGCCAATGGCGTGGTGTACGTCGGCTCCGGCTACCCGGATGGCACGGTCTACGCCCTCCGCGCCTCGACCGGAGCGAAGCTGTGGACGTTCCACACCGGGAGCATCGGCTCCTCCTCGCCGGCGGTGGTGGGCAAGGTCGTGTACGTCGCCTCCGACGATCCCGTCGGCATCGTGTATGCGCTCGATGCGTCCACCGGCGCCGAGCGGTGGAGCTTCGGGACCGGTGACTTCGTGGACTCCTCCCCGGCCGTGTCCGGGGGCGTGGTCTACGTGGGCTCCGACAACGGGGACCTCTACGCCCTGGATGCCTCGACCGGGATCCTCCGGTGGAGCTTCGCCACCGGGAGCAGCGTCATGTCCTCCCCGACCGTGGCCGGCGGCCTGGTGTACGTGGGCTCCGACGACTACCGGCTCTACGCCCTTGACGCCTCGACCGGGATCCTCCGGTGGAGCTTCGGCAGCCTGAGCCCGATCCGGTCCTGCCCCGCGGTGGCGAACGGCGTCGTGTACGTCGGGTCGGAGGACTACCACGTCTACGCCCTCGACGCCGCCACCGGCAACGTGCTGTGGGGCTTCAACGCCGGGGCCAACATCGAGGATTCACCGGCCGTGGCCAACGGGGTGGTGTACGTGGCCTCGATCGACAACCAGGACAGGCTCTACGCCCTGGATGCAGTCACGGGGACCGAGCTCTGGAGCTACCAGGTCGGAAGCGGCGGCCCCCTGTCCTCCCCGGCCGTTGCCGACGGTGTGGTGTACGTGGGGGCTGAGGACGACGGTGTCTACGCGTTCAGCCTGGGCCCGAGCCGTCACCTGCGACCCTGATCGTCGCGGGGGTGAGGAGGGCGAGGATCCGTCCCACTCCTTTTGTGGGTCTCGGACATGAGGCTCCTGACAAAGTTGGGTGCGCTGCATGCAGTTTGGGTGTAGCCTCTCCATCATGGCGAAGACGATCCAGATCCGGAACGTGCCGGAACGGGTTCACCGGACCCTACGGACCCGGGCCGCAGCGGCCGGAGTGTCCCTCTCCGATTACCTGCTCGCTGAGCTCGAGCGGGTGGCGGACCGGCCGCCCGTGGCCGATGTGCTCGCGAGGGCGGAAAGGCGGCACGGAGGGGCCTCGGGCGAGGCGATCGTTGAGGCAGTGCGGGCCGGGCGCGACCGGCCGTGATCGTTGTCGACACGTCCGCCATCCTGACGGCTCTGGCGGGGCAGCCTCCCACCACGTCTTTGGTGGATCGGCTTCGAACGGACGGGGACCTTCACGCGCCGCACCTGTTGGACGTCGAGGTCCTGAGTGCGCTACGGGGTCTCGTGATCGGAGGGAAGCTCTCCGCGGACCGGGCCGGGGATGTCAGGGTCGACTTCGCCGATCTTTCGGTCACCCTGTATCCGCACCACCCGCTGGCAGATCGGATCTGGGACCTTCGCCACACCATGACTGCCTACGACGCGGCGTTCGTCGCCCTGGCCGAAGCGCTCGACGTTCCGCTCATCACCTGCGACGCTCGGCTGGCCGCGACGAGCGGGCACGCCGCGACCATCGAGCTGGTCGCCGCTCCCTGACCGCCAGGGCCCCTCGCGACGGTGTGTCTCCCCGGACCGCCCCCCTTGCGAGAAACAGCTGGCTTGGGCCATTGTGGTTTCGCGCTTCACGGACATAGAGTCCGCGGCGGGGAGGGTGATCAGGGCGATGGGAGGAAGCTTGCGAGCCGCTCGATCGGTCGTTCCTGTCGCCTGCCTCATGGTCTTGCTCGGCCTTGCTGTCCCGGCGAGCGCGGTGCCGGCTGGCGCCGAGGTCAAGCTGGACAGGTCCGTCGGTCCTCCAACGAGCCGCGTGTCGGTCCAGGGTCGGGGCTTCGGCGGGTCGGAGACGATCGACGTCCTTTTCGACGGGGCGGGTCTGAAGTACGCGGTGACCGGGCCCGGGGGCACGTTCCTCACCCGCATGACGATCCCCGCCTCGGCGTTGCCCGGTCCGCACACGATCAGGGCGACCGGCGAGACCTCGGGCCTCTCGGCCAGGGCCCCATTCACCGTTCGAACCGATTGGCCGAAGTTCCACTTCGACGATGCGAACAGCGGCTTCAACCCGCACGAGAACGTGCTCAACACGTCGAACGTAGCCGGGCTCGTCGAGAAGTGGAGCCTGTCCACGTACAGCCCGGTCCTGGGGGCACCGGCCGTCGTGGGGGGCGTGCTCTACGTGGGGTCGGAGAACCAGTCCGCCTACGCGATCAATGCCGCCACGGGCAAGGTGGCGTGGAGGGTGCACGTCGGCCCCATTTCTTCCGCTCCGGCCGTCGCGAACGGGATGGTCTACGTGGCCTCCTACGGTCCCGTCGTCGCGTTGGATGCGTCGACCGGGGCGACCGTGTGGACCTTCAGCACATACCGCGGCGGCTTTCTGTCGTCCCCGGCGGTCGCGAACGGTGTGGTCTTCGTGGCGTCGCACACCACCGCGATCGTCTATGCCCTTGACGCCTCGACCGGAGCCGAGCTATGGAGCTTCCAGAGCTCGAACCGGGTCGACGCATCCCCCGCTGTGGTCGGTGGCGTGGTGTACATCTGCACGTACGGTGACGGCCTCCTCGCCCTGGACGCTTCAACGGGGACCAAGCTGTGGAGCTCCACCGCCGGGGAGTCGGGGTCTCCAGCCGTGGCCAACGGCGTGGTCTACGTTGGCTCGTTCGAGGGTGTGCTCTCGGCTCTCGACGCGGGCACGGGGACGGTGCTGTGGACCTCGCAGACGGGAGGTGGCATCTACGGCTCAGCGGCGGTCGCCGAGGGGGCCGTCTACGTCGGCTCAGCCGACGGGTCCGTCTCTGCGTTCGACGCCGCCACTGGGACCCAGCTGTGGAGCTTCGGGACGGGCGGCGAGATCGAGTACTCGCCGGCCGTCGCGAACGGCGTCGTCTATCTGATGTCCATGGACAACAACCTGTACGCCCTCGACGCCGCGTCCGGAGCGGAGCTGTGGAGCTTCCCGGTCGAGAGCTGGTTCGATTCGGATCCGTCTCCGGTCGTGGTCAACGGGATGTTGTACGTGGGCTCCTACGACTGGAACGTCTACGCCTTCGGCCTCCCGTAGGACTCTCCGGGCGCGACGGAGGCCCGAGCACGACCCCAGGCCCGCCCTTGCTAGAATCCCCCTCGGCTTGAGAAACCGTTCACAAGCTCGACGCGGATGATCGGGGCCACCGAGACCTACTACGAGTCCTACGGGATCGTGGTCGCCCTGGTGATCGCGGGGATGGGCCTCGTGGCAGCCGCCTTCACCGCCGCTCGGGTGGTCGCCCCCCGCCGCCAGCTCCCGGAGAAGCTCACCACCTACGAGTGCGGGATCGACCCCGTGGGGGAGGGCTGGTCGCAGTCCCAGATCCGCTACTACATCTACGCGTTCCTGTTCGTCATCTTCGATGTCGAAAGCGTGTTCCTGTTCCCGTGGGCCAACATCTTCGAGCGCCTCGGCTACCAGGCCGTCGTGGAGATGGGCATCTTCGTGTTCATCCTGGCCCTGGGGCTGCTGTACGCATATCGAAAGAAGGTCCTCCAGTGGACCTGACGCCCGGAGGGAGCTGCTGATGGGTCTTCTGGACAACGTCGCCATGCCCCAGCCGGTGAAGTTCATCCTCAACTGGGGCCGGAAGTACTCGCTGTGGGTGATGAACTTCGGCCTGGCCTGCTGCGCCATCGAGCTCATCGCCACGTCCACCAGCAAGCACGACTTCATGCGCCTCGGGGTCATCCCCATCGCCCACGGCCCGCGCCAGGCCGACCTCATGGTGGTGGCCGGCACCCTCACCGACAAGATGGCCCCCGCCCTGAAGCGGGTGTACGACCAGATGCCCGACCCCAAGTACGTGATCTCGTTCGGTTCCTGTTCGAACTGCGGGGGGCCGTACTGGGACTCCTACTCGGTCACCAAGGGCGTGGACCAGATCGTCCCCGTGGACGTCTACGTGCCCGGCTGCCCTCCGCGCCCCGAGGCGCTCCTCCACGGGATCATCAGGCTGCAGGAGAAGATCCAGCAGGAAGACATCCGGGAGAAGTGGAGTGGCAAGCTCACCCAGGCCGCTGTCACCAGCTGAGATCACGGACCGCCTCCGGGCCCAGTTCGGAGACGACGTGACCGCGTCGGCCGAGATCCACGGCCACGCCGTGCTGACCGTCTCGCCCGACCGCCTCGTCGAGATGGCGCGGTTCCTCCGGGACGACCCCGACCTGGCGTTCGACTACTTCGAGTTCCTGGCGGGGGTCGACTACATGCCGAAGGGCGGCGGGTTCGAGGTGATCACGCACCTGTACTCGACCCGGCACGTCCACCACGTCCGGCTGAAGGTCGAATGCCCCGCCGAGGACCCGCACTGCCCGACCCTGCGCGAGGTCTGGTCGGGCGCCGATTGGCACGAGCGCGAAGCGAACGAGATGTTCGGGATCGTGTTCGACGGCCATCCACACCTGGTGAAGCTGCTCCTGCCGGAGCAGTTCGAAGGCAACCCGCTGCGGAAGGACTTCGCCCTGATGAGCCGGGAGGCCAAGCCCTGGCCCGGCGCCGTTCCCGAGGGCGAGGAGATCGAAGAGTGAGCCTCGGCGCCGGGCTGGGGTTCACGTTCACGCCGGGGCACAGCTTCGTGAACTCGCTGCTCGGCAACTTCTGGCTGGCCCTGCTGCTGAAGGTGATCCTGGTCATGGGGCTGGTGCTGATGGCCCCGCTGGTCGTGATCTACGCGGAGCTGAAGATCATGGCCCACATGCAGCACCGCTTGGGGCCCATGTACGCCGGGCGGTTCCACGGGGTCGGCCAGCCCATCGCCGACGGGATCAAGCTCATCCAGAAGGAAGACGTGGTCCCGGCGGCCGCCGACGGCTGGATCTTCACCCTGGCCCCGGTGGTGGTCCTGGTTCCCTACATCGCCCTGTTCGTGGTGCTGCCCTTCGGGAACACGATCTTCGCCGAGAACCTCGACGTCGGGATCTTCTACGCCCTGGCCATCACCGCCGTGAGCGTGGTCGGCATCCTCATGGCCGGCTGGGCCAGCGCGAACAAGTTCTCGCTGATCGGGGCCCTGCGGGCCGCCGCCCAGCTCATCGCCTACGAGCTGCCGATGATCCTGGCAGCCGTGGCCGTGGTCATGCAGGCCGGCACGCTCTCGCTGGTGGGGATCGTGGAGGCCCAGCGGCACCACTGGTTCGTGTTCACCCAGCCGGTGATGGCGCTGGTGTTCATGATCGCTGCGCTGGCCGAGCTGACCCGAACCCCGTTCGACATGCCCATAGCGGAGTCCGAGATCATCTTCGGGGCCTACACCGAGTACACGGGGATGAAGTTCGGCATGCTGATGCTGAGCGAGTACGCGGGCATCATCGCGTTCTCCGGCCTGGCCTCGGTGCTGTTCCTGGGGGGGTACCGGCCCCTGCCGTTCCTCGAGTTCATCCCGCCGCCGTTGTGGATGCTGGCGAAGATCGGCCTGCTGACCTTCGTCATCATCTGGCTTCGGGTAACGTACCCCCGGCTCCGCGAGGATCAGTTGCAGAGGTTCTCGTGGGTCGTGCTCATCCCGATCACGCTGGTCGACATCATGGTGACCGCCGTCGTGAAGGTTGCGGTGAAGTAGATGGCCATCGACACCGAGCAGGAAGTCGGGCCCGGGGCGAAGCCGCCCGGGAAGAAGGGCGGGCTGCCCGGGACCGGCCTGATCAAGGGCCTGGGCGTGACGCTGAAGCACATGCTCCAGCCGGCGATCACCCAGCAGTACCCGGACGAGAAGCCCGATCTCCCCCCCCGGACCCGGGGCGTCATCGCCCTGAAGCAGGAGAACTGCACGGTGTGCTGGAAGTGCTCGCGGGAGTGCCCCGACTGGTGCATCTACATCGATTCCCACAAGGAGACGCATCCCCCCGCCAGCGGCGGTAGGGCCCGGTCGGTCAAGGTCCTGGATCGCTTCGCCATCGACTACGCGCTGTGCATGTACTGCGGGATCTGCGTGGAGGTCTGTCCGTTCGACGCGCTGTTCTGGGCTCCGGACTTCGAATACGCCGAATACGACATCTTCGACCTTATCCACGAGAAGGAGCGCCTCGAGGAGTGGACCTACAAGGTCCTGCCGCCCCCGGACCTCGAGGTGGGGGCCGAACCCCCCGAGGAGGGGGGGGAGCAGGCGCCCATCGCAACCGGCGGAGGGGTCGAGGTGGGGGCGAGGGCCCAGTCCGCTGCCGAGATCGCCGCGCCGGGCGCCCGCCCGCCCCAGGAGGCCGGGCCGGCCCGGGGCACCCCCGAGACCCCGACCCCGGCCGCCGCAGGGGCGCCCGCCGCCGCGGCCACACCGCCCCCCGCCGCCGCGGCTCCGGCGCCCGCCGGACCGGCTCCGGCGCCCGCCGCACCGGCTCCGGCGCCGGCGGCGACGGCCGCTCCGGCCGCGCCCCGGGCCCCGGCGGAGCACGTGGAGCCGGACCAGGAGACGTTCGACCGCGTGCTGGCCGAGGAGCTGGCCAAGGGCACCGACCGGCGGGTGGCCGAGGGACGGGCCCGGGCCTCGGCGGTGCGGGCGGCCCGGAAGAAGGCGGCGGAGGGCTAGCGACGCGATGAGCGCCCAGGACGTCGCGTTCCTCATCATCGGCACCGTCGGCAGCCTGGCGGCGATCCGCCTGGTGACCAGCAAGAACGTGGTGCACGCCGCGCTCTACCTGGTGGCGACGCTGGCCATGGTGGCGGTGACCTACCTGCTGCTGGGGGCCGAGTTCGTGGCGTGGGTGCAGGTCCTGATCTACGTCGGGGCCATCGTGGTCCTGGTCCTGTTCAGCCTCATGCTGACCAAGGCGCCCATCGGGCGGGAGGCCCTCGACAACCAGGCCAGGTGGCTGGCCGCCCTGGTCGGGGCGGGGGTGCTGGCGGGCCTGGGCTTCCTGATCCAGGACGCCTTCGGCGGCAAGGAGATCGAGCTCCACCCCGCCCGGACCGCCCAGATCGGCACGGCCCTGTTCCGGGGGTTCGTCCTGCCGTTCGAGGTGGTGTCGGTGCTGCTGCTGGCCGCCCTGGTGGGAGCGGTGGTCCTGGCCCGAAAGGACGAGGCCCCGTCCGCGCCCGCCGAGCGCCGGCAGCCGCTGCTCAGGCCGAGGGAGCGGGTGCCGTGAGCCTGGCCGCCTCGACGGTGCACCTGCCGTACCTGCTGTTCTTCGGCGCCGTGCTGTTCTCGTGCGGCGTGTACGGCGTGCTGGCCAGGCGCAACGCCGTTCTCGTGCTCATGTCCATCGAACTGATGCTGAACGCCGTGAACGTCAACCTGGTGGCGTTCTCCGCCTATCTGAAGCAGCTCACCGGGCAGATCTTCGCGCTGTTCGTCATCACGGTGGCCGCGGCCGAGATCGGCATCGGCCTGGCCATCGTCATCGTGATCTACCGGAACCGGGAGACCATCAACGTCGACGAGGTCAACCTCCTGAAATGGTGACGCCCCCGGGGGTCCGCCCGTGATCCGTTTCGCGTGGCTCATCCCTTCGCTTCCGGCGGCGGCCTTCTTCCTGATCGTGTTCTTCGGCAAGCGCATGCCGTTCAAGGGGGCCGAGATCGGCATCACCGCGGTCCTGGCCAGCCTGGTGCTGGCGTTCGTGGTGGCGGGGCATTTCATCGGCGGCGGGGGACCGGTCCTGCACCAGATCCACTACCTGGACGCCGGGTTCTTCCACCTCGACATCGGCGAGTACGTGGACGGCCTGACCGCGGCCATGTTCGTCGTGGTGACCGTGGTGTCCGCCCTGGTCCAGATCTATTCGACGTCCTACATGCACGGCGACCGCCGGTACACGTGGTTCTTCGCCGTCCTGTCGATCTTCACCGCGGCCATGCTGAACGTGGTCATCGCCAGCAACCTGTTCCAGTTGCTGGTGGGGTGGGAGGTCATGGGCGTGTGCTCCTACCTCCTGATCGGGCACTGGTGGGAGGAGAAGGAGAACTCCGACGCTGCGATCAAGGCCTTCATCACCACGCGGATCGGGGACGTGCCGTTCATGTTCGGCATCTTCGTCCTGACCATCGCGGCGGGGACGGCGAACATCCCGGCCATCACCGGGGCCGTCCAGCACCACCAGATCGCCACCGGGACGCTGACGGTGGCGGCGCTGCTGCTGTTCGGCGGGGCCATCGGGAAGTCGGCCCAGTTCCCCCTGCACGTCTGGCTGCCGGATGCCATGGCCGGCCCCACGCCGGTATCCGCGCTGATCCACGCGGCCACGATGGTGGCCGCCGGCGTGTACATGATCGGGCGGCTGTTCGCGGTGTTCTCCGCCAGCGGCCACGCCCTGGCCTTCGTGGGGACCATCGGTGCGATCACCATGCTGATCGCGGCGCTGCTGGCGGTGGTCCAGGACGACATCAAGCGGGTGCTGGCGTACTCGACCGTGTCCCAGCTCGCCTACATGGTCTCGGGCCTGGCCCTGGGGGAACGGGGCTACACCGCCGGGCTGTTCCACCTGTTCACCCACGCCTTCTTCAAGGCCCTGCTGTTCCTGGGGGCCGGGTCGGTGATCCATTCGGTCCACACGAACAACATGAGCGAGATGGGGGGACTGCGAAAGCACATGCCCACCACGTTCTGGACGTTCGTCATCGGCTCGGCCGCGCTGGCCGGGATCCCGCCGCTGGCCGGGTTCTGGTCGAAGGACGAGATCATCTCCACGGCATGGGCCACCCACCACTACGGGATCTGGATCGTGTCGCTGCTCACCGCGGTCCTCACGGCCTTCTACATGACCCGGGCGGTCCTGCTGACGTTCTACGGCGAATACCGCGGGCAGGAGCATCCGCACGAGTCCCCGGTGGCCATCACGGGGCCACTCGTGGTGTTGGCCACCTTCTCGGTGTTCGCGGGGTTCCTGAACGCCACCGCGTTCCACATCCACCTGTTCACGGACTGGGTCCACGTGGGTCCGGTGGCGAAGAGCGAGCCGTTCAACTACGGCATGGCCGCCGTCTCCGTGCTCGGCGCGCTGGCCGCCATCGCCGTGGGGTATCGCCTCTACGCGGGCTGGCGGGAGCGCGACCCGGTCCGGGCCCTCGGCCCCGGCTACACCCTGCTGGAGCGGAAGTACTTCCTCGACGAAATCTACCTGCGCGGGATCATCCGGCCCATCCAGTACCAGCTCTCGGCCGCGGTGTACTGGACGAACCAGAACATCCTGGACGGCCTGGTCAACGCGGCCGGGTGGGGGGCGAAGAAGCTCGGCCTGTTCACCTACGACGTGCTCGACCAGAAGGTCGTGGACGGCGCGGTGAACGGCGTTGGCCAGACCACCGAGCTGTTCGGCGGCCTCCTGAAGTTCCTCCAGAACGGGAAGGTCCAGTGGTACGCCGGGCTGCTGTTCTTCGGCGTGATCGCGTTCGCCGTGATCTTCACGGCCATCCATTGAGAAGGGATCAGGGGGAGATCGAATGACCGGTTGGGACAAGTGGGCGGTCACCCTGGCGGTGTTCCTGCCCTCGGCGGGAGCGGTCGTCATCGTGCTGGTGCCGAAGCGCCAGGACCGGCTGGTCCGGGCGCTGGGCATCCTGTTCACGGGGGCGGCCCTGGTGGTGGGCATCGTCATGCTGTTCGGGTTCGACTTCGGAGCGCACCACGGCCTGCAGTTCGAGGTGAACGCCAGCTGGATCTCGACCATCCACGCCCGCTACCACGTGGGGATCGACGGGATCAGCCTGCCCCTGTTCGAGCTGACGCTCCTGCTGTCGTTCCTGTGCGCCATCTACACGTGGAAGGTCCTGCCGGAGCCGGGGAGGCCGAAGGCGTTCCTGGCCCTGATGATGCTGCTCGAGACGGGGATGGCGGGCACGTTCATCGCGTTCGACCTGGTGCTGTTCTTCATCTTCTGGGAGCTGGTGCTGGTCCCGATGTACTTCCTGATCGCCGTGTGGGGCTCGGCGAACCGCCAGTACGCTTCGATCAAGTTCTTCCTGTACACGCTGTTCGGCTCCGTGTTCATGCTCCTGGGCTTCCTGGCGCTGTACTTCCGGTCGAACGTCCCGGGCGTGGGGCACACGTTCGACATCGTCCTGCTGAGCTCGGCCTCCTCGGGGGTCGGGACGGCCGCCCGGTCGGTGCAGAACCTGATCTTCCTGGGGCTGTTCCTGGGGTTCGCCATCAAGGTGCCGATGTGGCCCTTCCACACGTGGCTGCCCGACGCCCACACCGAGGCGCCCACGGTGGGCTCGGTCCTGCTGGCCGGGGTCATGCTGAAGATGGGGACCTACGGGTTCGTCCGGATCGCCCTGCCGATCCTGCCCCAGGCCGCCCGGACGTGGGCCCCCGCCATCGGCATCCTGGCGGTGATCGCCATCGTGTACGCCTCGCTGGCCTGCCTGGCCCAACGCGATCTGAAACGGCTCATCGCCTTCTCCTCGGTGGGCCACATGGGGTTCGTCATGCTGGGTATCGCCACGCTCACCCCGCTGGGGATCAACGCGGCGATCTTCGGCATGGTGGCCCACGGCGTCATCACCGGGATGCTGTTCTTCCTGGTCGGCTCGATCTACGATCGCTACCACACCCGCCAGATCGCCGAGCTGGGAGGGGGGATGCTCCAGAAGGTCCCCCTCCTGGCCGGGCTGTTCGCCTTCACCGCCATCGCCTCCCTGGGGCTGCCCGGCCTGGCCGGCTTCTGGGGCGAGGTCACTGCCCTCCTGTCCTCCTACAGCCCGGCCCAGATCCTGGGCGGCCATCTGACGCTGTTCCGAACGCTCATGGTGTTCGGCGGGATCGGCACGATCCTCACCGCCGGCTACTTCCTGTGGATGCTGCAACGGGTGAACATGGGCGTGGTTCCCGACCGGTGGAAGGAGCACGCCCTGACCGACGTGAGCGTCACCGAGCTGGTGGCCTGGGCGCCGCTGCTGGTGGGGATCCTGTTCCTGGGGATCTTCCCCCGGCTGGTGTTCGGGACCACGAATGACGCCGTGGCCCTGATGGCCCGGGTATTCGGCCACTGAGGACGCGATGAGCCTGCTGGTGGCGGCCCTGCCCCCGATCAAGAACCCGGCCATCGACTACCACGCCATCGCCCCAGAGCTGGTGCTGGCCGGGACGATCTTCCTTGTGCTCATCGTCGACCTGTTCCTTCCGGCGGGCCGCAAGCACCGGTCGATGCCGGTGGCCTTCCTCGGCACGGCCGGGTCGCTCGCCGCGGCGCTCACCCTGATCGGGGCGCACCGTTCGACCTTCGGCGGCAGCTACGTGGTGGACAACTTCGCCGTCCTGTTCAAGGTGTTCTTCACCGCGGTGGCCATGGTGGTGCTGCTGCTGTCCTACCGGTACTTCCGGGAGGGCCGCTACTACCAGGGCGAGTACTACTTCCTGCTGCTGTCGTCGTTCCTGGGCATGCTGACGATGGCTTCCTCGCGCGACCTGTTGATGCTGTTCATCTCGCTGGAGCTGGTGTCGGCCCCGGCGTTCGTCCTGGCGGGATTCCGAAAGAGCGATCCCAGGTCGAACGAGGCCGCCATCAAGTTCTTCATGATCAGCGTGCTGTCCACGGCGGTGATGCTGTACGGGATGAGCCTGGTCTACGGGGTGACCGGGACCACCAGGCTCACCGGGATCGCCCACGCGCTGGCCGGGAAGGCGGGATCGTCGAACCTGGCCCTGGCGGCGATCCTGTTCGTGGTGACGGGGTTCGCCTTCAAGGTCTCGGCGTTCCCGTTCCAGTTCTGGGCCCCCGACACCTACGAGGGCGCGCCCGTCCCCGTGGCGGCATTCCTGTCGGTGGCGTCGAAGGCCGCGGGGTTCGCCGGGCTGCTCCAAATCATGTTCGTGGCGTTCCTGCCCCGGGCCGACTTCTGGGCCCCGATCTTCGTGGTGTTCGCCCTGTTCACCATGACCATGGGGAACCTGGTGGCGCTGCAGCAGCGCCAGATCGTGCGGCTGCTGGCGTACTCCTCGATCGCCCAGGCCGGCTACATGCTGCTGCCGTTCGCCCTGGCCACCCGGCACGGGGCCTCGGTGAACCACGACGCCTTCGCGGCGACGGTCCTGTACATCCTGGTGTACGGCGTGATGAACCTCGGCACGTTCGCCGTGGTGGTGGGCATGTCGAGGGAGGCTCCGGGCATGCTCGTGTCGGACTTCGCCGGGCTGGGCCAACGCAGCCCCGGGATCGCCGTGGCCATGACGCTGTTCCTGGTGTCGCTGGCGGGGATCCCGGTGACGCCGGGGTTCTGGGGGAAGTTCTTCATCTTCCTGGCGGCCATCCATCGCGCGGGGATCGGCACCTGGCTGGCGGTGGCGATGGTGCTGAACTCGGTGATCTCGATCGTGTACTACTTCTCGATCGTCCGGGCCATGTGGCTGGAACCTGTGGCCGAACCGGTCCGCCCGCTCCGCCTCCCCTTGCCGGTCCGGGCCGTGATCGGCCTGGCCGCCGCCGGCGTGGCCGCGGTGGGGGTCTTCCCGGCGCTGTTCACCCACTTCCCGCAAGTCTCGACGCTGGTAGGGCGTTAGCACGGCAGTTCGAGGTTCGATCCTCACAGCAACCTCACACGGACCGGCCCTCCCCAATCCGGGGTCCGGCCGTAGTCTTGTTGCTGGAATCTCCCCGGATGGGCCGGGGCTCTCGAGGAGGGATCGAACGTGAACAGGGTCAAGACCTGGGTGCTCATCGCGGCCCTGGGCGGGCTCTTCGTGCTGATCGGCGGGGCCGTCTTCCGGAGCACCACCGGGCTGGTGATCGGCCTGGTCGTGGGGCTCGGGTTCAACCTGGCGATGTACTGGATGTCCGACCGGATCGCCCTCAGCCGGACCCACGCCCGGCCGGTCACCGAGCAGGAGTACCCGGAGCTCTACGGCATCGTCCGGGAGCTGGCCCAGCGCCGGGACATCCCCATGCCCCGCATCTACGTGAGCGACATGGCTCAGCCGAACGCCTTCGCCACTGGGCGGAACCCCAACCACGCCGCGGTGTGCGTGACCAAGGGCATCCTGCAGATCGTGGACCGGCGGGAGCTTCGGGCCGTGCTGGCCCACGAGCTCTCCCACGTGACGAACCGCGACATCCTGGTGGGCTCCATCGCCGCCGGCATCGCCACCTCCATCACGTTCGTGGCCCGGTTCGCCTTCTTCTTCGGCGGCGGGCGCAACGACCGGAACAACCCCATCGGGCCGTTCGCCATGCTGTTCGCGTGGATCCTGGCCCCGATCGCCGCGCTGCTGGTGCAGATGGCCGTGTCGCGCTCGCGCGAGTACCAGGCGGACGCCTCCGGCGCCGAGCTGTCCGACGACCCGCTGGCCCTGGCCGGCGCCCTGCGGAAGCTCGAGGCCACGGCCAGGCAGGTCCCCGTGCCGGCCACCCTCACCCCGGCCCAGGCCCACCTGTTCATCGTCAACCCGTTCACGGGCCGCCGGGTGCAGTTCGCCAACCTGTTCTCCACGCATCCGCCCACGCAGGCGCGGATCGCCCGCCTCCAGGAGATGGCCGAACGAGGGGTGTGAGCGGCGGGCTCCTGCCGAGCCCTACGGCCGGTAGTTGGTGAACTGCAGAGGGATCTCGAAGTCCCCTTCCTTCAGGGCCTTGATCACCGCCTGCAGGTCGTCCTTCTTCTTCGCCGAGATCCGGAGCTGATCGCCCTGCACCTGGGTCTGGACCTTGAGCCCGGTGCCCTTGACGAACTTCGTGATCTCCCTGGCCTTCTCCTCGTTGATCCCCCGGTTGACGTGGACGGCCTGGCGGACGGTCCCCTTGGCGGCCGGCAGCACCGGCCCCTCCCGCAGGGCCTTCAGCGAGACCTCCCGGCGAACGCACTTCTCCTTCAGGACCTCCAGGGCCGCCTTGAGGCGGTGCTCGGTGTCCGAGCGGAGCTCGATGAGGTCGTCGTCCCGTGAGACCGATGTCCCCGTGTTCTTGAAGTCGAACCGGGTCATGATCTCCCGTTCGGCCTGGTCGACTGCGTTTCGGACCTCCTGCGGATCGACCTGCGAGACGACGTCGAACGAGAACGTGTCCTTCGGCATGGCCCGGATACTCTACGGGTTCGGTGGCGACGGCGAGGGAGTCGGGTTCCGGCGGCCGCGGTGCGGGACGGGCCGCGAGGGGGGTCTCGTTCGGATGGCTGGCGGCCACGATCGGGCTGGCCCTGGGGGTGGCCGTCGTGTACGCCTCCACCTATTCGGTCCACCGGTTCCAGGTGCCGCTGGGGTGGGACACGTCGTACTACGCCTGGATCACGAACGCCGCCCGCTCGGCGGGGGCGGCCAACCTACCCTCGGCGCTGCCCCCTCCGGGACCGGCCCATGCCGGTCGGGTGGGCGTGGCGGTCCTGGCGGCGCTGCTCTCCTCGATCACCCACGTTCATCCGTATCGGATCTCGCTGGTCCTGCCGGGCGTCATGGCGGCCGCGGCGGGGCTGGCCGGGGCGGCCTTCACCGGGAGGATGTTCCACCAGTCGCGGTGGGAGTTCGTCCTGACCGCCGTCGCGGTGGGGACGTCGATCTTCCTGGTCCGCGTGATCGATCCCGAGGTCTACCAGGACGAAAGCCTGGCCGCTGCGGTGTTCATGGCGGCGGCGACGCCGGTGGTGCTGGCCGCCAGGGACCGGCGATCGGTCGTCCCGGCCGCGGTCCTGCTGGGGGCCCGCCGGCGCCGGGATCGTGCTGGCCGTGGCCGTGGTGTTCGTCCCGGCGTCGTTTCGTGCATGGCGGTCCGAGGGGCGACGCATCCTGGACACCTCCTCGGCGCGTCTGTCGCTGGCCGTGCTCGGGGGCGCCGCCCTTGCCCTGGCCACGATCCTGCTCGTCCTCACGGCGAGCCTGCCCAGCGCGCTGCTCATCTCGGGCCAGCTCACGAACAAGCTCCGGCGAGACCTCCCCAGCTACCACCTGCCGCTGGTGATCGCCGCGACCCTCGCGGGCGCGGCCGCGGTGGGGCGGGCGGCCTCGGAGGAGACCGAACGCGGCGAACGGGTCCGGGTGGCCCTGGTCCTGCTGGTGGCCTGGTCCGAGGTCATCTTCCTGGGGTACGTGGCCCAGCGCACGCTGGGCCGGCCGGTCCCCACCCATCGGCTCTTGGCGTTCGACCTGGGGCTTCCCATCCTGGGGATCATCGGTGTGCTGTGGGCGGCCCGGTGGGTCGGCCGGCGCGGGGGGCGGGAATGGCGATGGCGCCCCGTCGCTGCGGCGGGGGCCGCACTGGCGGTGGGCGCCTCGGCGTACCTGTCGATCGAGACGTGGTTCTCGTTCCGTCCCGTGATCGTGCCGGCGCAGGTTCGGCAGGCGGCCTCGGCGGCGGCGTACCTCGACCGGACCCGGGTCTCCCCGGATCGTCCGGTCGTCTTCGTCATCGAGCCGACCGGGGGAGACGAATGGTCGTTCGCATGGGTCTTCGCCCAGACGGTCCGGGGCATGATGCAGCCCGAACGGCTGGAGCACGTGTATCTCTTCGTGGGAGATCCCCGGGACTACCTGGCCCGGCGAGCCGCATCCTCGGGCTCCGGCTCGACGGCCAGCCTCTCCCAGTTCTACTTCGCCCGGATGGCTCGAACCTACGACGAACACCCGGTGGCCCTGGTCCTGTCGTCGGCGAACCCGGGGTTCGGGGAGTGGGTGGGCCGGCACGAAGCCAGCGTGGCGGCGCCTGGCGTGGCGGTGGTGCGGGGCCCGCCTCCGGGTGGACCGGAGCGCCAGGCGCCCGCGCCGGTGGGGGCGGTCGGATCGATGGAGCTGGTGGGGCTGGCGGGCGCGGCGGTGGTCGTCCTGGTCGTGGCGGGCTCGGGGTGGACCGGAGTGCTCCTGGGCCACGGCGTGGGCCCTCGCGAGCGAGCAGCGCTGGCCCCGGCGGTGGGCGCGGCTGTCCTGGTGCTCGGAGGCGCCGTGCTGAACCGCGTGGGGATCCCGCTGTCGGGCCCGGGCAGCGTGGCCATCGTGCTGGTCGTCGGGATGGTGGGTTGGGTCCCCCAGGGCCTCAGGTCCCTCACCGCTCGCCGGACCTGAGGGCGGCCCGCTGCTATGCTCGTCGTCGTTCCCCGGGAGGGTGCCCGAGCGGCCAAAGGGAGCGGTCTGTAAAATCGCCGGCGAAGCCTACGGAGGTTCGAATCCTCCCCCTCCCACCACCACCACGAACTGACGAGCGAACGAACGACGACAGGAGCCAACCCCGCTTCCAACGCCGTAGCTTGCTCACTCGCCGTGAGTCCCGATGACGATATTTCGGCGGGGCCCCACAGAGAGCGATTGGTTGATGGTCGAAATGCCAGCCGGAGCGTGCGTCCGCATCGAAGCTACTTCCGATTCTCTCGAGCCCGACTCTGACCCCCACCCCCTGGGACGTCGTCCCCTTATCGGGACTCATCGGAACCCACCTGTGAGCGGCGTCGGCCTGCCGCTTCACCAGCGACTACACGAGCCTCCGGATCAGGGCGCTGAACGGACCGGCGAAGAGGCTCCTGATGTGCGCGACCGGGCGAAATCGGCCGACCGGATGCTCCGGTTGGCCGTATGAGGGTGGTCAGATCCCGGCACACCCACCATGATGGAGCAGTCACGGACAGGGGTCAGCCCAAGTGGGCCCTCTCCGTACGGTTCTCACTCCCTTGGAGGCGGTCGAAGTGAGCACGCGCGTCTTGCTGACGGTCGGTGTCGCCGTGGTCTTGACTCTCCCCTGGACCGGGACCGCCGGTGCCGCCGGTGCACAACCCGGTTCGCTCGAATGTGGCTCGTGGGTGGTGCAGACTTCCCAGGATCCCGGCGGCAAGAGTGTCCTCTACGGCGTCAGCGCGCCCTCGACCACCGACGTCTGGGCCGTCGGGCAGACTACATCCGGCCAAACCACCGACACCCTGATCGAGCATTTCGACGGCTCGGCGTGGTCGGTCGTCCCGAGCCCGAACCCGGTTCGGGCCTATAACCAACTCCAGGCGGTGTATGCGCGGACGGCGAGCGACGCGTGGGCGGTGGGCGACGCCCAGCCATCGGCGGTCGAGGGAACGTTGATCGAGCACTGGGACGGGACCGCGTGGACCGTCACTCCCAGCCCCAACCCTTCGACGCTGATCGACTCGTTGACCGCGGTTTCGGCCACCTCGGCGGATCACGCTTGGGCTGTGGGCTTCTTCATCTCCAACGTCAACGGAGCGAACCAGACCCTGACCGAGCACTGGGACGGGACAGCCTGGACGGTCGTCCCGAGCCCGAGTCCGGGGAGCTTCGACTACCTGTACGGAGTCACCTCGGTCGCCTCCAACGATGCGTGGGCGGTGGGCAGCACGTCGAACGGAAACACCGGCACGCCCCTCACCGAGCACTGGGACGGGACCGCCTGGTCGATCGTCTCGAACCCGGGCGCGGGCAAGCTCACCGCGGTCACCAGCGTGTCCAGCGATGACGTGTGGGCCGTGGGTGACCAGGGCTTGGGTGAGCACGACGTCTCGATGGCCGAGCGATGGGACGGTTCCACCTGGCAGGTGGTGCACACTCCGACCAACCGGCCCACAGGACCCCTGGCCGGCGTGGCCGCGACGTCCCACCGCCGCGGGTGGGCCGTGGGCAGTAAGGTCGGCGCGGGCGGAGTGACCCGGACGCTCATCGAGCGGTGGAACGGCCAGGGCTGGGCGGCGGCGGCCAGTCCGAACGGGAGCGACTTCGACAACCAGCTCTACGCCGTCGCCACCGCCACCGCGACAACCTCGTCGTGGGCCGTGGGATTCTCGACGGACTCTTCACGGGTTATCCATCCGCTGGTGGAGACGTTCTGCTAGGCCCGCGATGTTCGAACGGCGGGCGTATACAGAACCTGGGGGGATCGCTCGGACGGCCACCTCGTCCGTCACCGATGCCTGGCCGGCGCACGTTCCGGCAAGGGGCCTGGGAGGGCCCTCCTCAGCGGGCCCGCCGGGCCGCGATCAAGTCCGAGCCGCCGCAGGAGGAGGAAGGTCATCCATAGGCGGGGAGCCCGCCGTCCAGCGCTTTCAGGCCAGGGCGAGGGTTCAGGGGACCTCGATGATCGGCCCTGGGCGGCCTCGCGCCGAGCGGTGCGTGCTCAGCGTTCCCCATCCCTCCGAAGCTAACCAGCGCCGGATCAAGGCCTGGTACGACGGCGAGGGGAGGAGCCTGGCGGCGGAGCAGATCAGAGCGTGGTTCTCCCTCAGCCGTCGGACCGATCAAGCTTGAATCGAGGCAGGCCAAGCGACTCCACGCGGATGGAGGGGCCCGCCGGACGGAGGGCCAACTGGTAGTGGCGCTCGAGCCCCCGGGCGACCCACGATGCTCCGGGCGGGTTCGAGCTCACCACCACCACCATCCCGATAGGGACCTTGGGTCCGAGGAACGCTCGCTCCTCGAGGAACCGGACCAGGGGGCGGATGTCGCCGCTGTCTCCGAGGTCATGGTCCAAAAGGAGGAGGTCCCACGACTGCTCCTGCAGGAGTTTGAGGCCCTCGGCCGCGGTCCGCGCGACAGTGACCTCGTCGCCTCCTGCGGCCTCCATCACGCGTATATCGTCGACCAAAAGCACCTTCACGACCCTGGCCTCCTGGTGTCCTGCAGACGAGAGTAGGCGATGCCACCGACGGATCGGTCCCCGATGCACCTGTGCCCACCCGCAAATGCGGCGCAGGCCAGCTCTCTGGGCCACGATCTGGCCGATGGACGACTTACCGTCTGGCCTGTGGTTTTGTGGAAGGTGCCCCTCTTACCGCGTGGTTACTCGTCTGGATAGCCCACGAAGGCACAGGTCACGGGGTTTCGAGAACATGCCACCACCACCACCACCACCACCACGACGACGACGAACGAAAGACAGGAAACCGTCGGACATGCCCTGATGTCGTCAGCGCCGGAGCGTCGCCGGTTGGGCGGCGTCCGGTCAGGCGCCGGTCTGATCCCGGGCCGGGCGAGCCCGGCAGGCCGTCGCTCGGCTCACAGGCCGAACGCGTACACCTTCCCGTTGTCCGCGCCGAAGTAGACCAGCCCGTTCACGACGGAGGGGGAGGAGCGGATCGGCGTGCCCAGGTTCGTCGCCCACAGCACCGTGCCGGTGGCCGGGTCAAGCGCCGCGGCCACCCCGGCCTGGGAGGTCACGAACACCATGCCTCCGGCGATGGCCGGGGACGACGGGGTCTCTCCGATCAGGGTCGACCAGAGCAGGGCTCCGGTTGAGGCGTCCAGCGCGTACTCGTAGCCGTCGTGCGAGGCGAAATACACGGTGCCGTTCCAGACCGCCGGGCTCGAGTCGATGTAGTCCCCGGTGGGGAAGGACCAGATCTTCGCTCCGGAGAGCGCATTGAACGCGTAGAGGCTCCCGTCGAACGATCCGATGTAGACCACGCTCCCCGCCACGTCGGGCGACGAGTCGATGTAGTCCCCGGTGAACGCCCTCCACAACGGCCGGCCCGAGACCGCCCCCACGGCGTAGAGGGCCCGGTCGCGGGATCCCACGTAGGCGATCCCATTGCCAAGGCCGACCGACGAGTAGCTTCGGGAGAACGTCGGTACGGCCCACTTCCGAGCTCCGGTCGTCGCGTTGAACGCGTAGATCTTCTTGTCGACCGAGGCCACGTAGACCAGCCCGTTCGCCAGGTTCGGCGAGGACTCGACGGCGCCGAAGACCGCGGCCGCCCACCTCTGGGCTCCGGTGGCGGCGTCCAGGGCGTACAGGTGGTTGTCGTACGAGCCCACGTAGAGCACGCCGTTCAGGACGGTCGGGGAAGAGAGCACCTGGTCACCGGTGGTGACCGTCCAGACGGGGGCTCCGGTCAGGGCGTCGAACGCGTACACGCTGTGGTCCCAGGACCCGATGTAGAGCACCCCTCCGACCACCGCGGGGGATGCGGTGATGAAGCTGGACGTCTGGGCCGTCCACTTCAGAGTGAGTCCCGCCACGTTCTGCGGGGTGAGCGTCGTCTCGAAGGGATTGACGCCGCTGTTCGACTGATCGAACCGGAACTTCGCCCATGCCGCAACGGACCGGCCCGCCGCCGCGGTCCCCGGCGAGGCCGACAGCGCGACGAGGGAGAGGATCGTCGCGGCGACCACCGCCCGCGCGACCCCGCGCCCGGCCGCGGTCCCCGGCGACGCCGTGGGGACAGCGATGCCCGCAGCCAGCACGGCACCGCCCGGAGCGCGAAGGAGCATTCGGCGTCGAACTCCCATGGATGGCCTCCTGTTGCCGAGCGGAACGATTATCGAGAGCCTGCCGAGCGAAAGTCCAGTCCCTCCCGAAGAGTTATCGGCCGGAGCTTCCGGCTGGACCACGCACCAGCCGGGCGGTGGCGCCCGGCTCGACGCCCAGCCGGGCGAAGAATCCCCGGTTCGCCTCGACCGCCCCGGTGTAGGCGACCCCGGGCGCGTAGAGCCGGCAGGGGTCAGAACGGCACGGCGCCATCTGGAGGATGGCCACGATCCGGCCACCGGGGCTCCAGAAGGCGATATCCAGCGGGATCAGGGTGTCCTTCATCCAGAAGCCCACGGTGGTGGGCCGGTCGAACAGGAACACCATCCCTGCGCCAGGCGCGAGGCGCTTCCGGCCCATGAGGCCCTGCTCACGAGCGGCCGGGGTCTCGGCGATCTCCACCCGCAGGGACACCTCGCCCCCGGTGGTTCGAACCTCCAGGGTTCCTCCCGGCAGGGCTTCGGCCCGGGCGCAGCACGAGAGCAGCAGGAGGGCCGCCACGAGGAGCCGGCGCATCCGATCATGATGTCGCACCGTCGTGCCGACCACCTCCGGCCGCTCCGTGGGATCCGTTCGGCCCGACCGGCTATCCTTGAGCCGACCCGCTGGAGTAGCTCAGTCGGCAGAGCACGGGCATGGTAAGTCCGGGGTCGCGGGTTCGATTCCCGCCTCCAGCTCTCGGCGCCACCCATGGTTGGCCACGGGGCCAGTCGGTACACTGAAGGGCCGGGGCGGCGTAGCTCAGAGGTAGAGCAAGCGGCTCATAATCGCTGTGTCGGTGGTTCGATTCCACCCGCCGCTACGAGGACCGGCCGCGAGGGCAGGAGAGATGGCGAAGTCCGACAATCGACCGAAGATCACGATGGCCTGCACGGAGTGCCGGCGGCGGAACTACACCACGGTCAAGAACCGCCAGAACGACCGCGACCGGATCGAGCTGCGAAAGTACTGCCGGTGGTGCCGGGGCCACACGCTGCACCGCGAGACCCGCTGAGCGGGCCCGGTCCGGCCCTGCGGCTCACAGGTTCGCCTCGAGGGTCTCGATCTCGAACCCGCCGGTTCGGCTCACCGCGCTCACGCTGATCCTGCCGTGCTTCACTCCCATGGCCACGGCCTCCAGCTTGGTGTGCACGTGAAGGCGGGTCAGGATGTTCTGGGCATGGGTCCGAAGGGTGAGTGGAGTCATCCCGAGGCCCTCCGAGATCTCCTTCGGCGTGGCTCCTGACGCGATGAGCTGCAGGATCTCCAGTTGCCTCGGCGTCAGCCGGTTGACCCGCTGTCGCTCCGTGGACTCTTGGTGCCGGCGGTGCCGGAGCAGCCGGAGCAGCCGGCGCATCTCCTCGGACGCGATCAACGGCTCTCCCGCGTGGGCCTGCCTGATCGACCGGGCCACGTCCGATATCGGGCTCAGCTTCGAGAGGTAGCCCACCGCCCCCGCCTCGACGGCCGCGGCTCTCCGGAGGTCCTCGTCGTGGGCCGACAGCACCACCACTCGAGCCTCCGGGCGGATCCTGCGGATCTCCCGGATGGCCGCCAGCCCGCTCATCCCCGGCATCTCGAGGTCCATCAGCACCACGTCCGGGTGGGTCGAGGCGGCCAGCTCGATGGCCTGCGCGCCACCCGCGGCGACCACCGCCGAGAGGTCCCGCTCGGTGCCGAGGGCGATCGCCACCGCCTCGGCGAACACGCGGTGGTCGTCCACCACCAGCACCGTGATCCGGCTGCTCCTGCTCGTCATGGCCCGCCTATGCTGGCACTTCGGCGAGCTCGAGGCGAACAGCCTCGGTTTCCTCGTTTGCCTGCCGGGAACAGGCTCCGTTACCGTGGGGCGGATCGCTCGCTTGCCCCCCTGCCGGGATCGAGGGAGGAAGGGACCTTGGGCCGACTGGATGGAAGGGTTGCCGTGATCACGGGCGCCGGCCGGGGGATCGGCCGGGCCACCGCGGAGCTGTTCGGGAGGGAGGGCGCCGCGGTGGTGGTGAACGACGTCGATCCGGACCCCGCCAACGAGGCTGCCCAGGCCATCAAGGAGGCCGGCGGCCAGGCCATGGCCTCCACGGACAACACGGTCGAGCTGGCCGAGGCCAAGCGGATGATGGAGGCCGCGGCGAACGAGTTCGGCAAGGTCGACATCGTCGTGAACAACGCCGGCATCACCCGGGACCGGATGTTCCACAAGATGGACGACGAGACGTGGGACTTCGTCCTGAACATCAACCTGAAGACCGCGTTCCACACCACCCGCGCCGCCATGCCGTACCTTCGGGAGACCGCCAAGAGCGAGATGCAGTCGCAGGGCGGGCCCGCCTACCATCGCAAGATCACCTTCACCACGTCCACCGCAGCGCTGGTGGGGAACTCCGGCCAGGCGAACTACACCGCTGCGAAGGGGGCCATCGTCGCGCTCACCAAGACGCTGGCCCGGGAGCTGGGGCCGTTCCACATCAACGTGAACGCGGTGGCGCCGGGATTCATCGAGACCCGGCTCACCGCGCCGAAACAAGAGGGCGAGGACCTGGGCGTCCCCGAGCCGAACCGTCAGATGGCGCTGATGATCATCGCGCTGGGCTACTACGGGCTGCCTGAGGACGTGGCGAGGGCACACCTGTTCCTGGCGAGCGAGGATTCGGACTACGTCTCCGGGGTGGTCCTGCCCGTGGCCGGTGCCATGATCGGGGCGTGACGGCGATGCCCCTGAACCGCGAGCTGAAGGGCAAGGAGTACCAGCCGGTCGAGTTCACCGTGGAGCGGGATCACGTGATCCGGTTCGACGACGCCATCGGCGAGGACAACCCGGTCTTCCGGGACCCGGCAGGGGCGAAGGAGAAGGGGCATGACGAACAGCTCGCCCCGCCCACATTCGTCACCGCCATGCAGATCCGAACCAGCGGGCAGGTGGTGCTCGACCAGGAGCTGGGGCTCGACTACTCGCGGGTGGTGCACGGCGAGCAGGAGTACGAGTACCGGCGGCCGATCAAGGTCGGGGAGACCCTGATCGCCACGCCGAGGATCGCGGAGATGTACTCGAAAGGCCCGAACGAGTACCTGGTGATCGAGGCGCGGATCAAGGACGCGGGCGGCGAGACGGTGGTGATCGCCCGATCGACGCTGCTGTCACGAGGAACGGCCGGGGGAGCGTGACCACGATGGCGACGAACGTTCGGATCGGAGATCTGGTGGTGGGACAGGAGGTCTTCTCGGTCCCCAAGGTCGTGAAGCGCCAGGACGTCAAGGCCTACGCCGACGCCTCGGGCGACCAGAACCCTCTGCACCAGGACGACAACTTCGCCCGCAGCGTGGGGTTCCCCGGGATCATCGCCCACGGGATGTTCAGCATGGCGCATGTGGCCAAGGCCGTCACGGACTGGCTGGGAGACCCGGCCGCGCTCAAGCGGATCAAGGTTCAGTTCCGGGCGCCGGTGTTCATGGACGAGACGCTGGTGGCGAAGGGCCGTGTGGAGGCCGTCGATCCGGCGTCGAACCGCGCCACCCTGGTGGTGTGGGCGGAGGTCGACCGGGCCGGCGAGCGGGTCCTTGCGATCAAGAACAGCGAGGCCGTGGTCGAGCTGGGCTGAGGCGCCGGCCGAGGGGCGATGTTCGAACCCGCTGGTGGCATCGAAGATCGGGCTCGTTCGCCGCGCCCTCATCCCACCGTAACCTACCGTTCGGTAACGCGGTCTAAGCGGGCGCGCCGATGGTGAGCCGTGAGCTGCTCGCGGCATGCCGCCGGGGAGACCCCGCCGCGTTCGAGGAGGTCGTACGAGCCACCTACCGGCACGTGTACACGCAGGCGCTCCGCCTGGTGGGGGACCGACAGGAGGCCGAGGACGTGGTCCAGGAGGCCTTCCTGCGCGTGTTCCGGGGGCTCTCGGGGTTCCGGGGCGAGGCCCAGTTCGAGACGTGGCTGTACCGGATCGTGGCGAACACCGCTATGAACCACCTGCGGCGGCGGGCACGGTTCGGCGAGCTGCTGGCCGACCCGGAGGACGAGCGCCTGGACCCGGTGGCCTCGCACCGTCCCGGCGAGGAGGCCGTGGACCGGGAGGCGCTGTCGAGGGCCCTGCAGGAGCTTCCCGATCCCATGCGGACGGCGGTCGTCCTGAAGGACGTCTACGGGCTGTCGTGTCAGGAGATCGCGGAGCTCGACGGCACGACCGAGGGGGCGGTCAAGGTTCGGCTCCACCGGGCCCGGAGGCGATTGAAGGACCTGCTGCTGGAAGGGGGCCCCACCGATGAGGTGTGAGGAGGTCCGCCCGCTCCTTCCCGAGCTGGCCGAGGGCACGCCCCGGCCGGTCGGTCCGGTGGAGGTCCACCTCTCCGCCTGCCCGGCCTGCTCCGCCGAGCTCCAGCGCTACCGGAGGCTGATCCTCGAGCTGGCCGGCATGCGCGGGCGGCTGGAGGATCCCGGCCCAGAGCTTTTGGAGCGCCTCCTGGCGCAGGTTCCCGAGGCCGAACCCCGCCGGATCCTGGCGCGCGTGGCAGCCGACGACCGGGTCCAGCACGCCGCCCTCTCGCTGGGCGGGGCAGCCGTCGGCGCCACCGCCGTGGGCCTGCTGTGGTGGCGGGCCACCCGCCGCGCCGTTCGGGTCTGACGGCGCACCCGATCCCCCGTAGCATCTAGCCGACCGTTCGTCAGGAGGGAGGCCATGGGGCGTGTGCTCTCGGGCATCCAGCCCACCGGCGACATCCACATCGGGAACTACATCGGGGCCCTCCAGCACTGGGTGGCCGACCAGCACGTGAACGACTCGTTCTACTGCCTGGTCGACCTCCACGCGATCACGGCGAGCCCTCCTCCACCCAATGTCCTTCGGGCCAAGACGCGTGAGGCGGCGGCCATCCTCCTGGCGGTGGGGATCGAGCCGGACCGGGCCACCCTGTTCGTGCAATCGCACGTGCCCGAGCACACCGAGCTGGCCTGGGTCCTGAACTGCTTCACGGCCTTCGGCGAGCTGCGCCGGATGACCCAGTTCAAGGAGAAGGGCGAGCAGCAGGAGTTCGTCTCGGCAGGGCTGTTCGACTACCCGGTCCTGCAGGCCGCGGACATCCTGATCTACCGGGCCGACCGGGTCCCGGTGGGAGAGGACCAGCGCCAGCACATCGAGCTGACCCGGGACGTGGCGAGCCGCTTCAACCAGCGCTACGGGGAGACGTTCGTCCTGCCAGAGCCGGCCATCCCGCCGGTGGGCGCCCGGATCATGGACCTGCAGGACCCGCTGGCCAAGATGTCGAAGTCGGCGGAGTCGCCCATGGGGACCCTTCGGGTGAACGACGCTCCCGAGGAGATCGTCCGAAAGATCCGAAGCGCGGTCACGGACTCCGGACGCGAGGTCGTGGCGTCGCCGGACAAGCCCGCCATCTCGAACCTGCTCACCATCTACTCGGTCGTGGCCGGCCGTTCCATCCACGACCTGGAGGCCGAGTATGCCGGCCGGGGCTACGCCGACTTCAAGAACGACCTGGCGGCCGCGGTGGTGGCGTTCCTGGAGCCCTTCCAGCGGCGGTACCGGGACCTGATGGCGAACCCCGAGGAGGTGGATCGGCAGCTCGACGCCGGTGCGGAGAAAGCCCAGGCCGTGGCGTCGAAGACGGTGGCCGACGTGTACGAACGGGTCGGCTTCCTGACCCGCCGCCGGTAGGACCTCCCGTATCAGCCGAATGGCCTGCTGGAAAGCCGCCTGCCGGACGGTCACAATGCCCGGGTGAGGCTCCAATCAGGGGGGATCGGTTCGGTGTGGGACCGAGCCCAGCCGCAGTTGCGTGGGATTGACTAGACAATTCGAGCTAGACCCCTTACGCTTCGAACCTGGATCAGCTTGCCGAGGAGCGAGATGAGCGAACGGGTCTTCGTGCAGGAGCCTCAGGGGGTATTCCCCCGGGCCGAGGTCGGCCTGGTCCAGGTCCTGAGGGCCGCCGTTCGGGTGCGCACGGATCACCGGTACCGGGTCATGGCGGGGTGGATGGCCGTGACGGACGCGGCCTCCTTCGCCGGGGCCGTGTACCTGGCCAGCCTCCTGCGGTTCGGGACGGCCCCGCTTCCCGAGTCGGTGGTGGTGACCCTCCTCGTCGTTCCCCTGCTGGCCGTGGGGATGTTCTGGACGTTCGGCCTGTACCAGATCTCCAGGCTGTCTCCAGCGGAGGAGTTGCGCCGGGTCATCGGGGCCATCGCCCTCGCCACGACCCTCCGGATCGCGGTGTCCGCGGTGTTCACCAGCCGGGGGTACGTGGTGCAGAAGTGGGCCGGGCTGACGCTGCTGTTCTCCTTCGCGTTCGTCCTCGCCTCGAGGTTCGCCTGGCACAAGTACATGGGCCGGCTCAGGCGGGCCGGGACGCTGGCCTACCGGGTGCTCATCCTCGGGACGAACCAGGAGGCCGTTCGGATCGCCGAGGCGCTGGGAACCGAGGCGTCCGGGTTCCTGCCGATCGGGATGATCGAACCGGATGGCGGCCCGCCTTCGGACCCCCCCCTGCCGGTACTGGGCGGTATCGAGGACCTGTCCAAGGTCATCCAACAGGAAGGGGTCGAATGCGTCTTCGTGGCCTCCTCGGCCATCAACCCGGAGGTCACCAAGCGGATCGTGCGGCGCCTGCGGCACCACCAGGTCGAGGTGAGGTTCTCGGCCAACCTCATGGAGATCATGGCGTCGCGGCTGACCGTCAACCCGGTGGGGAACCTCCTCGCCCTGTCCCTCCGGCCGGTCCGCCTGACCAGGTCGAAGGCGATGGCGAAGCGGACGTTCGACCTCACCATGGGAGCGGTCGTCCTGGCAGCGACGACCCCCATCTGGCTCGTCTCCGCCTTCGCCACCAAGTTGACCTCCAGGGGGCCCGTGCTGTTCCGGCAGGAGCGGGCGGGCCGGGATGCCCGCCTGTTCACCATGTACAAGTTCCGCACCATGCTCGACGGCGCCGAGTCGATGCTCCCGGATGTGGCCGGCCGCAACATGGCCTCCGGACCGTTGTTCAAGATCGAGCACGACCCCAGGATCACTCCGTTCGGTCGGTTCCTCCGGCGGTTCAGCCTCGACGAGCTGCCCCAGTTGCTGAACGTGCTGAAGGGAGAGATGAGCCTGGTGGGCCCGCGTCCGCCCCTGCCCAGCGAGGTGGCCGCCTACGAGGACTGGCACCACGACCGGCTGGAGGTCCGTCCGGGGATCACGGGGCTGTGGCAGGTGGGACGAAGGCCGGACTGGAGCTTCGACGACTACGTTCGGCTCGACCTGTTCTACATCGAGAACTGGTCGGTCACCTACGACCTGTTCATCCTGGCGAAGACGCTCCCGGCGGTCATTCGATCTCACAACTTCTGACCGGTGGTGGAAGGCCTGGACCGATCGCTGCCGAACCCCACCTTTGCCCCTGTTCCGTGCGCCTCCTATACTGATCGGGGTCGCCGTCCACCCCTTGACTCCGGCCGTTTCAGAGGGCCGTAGCTCAATTTGGTAGAGCACCGGTCTCCAAAACCGGCGGTTGGGGGTTCAAGTCCCTCCGGCCCTGCAAAGGGAGAAGCATGAACCGACAGGCCAAGAGGATGATGCAGAGGCAGAAGACCTCGCCCCAGGACCGGGTCGAGGCGATGCGCGAGCGCAAGACGGCGGACCTCCAGCGGAAGAAGCGGACCCCCCCCTCGGAGTTCCTGAAGGAGGTCAGGCTCGAGCTCAAGAAAGTGGCCTGGCCCTCTCGTCAGGAGCTCTGGAGCTACACCGTGGTCGTCCTGGTGTCCGTGGTGGTCCTGACCTCCCTGGTGTTCGGCTTGGACTTCTTCTTCTCGAAGGTCGTCTTGCGCGTCTTCGGGCAGGGGACGTAGGACCCTTTTTCGCCCCCGATGAACGAGACCGAATCCACCGAACGTCCCAACACGGCCGAGGCCGACGAGCTCGGTGCCGAACGCCTGCCGGCTCCCGGGGAGGCGGCCGAGACGACCATGGCCGGAACGGAGACCGACGAGTTCGCCGAGCTCGAGGAGCGAGCGGAGGCCGGCGACGAGGCTGCCGCCACTGCCCTCGAGGAAGCGGGTGAGGCCCAGGTGGAGCCCGGTGAGGTGTCGGAGGAGGCCAGGGTCGAGCTCGAGGCGGAGGCCGCGGAAGCTCCCTCCAGCGATGACTCGGACGACATCACCGACGTGCCGACGGAGGAGGCCACGGTGTTCGAGGCCGAAGCCGAACGGGATCTGGCGGCCGACACCATCGAGGGTGAGGACGCAGGCCCCGAGGCTGCCGCCGGCCCCGACCGATACCTCGAGCCGGAGGAGGAGCTGGTCGAGGAGGTCGCCGAGCCGTCGGTCCCCGAGGCCGAACCGGCGCAGGAGGAACAGCCCGCCCGGGTCGAGGCCATGGAGAGCGAGGCCGCACATTCGGAAGCCGAGGTCGCGGAGCCCGAGGTCGCGGAGCCGGAAGGCGAGGTCGCGGAGCCGGAAGGCGAGGTCGCGAAGCCCGTCGCCCCAGCGGTGCCGGAGGCCGCCCCGGCAGAGGAGGATCTTCGGGCCCGCACCCCATTCGACGGCCCCGGCGAGTGGTACGTCATCCACACCTACGCCGGCTACGAGAACAAGGTGAAGGCGAACCTCCAGTCGCGCATCGGTTCGATGCAGATGGAGGAGAAGATCTTCGACGTGGTGATCCCGATGGAAGACGTCATGGAGATCAAGGGCGGCAAGAAGCAGGTCGTCCAGAAGAAGGTCTTTCCCGGATACCTCCTGGTGAAGATGGTCTACGACAACGACTCCTGGTATGTCGTGCGCAACACCCCAGGTGTGACGGGGTTCGTCTCCAGCGGAACCGGCACCAAGCCGACCCCGCTGTCCCGCCGGGAGGTGGAGAAGATCCTGGCGGTGAAGCAGGAGACCCAGGTCAAGCCGCAGTACCGGCTCGAATGGGAGGAGGGCGACGTGGTGCGGATCGTCGCCGGCCCGTTCGCCGACTTCACCGGCACCATCGCCGAGATCAACGTCGAGCAGTCGAAGCTCAAGGTGATGGTGAACATCTTCGACCGGGAGACGCCGGTCGAACTGGCCTTCGACCAGGTGGCGAAGGCGTAGGGAACCCAACCAGAGCGGGAGGTCCCGGCCGGATCGGGGGGGGCCGCCTGAACCGCGGGAGGTGATCGAGAGTGGCACAGGCCGCGCCACGACGGCGCAAGAAGGTCTCGGCGGTGGTGAAGCTCCAGATCAAGGCCGGGCAGGCCACCCCTGCCCCGCCTGTCGGCACCGCGCTCGGGCAGCACGGCGTCAACATCATGGAGTTCTGCCGGCAGTACAACGAGGCCACCCAGCAGTGGACGGGTCAGGTCATCCCGGTGGAGATGACGATCTACGAGGACCGGACCTTCTCGTTCATCACCAAGCAGCCGCCCGCCGCCGAGCTGATCAAGCAGGCCGCCGGGCTGGAGAAGGGATCCCCGGAGCCGCACCGGAGCAAGGTGGCGAGGCTCTCGGGCCAGCAGGTGCGGGAGATCGCCGAACGAAAGATGGCCGACCTCAACGCCAACGACATCGACGCGGCCATGAAGATCATCGCCGGTACGGCTCGGAGCATGGGCGTGGAGGTGGCTTCCTGATGGCCAGGCCCGGGAAGCGGTACGCCGAAGCGGTGAAGCTGGTGGACCGGGACCGCCACTACACCCCGGCCGAGGCCGTCGACGTCATCAAGAAGCTGCCCCAGCCGAAGTTCGACGAGACGGTGGAGGTGGCGGTGCGCCTCGGGGTGGACCCCCGCAAGGCGGACCAGATGGTCCGAGGGACGGTCTCACTCCCGCACGGGACGGGCAAGAGCGTTCGGGTCGCCGCGTTCGCCACCGGCGACAAGGCCAGGGAGGCCCAGGAAGCGGGGGCGGACGTGGTGGGGGGCGAGGATCTGGTGGCCGAGGTCATGAAGGGCAACATCGAGTTCGACGCGGCCGTGGCCACCCCTGACGTGATGTCGCTGGTGGGACGGGCGGGACGCGTCCTCGGGCCGCGAGGCCTCATGCCGAACCCCAAGGCCGGCACGGTGACCATGGACATCGGGAAGGCCGTGCGCGACATCAAGGCCGGGAAGCTCGAATACCGCGTCGACCGCCAGGGCAACCTTCACCTGGTGATCGGCAAGCGGTCGTTCGAACAGCAGCGTCTCCTGGAGAACTACCTCGCCGTGATCGACGAGGTCATCAGGGCGAAGCCGGCGGCGGCCAAGGGGCGGTATCTGAGGAACGTCACGCTCGCCACCACGATGGGCCCCGGGATCCGGATCGACACGAATCGGGTCCGGGACGTCGCGCCGGAAGGCGCCGGGAGCGTCCAGGCCTAGCCGGGTCCCCAGGCCGACGGCGCCGAGCCCGTCATCCCCTGCGCCGGTGGATCCTCCACCGCTGCACGAGCCCGCGGGGGCTGTAGGGGAGCTGTTCGAAGTCCGTATCCCATTCGGGGGGCAGGTGGGGAGCCTTGTCGCCACCCCAGTAGGCTCCCTGCTTCCCCGGATCGCCTCGCGGCGCTCGGTGCTCCTGCGGCGACGAAGCCCTCTCGGACCGTGCGGCCCTCGACGGCGCCCGGGCTGCCCCGTGAAGGGCCGGGGCCACGGTGGCTGGGACGAGCCGGTCCGCCCGGCCGCCCCTGTCCGGGCCCGCGGGCGCCCGGTGGCCGTTGGAGCTCTCCAGGGCCGGGGGGACCGTCGCCGCGGCCGAAGGGACGCTCTCCCGGAGGACCTGGGCCGCCGACTGGGGCGGCCGTTCGGCGGGCTGTCGAACACGAAGCATGAGAAGGGCCACCCGGAGGTCGGCGATCCGAGCCTGGCGTTCCGTATCGGCGGCCTGTGCCGCGGCGATCCGTTCGAGCAGGGCGGCTCGCTCTCCCCGGAGCCGGGACATCTCCCCGAGCATCGCCTGCACGTCCGCCCCCACTCGAGGATCGTCCCGGTGCGTCTCACCGGCCTCGCGCTGGCCCGGTCCTGCTCCCGGCCGAAACCCGTTGCCACCGGGACCGGCTCGGCGTCCTGTCGTTCGTCCGGACAGGTCCGGGTGAGCGGTCACCGCGACGGAGGTTGGCGCCGTGGCCGTGCCGGTGGCCTGAGGAGACGGTCGGGCCAGGGCCTCCGAGATCAGGCGGATGGCGCCCCGGAGGTCGCGGATGTGGTTCTCGCGCTCCGCGGCACGAGCCTCGACCCGGGCGGCCTCCTCGTGCAGGCGGTCGACGTCGGCCCGCAACCGCTCCAGCTCGGACCGGAGCTGGCGCGCCCGGGACTGGCATGCTGATCGACGTCGAATCCTCCCGCTGCATCCACGAGCCTCCCACACCGGGCAGTCCGTAGGGTGGCCGTTTCCGCCCGCGCTTGTCAAGGAGAGCACGCCGGTTGACGGTGGGCTCACCCGCCCCCTACCCTGTGCGTGCTGCCGCAGACAGCAGGGGCGAACGCGTAATCCCCGATCCCATGGGGTACCTGCCGAGGCACCGGGGCTGCTCTCGTGCGCCTCCGCGAGTCTGCGGAGGCGCTTTCGTTTTCACGTTCGCCGCCGGGTGGTGGCAGGGAAGCGAGGTCGGATGGGAGCGAAACCGGAGAAGGTCCGGAAGGTCAAGGAGCTGGCGAAACGTTTCGCCGGGGCCTCGGGTGCAGTCTTCGCGGAGTACCGGGGCCTCACGGTGAAGGACACCATGGAGGTTCGAGGGCTGCTCCGGGCGGCCGGCACGAGGCTGACGGTCTCGAAGAACACGCTCACCAGGATCGCCGCCCGCGAGGCCGGCCTGGAGGGCATCGTGGATCTCCTGGAGGGACCGACCGCCATCGCCTTCATGGAGGGCGATCCCGTCGCCGGAGCGAAGGCCCTGATGGACGCGGCCCGGCGATTCCCGGCCATCCTGGTGAAGGGCGCCGTGGTGGAGGGCCGAGTGCTCGGCGCGGAGCAGGCCCAGGCCCTGGCGACGCTGGAGAACCGGGAGGTGTCGATGGCCAGGGTGGCCGGCCTGCTCCAGGCGCCACTGGCGCGGATGGCGTACCTGCTCCAGGCGCCGGTTCAGCGGATCGCCTACGCCCTCGGCGAGCGGGGCCGCCAGGAAGCCGCATGAGCACGAAGCCGAACGTCTGAAAGGGAGAAGGAGGGAGACCAATGGCCAAGCTTTCCGTCGACGACATCCTCGACGCGATCAAGGAGCTCTCGATCATCGAGGCCGCCGAGCTGTCGAAGAAGATCGAAGAGGAGTTCGGCATCCAGGCGGCCGCTCCGATGGCCGCGGGGGTGGCGGCTCCGGGGGGCGTCGGGGCCGCCGCGGCCGAGGAGGTCGAGGAGCAGACCGAGTTCGACGTCGTCCTGCAGGCGGCGGGCGACAAGAAGATCCAGGTGATCAAGGAGGTCCGGGCCCTGACGAGCCTCGGCCTGAAGGAGGCCAAGGACCTCGTGGACGGCGCTCCGAAGCCGGTGCTGGAGCGCGTTCCGAAGGAGCAGGCCGAGGCGGCTCGCGAGAAGCTCGAGGCCGCCGGGGCCAGCGTCCAGGTCAAGTGAGCACCGGGGTGGGGCCGGCCGCTCCGCGGCCGGCCCCACCCCGGACTCGACCGAGACGGCGAAAACGCCACTCTCCGCCCTCTTTAGGCCTCGCTTCGTTCAGTCGATACATCTGGTCAGGCCAGACGAAGTCGACCGTGTCGAAGGAGGACCGAAATGAGCAGCGAGGAGGTGAAGCGCAGCCGGAGCCCGTTCGGCCGGCGGCGGGCCCGGAAGCCCGACCCCGAGGTGGAGCTGAAGGCCCAGGTCGCCGAGCAGCGGGCGATCGCCGCCGAGACCAGGATGGGCGATCTGCAGAACCAGTTGGTGTTCTACGGCGATGCCATCAAATCGCTGCGGGGAGAGCTCGAATCCATGACCGAACGCATCGTCACCCGCGTGGCACCTCAGGTGGTGGAGCTCGAGGTGCGCAACGCCGAAACCGAAGCGATGCGTGAGGCCGTGGAGAGCCTGCGCACCGAGGTGGACGCAGAGCGGGAGATCCTTGTCGGTTGGCGCCGGGAGATGGACGCCGCGGTGACGTCACTGCAGAGCGACATCGACCTCGCTCGCCGGGCCATCGACGAGATGCCGGAACGGATCCGGGAGACGCTCACTCCGGCCGCCAAGGCGA
>WNGK01001046.1_pt1 | contig 46147 bp, 44 predicted proteins | sample 5400601 | NCBI WGS metagenome assembly WNGK01 (sample SAMN13153376, study PRJNA577476) | soil metagenome | isolation source: 60 cm soil or saprolite under Garry oak tree replicate 1 | place: USA:California | collected 2016-06-15 | reverse complement strand
AGGATGCTGCCTCCGGCGTCACCTTGCTGAAGCCTCAATGGTGGGACGCGTTCGAAAACTACTTGAGCGTCAACAAGAGAGACATCCAGGCCAAGTGTTCGCAATGTGATGAAGAAAAACGCCCGGTAGCGTAGAGTCCGGCTAAAAGCCCACAACGGTAATCTCAACGTCCATCACCCTCGCCGGAGCCTAGGCTCCGGCGATTTATTTCAGACGAAAAGCCAGTGTTTGGCCTCTCCACTGCAACAACCAAAAGGTCTCCTGCGAACTTCCGCGATGCCCTGTGGTCTCGCCTTGAAAAGCACACGAACTGAATTAGGATGTATTTCCGGTCAGGGCGATTCTAGTAGTGTCGGTAAACCTATCTTCGCGCAAGCGCGGCAGCATAATGCTCGCCTGGATGCATCACAGTGGCTGAGGAGAGGATAGGGAGCAATCTTCAGGTCTGGAGCAGAGCCCATGATTGCGTGGTCATTATTTGTGGGCGTTCTTCTCGCAACATTCTCTGTTGCTGGGCCGGTTCCACAAAGCCCATCGGCAGGTTCGGCGCAAAAGTTGGAGATCACTGTAAGCGACGAAAATGGGGTTTCCGTCGCCGCTGCGCACGTCTTTTTGCAAGCTTCCCGACAAAATATTTCACTGCGTTGTGAGACTGATTTTGCAGGCCACTGTGAATTCGACAATCTTCGTCCACAAGAGGTTTACCAACTTCGAGTGGAGAAGGAAGGCTTCTATGCCTCGGTATTGCGGTCAGTGCAAGTGGAAGTTTCTGCCAGCGTCGAAGTGACATTGTCCCATCAGCGTGAGGTGCGCGAAGTTGTGAATGTGGTGGAGTCGCCGCCTGCTATTGACCCCGAGCAGACGTCGTCAGAAGAGCAGCTCAGCGGATTAGACATCCTCAACATCCCATACCCGACCACGCGCGACTACCGCAATGCGCTCCGTTTCATTCCCGGCGTGGTGCAAGATAACGCCGGCCAGCCGCACATCGATGGCGCCGAGACTTATCAGACTTTGACGCTACTTGATGGGTTCAATATCACGCAGCCCGCTAATGGACTGTTGGTAGCGCGGGTGAGCACGGATGCTTTGCGATCGGTAGATGTCGAACGGAGCCGCTACTCGGCCGAATACGGCAAGGGATCAGGAGGAGTGCTCAGTTTGAACACTGGAATTGGCGAAGATCATTTTCGGTTCTCCGCTACAAATTTCATCCCTTCGTTACAGGGCAAGAAGGGACTACGTTTGGATAAAGTGGATCCCCGGTTTACGGTTTCGGGTCCTTTTCGCAAAGGAAAGATGTGGTTCTTTGATGCAATCGACGGCGAGTACGACAACATTGTCGTGACCGAATTGCCAAGCGGCAGCGATCAAGACAGGGTATGGCGAATCGGAAACTTGGCCAAGCTGCAGATGAACTTCACTCGTCGCAACATTCTTACCACGAGTTTCCTGATTAATCGTTTCCATGACCCGCACGCTGGACTATCACCCTTTAACCCGCAGCCGGCTACACCGGTCGATGCGGAGTCCGCCGAAGTGGCTACAGTCAAAGATCAATATTATTTTCGCGGCGGAGAACTTCTCGAGACGGGATTCGGATTCGTTCAGTATGGCATGACACAAACTCCAGTCGGCGACTCGCCCTATTTCATTTCCACGAACACGACCGGGGGAAGCTATTATCTTTCGTCGCATACTATCGCTCGAAGATGGCAAGGCCTGATGAACTTGTACCTCCCGGTTCAACAGTGGTTCGGCCGTCACGAAGTGAAGCTCGGCATTGATTTGGATCGCCCGCTCTATCGTTCATTCTTTCTCCGCCAGCCGATTTCTGTTCTTCGAGAAGCCCAATCGCTGCCTGCGAATGGCAATTGTCTCACCGTGAGCCCTGCTCCCTGTTCCCGATACTCAGTGTTCCCGGGAGGCGGCAATTCTGCTACCTATAATTTGGAGGCAAGCGGTTTCATCCAGGACCGCTGGCTCATGACGAACCGGTTACTGCTTGAGCCTAGCCTGCGTTTCGATTGGGATGAGATTTTGCGTCGCAAGCTGCTTTCGCCACGGCTGGCGGCGACGTACGTCCTCAACAATCAGGCAACTACCAAGTTCTCGGCGGGAATAGGTATCCTCTACGACGCGACAAGTCTATTCTTGATCGCGCGGCCTTCCGAGGGCGAGAGGCTGGATTATTTTTTCGATGCAAACGGCCAGCTCTCTGGCCCACCGCTGCTGACAACGTTCGTGGCGGATAAAAAACTGCTTACCGCTCCGCGTGTTGTGAACTGGAGCATCGGCTTAGAGAAAAAGCTGCCGGCATCTGTTTACCTAAGAACAGAATTCCTTCAAAAGCGAGGCAAGGATGGGTTCGTCTACAACATTGCGAGCGGAGCACCGGCTGGCACCTACTTCCTGCAGAACACCCGTAAAGATCGATACGACGCGGTTCAGGTGGACTTGAGAAAACATTTTCGCGAGAACTACACGGTGATGGCCTCCTATATCCGGTCCCGAACACGCTCGAATCAGGTAGTGGATTTTAGTGTGGATAATCCGTTTTTTGGGCCGCAAGTCGCGGGACTTTATCCCTGGGACGCGCCCAACCGCTTCCTATCTTGGGGTCTACTCCCGCTCAAAAAAGGTCTCGATGTGGCTTATTCCACAGAACTACGTAGCGGCTTCCCGTTCTCCGTGCTGAACACTTTACAACCAGGTCAGCCGGGGGATTTGCGTCGCTTTCCTACGTATTTTGCCTTGAACCTGCATCTGGAAAAACGTTTCCACTTGTTCGGATTCTCTTGGGCGATCCGGGCCGGTTTTAACGACATCACGGACCACAAAAATCCCGCATTCGTGAACGGTGATGTAAATTCGCCACGCTTCAGTGATTTTGAGCGACGCGCTTTCACCACGCGCATTCGCTTTCTTGGCCGCATATAGGCCCGTTCCAGAGAGCTCTTACAAATTGCAGATCGATTCGCGCCCCCGCGCGCGAATTGACACCCCTCGGCACCCACACCTAAACTGAACTGTTGCGCCATCGGGCTTTACGATAGATGTTGCAAGCTTCGAGGAGACTCAATGGGTTGGCTCCAGAACAAGTTTGAAAAGAATTTCATGATCACCACAGTGGATTATGTATTCAACTGGGCCCGCAAGTCCGCGGTGTGGCCTATGACGTTTGGTTTGGCCTGCTGTGCGATCGAAATGATTGCGTCCTCGACGGCGCGTTTCGATATCGCGCGTTTCGGTTCGGAGGTATTCCGCCCCAGCCCGCGGCAAAGCGATCTGATGATCGTAGCCGGAACTGTAACTTTGAAAATGGCGCCGGTGGTGAAGCGTATTTATGATCAGATGCCCGATCCCAAATGGGTGATCTCCATGGGCGCATGTTCTTCCGTCGGAGGGCCGTTCAATACCTACGCCGTGCTTCAGGGTGTCGACAAGATTGTTCCCACCGATGTGTACGTGATTGGCTGCCCGCCACGCCCTGAAAATCTCTTCTACGCTTTGCTCAAGCTGCAAGACAAGATTGATCAGATGTCGCTGGCCAAGCGTCCAACGGAAGTTCGGTTGGATGAAAGAATGGTCGAGAACTTCAAGCGCCAGGTGATGATCGCGCAAACCTTGCAGCCGAAATAGAAATCAGCATTTAGCATTTAGCAATTAGCCATGACAGGCCAGTGCTCGGGATTGGCTAAGTGCTAAGTGCTAAATGCCAAGTGCCGCTTTTATGCCGTTCGTAAGGCTTGCCTCCCAATCCGAATTGCCTCCCGAGGGTGAAGCCAAAGAATTCGCCTGTGGAGACAAAATAATCTGCGTAGCCAATGTAAATGGTGTGATTTCGGCCATAGACAACGTCTGCCTGCATCGGGGCGGTCCCTTGGGGCAAGGGACGATTGAAGGCGATAAGCTGGTATGCCCTTGGCATGGTTGGCAATGGGATCCAAAGACTGGGCAAGCGGCGCATAATCCGGCGGCAAAGCTGTCCATCTACCCGTGCAAAATCGAAAACGGCGACGTGATGATCGAAGTCTGAAGTGTCGATGGACTGGATCGAACGTCGTAGCGCCGGCGCTACGACACCTATCTTTACCTGAGGATATTGGCGTCAGAAAACCGGAACCGCAGCGGTACTCACGATCGCCAACGACCTGCTACGTCAGGTATAGCCTTCCATGGGTAATTTTATGTTGCAGGGAGGCGGCGAGATGGTCGACGTCTACGGGCGAGATATTGGACGCCATGCGATCGTCGAAGAAAGGAGTGCGGTTACTGCCTACGGCGTCGCGACGCACTTGGACGAGCAAGGCATGCACTGCGTTCGGATCGAATTTTTCTGGCGTTATGCGAACGATTTCACTGAGCGTGGCGCCGATGGAAATAGGTTCGCGATAAGGACGTGGACTGGTCATGGCGTCAAAGGTATCCGCTAGAGCGATGATTCGTACCGGCATGGGAACGTCGTCCATGACGAGTCCGTCGGGATAACCCGAGCCATCTCCGCGCTCGTGATGCGAACGCACGATTTCCGGGATGCGCGGCCAGGGGAACTGTACCCCACTCACAATCTGATGACCGACGACCGTGTGATCCGCCATCTCACGGAATTCTTCCGGGTCAAGCGCAGTGGGCTTGCCGAAGAGGTGCTTGTCTACCGCAACTTTGCCGATATCGTGCAAATATCCCGCGGAGCGAAGCGCGGCAATGTCGCCCGGTTCCAGGCCCATCGCTTCGCCTATTCCCGAGGCGTAGCGTCCAACGCGTAATGAGTGACCGTGAATGTCTACGTGCTTGATGTCGATGGCGGTGGCGAAAGCTTCCAGTGCCGTGTCGTAGAACCCATGGAGAGATCCCAGCAGCCGGAGATTCTCCGAAACCCGCTGAGCCAACGTTTGAGTGAGCGCATGATTGTGAATCGCCAATGCTATGTAGTGACACAGCAAATCGAGAGCCTCAAGCTCGTCGATGTCGTAAACAGCGTCGCCATCGCGACGGCCCAATGCCACCATCCCGACAAGTTTGCCTGCGATTTTCAATGGAGCAATGCACTTGAAAAGCTCGGGAGCAACGTTGCCATTGGAACTAAGATAGACGTCAGAGACGCCCGCGTTCAGGATGATTGGCCCGCGTGCGGATTGCAGAGCGTGGAAGTGTCTCGGTAACAGCGGAATGACCGCCGGCTCCGGCATCAGGGCGAACCCATCCGAAGCAATGGAGGTGAGAAGGGAAGGCCGGTCACCATAAGTAAAGAGCGCAGCTTCCCGCGCCCCGCCCGCTTGCAGCACGGCGGAGAGCATGGCGCGCGCGCTCTGCGGAAAGTCGCGCTCGGCCGTCATCTGCGGGCCGAGATCAGACAACGCTTCTACTGTCCGCAAGAGCCTTCGAAAATTGTCTTTCTGCACTGCCACCAGTTGTGGGAGCAGAAAACCAGAGCAGAAAGAGAGTAACACGCTGGTTAAGTGCTAGTGACAACGAGCCTAGTAGCTAGAAATGTTCCCTGAGATTGGCGAAAGTCTCCACTACCAGCAAGCGGCTCGGTGCTTCCGCCGTCACAAGTTCTTCGTGCTCCAGAATCCAAGTGTCGCCGTGGGGCACGAATACGGCGTTGAGGCCTGCCGCAAGCGCGGGATTGATGTCGGACTTGGGACTGTTTCCAATCATCCACGTAGAATCGGGAGGCAAGGCATATTGGGAAACTACTTCTCGATACGTTGCAGCATTCTTCTCCGCGACTATCTCGACGGCAGAAAAATGTTCTCTCAGTCCCGAGCGCTCAACTTTGCCGGACTGTTCAGCGATCGCGCCCTTGGTCATCAAGATCAATCGATGCCGTCCAGAAAGGTACCGCAGCGTTTCTGGCACTTCCGGCATAATCTCGACCGGATGCTCTGCGATGGCATGAGCGAACCCCGCGACGGTTTTGTGTAAAGCAGGTGTGAGTGGCTCGACCGCTAAACGTTCGAAGGTTTGCGCCAAGGCATGAGCGAAGCTGTGCAACCCATATCCATGGCTGATTATGCACTCACGCTCCACATCGTCCAGAACCGCGCGAACCTGTTCCGGAGAATATTGGTGGTGGTTCAAAAAGGATATGAAACTAGTGATGGCGCGTTCGAAATAGATGTTGTTTTCCCACAGCGTGTCATCGGCGTCAATGAGCAGGGTTTGCGCGCTGTTCAATTTTGTCGGCAGTGCCATCCTGAAACATCATAAATGTTAAGTGTTAATTGGCAAGATGCGGAGAAGATGGACACGGAGATTGCTCTGTTAGAATCTAACTGTTCATGACGATCCCAGGCTCGGTAGTTCCTCTGCTGATTTTTTCTCTCACAATGGTTTCGGCTTCCGCACAGAAGACTTCCAAACCGAAGACGCCTCGAGTGATGACTGGCTCCGCGGCCAAGGGCGCGGCATCGGCCGGAATGCAGGTCGCGCCTGATCTCGACCAGCGGTTGGCCCGCTTCCGCAGGGTGCGGATGCCGTTCCAATCTGCAGGGCTCAATGCGCGTGAGCAGAAATTAGTCAATAAGCTGGTGGACGCGTCACGCTATCTCGAGGAAATTTTCTGGCGTCAGGTCGATCCGGAAGCTTTGACCCTTTATCAATCTTTGGCCGGCAGCAAAAGCCCGAGAGATCAAAAATTGCGGATCTACCTGTGGATCAATGCTTCGCGATTCGACCTGCTTGACCAAAATAAGCCCTTCGTCGGCACTGCATCGATGCCACCTGGGCGAGGCTTCTACCCTCAGGGGCTTACTCGCGAACAGATCGAGCAGTACGTAAAAGATCATCCGGAAAAGAAGGCAGAAATCTACAGTCCCACCACTCTCGTTCGGTGGCATGGCGATCAGCTTGAGGGGCTGCCTTACCACATTGCTTATCGGTCATTCCTGGAGCCGGCAGCCCGGGATTTGCGCGAAGCAGCAACATTGAGTGCCGATCCGGCTTTTGCGAACTTCTTGCGGCTGAGGGCAGACGCGCTTCTCAGCGATGACTATCTCAAAAGCGACCTGGCTTGGCTGGACCTGAAAGACCCGAAATTCGACATAATTTTTGCTCCTTACGAAACCTATGAAGATGGCCTGCTTGGTGTGAAGGCTTCCTACGGCGCCGCAGTGCTGATCCGCAACCCGCAAGAGAGCCAAAAACTCGCGCTGTTTCAAAAGTACGTAGCCGATATTCAAGACACTTTGCCTCTTGCTCCGGAGGATCGGCCGTCCAAGCGTGGCCTGGAAACTCCTATGGAAGTGATGGACGCTCCCTACCGCGCCGGTGACCTGCGGCATGGGTATCAGGCAGTCGCCGACAATTTGCCCAATGATCCGCGTGTGCATGAACAGAAAGGCAGTAAGAAAATATTTTTTAAGAACTTCATGAATGCCCGCGTCAATTTTGTGATCCTGCCAGTGGCCAAGCGGATGTTGAGGCCGGAACAAGCGGCGAAGGTTTCCGGAGAGGGTTACCTCCTGGCAACGATTTTGCATGAGATGGCGCACGGACTTGGACCTGCGTTCGCGCGCGCGGCAGCCGGCAAAACAGATATTCGTGAGGCGATTGGCCCGGTCTTCGGAGGTTTGGAGGAGGCCAAGGCCGATGTGGTAGGAATGTTCGGCTTGAAGTGGCTAGTGGACCACGATGTATTGCCTAAAGAGAAGCTCGAAGAGTACTACGCGTCATATGTTGGAGGAATTTTCCGCACTGTCCGTTTTGGCGCAGCGGAAGCTCACAGCCAGGCCGAGCTGATGGAGTTCAATTATCTCTCTGAGCGTGGTGCCATCCAACGCGAATCGTCGGGACGATATTCGATCGATTACGCGCGCATGCCGCAAGCCCTGGCAGACTTGGCGAAAGAACTTCTGGAAATTGAAGCCACCGGGGATCGTGAGCGTGCAGAAAGGTGGTTTAAGAAGTATGCGGTCATGACACCGGAGCTGCAATCGTCGTTAAAATCCGCGGCAACCACGCCGGTTGATATTGATCCGGTTTTCTCGTTCCCCGAGAGGGTCAGATAGAGGCAAGTATCAGCCTCGCGATTCAATCTACAAAATCCACGCGGGCAGCATGGGGGATGATCCCTGATTTGTGTCCCATGTCCAGCAGCCGGCGCACCGCTTCACGGCCATCGCGGCCGTAATCGAGAGTGCGTTCGTTCACATACATACCCACAAACTGGTCGGCGAGATGAGTATCGAGATCGCGAGCAAACTGCATGGCATAGGCCAGAGCCTCTTCGCGATGATCGAGCGCGTATTGAATACTTTCGCGTAGCGCTGCGGCTACCCTGGACGTCAAGGCCGGCCCTAGACTGCGGCGAATGGCGTTTCCTCCTAGCGGCAACGGCAGTCCTGTTACCTTCAGCCACCACCTGCCCAGGTCCACGATGCGATAGAGCCCAGACTTTGAATAGGTCAGCTGTCCCTCGTGAATAATGAGGCCGGCGTCGTACTTGCCGTCGAGTATCTGCGGAATGATCTGATCGAAGTTGACCACCTCGGTCTCGACTCCCGGCGCAAAAAGTCGAAGAGCCAGATAAGCGGTAGTCAGCGTCCCAGGAATCGCGATACGTTTGCCTTTGATATCGCTGGGTGAGTAGGCGCGGTTAGCGACAATCATGGGGCCGTAGCCTTCGCCTACACTGCCTCCACTGGGCAACAGAGCATAATTGTTTTGGATATAAGGGTATGCGTGGAACGAAATAGCAGTGACGTCGTATACGCCCTCACCTTCCATTGCTTTTCGATTGAGGCTCTCGATATCACACAGGGTGTGCTGGAAATGTAGTCCGGGCGCTCGGACCTTGTTGGTCGCCAGCCCGTAGAACATAAAAGCATCGTCGGAGTCGGGACTGTGCGCAACCGTAATTTCGCGGATCGGCCTGGATGTGGTGTCCGCAGGAAATTGCTGCGTTATTTTTTCCGGGGGTGCCCCAATTGTCGTCATGAGTGAGCCTTGTGAGCGCGTTGCCAGCCGGTAGCTATGGCGGCGGCCGCCATAATCTTGATCACTTCAGCAAAAACAAACCAGTAAAGTCCAAAACGTACTGCCTGTGCAAATGAATGAGTGAATGTAACTAGCCAGGAAATTCCGCTGGCAAATAGCACAACTTCGGCCAGCAAACCAGCTACAGCAGCACGCGTGAAAGTTTTCTTGCCCCGCTCCATCACCCAACCTGCTAGAGCCGCTACCAATGGATATGCCAGCAGGTATCCGCCTGTGGGACCCAGAAGTTGAGCCACCCCGCCGAGGCCAGCGGGATTGAATACCGGCATGCCAACCGCTCCTTCAACCAGATAAAGCGCCAGCGCGGCGAAGCCGCGCCGGCTTCCCAACGTCAGCCCCACCAGCAAGACACCAAAATTCTGCAGGGTCAAAGGCACAGGAGTGAACGGCAATGGCAGAGTAAGGCGTGCGCATAAGGCGACAAACAAGCTCGCGCCAGCGACCACCGCGATTTGCAGCGCCCACTCGAGGCCGCGATCATGACGGCTCAGGATTTGAGTAGCCGTTTTCTGCATTTAATTATTCTCCCAATCGACTAAAGAGGCAGAGATCTACAGCCCACCGGCTTCGCGTTCGCGCTCCACCTCGAGCGATGCCTCCTTCTTCATATGGCGGCGCACACGCAGATAAAGAACTATGCCCGCCAACAGCACCGCACCGCTGCTGGAGGCCAGAATCAGAAACCACCACATCATCCGCACGAAGCCTAGGATATCAAAAGGAGGCGAGGCGTGCCGGATCGGGCAGGCCGGCTTGATCTATTCGAGCTGCTGCTTTGACCAAAATTCGCCGGAAGTTATGACGGGAACGATTTCAAAGTCGATCAAGTCGCTCCAGCGGGCCACCCAGACTTTCAGTAGTTCCGGATGTGGAGCTTCCATCAGTTGGAAACAGCGAGCGCCTTCCGAATCAACCCAGCTCGCGTGGTAAGAAACGTCCTCCGGCAACATTCGGCCGTTCCGGCTGAAACGCTATCCTATTGGTCTCGCATCCTGTTGCTTGAAACGCTCAATCACCATGAACAACATGACTAGGAGTTGATCTCCAGCTCTCAGCCACACCAGCGCTAGATTGTTTCATTTCTGATTGCCAGTGACCGACTTACTCGCTTGAAGGAATGCATCCACATTGCTTTTGTCCACCAGCGAAGATCCGGTATCCACAAAAGCCGGAATGGGGGCAAAGCTGTCTTTCGACCAATCCACATCCAGAGTCTTCAGTTTGTGGTGGTAGAGGTCATCCAACATTTTCAGGCCAACGAAGGACATTGTGTAAGGCTTCTGCGAGATCGTAGCGGCAATTACGCCTTTCTGAATCCAATCCAGCGTATCGGGATCAGCGTCGAAGGCCATAATGATTTTGTTCTTCACACTGTTATTGCTGAGCACAGTGGCTATTTCTTTGCCGGCCTGCGCCTCCAGACAGACGAATGCGTCCACTTTGTCTTTTTCCTTTCCAATAATCGTGGTTGCCGTATCGAACGCAATTCGCGGATCGCCCTGGATATCGACCACCCGCACGATTTTGATTTGTGTATTCTTTTCCAGGCCGTCGCGATATCCGCGCAAACGCTCTTCCATATTGGCCTGGCTAGGCATTGTAAATACCACTACGTTGCCCTTGTTCTTCAGTTCCTGGACAAGGCGCTGTCCTCCCATCAATCCTGCCTGGTAGTTGTTGGTTCCGATGAAGAACAGCCGCTTACTCAAGGGCGCATCGGAATCCATCGTAATGACCGGGATTCCAGCGCCGATGGCGCGGTCAATGTCATCCTTCATCAACTTGGGATCAGCCACCGAAATCAGGATGCCGGTCGCCTTTTGCTGTACGGCTTGCTGAAAAGATTGCTGCTGGGCTTTGGCATCATAGCTGTCCGGACCCGCGAACTCGGCCCGCACCTTGAGTTGGGAAGCGGCCTGCATAAAACCTGCTCCCGCCGTCTTCCAATACGGCACCTGAAGGTTGGCGGAGATGAGGTAATACTTTTCATCAGCATCGTGGCGCGATCCGCAACTTAATAGAGGGAGAAGCAGGATGCTGAAAAGGAACAAGGCAACGAGCTTGGACTTGTTCATTGGATCCTCCTGAGAGCGACCGACGCGAGCATCCTGCGTCGGGACGCCAAGGCGGTACGCATTCTAAACCCAGGCCGAAACAAAAGAAAGAAATCGATGGGAAGCAGCAAGGCGACGAAAATCTACACCCCAACCGGGAATGGCTTGGTGTGAGTTTCCGTGCTCAAAGACAAACCGGCGAAGCGTCCTTGCAACAAAGACATGAGTCCCGTGTACCAGTAGCCGAGGACGAACAAGATCAGGAAAGGTACGGTAATGTAGTTCTCATTGACCACAGCATAGTAGACCGTCAGAGCGAAGTAGCCGCCAATCAGAAGCTCCAACCAGGGCACCCAGCCCAAGCGGCGCCGGTATTTTTTGGCTCGCATGCGGTCGATTTTCGATTCCACACGATATTTTGGAGTACGGGCAAACTCGGTTTGCTTACCCAAGAGCGCCTCCAGCACCGCGCGGGTGTTGGTGATACTCAATCCGATTCCCAATGCCATAAGAAAGGGCAAATAGAGTAAAGCCCGAGGCCACGTTTTCGGAAAAAGTTCCCTTTGAGAGACCAGGTAGAAACTCGAAATGGAGAAGGTTGACGCCAGAAATAATGGCAGATCGATATAGAGCATCTGGAACCATCCCTGGTAGAAGCGGATGACCATAGCCGGCAGCAGCAGTACCGACAGCACAATCATCAAGGGATAGCTGAGATTTGCCGTCAGATGATACCAAGCCTCAAGTTTCACCCGGAAAGGCTGATTGCTCTTCAGTACCTGAGGCAGAATCTTCTTGCCCGTCTGGATCAGGCCCTTGGCCCACCGCGCTTGCTGGGTCTTGAACGCTGTCATCTCAATAGGAAGCTCAGCCGGACACTCCACGTCCTGCAGGTAAATGAATTTCCAACCTTTGAGCTGCGCTCGATAAGAGAGATCGGTGTCCTCGGTGAGCGTATCGTGCTGCCACCCTCCCGCTTCCTCGATGGCGCGGCGGCGCCAGACTCCAGCGGTTCCATTGAAGTTAAAAAAAACATTGCTTCGCGCGCGCCCGGAATGTTCCAACACAAAATGGCCGTCGAGCAGAATCGCTTCAACTTCCGTGAGGAAGGAATAATGGCGATTGATATGACTCCATCGCGTCTGCACCATGCCAATCTTTGGATCGGTGAAATGGTGAATCGTGCGAAGCAGAAAATTTTCCGGCGGCACGAAGTCGGCGTCAAAAATGGTGATGAATTCGCCTTGGGCAACTTTCATCCCTTCCGCTAGAGCGCCTGCCTTGAAGCCCTCGCGATTAACCCGATGGTGATAGGTGATCGGATACCCACGACCCGCATAGTGCTCGACCAAACCGCGGGCCACGGCGACCGTCTCGTCGGTCGAGTCATCCAGCACCTGGATGTCCAGTTTGTCCAAGGGATAATTCAACCGGCATATTGCTTCGAGGAGCCGTTCCACCACGAACTGCTCATTGAAAATGGGAAGCTGGACGGTGACCCGTGGAAGCTCAGAAAAATGCCCCGACGGATCTACGGTGCGGTTTTTCCTATTCTTGTAGTAAAGATAGACCAGCACATAGCGATGCACGCCATACGACGCCAATAATGTCAGCACAATGAAATAGGGAATCAACAACGCCATGTCGAAAGAGTTGGCGTGATACAAACCCTGAAAAGTTTTGTCGAAGAAATGCCGTCGAATGTATTGCCCAAGACCTCGCGTAACTGCAATCAGGGCCAGAGCGGAAAACGAAATGGGCAGGCTGATCAGGGGGGAATCCTCGTCAGTCAGGTCGGACAAGCCAACCAGAAACCTTTATTGTACCTGAAAGCCGAGTGCCGACTTGTCGGCAGAGGCACGTAAGCACCTGTTCGTAGAAGAAGTTGCAGGTAGGACTTAATTCAGAAAATAGGTTCGATACAGGGTATCGCGCTGCACCGGTTTGAAACCGGCGTCGCGGATAATGTGTCGCAGTTCTTCTTCGGTGGTGCAGTTGGTGACCCCGGCGGCGCGCACAACGTTCTCTTCTAGCATGACGGAACCAACATCATTGCCACCAAATCGCAGGCCGAGTTGGCAGACCTTCAATCCTTGCGTAACCCAGCTTGACTGCACATTCTTGAAGTTCGACAGGAAAAGTCTGGAGATCGCCAACACTTTCAAATACTCGACGGCAGTAGCCTCGTCCCAGTGACGTCCCCCGAGCGCGGTGTTGGCGGGCTGAAAACTCCACGGAATAAATGCCGTGAACCCGCCAGTTTCTTGCTGAAGATCATAGAGCCGCTGAAAATGATTGACGCGGTGCTCGAAGGTTTCGCCGACTCCGAACATCATCGTAGCGGTAGTCTTCATGCCCAAGTGATGAGCCGTACGGTGGACGTTCAGCCAATCCTCGGTAAGACACTTCAGACGGGCGATCCGATATCGAACTTCGTCATCCAAGATTTCAGCACCGCCGCCCGGAATGGAATCCAGACCGGCATCTCTCAATTTCGCGATGGTGTCGTGGATGCTCAATTCGCTGTACTCCGCGATGGCAATAATCTCCGACGCTGAGTAGCAGTGCAGATGAACCTTGGGAAAACGCTGTTTGATGCCACGCAACATCTTTTCGTGCCAATCGATCTTGAGATCGGGATGCAAGCCGCCTTGCATCAGCACTCCAGTGCCACCAAGTTCTACCGTCTCTTCTATCTTGTCGAAGATAGTGTCGAAGTCGAGGATGTATCCCTCTTTCGCTTTCGGTCCTTTCAAAGGCCGGTAGAAGGCGCAAAAGGTGCAGTATTCCGTGCAAAAGTTCGTGTAATTAATGTTGCGGTCGATGATGTACGTGACCACACCCTCGGGGTGCAGCTTGCGGCGTTGCGCGTCGGCTTCCATGCCCAGTCCGATCAGATCGTCTGATCGAAACAGGTCGAGAGCTTCTTGTTTGGTTAAGGACATGATCTCTAGCACGATTCTAGCGGAGGCGGCGCGCTTATTCAAAACGCGGCTTGAATTTCAGGCGATTCTTCGAACGGCAACGTCGCTCGAACTTTCCTCCGCCGTCTTCCTGCGATACCGCAAGTATCCGACCAAAGTGAATATCCCGGCAACCACGGCCAATCCAATCAGGGTGTATAGAGCTGGTTCGTAGTACTTCGCAAAGAAACGGACTATGTGACTCCCGTAATGCGCTCCCAGGCCAGCAACGATAGTGAAACGTATCCCGCGTCCCAGCGCGAGTGCGCCCAGAAACTTCTTTTTAGAATATTGCAATGCCCCCGCAGCCAACAGGAAGGGCACGATGGGGAATGGCGGCGGCAGTATGGCGGGCACGGCCACAGCCCAAAATCCCCAGCGCTCAAAGCGCTCATAAACTTTCTCAGCTTTTTTCTTGGGCAGCTTCCTTTCGAAAGCCTCCTTGCCGCCTTTTCGAGCCAATCCGTATGTTATATAGCCGCCGATCAAGGCTCCGACGGTCGCCATAGCCGCGTAGTACAGCCACCACGATCGTTGATGGGCCGCCAGCCAGATGGTCAGCACGTCCATACTTCCCGGCAGAGGTACCACCGAATTATCGGCGATTCCCAAAAGGATTAATCCGGGGCCGCCCAGATGGCGCAACCATCGCCACAGTCGCGTGACCTTGAAAAATAAGAGGACAGCCGACATTCAGTTCCTTAGAAGCAGTCTTTCACCAATGAGTGGTACCAGAAGCCGCGAATCACTAGGCAATGAGCGTTTTTGCGACATTTACGAAGTTCAGACGCGGGGCGGCGGGCAGAATGCCGCATTCTTCAGCATAGCGAAAAAAAAGCTGCATTCCATCGAGGCACGCAGAATCGAGATAATAATGGATATTCTGACTGAGATAGCTTTTGATATCAGACTCGCTCAGGTCCATCCGCGGTGCCCACTCCTTAGCGATCCGCTCCAGATTTTCTGCCTGCACTCCATGATCACGAGACTCCTGAAATATTGATGCCAGATCGAGCGTCGGAGATAGATCTTTCAAGGCAGCCTGTCGCACGGCCCAAAAGGCGAAAACAAATGGCCGGCCAGTCAAGCGAATCCACTCTTCGGCCAGATCGTAGGTGAAGTAGCGCGAGCGGTCCACCTTCAATGCGGGATCGCCAATGACCAACCCGGCATCATGCTGTTTGAACATCCGTTCGACATCCGGAGCCATCGTAGTGAAAGGTCTGCGGCCGCCCCACCACTTCGTGAACAGGATCTGCAGCAACGCGACTGAAGTCAGAGAGGAAGAATCCACAGCTACCGTCTGGATTCTTTCAACCGGAACCTTGCTGACCAGCAGAATGGAACGCACCGCCTGTTTTGAAGCGATGGCTACTCCCGGCAAGATTAGCAGGTCCCCAATTGTGGCGTAGGCCGCAGCCGGAATGATGCCGATGTCCGCCGACCCATTTTGAAGAGCCGCGGCGCAGCTGGAGGGCAATGTATAGGAGACATCGAAATCTGAGCCGGAGCCGACGTGCTCGAAGTCCCACATCAGCGGCGCAGTATTAAGGTACGAGATGGCGGAAACTCGGAGTCGTCTCATGCAGCCTTTGTTTGATTTTAACAAACATGTGTGTCATCCAACCTTGACAGCATTTTTCCGAACTGTCAGAGTCCGCCTGTCGGAACATTCAGGAGGTTTGCCGTGGCGGGCGCAGTGTTCCCAATTCAGTCGACCGATACCCACGCAGTGGAGTGGCTGGCGCTATCGCTCACAGCCGGCCTAGGCACCACCAAGGCGCGCCGTCTGGTGGAACATTTCGGCAGCGTGCAAGAGGTTTTTCGGGCATCTCTGACCGAACTGGAAGCAACTGGCATCCAGACAGTTTCGGCACAGTCTCTGGGGACTGGCCGCTCCATGGAACTGGCCCAGGAAGAGCTGGCACGCGCCGCTACTGCAGGTGTAACCCTACTCGTTCCTGATGATCCGGCTTATCCTGCACAACTGAAACAGATTTATGATCCGCCGCTGGTCCTATATGTACGCGGGAATGCGGCAGCGGTTTCGCTCCCCGGCATCGCCCTTGTGGGTACTCGTCACCCCACGCCTTACGGCATGGCGATGGCGGAACGTCTGGCGTGCGATTTGGCAGCTCGAGGGCTGGTAATTTTCAGCGGCTTGGCACGCGGCGTGGACACAGCAGGTCATCGCGGCGCGATTGTGGCCAAGGGAAAAACGGTGGCAGTGTTTGGCACGGGAATAGACATCATCTATCCCAAAGAGAACACCCGCCTCGCGGAACAGATTCTATCTTTTGGCGGCGCCCTGGTATCTGAGTTCCCATTAAGCAGCTTCGCGGCGCCGCAGAACTCTCCCATACGCAATCGAATCATCAGCGGCCTATCCATTGGCGTCCTGGTCGTGGAGGCTGCCGAATACAGTGGCACGCGGATTACCGCGCGTTGCGCGCTGGAGCAAAATCGCGACGTATTTGCGGTGCCGGGGAACGTGACTAACAAAAATTCCTGGGGTCCCAATACGCTCATTAAACAAGGCGCCAAGCTGGTGGCAACCTGGGAAGATGTTTGGGAAGAACTCCCGCCTCACGAAAAAAAGATCTTGCGCTGCTCAAGGCAGACGAAGCCACGCACATCGATGAGCTGGTGGAAAGACTAGAGCCGGCAATTTCGTCTTCTGAAATCTTTGCAGCGCTGTTCGAGCTGGCAGGCAAAATCAAGCAGATGCCGGGAAAGAATTTTGTGAAGAGTTTCTAGGCAGGTTTCCGTTATCAGGATTAGTAAGAGTGCCGTATACGACAAGGTCGAAACTTGTTGACGCGACCGCATTCGTGCTAGCTTCGGGAAAGAACCCCTACAACTGAGGACACATTGGCCAAAGGTTTAGTCATCGTTGAGTCGCCCGCCAAGGCGAAGACCATCCAGAAATATCTAGGAAAGGGCTACACGGTCGAGGCCTCGCTAGGCCACGTCAAAGATCTGCCTAAAAGCACTCTTGGCGTCGACGTCAACAACGATTTCGAAACTGATTACATTGTCATTCCTGGCAAGGAAAAAGTTGTCGCCAGGTTAAAGAAATTGGCAGACGGTGCGGAAACTATCTACCTGGCCCCCGACCCTGACCGTGAGGGTGAGGCCATCGCGTCCCACCTGGCGGAAGAACTGGGCGGAAATGGAGCTGGTAGCAAAAAGAAAAAGAAGAAGACTGAAGCAAACGGTCGAATCCGTCGTGTCACTTTCAATGAAATTACGCAACGCGCAGTTCGAGAGGCGTTCGAGCATCCGCGTGATATCGACCGCCACCTGGTAGACGCGCAGCAGGCCCGACGCGTGCTTGACCGCCTGGTGGGATATCAAGTCTCGCCGTTGCTCTGGGACAAGGTACGTCGCGGTTTATCCGCAGGCCGGGTGCAAACCGTCGCATTGCGGCTGATCGTCGAGCGCGAACGTGAAATTAAAGCGTTCGACAAGGTCGAGTACTGGACCATCGATGCTCATCTCTCCGCAGCCAAGCCTCCCGCTTTCGATGCGCGTTTTGTAGGCAAAGGCGAAGAGAAGGTCGACGTTCCGAATGCCGAGGAAGCGGAGAAACTTCGCGCGGCGTTAGAGAATGCCGATTGGTTGGTTCGTACCGTCGATCGTAAGGAGCGTCGCCGAAATGCGACTCCGCCCTTCACCACCAGCAAGCTGCAACAGGATTCTTCCCGCAAGCTGCGCTTCAGCGTGAAGCGCACCATGATGATCGCGCAGCGGCTCTATGAAGGTGTCGAACTGGGCGAAGAAGGTCTCGTCGGTCTTATCACCTACATGCGTACCGACTCGACTCGAGTTTCCAATGAGGCGCTGACCGAAGTCCGGGAGTACATCACTTCTCAATACGGCGCACCATATCTTCCGGAAACGCCGAATACATATAAGGAGAAGAAGGCGGCGCAAGCGGCGCACGAAGCCATCCGCCCCACTTCCGCCTTGCGTCATCCCGACCAGATCAAACAGTATCTAAAAGAAGATGAGTACAAAGTTTACAAACTGATCTGGCAACGCTTTGTAGCCTCGCAGATTACTCCTGCAGTTTTCGATCAGACTAGCGTGGACATAGACGCGCAGTCTGGATCGGAGAAGTTTTGGTTCCACGTGACTGGCTCAGTGCGGAAGTTCGATGGTTTCCTCAAGGTTTACGAAGAGTCAAAGGAAGGCATAGATGAAGAGGATGAAGAACTCAAGCACAAGCTGCCGCCACTAGAGCCTGGACAGAAGTTAACCCTCAAGAGCCTGAATCCGGAGCAGCATTTCACCGAACCTCCGCCGCGTTACAACGAAGCTTCGCTGGTGAAGGAACTGGAAGAGCGCGGAATCGGTCGGCCTTCGACATATTCGGCCATCCTCAGCACCATTCAGGAGCGGCAGTACGTGCAAAAGTTGGGCGGGAAGTTTACACCCACGGAGATTGGCTTGGTAGTTACCGATCTGCTGGTAGCGAACTTCCCCGATATCTTCGACGTTCAATACACGGCTCGCCTCGAAGAGGAGTTGGACGAGATCGAAGAAGGCAAAGAAAAATGGACCGATGCACTGGCCGACTTCTACAAGAAGTTCGAGAAAGATCTCCGTTACGCGCAAAAGCACATGGAAAATATCAAGCGAATGGAGAAGCCCACCGACGAGAAGTGCGAGCTCTGTAAGTCGCCGCTGGTTATCAAGTGGGGAAAGCACGGTTCCTTCTACGCTTGCAGTTCCTACGACAAGGAAGATCCGAAGAGCTGCACCTTCACCAAAGAGAATCCGATCAATTTGCCCGATCTGGATTCAGCCGATGTGCAGGAGACCACACAGGAAGAATATTGCGAGAACTGCGGCCGGATCATGGTTTTGAAGCGCGGGCGCTTCGGCCAGTTTATGGCTTGTACGGGGTATCCGGACTGCAAGACCACGCGCCGCCTCGACCAGGGCAAGAAAGTGCCCGACATTCCTTTGGATGAACTGTGTCCCAAGTGTGGCCGGAATATGATGATCCGCCACGGACGCTATGGAGAATTCACCACATGCAGCGGCTATCCAGAATGCAAGTACGTCAAACAGAATTTTATCGGGGTGAAGTGCCCGCTATGCAAAGAGGGTGAGTTGGTAGAGAAGAGGGCCCGCAAGGGCAATACTTTCTATGGCTGCGGGAACTATCCCAAATGCAAATTTACTTCCGCAAACAAACCGTTGCCTGAGAAGTGTCCAAGCTGCGGCAATGAATACCTGGTCGAGAAGACGCTGAAGGCCGGCCCGGTGGTTGCGTGTCCTAACAAAGAATGCGACTATGAACGTCCGGTAGAAGCAGCCCCGGTGGCGTAATCCAAATCCCTGTTTCGCCGAATTTCTCAATTCCAACTTAGGAGTTCTTATGCCAAAGAGTCCGACCACTGCCGATGCCCAAGTGATCCTTCAGCTTTACGACTTGCGCCGCGAGGCGGAGATGCGTAAAGCGCGCAGTTGGTGGTTCGGGTCGTTCTGGCCGCAGGGTGCCGACGATTTCATGAAGGTAATGAACGCGGTGGGCACGCCAGAGAACGCCTGGCTTCGACAAGTGGCCGGATATTGGGATATGGCCGCCGCCCTTGCGGTTCAAGGCGCCGTGAACCAGGAGCTATTTCTGGTCCCGAGTTTCAGCGGAGAAATGTTTACCGTCTTTGCGAAAGTCAGGCCCTTCTTAAAAGAGTTGCGGGAGAAGATCGGAAATCCAGAGCTATTGGCGAACATCGAAACCCTCATCAACGGTTCAAAAAAGGAACGCGAGCGTCTCAAGCAATTTGAGGTCAGACTTGCCGCCCGTCGCAAGCTGATGATGGAGGCGGCAGCGGCCAAAGCCAGCTAAATGCTCGTTTCTAGTTTCTGGTGTCCAGTTTCTAGAAACCAGAAACTAGAGACTAGAAACTAGAAACTAGAGACTATTTTTACTGCCTTATGCCGCTCCGCTTTCACGAGATGAATTCCCGGATATATTCGTCTTTCGAATGGGCCAACTCAGCGGCGTCGCCGTCCAGAATCACTTTGCCATCCCGCAGGATTAAAAAGCTCATGGGGACTTCGCCGTGTTCGCCGGGCGGCAGCGGCCGCATCTGGTTCGCTTTGCGATCAAAGTAGTGTGTGGCCATGATGAATGCATCCTGCAGCCGATGTGTGACCAGCAGCGAACTGGTTTTGTACACGTCACGCTGCTTTACGATCAGCTCAACAATTGTTGTGGAAGTGATCGGATCCAGCCCTCCCGTGGGCGAGTCGTAGAGCAAGACTTCGGGCTGGGTGATGATGGCGCGTGCGATCGCAACCCGCCGCCGCATTCCGCCGGAGAGTTCGGATGGAAACATGTCAATCGTGTTTTCGAGTTCCACGAAACTTAGTGCCTCTCGTACCCGACGCTCGATCTCCTCTTCCGACAAATCATGCTTTTCCATCAGCCGGAAAGCCACATTCTCCCGCACCGTAAGCGAATCGAAAAGAGCGCTCTCCTGGAATACGATCCCCACTTTGCTGCGTAGCTCGAAAAGCTCTTCTTCCGGCTTTTGCGTGACCTCTTCTCCCAGGAGGTAAATGCGTCCTGCGTCCGGCTTCAACAGGCCGATCGCCATTTTCAGAATCGTGCTCTTGCCGGAACCCGCAACCCCAAAAATAGCTTTGGTTTCCCCGCGAGGTAGGCGGACCGAGATTCCGTCGAGCACTTGTTTTCCCTGGAACGCAATGGATACATCTTCAAAGACGATTACCGGAGACTGAGATCCCTGAGTGCGGCTAGTTCGTTCTTCGACCGGTGTGGGAGGCGAAGACATGGCTTGATCCTGCGATCAGCGGTAACCGAAAACTGCCATCAAGAATTTTGTCGCGAAGAAGTCCACCAGCAAAATGAAAACTGAAGACGCGACCACCGCCTGGGTGGTTGCCCGGCCCACCCCTTGGGTCCCGCCGCGCGCCGAGAGTCCGTAGTAACAGCCCACGGTGGCAATGATGAAGCCAAAAAGCAGGGGCTTGGTCAGGCCGGTGAACACATCCTGGAATACCAGAGCCTGCCAGGCAGAACTCCAGTATTGGTGCGAGTCCATTCCGAAGATGATCGTGGAAACAATGCCGCCGCCGATCAGTCCCAGCAGATCGGAAATGATGGTCAGAAAAAAAAGCATGAAGATGGTTGCCACCACGCGCGGTGTCACCAGTTTCTTCATTGGATCCGTGCCCAAGGCTCGCATGGCGTCAATTTGCTCGGTTACGACCATAGAACCGAGTTCACTGGCCATGCCGGAAGAATTCCGCCCCGCGACCATCAGTCCGGTGAGCACCGGCCCGAGTTCGGTGACCATTCCCACGGAGACCAATTGACCGATTAGTGACAGGGACCCGAATCTCTGCAAGGTGTGTGCGCTGTTCAATGCCAGCACCGCGCCGGTAAACAATCCGGTTAATACGACAATGGGCAGCGATCCGAAGCCGATGAGATCGGCTTGATAGACGATGTCAGCAAAATACCGGGGACGCCGGAATAGTCCCCCAATGGCACGTGCCGCCAGTATGGAGTATTCCTGGACGGCCGCAACTGTCTCCAGCGCGAATTCGGTGGGCGAAGTTAGTTCCATCAGAAGCAGACTGCGGAACTATAGCAGAGGTGGATAAAGCTTTCAGCTGTACTACGACACACATATGTACATCACACGCATCAGCGAAAGCGCGAGCGTTATTCCCGCCCCTTCTTCTTGATCTCGATATTCAGCCGCTTGATTTTTTGATTCAAGGTGGATAACGGCACGTGGAAGCGCTCAGCGGCATCGGTCTGATTCCAATTACACTTCTCCAGCATGTCTACGATGATGTGCCGCTCGCAATCTTCCATGATATCGAAGAGGGAAGCGTCCATCCGGTGCTCCAGCAGTGGGAATAGACTGCCACGGCCGGCGATCTGGTCAGGAAGCAGTTCGGAACCGATCTCCACGCCGGACGAGAGCACGACCGCGCGCTCGATCACATTCTCCAGCTCGCGAACATTACCCGGCCAGGAGTAGCCCAGCAAGGGGCGAAGCGCTTCCGGAGTGATGCGTCGCGGGTTACGCTCGTTTTCTTCTGAGTAGCGGGTAAGGAAGAAATCCACCAATAAAGGAATATCTTCACGACGCTGCCGCAGCGGGGGAAGGTCAACGCTAATCACATTCAGGCGATAGAACAAGTCTTCACGAAACTTACCTTCGCGAACCTGCTGTTTCAGATCCACATTGGTGGCGGCAATGATGCGCACATCCACCTGAATTTCATGTACGCCGCCCAGGTGCATGAATTTCCGGTCCTGCAATACACGCAAGATCTTGCTCTGCGTGTCCATGCCCATGGTGCCGATCTCGTCTAGAAACAGCGTGCCGCGATCGGCGATTTCAAACAGTCCTTTTTTCGAAGCGATGGCGCTGGTAAACGCGCCTTTCACGTGGCCAAACAGAGTGGACTCCAACAAGTCAGCCGGCATTGAACCCGTATTGACCGGGACGAAGGGGCGGTCGCGACGGGGCGAATTCAGGTGGATAGCTTTGGCGATCAGTTCTTTGCCCGTCCCACTCTCTCCTTGCAAAAGCACGGTGGAACGGCTGGGCGCCACTTGAGCGACGAGGTCGAAAATCTTCAACATGGGCTCGCTTTTGCCCACGATGTTCTCGAAGTTGTAGCGCTGCTTAAGGGCGCGCTTAAGCTGCACGTTTTCTTCTTCGGCCCGGTGGCGGGCCACGGCCGCGCGCACATCGGCCAGTAGTTTTTCGTTGTCCCACGGCTTTTGGACAAAATTTGCCGCCCCCGCCTGCATCGCTTTCACCGCATTTTCCACGGTTCCGTAGGCAGTGATCATGATTACGGAGAGCTGCGGTGCATGGGCCCGAATCTCAGCCAGAAGATCGATCCCATTACGATCCGGCAATGCAAGATCGAGCAGCACCAGGTCAAAAGACCGATCGCCAAGGCGTGCGATGCCCTGTTCGCCGTTGGCTGCAGTTTCCACGTCATAGCCTTCTAATTCCAGCAAGGTCTGCAGCGACTCGCGGATTCCCGCTTCATCGTCGATGATCAATATCGAGCCTGTGGCCGAAGACGGCATTTCGATCAGATTCCGGCGCGCGATTACGGCAGCTTCAGACATTGACAGCCTTCCTGCTCATCGGAAAATCGACATAGAACGTGGTGCCCGATCCCGGGCGACTCTCGACGCGGATTTTTCCGGCATGCTCCTGGATGATGCCATACGTGACCGATAAGCCCAATCCCGTGCCCCGGGCCTGCTGGCCTTCGCGAGGCGCGGTCTTGGTGGTAAAGAACGGATCGTAAATCCGCTGAATGTGTTCCTGGGCGATTCCGCTGCCCGTATCAGAAACCACAACGCTGACCCTTTCGCCATTGGAGGTCGCAACGCGAAGAGTTCCACCGCTGGGCATCGCATCTCTCGCATTTAGAAACAAATTCAAAAACACCTGTTGCAGCCGCCCGGCGTTGCCACTGATAAGGGGCAGGTGCCCAGCCAGTTCATCCTGCACTTGAATCTTGGTGGTCTTGAATTGATGTTCCAGCAGCGCCAGCGTGTCGGCAATCACTTTATTCACATCCACTTCGCTAAACTCGGTCCCGCTGGTGCGCGAGAAATTGAGCAGGTTGTTGACGATTTCAGAAGCGCGGAAGGTCTGACGGGTAATCTTCTCCAGCAGAGCGCCCTTCTGCGGATCTCCTTGTAATTGTTTTGCGAGCATCTGCGCGTACGACGAAATGACGGCAAGGGGCGTATTGACTTCGTGGGCGACTCCGGCCGCGAGTAACCCAATGGAAGATAGTTTGTCGGCTTGCGAGAGCTGTGATTCCAGCTCCATTCGTTCGGTGATGTCATCCATTATGATCAGCCGTCCGATCACGTTGAACTTCTTAGTGACCAGCGGTGCGATCGCCACGTTCAGAATGCGGCTCTCTCCGGTGGGCGTGCTTAGCCGGAACTTGTACAGATTGTGGATTCCCGGATTCTGCCGCACTCGATAGAACTCTTCCACAAATGCAGCCGGAAAAACCTCGCTCAGCGGACGAGTGAGCGCCTGCCAGCGAGGTAGCGCGTACATCACTTCCATCTGCGAGTTCCAGGATTCAATACGGTCGGCCAGATCGACTGCCATGACGCCCACGTTGATGGACTCCACGATGTTCTCGTTGAAATCCTTCAGCCGCTCATACTCCGCTACCTTCTGCTCTAACGACGCATACAGGCGCGCATTCTGAATGGCAATGCCGATATAGCCCGCTAGAGTTTCAGACAACTCGACGTCTTCACTGGTGAGGAAATCACCATCCACCGTTTTGCCCAAACCCAGGAAAGCGATCGTCCGTTGCTGGGCGCGACAGGGGATGTAGTAGTTGAGATCCAATTTCGCGATCGTCTCCTGTGCCGCCGGAGCTTCGCGGGGAACCATATGCGTGTTATCGAAGAACAGGTGCCCGCCAGCTTCCATTTCTGGCCGCGAAGAACCAAGGAAGGCCAAATCCACGCCGCTGGTCTGAGTCATACCAAAAGACTTTGCCAGCAAGAACCGGTTCGACGTTTCTCCGGTGGACATGAAAATAGCCATCCGATCCACCAGCAGCGTGCGCGACAAACGGTCGACCACCGAGCTCAGCATCTTGTCCAAGTCGGTTTCTGCGCTGAGTTCGCGTCCGAACTCGATCAGGGTTTTGCGATAGTCGTAACGCGTGCGATAGAAGAACTGATCGACGCGCTCTTGTATCCATTTGCGCAGCGGATCGAACAACAGTGCCGTGACTACGATCGCGATGATCAGTCCCGCCGGTCCGGAGCTCGGCAATCGCGTGTGCACCAAATCTGCGACACCGGCCACCACTGCAAAATACGCGCCTGCAATAGCAGCAGCCGCGAGCGTGTATACCATCCCTCGTTTGAAGATGAGATCAACGTCCATCAACCGATAGCGGAAAATGGCATAACCGAAAGTCAGAGGCAGCAGACCGAGCGATAATACGGAAACCTTCATCGCGGTGGTAGGCAATGCCCCGGACAGATAAGGGATCACGTAGAAAAGAGTGAATGGCGTGATGGCAAGAATAGTGCCGCGAGTCACCCACTTTAACTGTTGCCTCAGGATTGGCGTGCTGGCGCGCCGATAGCTGTACCAAAGAACTCCGGCAGCGGCGACGAAGAATACCGCCAGATATCCCATCTGGAGCCGCTCAAGGTTCCAACGTAACCTTTCGCTTGCCCTCAGGAAGCTGATCGCAAAGATCTGAACTCCGAGTAACAACGCCGCGGGCATGTAGATAAGGGGTAATGCCCAGCGGTTCTTTCGGATGAATCCCCGTTCTTCCGGAAAGGTCAGCACGAAATGCAAGAACAATGCAGGTTGGAGGAGCCACGCGATGACGTTGCCCCAATAAATTGTCCAATCGAACGGATTAAATTTTCCCGTGTACTTGAACGCATAGAAGACGAATGAGACCAGGCAGAAGATGTAAAAATGTGTGGACCCAGGCGCGGTCCAGCGCCGCAGCAGGACGTACACTCCAATGCCCAGATAAATCAGCGCGATCAGCCGCAACCACTGGTTCAGCGAACGCTCTACCGGAACCAGAATGACCACGCTATCCAGCGGAATGGATTGCCGCTGCAGCGAGTATGTAGCCTTCGACCACGGTCCAGTCCGGTACAGTTGATGGATCAGTCCTGCTGCGCTGTTCACCTCGTGCTGATTTACCGCCAGCAGTCTGTCGCCGTTCCTGATGCCGGCCTTGTCTGCTGGCCCATCGGGTTCCACACGGTCGGCGGTCAGGTTCCCGTTGCGCTCAATCCACCAGACACCGTCGTAGGGAATCTGGAATTCGCTCTCTTTTTGAAAATTAATCCACGCGAGGGTTGCGGCCGCAGCGGTAACTATTGCCAGCAGAATGGCGGTGAATCGAATTTGAAAGTCCCGGTTCATGGGCCGCGGCGCCGACAAAGGCCGGAGGGATAGCCTCCTCCCGTCTGAGTTGTGCACGTTCGGGGCCACGCCTGGGTGCATGAGGGTGCTCTTAAGTAGCGTCAACGGAACTACTTCGCCCAATTATAGGAAATCTGACCGCGGAAGGCTACGCTTTTTGGAAGGACGTCTGTGGTATTTGGTAAGCCTTTGTTTCAAATGGCCTTGCTTGTTTCGACGCTCGTAGAACTGCCGCTCGGTCGGCCCCGGCTTCCATGCGTTCGCCGCTCACATCGTGAGCACGACGCGGAATTGAGCATGCCCGCTCATCATACGGGCGTAGGCTTCCCCGGCTTTCGCGAGCGGATACTTTTCAATCATGGGGCGCACGCCGGTCAACTCGGCGAAGCGGAGCGTGTCTTCGGAGTCGGTAGGGATTCCTGACGCCCAGCCCTGGATGTTCTTCTTGTCTTGGATGAGCTGGATAGGTGAGACTTCGATTGGGTCGAACGCGGCGCCGACAACGACCAGCGTGCCGTTGTCACCGAGACCGTCGATCAGCGCGGACATGGATTTCGAATTGGGCGCGGTAGCGAGGATAACGCGGGCGCCGCCGAGTTTCTTCAACTCTTCAGCTGGGTTTTCTGCGGCGCTATCAATGTACACGCTTGCTCCCAGCTTCTTGGCCAAGACACTGTTCTCCGGCCCGCGTCCAATGGCTGCGACTTTGTAGCCGAACTTCTGCGCGAACTGAATTCCCAGATGTCCGAGTCCGCCAATTCCCTGGACCGCCACCAGGTCGCTGGGCATCGCGCCGCTATGGCGCAGCGCATTGAAGGTGGTAATCCCCGCACACATCAGCGGTGCGGCTTCGGCAGCATCGAGCGACTCCGGCATCCGCGCCAGTGCTTCCACGGGCGCCACCATATATTCCTGATACCCGCCGTCGTAACTGATTCCGGAAACCTTGAGGTTTGCGCAGTTAGCGAAGTCGCCGCGCCGGCAAGCCAGACAGGTGCCGTCCTGCCCGCCGTGCCAGCCAACTCCCACTCGCTGGCCCTTCGTCCACTGGGTTACGCCCGAGCCGGCTGCGTCAATTACGCCTGCCACTTCGTGTCCCGGCACGCGCGGATACACAATGCCCGGCCAGGCGCCTTCCTTGGTCAACATATCGCTGTGACAGACTCCGCAAGCCTGCACGCGAATCCGGACTTGGCCCGGTCCCGGCTGCGGGATTTCCCGCTCCACAATCTCGAAGTCGGCTCCTGCCTTGGGTACCTGTGCAACTTTCATTTTTGGCATTGCTTATCTCCTTTCAGTTTTTGATTTTCGAGATGTGCGTGCATTTCGGGCTCAGGTCTCAGGTCTCGGGTGTCGGACAGCCTAACTGCCTGGCGATTCCTCCGGCACGACATTGAGCACTAGCTTCTCTGTGTATCGCAACACGGTTAATGAACTACTGATCCCGACACGCGCGTCGGTGAGCAGCCGATGGAGATCATCCACGCCGGCTACGGGCTTGCCCTCGAGACTGACAATCACGTCGCCTTCGCGAAGTCCTGTCCTCTGCGCCGGGCTACCCTCCTCGACCGACACCACAACGACTCCGCTTTCTTTAGGAAGGTCATAAAAGCGCACCAGCCGCCGATGCAACGGAGTGCTCTGGGCTTCGACTCCGATGTAGCTGCGCCGGATTCTTCCATCCCGCAACAGGCGTGACGCAACAAATTTCGCGGTGTTGATTCCAATGGCGAAGCACAAACCTTGCGCCATCGGAATCATAGCCGTGTTCACGCCAATGACTTTGCCATCGGAACTCACCAGAGGGCCGCCAGAATTGCCGGGATTGAGCGAAGCATCGGTCTGAATGACGTCGTCAATCAATCGTCCTGAGTAGGAGCGAAGTGAACGTCCGAGCGCGCTGACTACACCAGCAGTGACGGTGTATTGGAAGCCGTAGGGATTGCCGATGGCGATCGCCAACTGTCCCACCTGAAGCTTCTGCGAATCGCCGAGCGGAGCTGCCACCAGATGGGGCGAGTCGTTATTGTGCGTATCGAGACGAATCACAGCCAGGTCGGTTGCGGGATCGTCGCCAATGGTGTGAGCAGGGAAGCGCCGGCCATCCGCGAGCGAGACGCCGATTCGACTCGCCTCGTGCACTACGTGACTGTTAGTGAGAATCAACCCATCGGGCGTGAACACAAATCCGGAGCCGCCGCCTTGACGCTCTCGTGGCTGCCCGGAGCGACGGCGGTCGGCTTGAGTGACGTCAATCTTGACCACCGACGGACTAATCTTTTCCGCGGCCCCGACCACGGCTTGAGAGTAAGCATCCAGCAAAGCCGCATCGTGCAAGCCGGCAGCACCAGCCTCGACGATTGGCTCCGAATAATCGGGCCGCTCGGCAGAATCCGCGAGTGGAGACGCAACAACCCATTCTGAAGTCATAGCTGCTAGATGAATTTGACGGGAAACTGGATTCAGGGGACTACTTCAGGTTCGAGGGCGTAGTCGCGTCGCTTCGTTTGGCAAGATGCAGGCAGTCGAAGCATCCGCCAACGCTTCTTCCAATGCTTTGCCGACACGAGTGAATTCAGCCGGAGTCATCACCTGTTGCAATCCTTCAAACAGTCGGCGTTCTTCTTTCCGGATGTGGGATGAAAGCTGGTCCACAAAGCTCCGCAAACTGTTGATGTCCAAAGTTGTGGTAGTAGCGCGGGTGAATAAGTCACGCAAGTTAAAGTGCTCGGCGAGGAGTTCCTCTACCAGAGGATGCAGGTTGAGAAAGACAGCCGCGGCAGGAAACACGACTTTCTCTTCCGCCGCAAAGTGGGTGGCGACTTCCAGCGCAAAAATCTGCCGAATCTCCTCCGACCATGCTTCGCCATCGACATCGCCCGCCTGCAAGGCACGATCCAGACGGACACACAGAGCCAGCGCGTGCTGATGCTGCCGGGAAAGTGGGACGAGATTTTTATCACGAAGCATGCGGCCTTGGGGCGCGAGGGTTGCGCCCCTAGCTTATCAAACCGCAGACTATCAAACCCCTGCAGTCATGGCCTCGGACTCCGGCCAGTCGCTGAGGACCGGCCGCAAAGTGAGCCAATCGGTGCGAACACTGTCCCATTCCTGGATCAGCATTCCATAGGACTCGAAGAACTGGCGAATCTTAAGCCGTTTCCAGCCCACAATATCTTCCAGGATGGGCGCGAGAACGGCCAGCGCATTGCTGCTGAGCACGGTCCGCTTAGCAATCTGGGAGACATGTTTAGCCTCGGAAACCGCGATGGTGAAACCGTCGCGCTCGTTGACGTGCAGCATCACATGAAGGTCAGAGCTGCCATCGCCCGTATAGACGATGTGATCCGGCCCGACCTTTAGCTGCGTCTGCAACTGATCGAGAACTGCTACTTTGCCGTAACCCGCCGTAGTGCGAGTGATGGTGTCGATCTCCCCGTCCACGGTGTAAAGGAATTCTGTGCCGTAAATATGATCCTTGGGAACGATGCCTTCCAGCGCGGACTGAATGACCTCGACCGGCGCCGCGGAGAGAACATAAAAGTCGAACTGATAGCCATCAATTTTGTTCTCGAGAATCTGATAGAGCAGCTCGATATTTTTCTTCAGTCGGATGCGCTTGCCCACTTCGTACAGGTGCTCTTTCCGCACGCGCGAACGAAATTCAGGATCGTGCAACAACAGGTAAGCCAGCTCCGCGCCTTGCTGCACCAGATTGAGTTTCGCCATCCCCTGCGCTTTGCGCTCAAATTCCTCGGTAGGAATTCCCACCAATTCACTGAGAACGTAGCCGGAATCGTTGAAGGTAAGAGTCTGATCGAAATCACTGGCGAAAATATAGTGTTTCAAAGGTTTATCGCTCATATGCCTATTAGATTCCATGAGAGTGCATTCGGCCCATTAAAAGCCCATTAAAAACATTGATGGTAACCATAAGAGGAATTGCATGCGTAGTGCGGAAAAATGCAAAAGTGGGAAACAACAGAGGACGCGAAAGTACACGACAGTACACGGAGGACGGTAAAAGGGAAGGACACTAGAAGTCCAAAATGGCCCGGCATTTTAGGATTCCGACAAGGGGTGTGACACGAGCGTTTACGACAGCCATCACGCTAGACGAGTAAAATGTTGCCTATGATCTTGCCCGCGTTGCGCGGAATCTCCAAGTTCACAGCGGGAGTAACGGGCCTACTGCTGGTTTATGAAGTCGTCTACGCAATGGAAAGTATGACCACGCGGATTCCGAACCCGTGGCAAGAACTTGCGATTACCACCCTATGGATGCTCCCGTGGACGTTGCTGTTCTGTTCCGGCTTGGAAGATTTCGGGATAGTCACACAGAAAGCATGGATATTCTGGGTTGGAACAATTTTGGCACTAGTTCTTCTGTACTATTTCGAGCGCAATACCACTAGCACGATCCTCACAAAGGCCGCAATGCCAGTGTTGGCAGTGTCGGGAGGACTGCTACCGCACGCAATCCGGCGCATCAGATTCGTATTCGTTATTTGCGGTCTGGCTGCTGGGATTGCAGGTGTTTTTGTTCTTTACTTTGCATTTAGCACGCTTCTTTCCTCAACGAGTTCTTTTGCCAACAGAGGTGTTGCGCTTCTCATTGTTGCTTTTGGAACATCAGCTTTAGCTACCGGAGTCCTGGCCGTAGTCCAACTCCGGCGCGTAACTCCCTCATGAATGGAACATTCCATTTGCTCAGCCCACTTCGCCTTTACTAATTCTTCTCCACCGTTGAGAATAGTTATTCGCCGGCATCGAGCGGTTCGACTCAGAAACAATTCCGCGTCATTGCGAATTTTAGGAAGAGGAGCATTCATGGCAGCTACTGGAGAACTCATCCGTCTGATCAATTACGTGGACGATATCGTTACCACCCTGCGGCGCATCAGCGCTTCCATCCCCTTCATGGAGGCGGAGGAACGAAAGCGCGTGATCGAACATTTGCGTGTCGCCCGCAACAGCCTGGACGGCGTACTGGCCCACCTGGAAAAGGGAGGGCAGTTGTAGTGGGGCAGGTCAACACAATCGCCGTCATTGGTGCCGGCATCATGGGACGGGGCATCGCGCATGTCGCCGCGTTGGGCGGATATCGCACCATCCTGGAAGATCTGCTTCTCAACGCATTGCGCAAAGCCGAAGATGAAATTCGCGTCAATCTCGACAAAGCTGTCGGCCTGGGGAAAATTTCTGCCGGAGCTGCGGAGGCTGCCCGCGGCCGCCTGGAATACGCCGGCAGTGTCGAAGAAGCGGCGCGTGAAGCCGACCTGGTGATTGAAGCCGTCCCTGAAGAAATGGAATCGAAGATCGAGATCTTCACTTTGCTGGACAAGGTCTGCCGCCCCGGTACCATTCTGGCTTCGAATACGTCGTCACTAAGCATCACGGAAATTGCCAGCGTCACCTATCGAGCGAAGAAATGTCTGGGCATGCACTTTTTTAATCCTGTGCACAAGATGAAGCTGTTGGAGATCGCGCGCGCCCTTGAAACCGACGACGAGACACTCGCTGCCGCGGTGGAAGTGGGCAAACGGATGGGCAAGGAAGTGGTAGTCATCAAGGAATCGCCGGGTTTCATCACCAGCCGCATCAACGCCATGATCGGTAATGAGGCCTTTTGCATGCTTCAGGAAGGCATTGCGTCCGCGGAAGATATCGATAAAGCTTTAAAGCTTGGCTTGAACCATCCTATGGGGCCGTTTGAAATGGTCGATCTGGTCGGCTTGGATACTCGCCTGCACATTCTCGAATATCTGCATAAAACTTTGGGAGACAAATATCGGCCCGCGCCCCTGCTGGTGCAGTATGTCAAAGCCGGCCGCTTGGGACGCAAGGCCGGACGCGGGGTGTATGAATATCCCGAACCGAAGAACGTACAGGCCGCAGTGGAAACGCGAATCCCGGTATCAGGTCTTCAAAAACAGTAGTCCCTTTGCCGCTAATCCCCCAAAGCCACACTGCCACGAGCAGTGCCAATCGGAAATAATTACTTGTTGATATCCTCCTTGGCCTGCAGACGCTTGGCGAAGCCTTGCAGCGGCGGCTTCTGGTTATCGGGTGCGCTGGAGATAGCAGTATTCATTTCCTTGCTGGCGTTCGCGAAATCGCCTTGTGCGGAATACATGCGTGACAGGCCTACGTGAACAATCCACTGGTCGGGATTTTTCTTGGCGTTGTCGCGAAAGATGGTGATGGCCTCGGCTTGCTTGCCCTCACTCTGAAGCTGTCGAGCATAAGTATGGAGCTGCAGCGCATTGGCTTTGGCTAGAGCCTTATTTTTTGCGCCGTTGGCCTCGTCCTTCCGTCCCAGCGCATCCAGGATTCTCGACTTGGTGAAGAGGTTTTCGTAGCGCTCTTCGTTCTGTATCGAATTGTTCGAGTACTTCAGAGCCTCGTCCAGGTTGCCCTTGTTGTCGACCAGATAGGTTGCCGCGTCATCCCATCCAAACCACGTGTACTGGGCTAGGCCGCGGAGTTGCTGATTCAGGCTTTGTTGTACGACGTCGTTCAGATTGACCGCCACTTTGAAAGGAACGGCGACCTTTTCCCACCGCAGAGTGACGATCGACGAGTCAGGCTTCACATCGTCAAAGTCATAAGTGAGCGCTTCGTGGAAGTCCGCCGGTTGCGGCTTCACTGCGACTCGCAAAGCATCTTCTTTCTGATCGTAGGTAAAGCTGCCCCAGGAAGTGGAGTTTTTGGAAAAAATCAGGGTCCACTCATTTTCACCAGGAATCATGTGCAGACCATAGGTTCCCTTGGGCAAAGTCTTTCCCTCGACGCTGACCGGATCGGTAAATGCAATGGTGGTATTTTCGTTGGCGCCTGCCCGCCACACATCTCCGTAGGGCACCACCCCGCCCCATATTTTGCGTTTGTTAACCAGTGGGCGGTGATAGCTAATGGAGACGTCGGTGATTCCGATGCGCTGTGTCACCACAGCGCGCTGGCTGGCACGGGGCAGATCCAGAATGGCGGACTGAGCGTGAGCCATGGTAATAAAAAGCAGCAATCCTTGGATTGTTGCTAAAACGCGCGCAAAATGTTTGTACACGGTGCGAACCTCCTCAAATGATGTCGTCACGTAAACGCAGGCCGATGGGGTCAAACAGAAAACGAGCGTTTAGACGAAACCTGAATCCGCCGGTTAGCATTTTTAAGCGCGCTGACTGCTTAGAAGCGTGAATCCGCTATCCTTTTCAACTTTCCTCGTGTCTAAAGCAAAGATCGCCGAAATTTTGCGGGAACCTGGAGCTCTTCCGCCGCGTATTAGAAAGTAGATGGCACGGCGGGATCTGAGACTGCCCGTCGTAATTGGTACAAGTGCCCCTGACGGCAGGGGCGATTCCCCATGAGAGTTCTTCTCGATATCGTTCGCCAGTCACTGGCCACACTGTGGGCGCACAAGCTGCGCTCATTCCTGACCATGTTCGGAATAGCCTGGGGCGTAGGTTCGCTGCTCTTGCTGGTGGGTCTGGGAGAAGGTTTCCGCAGCGGTCAGGAGAAGAACCTGGCCAATCTGGGTCAAGACATCATGTTCATCTTCCCTGGTCGAATTCCGGCGGTGGAAGGCAGTCTGGTTTCGGGCCGGCCCTATTTGTTTACTTATGGCGACTATCTCGCGATTCGCGATGAAGCCAAATCGCTGCGCACGATATCGCCAGTATTGAACCGCGAGGACATTCGTGCGGTGAGTGAGTACGGCAGCACCAACGGTCAGGTCTTCGGCGTCGCTCCCGTCTACAACAAGATCCGCACAGTTCCGGTCGGCCCTGGACGCTGGTTCAACGACGAAGACAGCACGGAACGCCGGCGGGTTGCGGTGGTGGGCTGGGAGCTCTTAAAGAATATTTTTCCAGGACGTCCCGCGGTAGGTTCATCGATCCTGTTGAACGGTATTAGCTTCGACATTATCGGAATCGTTGCCAAAGTAGGACGGGAAGGGAACAACGGCACCAACGCCCGAATTTTTATTCCCATCGAGACCATGCGGATGTTGTTCCCACTGAAAGCCGAAAACTCCGACGACGCGCTTTCATTCATCAATTACCAGCCGATCACGAAAGAACAGCATGAGCGCGCAAAGACAGAAGTGCATGAAATTATCGCCCGGAGGCACGGTTTCAACCCTAAGCTGGAAGACAGCTTTATGGACTGGGACACCATCGAGAATTCCATGCGTGTAGGAAAGATATTTAATGCCATGGACTGGTTTCTCGGTGTGGTGGGAATGGTGACGCTTGGGCTGGGCGCAATCGGCATCATCAACATCATGCTGGTGTCGGTCACGGAGCGTACGAAAGAGATAGGCTTACGCAAAGCGTTAGGCGCTACTCACCGCAACATCCTTACGCAATTCTTCGTCGAAGGAGCGTTCCTCACCGCATTAAGCGGCGGCATCGGCTTGGCCATCTGCGTGGCATTTGTTACTTTGCTGGCGCAGTTGCCTGCGCCCGAGGGCTTTGATACTCCTCGAATTGTTCCCGCGTCCGCGGTGATAGCGATTCTCTCCTTGATGGTGGCGGGCATCGTGGCTGGTCTATATCCCGCGCGCAAGGCTGCGTTCCTGCAACCGGTGGAAGCGTTACGACAGGAATAATCATGCTCAACGAATTGGGAAAACAGGCGTACAGTGCGCTGCGTCATAACCGGCGGCGCAGTCTGCTCACCATGTTGGGCATGGCGTGGGGCATCGCGACCGTGGTGTTGCTGCTGGCTTACGGATCTGGTTTCGAGCGCGGATTAATGATTGCCTTCGAAACTTTCGGGGGAAACTTCATCGCCATTTTTCCCGGGCGCACTTCGCTGCAGGCCGGCGGCAGCAAAGCCGGCACGGAAGTCAAGCTGAGTGTGCAGGATCTGGACTACCTGCGAGCGGAAGTCCCCTTCATCAAGCGGATGTCCCCGGAAGTGAACAAGCAGAGTCTGGTTGCCTATGGCACCCGCAGCGCCAGCTACGACGTTCGTGGCACGTACGCCAGCTATCAGAAAATTCGACACGTCGATGTTGCCGAGGGATCCTTCTTCGGTGAGCAGGAAGATTTCACTCACAGCCGCGTGGCAGTCCTGGGCTATGACGTCAAGAAGAAGCTTTTTTCAGGACAGAACGCGATTGGCGAGAACGTGCGGATTGAAGGTGTGTCTTACGTAGTGGTTGGCATTTTGAAACACATGATCTCCAATGGCGACGACAACATGAACGCTATGATTTACGTGCCCTTCAGTGCCATGAGCGTCCTGAAAAATACCTATTATCTGGATGTCATCACGATCGAGTATGAAGGCGAACACGAAAAGGTCGCCAAGTCCATCCGCGACAGCATGGCATACCACCACAGCTTCAATCCCAAAGACATGCGCGCCGTGTTTGTTTTCGATACCATCGCGGACTTGGGTGAATTGCATATCATCACCATGGGCATCAAGGTCCTGCTCGGGTTTATCGGCCTGCTCACGCTCGGCATCGGCGGCGTGGGCCTGATGAATATCATGCTGGTCTCCGTAACCCAGCGTACCCGCGAGATTGGCGTTGAGAAAGCCCTGGGCGCGCATCGCTGGCATATCCTGTTCCAATTTCTGGCGGAAGCACTGGCCATCACTTTCATCGGCGGCCTGGCGGGAGTCGCGCTGGCTTACCTTGTTTCCTGGGCGGTAGGATCGCTGACGCTTTGGAGTGCTTTCATCGAAAACGCCAGCGAAGGAGACATTCACCTCAGCATCGACACCACAATTCTATTCTGGTCCACGGCAATTCTGACCCTTGTCGGAATTGTCAGCGGCATGTTGCCTGCGATCAAAGCTGCGCGGCTGGATCCGATTGAAGCGCTGCGGTATGAATGATTTAGGATTAGCCGATTCGATGACCCAGATTCCGGCTTTACGGACCGCGTCTGTTACCCTTTCCCAACGAACATGGGCGGCTGGTTTCTAGATATTTTCATCGAGTACCTGTACAGAGTACTGGTGGGCCGACTAAAGACACGCGGCTGCAACGCTTGGCTTATCACCAAGGCAACGGTAACCAGTTCTGGTTGCCCAACGGCTTTGTGCGGGCGCCCCGTCGCAGAAATCTATTACAAGTACCTCGTTAACGACGAGACCTACACGGGCATTCACCAAAAGGGCTTCATCTTTTACAACTCAGGGGAGAATTACGCCAGGCTGCTTGCACCGGGGAGGGAGCTCGCGGTGCGCGTCAGGCCCACGGATCCATCGGTGTCGATTGTGCGCGACGAGGATCAAATCCCGTCCACTGCAGTTGGAAATACATCCCAGCTCGATTAACGAAAATTGCCTTCCCACCCAGTCAATAGTGATATCGCGCCTGAAGAAAGTCGATTCTTCTTTCGCTAGTTTTGTAAACCAGCCGATGTTCCTGAGTTATCCTTCGCGACCAACAGCCCGCCAACAGATACTTCAGCGGCTCAGGTTTCCCGATGCCACCGAAAGGGTCACGTAGCACCGCTTCGATCAGCTCAAAAACGCGCAACGCAGTCTTGCGGTCGGTTTCTATCCAATAACGGAGATCTTGCCGACATTCAGGGTGAAATACTGCCTCTCGTTCAACGATCCGCGCCAAGACGCATCTCCCGGCGCAGAGCTTCCAGGGACTCTGGTTTGCCTTTGCGCCCCGCGGCCCGGCGCAGCGCCGTGAGCAAGCGTTGCGCATTCTTAGGCGATCGCAGCAGGTGGGCGGTCTCCAGCAGACCTATGAGTTCATCGGCGGGAACCAGCGCGACTTTCTTGGAACCTTTGCGACGAATGATCACTACCTCTCGATCATTGGCCACCCGGTCCAGAACCGAAGCGAGTTTTTGTCGCAAGCTGGTGTAGGTAGTTTCAGTCACAAAATACCTCGTAGAGTATTGTACACGAAAGATGTACATATATGCAAATACGTGTTTTGCCTGAGTCACGGACGGAGCTTGGGGGATCCATGCGAGACGGTGTTTGCAACAAACTTCGCTAGAATCATGAAGTGATCGAGAGTGCCAACTCCCGCCTGGAACGTGTGCTCGCACAACTCCGTCTCTACGAGCACCCCTTATTAGAATTCGACGCACGCTCAAAAGGCGAAGGCGTCGAGGTCATCATCACCTTCAAGAATCCCAACGTTCCCGTTCATACTTATTATTTCGAACTTCATCCCCGCGACCTGGACCATCCTCAATTTGAATGGAGCTTCCAGCGCCAGCTCTACGATTGCCTGCACGACTATCTGGTCGAAATGTTCATCCGTACGCCACAGGACCGCGTGGAACGTCAGCGGAAGGGCTTGTGACCCTGCGGCAAATAATCGAGCAGGAAATCCGCGAGCGCGGACCTATTCCGTTTTCCCGCTACATGGAGCTTTGCCTCTATCATCCCGAACTGGGTTACTACTCGCGCCATGCCGAACAATTTGGAAAAGCTGGAGACTTCTACACTTCGAGCGACGTACACGCGGTCTTCGGACGTCTGCTGGCCCGGCAGTTCGAGGAAATCTGGCGGGCGCTGGGTTCTCCAGTGCGAATTGAAATATTAGAACTCGGTCCCGGTCGCGGACAATTCGCCCAGGATGTGCTCGACTGGTCGCAGAAAAAATTCCCAGATTTCTTTCACGCTTTGCATTACTCGCTGGCTGAAAACTCTCCTGCCCTGCGACGGCGGTTGCAATCAACGATGAGCCAACACTTGGCTGCAGGAAAGGCTTCACTGTGCCCAGAAACCGAACTCGACGGAGGGGAAACCGCGACTCGGGACCGCACGAGCGGGGGGATAACGACGGAGAAGAGCACACTGATGGATGCGCCGTGGCAGGGCACGACTTCACTCATGCCGAAGCGGCCGTTCTTAGGGAGGGCTTTAGCCCCTGGGGTTCGTTTGGAGCCGGCCATCATCTTCGCCAACGAATTCTTTGACGCTCTTCCCGTGGAGGTTCTCAGCTCGCAAGGCGCACTGCGCATTTCCGCCGAAAAAGGCCGTTTCATCGAAACCTGGGCGCCGCCGTCATCCGAGGAACTCGATCTCCTCGAGCGTTATGGCGTCCATCCCGAAGTTGCCGAACGAATCGAGGTTCCCTTGATGGCGCAGCAATCCATGGCGCAGATCGCGTCGAATGTAGGGCGCGGCATTCTAATCGCCATCGACTACGGATACACACGCCAGGAGCAACTCGCCGGCCGGCATCGCGGCACTGTCACCGCATTCCGCCAGCACTCCATAAGCCCCAACCCTTACGAAGCTCCTGGGGAGCAAGACATCACCGCGCATGCGAATTTCACCGCTCTTGCTTCCGCGGCAGAGCAGAACGGCATGCACGTGCATCCGCTCATCACTCAGTCACAATTCCTGATGGGAATCGGCGAGGCCAATCAATTTGCCGACGCCTTCGAAGAATGCCGTCTGCCGCAGGAGCGCGCCAAAGTAGCGCTACAGCTCAAGCATCTGGTCACACCCGCTGGGATGGGAGAAAACTTCCACGTACTGCTGGCGGCCAAGGGGATCGACGCAAAAAATCTTGCCGGTTTGAGTGGATTGTCGTTTGCCAACAGTAGACAACGGGGCGCATAAAAACAATTTCTCTTCTTATAAAAATCTTTCATAGGAAATTATGGTTCGGGAGCTTTTGTCCGGACATCTATGAAGCACTGCGAGAAACGCGGTAGAGAGGATCGAGATGGAACCCCGTCCACCATCCTGGAAAATCCTGTTGGCGTTCGCCATCATTTATTTCGTCTGGGGATCTACGTTTCTAGCGATTCGTGTGGGAGTCCACGAAGTCCCTCCGTTCTTATTAGCGGCTCTGCGTTTTTTCGCAGCTGGCCTCGCGCTCTATGGCTGGATGCGTCTCAAGGGCACGCCAGCTCCCAGCCGCCGAGAGTGGGCAGGCGCCTTCTTCCTCGGGACACTGATTTTCGTTATCGATTACGGCTGCGTGTTTTGGGCGGAACAGCGCGTGCCCTCCGGAATTGCGGCTGTGGTGCTGGCAACCATTCCGGTTTTCATTACGTTGCTGGAAATCATCTTCCTGCGAACGCAACGACTGACCGTCCGCCTCTGTCTGGCGCTAATCGTGGGCATCTGTGGCGTCGCGGTGTTGGTGAATCATTCGTTTTCTTTGGGTGAAGTTCCGATCAATCGCCCCGGGGCTATTGCTCTCCTGGTGGCAGCATTCACATGGTCCGTGGCCACGATCCTCACTCGGCGGCTTCCACTGCCAGCTTCAAAGCCCATGAGTGCGGCCGCCCAGATGCTCACCGGCGGAGTTCAGCTCTTCGTCCTCACCGCCCTGTCCGGCGAGTTTGCGGGATTTCGCGCGCAAGCCGTTTCCTCGAACGCATGGTTCGCGCTGCTTTACCTCATTATCGCCGGCTCGATCGTCGGCTTCACCGCCTACGTTTGGTTGCTGCACTATGAGTCGCCCACCAAAGTGGGGACTTACGCTTACGTGAATCCCGTAGTGGCGGTAATCCTGGGATATTTTCTTGGGGGAGAGGCGGTCGGTCTTCGCACACTTCTCGGGACATTGTTGGTGCTGGTGAGCGTCATCACGATTACGACGACGCCGAAGGCGGTAACGGGCATTCATGAGAAAGATGCCGAAGCTGGCGCTGAGTTGAATCCTGCTGAAGCTGATTAGGTTCTGGAAAGTTCCAAAGAACTAACTGTCCGAGCTCGGTCTGGACGGCAGGTACCGATCGAGACCAGGAATTGTGTGCGCCTAATGTTAGTGAATACGCAGTAAAACTGCGATGTAACTGCGGACCTTGCTCATCAACGCACGATCTGCCTTGGAGTGGTAGGCGACGTCTCGCGCCTTCCAGTCCACGCTTTTCAGATGATCGACCAGGACGGCACCTTCGACACTATCCACGACAACCGGAAGCGCGAAGGGATACGGCTTGCGTTTACTAGTGAGAGGGCAGACTACAACCAGACCGCTAGCGCGATTGTACCCTTGATCGGTCAAAACCAGCGCTGGGCGGCGTTTGGCTTGCTCGCGGCCAGCCTGCGGATCAAAATCCAACCACACGACGTCCCCCGCCTCGGGTACGTACGAGGCTACCATTCAATGATTTCCTTTCCTTTGTCAGGCCCCCAGGTAGTTTCCTCGTAACGGTTTTTCGGGGTGATCTGTGTGACCAGGTCTTCCAGGGCTGGAACTTTCTCGGTGCGGCGCAGTTCGACGCGTCCCTTCTTAGCCACGATTACTATCGCATCGCCTTCTTGCATACGCGCTTCTTCAGCCACAGTCTTAGGAATGCGGACCGCCAGGCTATTGCCCCACTTCACTACTTGCGCTCTTGGCATGAACACCCCCATGAAAGTAGACACAAAGTATACACCATAAGATCTATAATGTATATACGCTAGGCAAGCTTAACTGACTGACGCGGTGCATCTTGCCGGCGTGATTGCACTTTTAGGGGGCGAAGCCAAAACAAATGACCTGGCATCGTTCCAACAACTGTACCCAAAATTCCTACGGTCGGGTCATCTTCTCGGGCTTCATCAGATCATTGAACTCTTCGCGCGTGAGATACCCCAACTTCAATGCCGCCTCAAGCAAACTGGTGCGCTCGACGTGCGCAGTGTGGGCGATCTTGGCAGCTTTGTCGTATCCGACCTTGGGCGCGAGCGCGGTTACCAACATCAGCGAGTTATTCACGTACCAGTCAACCTTGGCGCGATCGACCTCGATGCCCTTGATCATGTACTCGACGTAGCCATGACAGGCGTCCGCGATCAGAGTGACGGAATGGAGGAAGTTGTAGATCATCACCGGCTTAAAAACGTTGAGCTCGAAATTTCCTTGCGAGCCGGCGAAGCCAACGGCAGCGGTAGCGCCGTGGACCTGCACGCAGACCATCGTCATGGCTTCAGCCTGCGTTGGATTCACTTTGCCCGGCATGATGGACGAACCCGGTTCGTTCTCCGGGATGGACAGTTCGCCGAGACCACAACGCGGTCCGGAAGCCAGCCAGCGAATATCATTCGAAATCTTCATGAACGACGCAGCCAGCGTTTCCAACGCGCCCTGTGCGAAGACGATTTCGTCGTGTGCTGACAGCGCGGCGAATTTGTTGGGATGGGAACGGAAGGGAAGCCCAGTGAGTTCGGCAATCTTCTTCGCGGCCCGTTCCGCGAATTCGGGATGCGCGTTCAGCCCCGTGCCGACCGCGGTTCCGCCAATGGCGAGATCGTAGAGTCCATCGAGCACCTGCTCCAGGCGCTTGATATCGCGCTCCAGCAGACTGGCCCATCCACCGAACTCTTGTCCGAAGGTGAGTGGGACGGCGTCTTGCAGGTGGGTGCGGCCGATTTTTACTACGTCTTTAAATTCTTTCGCCTTGGCGGCGATGGCGTCATGAACAGTTTTCACTGCGGGAATCAGCGCGTTGGTCACGCGTTCCGCGGCCGCGATGTGCATTGCTGCAGGAAACGTGTCATTGGAAGACTGTGACATGTTGACGTCGTCGTTGGGATGGATCGGTTTCTTCGATCCCATCTCGCCGCCTGCCAGCTCGATGGCGCGGTTGGAGATGACTTCGTTGACATTCATGTTGGTCTGCGTTCCGCTGCCGGTCTGCCAGATGCGCAAGGGAAACTGGTCGTCGAGTTTGCCTGCAATAACTTCGTCGGCAGCTCGAACGATCAGCTTGGCTTTTTCAGCGGGAAGCTTGCCCAGATCCTGATTGACCAGCGCGCATGCCTTCTTGAGGATGCCGAACGCGCGGATCAGCTCCGGCGGCATGGTGTCGCGTCCAACATTGAAATGGAGAAGCGACCGCTGAGTTTGCGCGCCCCAATAGACATTGGCCGGGACTTCGATTTGTCCCATGCTGTCGGATTCAATGCGGGTGCGAGTCGGCTGTTCTCCGGGCGTCGCCATTTTGTCTTTCTGGCCAGTGAGTTTGGAAGATGAACGCAACCGGAAATTATAGCAGTGGGGCTGCAGTGCGGATTGCACGGCGGACAATAGGTCCGGGTGCGCGGCGATTCCAACAAAAGAGGGGAATGCAATCAAAGCGTTGTCGTCCTTGAGCGACGGCCTCCGTACGAAGGTCTTCAACGTAGTCTCGGTTGCTGGATATAAATGGGATCGTGGCTTACTCTAGCGGTGAGAGGCCCCCAGAACCAATGTTCGTTTGCGTAGTCAAAGCAGGTATCTGTTCGGCAGTTCTGGTCTTGAAGGACGATGATAGTGTAAAAGCCTCGTGTCTCCTCTGCCACTGCCATCAACAAATCTCTGCCAGACACAGCTGTTAGTTCTCCTCTCGTTTGTAATTTCTCCTTCTCCATTTCACTCGACGGAAACCCCGAAATGACCGCCCCACTGGTCGGCAAGCCTTTTCGGGAGCTGTTAATGGCCGCCGGCAGCAAAAGTTTAAAATCTGACAAGTTGTTGGGCATTGTAAAGTGCTTAATCCGTATGTTTAACAAGTTGCCTTTCGCATTCACAACATCTTTCGCATTAGGAGTGAATAATCTGACCATTTGTCACTTCATATTTATAGCCAGGCAGTTGTTTCAGCACGTTCCCCAACAGGCCAATGGCTGTGTCTTGCCCAGATTCAATGACGAGGTGTGAGGGTACGGGATTTACCAGTTCAGCTACTATCGGAACCCGGTATTGCTCGGCAACAAATCTCAAGAGCTCCGCTAGATTTCCAGCCCACGATTTGTGCGAGACTATTATTTTAAGATCAGTGGCGGCGAACAAGGTATCCACAGCAAGGAGCGACACGCAGAGTACACATCCAAATTTTAGAAGCGTACTGCGGACTCGCACTCTGGACCCCTCAGATAGTTTTGTCGAGAAGAGCATTCAGGCCGAGTCCCGTCATCGCAAGTATTTGCTCAACGTTTGAGTTTTGCTGCCCACGCCTTCGAATTAGATTGATGAAAGTCGGAGCCGCAATCACCAACATCAATCCTGGCGAAAAAGGGGCCTTAACCCAGTTTGCATCATTCAGCTTCAAGTCTCAGACCAATAGAGCGATGCTCGCCTCCCGAGAGCATCAGTTCGCTCTTTGCGATTTTGGTTGTTTTGTACCCGGGCGCTGTTGCGGAGATAAGAACAGGTTTGGAGGGAATGGCGAAGCGAAAATGCCCTGCTTGGTCGGCGAAGACTTCGACGTAAGCATCTGGATTTCGTGCATCACGAATCGTGATTTTGCAGCGGGGGATGGGCTCACGAGACCGTTGGTCAATCAGTTCACCCTCCAGGACGCCTCCCCGCCTGCCTAATGTCACTCGCACACCAGATAAATGTTTTTGAGACACCGTAACTTCTGGGAATGTAGCTGTCTCGTCGGAGTTCAGAAGGAAAATAGGGTCTGGGTATCCATCGATCTCATTCTTAGCTAAAAACTTGTAGCGCCCAGGAGGCAAGTTGATCCTGAATCTGCCGTGATCGTCGGCTTCTATCCAAGGATTAGGATGATCTCCGACGATCCCACCACTTTCGCTCTTCGTCCGGAGCATCGCTTGTACTAAGGCATGCGCTGATTCCGAGCCGGTGGAATCGGTGACGGTACCGCTCACCGTTGCTTCCAATCCGACTGCTCCCGAAGCGGTTGAAAGAACCAATGCGAAAGCGATTGCCTGCATTATCAGCAAAATGTAGTTACCGTAAAAACAGTATGAGCTCTAAGGTTCGCTTGACCAGTTCGCGAATGATGAAGCGCGATATTGGCAGTCTATCCTGACGCGATCACCCGTCTGCCAAATGGATTAGACACCGAGCAAAACGAAACGGTTCCTGGACACGGCTGACATGATGGGCGTTGATACGGCTTAACGATTCCTAAGGATCAAGCGCTCAGGGTGTGCTGACGTGCAGATGCTGCCTTTTCCTTGGAACGCTGCAGCTCCCTCCGTGGGTCAATGGAAGTTTGAATAAGTTCGCGGTCAGCATCGTTCTCCGGGAGACTCCCCTTATGAAGCGAGCGCCCCAACGCAGCCAGGGAAAGTCCGGAGAGTAGGGAAAGAAACCAGACGGTAGCCACTACATCCATGATCGGCGAGCCAAAACGTCCAAAGATTAATCCCGAGTGAAGATCGCCGACAAGGATATCGGCGCGAACCTCGGCTCCGTCTTGGGGACGGTAGGAAGCGGAAAGCCAGGTGCGCGAAACGTAGCGATCTTCCAGTCGAAATAATTGACGATGATTGAGGGGCCACGCCGGTGGCGGCGATCAGCATGAAGTACAGAGCCGCCGTCAATCCCAGGTAGAGATGAATGCGCCGGACAATGCGCAAGATTCGGCGGCGCAGGCTCATGGAGTGACCATCATGAAATTGAAAATGAATTTCATTTTCAAAATTGGAATCGACAGTTTAATTTGGAGGTCGCGGCCCGTCAAGGAACGGAATTCACATGTCAAAGCTCGATAGAAATGTCCCCATCGTTAACTCATTAGAAATGTCCCCTTTGTGTTGTGGTGTTCTCGTTGGAATGCGCACTGAAGCGAAGCCCTGTAGTTAGGGCGAAGCGTAAGTGCGCATTCCAACGGGCGGCGCAGCGATCACCTGGTTCGGAACCCGTGGCTTCATATTTTGATAACCCTGTCGCCACGGATGGTCTTGTTTTGCTTTCCTCACCACTATGGCCCTGGCGGCGGGCGAAATTGGCTGAGCGGTTTTTCGTATCGGCTCCTTCAGCTCGGTAAAGGCTACCCGTTCCCCGCGGTAGTACACCTCGATCGCTCGGTCCTCCCATTCGCAGACCAAGGCCTTGCTTTGGGTGGGCCCATAGCGCCGCTGCCCAGGTTGCAGTTGCAGATAGCGACCGTTGTTGCGGATCACCCAATCATTGCTAATGGTGCGTTCTGTCTCCAGCCGAAAGATCTGTCGCAGTTCGCGGCCGGTCGGCTTCCCCCCGTGATAGTCCTCCGTCCTGGCCGCTGGGCGGGCAAAGCGTCGGTTGTGCTCCGGCAGATAGTCTTTCTCCAGATACTCGTTCGCAGTTTTGTAGCTGTCGATCTTCTTCCGCCGCAGCTTCTTAATCAGCCGATCCTGATGCACGCCGTGGATCCGCTCCACTCGCCCTTTTGCCTGCGGCGAACTAGCGGCCATGATCCGAATGCCCAGCTTCTGACACATGCGCCCGAACTGCGTAACCGGGACCTCCCCTCGCAACTGCTCAGCCGGCGTAGCCTTTCGTTTGTACACGTTCTTCCAATCTGTGTAGAGCGCACGGGGCACGCCATAGTTCCCAATCCAGGCCCGCAACACCCCGGCTGCTGCCCAGATCGTCTCTTCCTTCCCCATACGAGCCTGCGTTTCGCTCGTGGCATCATCCACCATGTTCATCAGGCAGCCCCGCGGACCTCGCCCTTCCAACCAATCGTGGAAACTCCCGTCTAGCTGCACCAGTTCGCCAAGGTGAGCCTTGCGCTCCCTCCGTTGGCAATGTTTCTTGCGCTTCCGCTGCCGGCTCCAAAGCTGTTCTGCCAACATCCAACGGCGCAACGTCTCGTGATCCATCACAATGCCGTCTTCCTCGGCCAAGTGTTCGGCCGCTAAAGTCGGCCCGAATCGCTCCGCCTCCGAACCGGAATATTTCTGCGTGATTAAATTCAGCACCCGACGCCGAAGTTTCATCGGCTTGCCGCGATTGGAGGGCCGACCGGCATTGCCATGCTTCAGCCCTTTCCTCCCCACCTGCTGATACCGTCGCCATAAGCGTTTCACCTGGCGATAACTCAATTGCAGCATCGCCGCCGCGTCCATCAACTTCAGTCCCCCGCTCGCCACTCGCCCCATTACTTCCACCCGCTCCAGCTCACGACTGCTCATGGCTGTCCTCTTCAACAAGACCTCCCTGGCTGGAGGTCTTAGTCTAAGGGGACATTTCTAACGAGTCCGCGAGGGGACATTATCAAAGAGTTTCAACACCCAAGATTCTGCCTAGGATAATGGCGCTCTTCGGGAGAGGATGGCCCCCATCGAGTCCTCGAAGCCTTAGTAAGTCGGAAGCACTCAGCCTAATAAACATTCTCCGCTTCGTTCTATCTCTGATTTCTTCCCGACCTAGATGCACAGATTTCGGGTCGTAGCGTTTGAGCACTTGTTCGATGCGTTGGATCGTGCGGCGCAGTTGCTGAATAAGATCTTCATCACGAGTGGTCAGCAAATCGGCAAGAAGTCGGCAAATCTC
>WNGK01000769.1_pt1 | contig 46288 bp, 40 predicted proteins | sample 5400601 | NCBI WGS metagenome assembly WNGK01 (sample SAMN13153376, study PRJNA577476) | soil metagenome | isolation source: 60 cm soil or saprolite under Garry oak tree replicate 1 | place: USA:California | collected 2016-06-15 | reverse complement strand
TTCGACCAGGTCGCAGATCACGTGCTCGATCGCGAGGTGCAGCTCCTGGATGCGCGCCGTCTCGGACGAGGGCACGATGAGGACGAGATCGGCAAGGTCTTTGAGCTGGCCGCCGGTGCGTCCGAGCAGCGCCACGACGCCCACCCCGCGCGCCTTGGCGGCCTGCGCGGCGCGAATCACGTTGGGACTCTCCCCGGACGTCGAATGCAACACGAGCAGGTCGCCCGGCTCGGCCAGCGCTTCGACCTGCCTGGCGAAGACTTCATCGAAGCCCATGTCGTTGGCGCATGCCGTGAGCAACGACGTGTCGGTCGTGAGCGCGACCGCGCGCATCGCCGGCCGGTTGGTCTGGTAGCGCACCACATACTCCGTGGCGACGTGTTGGGCGTCGGCGGCGCTCCCACCGTTTCCCGCAAAGAACAGCGTGCCGCCCAGGCGCAGCGTGCCCTCGTAACGCTCCGCGATGGCGGCAATCTCGTCCGCGTGATCCGCCGCAACCTGGCCGGCGAGTGTCGCCAAACCCTGCAACGACTCTCGGATTCTGCTGAGGCTCACTTCACGGCCTCGACCAAAGCCTCGAGGCCGTCCAATCCCTCCTCGACGACGGTGCCGATGACGACGAAGTCGGCTCCCGCCTTCCTGGCGGCGCGCGCGAGCGCCGGCGTGCGAATGCCGCCGCCGACGAAGAGCGGAGAGTGCGGCACCGCGGCCCGGCAGGCGCGAATCACTTCGGGCGATACCGGTCGCTCCGCCCCGCTCCCGGCGTCGAGATAGACCGCCTGCATCCCGATCAGATTGGCGGCGGTCGCGTGGGCGGCGGCCAGCTCCGGCTTATCGGCAGGGAGTGGCCGCGTCTGGCTCACCGACTCCACGCTCGTTACCCGGCCGCCGTCGATGAGGATGTAGGCGGTCGACAGCGTCGGGACCGGATGTTGCCGCAAAAACGGCACCGCGCGCACGTGCTCCTCGATCAGATACTGCGGATTGCGGCCCGACACGAGCGACAGGAACAGCACCAGATCCACTTGATCGGTGAGCTGCATGGCCGATCCGGGAAACAGCGCCACCGGTATGCCGGGCGCGTTGGCCCGCAGCGCCCGCGCCACGTCGTGGGTCTGGGCGGCGCCGTCGAATGACGAGCCGATCAGCAGCCCACGCACACCCGCCGCTTTCGCCGCGCGTCCTATGCGTTCCGCCTCCGCGCCGCTGGTGCGGACCGGATCCACGAGCACGAGCAAACCCTGACCATCAAGTCTCATCTTCGGCCTGAGCCTCGAAAGCGTAGGTGGCGAATGCGTCCGCCGCGAGCAGATCGAGCGCCAATTCGCGGCCTCCCGCTGGTTGCGATGTTACCCCGTCCAGCAATTCCTGACCCAGGCGCGCGAGGTGCGCCGCGAGCCCGCCGGGTGCGTCGTGCACGGCGCGGCGCAGGCGGTCGCGCAGTGTGGCCGGCGGCACGGGACGGCGCGCGTCGAGCCACGCCAACACCTGGTCGCGGGTCATCGCGACGATGCCAACTCCCGAACGATGTCCGGCGTGCGCGCGCGTGCCTCGCCGAGCTTGGTGGCGTCCCCGACACCGGCGGACGCAAAATGGGGCCGCCCTCCGCCCTTCCCGCCCGTCGTGGACGCGATGGCATTGGCGATGTCACCCGCTTTGATGCCCTTGGAGACCAGATCGTCCGTAACGGCCACGTGGATCCCGGCTCGCTCGCCTTTTATGAACAGCACGGAAATAGCGCGCTTATGCTTCGCGCGGAAGCCATCCATGATCGCGGCGATTTGGCCGCGGTCGTCGAGCTCGGACTCGTCGATATAGAGCTCCACATCTCCGATGCGTTCCACGTTTCCCGTTTCCCGTGTCCCGCCTCCCGATTTCAGCAGCTCCTGAACCCGCCGTTCGAGCTTCCGGTTCTCCTCCAGCATCGCTTCGATGCGGCGCGCCAGATGCTCGGGCTGCGTCTTGAGCAGTCCCGCAGCTTCGGACAGGCGGCCCTGCTGCTCGAGCACGTAACGGTAGGCCGTGGGACCGGTGAGCGCCTCGATGCGGCGCACGCCCGCAGCAGCGCCGGTCTCGTGCGTGAAGCGAAACAGCGCGATCTGTCCCGTCGAGCCGACGTGGGTACCGCCGCACAGCTCGAGCGACACGCCGGGAACGTCCACCACCCGTACCACGTCGCCGTATTTCTCGCCAAACAACGCCATGGCGCCCGCCGCCACCGCGTCTTTGTACGCCATCTGTCGGGTCTCGATCGGGAGATTCTCCCACACGTGCGCGTTCACCTCGGCCTCGATGACGCCGAGCTGATCACGCTTGATGGGACCGGGATGGCTGAAGTCGAACCGCAGTCGCTCGGGCGCGACGACCGATCCGGCCTGGCGCACGTGCGGGCCCAGAATCTTCTGCAGCGCCGCATGCACGAGGTGCGTCGCGGTGTGATTGCGTTCGATATTGCGGCGCCGCGCCTCGTTGACCCGCGCGAGCGCGGGCGTCGGCTCGAACGTCTCGCCGAACGTGCCGACGACGGCGTTCCTGCCGTCCACCTTCTCGACGCCTTCAACGGTCAACTCCCACCCGTCCCCTTGGACCACCCCGGTGTCGCTGACCTGGCCGCCGGACTCGGCGTAGAACGGATTCTCCTCGAGGATCAGCTCGAGTTGATCACCGGTCTGTCGAAATGCGATCGGTTCGGTCTCGGCCTTGGTGGCCTCGTACCCGATCCACTTCTGCTTGCCCTTCTTCTTTAACTCAACCCATTCGCCGCCCCTTTGCCGCCCTGCGCCGCCCCCCGCCGCCGCCTTCCTCGCCGCCCTGGATCGCCGCCGCTGTTGCCCCAGCGCCTGCTCGAATCCCTCGACGTCCACCGTATGCCCATGCTCGGCGGCGATCATCTGCGTCAGATCGAGCGGGAAGCCGTAGGTATCGTACAGCTTGAACGCATCGTCGCCCGAAATAACCGGCTGGTGACGCAACTCCTCCATCCTCGTGAGTCCGCCTTCGATCGTTTCGAGGAAGCGCTCCTCTTCGGCGCGGGTGACCCGCTCGATGTGCTGCTCCTTCGACCCGAGCTCCGGGTAGACGTCCCCCATCGCGCCCGTGACCGAGCGCGTGAGCGGCGCCAGCGTCGGCTCGCGCCGGCCCAGAAGCCAGGCGTGGCGCACGGCCCGGCGCAGGATGCGCCGGAGGACGTAGCCGCGCCCTTCGTTCGACGGGTAGACGCCGTCGGCGAGCAGAAACGCGACGGCGCGCGCATGGTCGGCGAGCACGCGGTAGGGCGCGCCGGAGGGACCGCGATCGTAGGGCCGCCCCACAATCTCGACGGCCTGCGCGATGATCGGCTGAAACAGATCGGTGTCGAAATTCGAGGGCACGTTTTGCATGACGGAGGCGATGCGCTCGAGCCCGGCCCCGGTATCGACCGAGGGTTTCGGGAGATTCTTCCGCGAGCCGTCGGGCTGCAGGTCGTACTGCATGAAGACGAGGTTCCAGATCTCGAGCTGCTTGCCCTCCTCGTTCAGGCGCACGAACTCGTCCGTCGTGAGCTCACCCTTGCCGCGCTCGTTCTTGGGTCGCAGGTCGACGTTCAGCTCGGTGTTCGGGCCGGCGGGGCCGGTATCGGCCATCTGCCAGAAGTTGTCTTTGTCGCCGAGGCCGAAGATTCGGGCTTCCGAGATCCCGGTGATCTGGCGCCACAGCTTGCGCGCTTCATCGTCGGAATGGTGCACCGTGACATACAGGCGGTCCGGATCGATGCCGAGCCACCGGCTGCTCGTCACCCACTCCCAGGCGTACTCGATCGCTTCCTTTTTGAAGTAGTCGCCGAAGGAGAAGTTGCCGAGCATCTCGAAGAAGGTGTGGTGCCGTGCGGTATGGCCGACCTGCTCGAGGTCGTTGTGTTTCCCGCCCGCCCGGACGCATTTCTGGCAGGTTACGGCTCGCGCGTAGTCGCGGCGTTCCAAACCCTGAAACACCCGCTTGAACTGCACCATCCCGGCGTTGGTGAAGAGCAGGGTGGGGTCGTCTGCCGGGACAAGGGAGGAGCTCGGCACCTCCTGGTGGGAGCGAGGCGGTGCCTTGAAGTAGTCGATGAACTTGCGGCGGATGTCGGCAGACTTCATGCAGGTAAAATATAGTGCAACTAGGAGTTAAGGGATTCGACCACCTCCCGTACGTCCCCGCCGTTGAACCCCCGCCGTACCAAGAACGCCACCAGCCTTCGCTTCCTCACCGCCGCCGGCAGCCCCGATAGCTGCCGAGCCCGCTTTTCGGCCAGCGCCCGCACCGCTTCGGCCGGATCGACTCCTTCCGCCGCCAGCGAGGTGCGCACCGCCTCTTCGGCCACGCGTCGATCGACGCCCTGAGCCTGGAGATCGCGCGCCAATCGCGACGGCCCGCGCCCGCGCCGAGCCTTGGCTGCCGCGTAGTCCACCGCGAAGCGAGCGTCGTCGATCAGGCCGGCGGAGCGCAACCGATCCAGAGCGGCATCGACGGCGGCGGGGGGATGTTGTTTCTGCAGCAGCCGGCGCCGCAAGTCGCCGCGCGCGTGCGCACGCCGGGCCACGGCGCGCAGCGCGGCGCGATGGGCGGCTTCGACATCGGCGAGCTCCTGCAGCCGGGCGAATATGACGGCGGGAATCTCCGCGCCAATCCGCAGTTCAAGACCTGCGAGATCTGTGGCCTGGAGGGACGCAAATCGCCCCCGATCCACGTCGACCTGCCTGTAGTCTGGGCGGCGTGGATCGGGGGCGAGTCCGGTAAGAATCACTCTTCGCTCGCGGGCGTATCCTCGTCGGCGACTGCTCCCCCTGCACCCGGTTCCACAGTACTGACGCCGAGGTGCTGCTTCACGCGTGCCTCGACTTCGGCCGACATGTCCGGGTGGTCCTTCAGGTACAACTTGGCGTTCTCACGCCCCTGTCCGATTCGCTCCTTGCCGTACGAGTACCACGCGCCTGACTTCTCGATGATGCCGGCCTCCGCCGCGATATCCACGAGCAGCGACTCGTGGCTGATGCCTTCGTCGAACATGATGTCGAACTCCGCCTGGCGGAACGGCGGTGCCACCTTGTTCTTCACCACCTTCACGCGCACATGATTGCCGATCACCACTTCGCGATCCTTGACCGGCGCGATACGACGCATGTCGAGCCGCACCGACGCGTAGAACTTCAGCGCCCGGCCGCCGCTCGTCGTCTCGGGGTTGCCGAACATGACCCCGATCTTCTCACGCAGCTGATTGATGAAGATGACCGAGGTGCGTGAGCGGTTGATCGCGCCGGCGAGCTTGCGCAGCGCCTGACTCATGAGCCGAGCCTGTAGCCCCGGGAGTGAGTCGCCCATCTCCCCTTCGATTTCAGCTTTGGGCACGAGGGCCGCCACCGAATCGACGACCACGACGTCCACCGCGCCCGAGCGCACCAGGATCTCGCAGATCTCAAGACCCTGTTCGCCTGTGTCCGGCTGGGAGACGAGCAGATTCTCGATGTCCACGCCCAGCTTCTTGGCGTACTCGACATCGAGGGCGTGCTCGGCATCGATGTAGGCGGCCGCACCGCCCTCTCGCTGCGCGTGCGCGACGACGTGCAGGGCCAGGGTCGTCTTGCCGCTCGACTCGGGGCCGAAGATCTCCGTCACCCGGCCGCGGGGGATGCCGCCGATCCCGATCGCCGCGTCGAGATTGATGGCGCCGGTCGATATCCCGGCAATGCGCACCTGCGGTGTGTCGGCGCCCATCCGCATGATGGACCCCTTCCCGCAGGTCTTCTCGATTTGCGTGATCGCGAGATTCAGTGCCTTGCGGCGGTCGTCCGTGAGGGAGGGAGCGGAGGACTTGGCCGGTTGCTGTTCTGCCATGGTTGACCTCGACATAGTGTGGCGAGCCTCCTGGTTGAGGCCCGAATATAAACCGAAACAGCTGTCACCGCCATCCGGGACGGAAGGCGTCTTCCAGATGCTCTAACTTATTGTCGACAATAGCTATACAGTCGAAGCGATAGACGTCGGAACGCTGCCCATAACGGTCCATCCAAACGCGCGCCACTTTCACGATTTCTCTCCGCTTGGCGCCCGTCACCGCTTCGAACGGACTCCCGAACGCGGTGCCCCGCCGGGTTTTGACTTCGACGAAGGCCACCAGATGACCACGCCGGGCGATCAGGTCCAACTCGATGCGGCCGACGCGAAACCGATGCGCAACGACCTCCCAGCCGCGGGCTTGGAGATAACGGATCGCCTGCTCTTCACCGGCAAGGCCGCGCTGGTGGCGCGCGTCGGACCAGTCCGCTGGATCGCTATGGATGCCGCTCGACACGCTGAGAAGGTATAGGCCCTCCGGACGCTCCCATAACCCGATTGCCGCACGCCTCATCATTTAGCTGCTCGAATTTGCGCCCTCCCGGCCGGTGAGATCATCGAGCTCTTCCAGTCCTACCAGCACATCCCGGGGCTTCGAGCCATTGGCGGGGCCGAGGACGCCCGCGAGCTCCAGTTGATCGATGATGCGGGCCGCCCGTCCGTACCCAATGCTCATCCGGCGCTGCAACAACGACGTAGATCCGAGTTGGTTTTGGATACAAACTTCCGCGGCCTGGCGAAAGAGAGGATCGCGTTCCCCGGCTCCCGGCTCCTGACTCCCGCCTCCTTCTCCCTCCTTTTCTGCCTTTTCGAGCGCTGCAACTTGCTCGTCAATCGACGTTCCAGGCGCAGCGACCGCCGCCGCGGCGTGCGCCTTGTACCACTCCATCAGCTTCTCCGTCTCGTCGGTCGAAATGAACGCGCCCTGCACACGCATCGGCTCGCTCTTGCCTGGCGGCAGGAACAGCATGTCGCCGTTGCCGAGCAACGTTTCGGCGCCGTTTTGATCCAGAATCGTGCGACTGTCGACTTTTGCCGAAACGCGAAATGCGATCCGGCACGGGAAGTTTGCCTTGATCAATCCCGTGATCACGTTCACCGACGGCCGCTGTGTCGCGAGCATCAGGTGGATGCCGATCGCGCGCGCTTTCTGGGCGAGCACCGCGAGCGGCGTTTCGATTTCGCCCTGCACGGTGAGCATGAGATCGGCCAGCTCGTCCACGATCAGCACGATGTACGGGAGAATGCCGCCGCTGTACACGGCATCGAACGGCAGCTCTTTCTGAATGCCGGCTTGCGTGGCCAGCGTTTCACGCGGCCCTTTCAGCGGTGCCTTGGTCTCGACCTTCTTGTTGAAGTCCGTGATGTTGCGCGCGTGATTGGCGTGCAGCAACCGGTAGCGCCGCTCCATTTCCCACACCGCCCATTTCAGCACATTCGCCGCTTTGTGATGGCTCGTCACCACGGGAAGACCGAGGTGCGGCAGCGCGCTGTACATCGACAGCTCGACCATTTTCGGATCGATCATCAGCAGTTTCAGCTTGTCGGGCCCGTGGGCATAGACCAGGCTCGTGATGATCGCGTTGATGCACACCGATTTTCCCGACCCGGTCGCGCCGGCGATGAGGAGGTGCGGCATCTTTGTCAGGTCGTCGACGACTTCATCGCCTTCCAGGTTGCGGCCGAGGACGACGGGCAGCACGCGCGCCGCGAGCCGGAATTCCGCGCTGTCGATGAGATCGCGCACGTGGACCAGCCGGGGTGTCGGATTCGGCACCTCGATCCCGATCGCCGCCTTCCCCGGAATCGGCGCGACGATCCGCAGTGATTGCGCGCGCATCGCGAGCGCGAGATCGTCAGCGAGTGAGGACACGCGCCCCACCTTGACGCCGCGTCCCGGCTCGAGCTCGAACCGCGTCACGACCGGACCCACGGTCTTGTTGATGATCTGCGCGCCCACCCGGAACGTCTCGAGCGTCGTGACGAGCCGCCGGCCCATGTCCTCGATCTGCGCCGCGTCGGCGTCTTCGACCGCTCCCGGTCCTTCCGTGAGCAAATCGATCGGCGGGATCAGGGAGCCTGGAGGTGGAGGCGGCGCGGGCTTCGCGGGCGGGGCCGGCTTCGGCTTCCGGGCAACCGGAGGAGGCGTGCGCAGTGCGCTGTGCGCCGTGCGCTGGACTGCCGGTTCGTCCTCGTCGGGTCTGGGTTTCGACCTGGGGATGCCTTCCGGCGCACGGCGCACGGCGGACCGCGCACGCAGGAGGGTCAACGGATGCCAGCCGATAGTCAGCGCGCCGACGGCGGACAGCGCGAAGACACCGGCAAGCACAGCTCCTGCCGTTCCGATCGCGCCTTGCACGCCGTTCGCCAGGAATCCGGGAAATAGCCCGACGAGCCGCTCGCTGCGCGTCCAGTTCGTGTAGTCGGGTGGGAACGTCGGCCCGATGGCGAGCGCAATACCATACGGAATGAGGAGAACGAGACCGGCGCCGAGCACGGCTGCCCGCCCCCAGGAGAGCGCGCCGAGCCGCTCGAACGCGGCGAGCGCCCAGCCCACGCCGAGGATGGGCATGACGATCGCGCCGACGCCGAACAACTGCCACAGCGCGTTGCCGATCGTCCGTCCCCAGCTTCCCGTCAACGCCACCGGCAGCAGCGTCAGCCCGAGGAAGAACCCCACCAGCAGGGCCGCGATGCCGACGAGCTCCTGTCGAGCTTTGGGATTCATGCCGCGATGCGGCGATCCGCGTAGACGGGGACGATCGAGAGCCGGTCGGGATTAGCGCAGAACTTCACGTCCTCCCCGAGGCCCGCCTCGCCGAGCATGCGCGCGGCATCACTCGCGCCGAGCGCGTCCTGCCAGCCGCCCAGCGCCGCGAGGTCGAGCGAGACCTGGGCGGCGTCGTTGAGGGTGAGCTTTTTCGGCGGCACGCCCTTCTTCACCGCCTTGATCAGGCGGCCGGCGGTGTAGGCGTCCTCGAGCGCGAACTGCTTATCGCGCCCCGCGCAAATGATGACGAGATCGCCGCGCTCGGTGAACAGACCGCGGGCGCGCTCGGCCACGGCGCTGAAGTTCAAGGCTGCGGCGACCAGCACCGGATCCCCGCCTTGTGCCGCCAGCAGAGCGGGTGTGCCGTTGGTGGTGGCCAAAAACAGCGTCTTCCCGCCCACGGCTTCCTTCGTCATCTCCCGTGGCGAATTCCCCAGGCTGAATCCCTCGATCTTCAGCAGGCGCCGCTCGCCCGCGAGGACGATCCCGTTCTTCTCCAGGTTCGCGGTGAGGCGCACGACCTCGTCCGAGCTGGCGGCGGGGACGATGGCCTTCGCCCCGGCCGCGAGCGCGGTGACGATCGTGCTGGTCGCCCGCAGCACGTCAATGACGACGACCGCTCGGCCGGTCAGATCTCCCGCATTGAGGCCGAGTGGGGTGTAGTAGACGTCGATCTTCATGTTTGATCTTTGAGGAGCTGCGGCTCGCGCTCGAGGAATTTCGTGTCGACCTTGCCCGCGACGAAGTCCGGGTGGCGCATGACCCGGCCCAGAAACGGAATCGTGGTAGTCACGCCCTCAATGATAAACGAGTCGAGTGCCTGGCGCATGCGGGCGAGCGCCTCCGTCCGCGTGTTGCCGTGCACGATGACCTTGGCGAGCAGCGAGTCGTAGTAGGGCGGGACGGTATAGCCCGCGTAGATGTGCGTGTCCACCCGCACGCCCGGGCCGCCGGGCGGATGGTAGGCGGTGATCAAGCCCGGCGCGGGTTGGAAATTCCGGCTCGGATCCTCGGCATTGACGCGGCACTCGATGGCGTGCCCCCGCAGCCGGTTGCCGTTCATCACGAAGGACAGCGGGGCACCCGCAGCGACCACGATCTGCTCCTTCACGAGATCGAAGTTCGTGCACATCTCAGTCACCGGATGCTCGACCTGGATGCGGGTGTTCATCTCCATAAAATAGAAAGAGCCGTCCGCGTCGAGCAGAAACTCGATCGTTCCGGCGCCCACGTAGCCGATCGACTCGGCCAGCTTCACGGCCGCGTCGCCGATATCCTCGCGCAGCGTCTGATCCACCGCGGGCGACGGCGCCTCCTCCACCAGCTTCTGGTGACGGCGCTGCACCGAGCAGTCGCGCTCGCACAAATGCATCACCTTGCCGTGCGTGTCCCCCATGATCTGAATCTCGATGTGGCGCGGCCGTGCGAGGTACTTCTCGATGTAGACCTCGTCGGAGTTGAAGGCCGCGAGCGCTTCCTGCTTGGCGAGCGTAAACGACTGCGCGAATTGATCGGCATCGTTGGCGACGCGCATCCCCTTCCCTCCGCCGCCGGCCGCCGCCTTGATGATGACCGGGAATCCGATGTCCTCGGCCACCTTCTGGCCTTCCTCGAGCGACTCGACCGGACCAGGGGAGCCGGGCACCGTCGGCACGCCCTGCGCTTTCGCGAGCTTCCGTGCCGCCGCCTTGTCGCCCATCTGCCGGATCTGGTCCGGCGTCGGCCCGATGAAGACGATGTTGGAGGCGCTGACTTTTTCGGCGAACTCGGGATTTTCGGCGAGAAAGCCGTAGCCGGGGTGGATGGCGTCGGCCCCGGTGATCTCGGCCGCCGCGATCAGTCTGGGGATGTTGAGATAACTGTCGCGGCTCGGCGCGCGGCCGATGCAAACGTCGTCGTCGGCGAAGCGGACGTGCAGCGACTCCCGGTCCGCCTCCGAATACACCGCCACCGTCTCGACGCCCAGCTCCTTGCACGCGCGGATCACCCGCAGGGCGATCTCCCCGCGGTTCGCGATCAGCACTTTCTTGAACATTACGGCGTAAGCTCGATCGCCCCGGCCGCGTCGGAGCCACCCAGCCGGTTCCCAGACGAATCCACACCCGACACCTTCAGGGCGAACTCGCTCGGGTTCGTCGCGTAGAAGATCGCGCTCTCGTAGCTGATGACCCCTTGGCTGTACCAGTGGAAGAGCGACTGGTCGAAGCTTTGCATGCCGTACTGCACCGAGCCTTGGGCGATGAGATCGGGAATGTTGAGCTGCTTGGACAGATCCCGGATGTTGTCGGCTACTGCGGCCGTATTGATCAGGACCTCGGCGGCCGGGACGCGGCCGCGGCCGTCCTTGCGCGGCACCAGTCGCAGCGAGACGATCGCCTGCAGCGCGGTGGACAGGAGGTGCCGAATCTCGTCGTGCTGGTGCGGCGGGAAAAACGAGATCACGCGGCTCACCGTCTGCGTCGCATCGGTCGTGTGCAGCGTCGAGAACACCATGTGACCCGTATCCGCCGCCTTGAGGGCGGTGTCGAGCGTCTCCATGTCGCGGATCTCGCCGATCAGGATCAGATCGGGATCCTGCCGTAGCACGTGCCGGAGCGCGGAGTTGAACGTGAGGGTGTCGTTGCCGACCTCGCGCTGCGAGATGTTGGCGTGCTGGTCGCGATGCAGGAACTCGATCGGGTCCTCGATCGTGATGATGTTCACGCGGCGGTTCGTGTTCACGTGGTTGATCATCGCGGCGAGCGCCGTCGATTTCCCCGACCCTGTCACGCCCGTCACCAGGACCAGGCCGCGTGGCTTGAGCGCGATTTCCTCCAGCACGCCCGGAAGATTCAGCTCGCGAATCTGCTTGACCTCGTACGGAATCGCCCGGAACGCGAACGCCACCGTGCCGCGCTGCTGATAGACGTTCGTCCGGAACCGGCCGACGCCCGGCACGCCGATCGCGAAGTCCGCCTCCTTATGCTCGGCGAACTCCTTGACCTGCCGCGGCGTCATGATCTGCTCAGCGAGCGACTTGAGCTCCTCCGGCTTGAGTGGCGCGGTATCGAGCGCGACCAGGTCGCCGTTCACGCGGATGGTCGCGGGACGCCCGACTTTCAGCAGCAAGTCGGAGCCGTTGCGCTGTACCATGTGCGTGATTGCTTGTTTGAAGTTGAATGCCGGCAGATTGCTCTGCGTCGCCTCACCCATGCGGATCCACCCGGAAAAGGACCTGGCCGAACTCCACCGGTTGCGCGTTCTGCGCGGTGACTTCCCGAACGACGCCGCCGACCTCTGACTCGATTTCGTTCATGATCTTCATCGCTTCGATGATGCAGACCACCTGCCCCACGTTCACCCGCGACCCGACTTTCACGTACGGCTGCGCGGCAGGCTCGGGCGACTGGTAGAACGTCCCCACCATCGGGGACTTGATCTCGAGGAACTGGGGACCGGCAGAGGGAGCAGAAGCGCTTGGAGCGGAGCCTGGAGGCGGGGCGCCGGGTGCTGCAGCGGGGTGCGAGACGACCACATGGGCTCCCCCCGCCAGTCCCCCGCCGATCGTATTCCCGTGGCCCGCCTTCGAAACCCGCACCGACGACCACGCCCCGAACAGACCGCGACGGATCTCGATCGCCCCCACCTCGGGGGCGTCCTTCAAGATCTGCACGATCTGGGCGATGATGTCGAGCTTCATACCGTGAAGATACCCCCCAAGAGGCCCTACACCAGTTCCAGGAGATCCGTACAACCGTCCGTCAACAGCACGGGCCCATCGGCCGACAAATGCACGTCGTCTTCGATCCGCACGCCGCCCCGTCCCGCGACGTAGACGCCCGGCTCGATCGTCACGACGGCGTCCTCGGGCAGTGCGTCGGGCGCAGTGCGCGCGAGCCGCGGAGCTTCGTGCACCTCGAGACCGAGGCCGTGCCCCGTCGAATGCCCGAACGCGGCGCCGAAGCCGCGTGCTTCGATCGGTTCGCGCGCGAGTGCGTCCGCTTCCCGCCCGCTCATGCCGGCGCGCACACCTTCGCGTGCGCGCCGCTGCGCCTCCTGCACCAGGCCGTACAGCGCACGTTGCGACTCATCGGCCCGCGCGCCGACCACGACCGTGCGCGTCATGTCGGCGCAGTACCCGTCGACAACGGCGCCGAAGTCTAGCAGCAGCCACTCGCCCGCCGCCACCGTGCGGCGGCTCGTGAGCGCGTGCGGGAGCGCGCTCCGCGGCCCGCTCGCCACGATCGCGGGGAACGGGTGCGCCTCGCTGCCGCGCCGCCGCAGCGCCCGTTCGAGCTCCCCCGCGATCTCGAGCTCCGACTGCCCCGCCCGCACCGTCTCCACCGAATCGCGCAGCGCCGCCGTCGCGAGCGTCGCAGCGGCACGAATGGCGGCGACTTCCGCCGCGTCCTTGCGACCCCCCAGGCCCCAGCCCCGAAACCCCAGCCCCGAGTTCCCTGAGCAGCCGATCCCAGACACTCGTCCCTTCGATTTCGACGCGCGCCACCGCGCCAGACTGCTGCCGCGCTTGCTCGTCGTAGCGGAAATCGGTGACCAGCAGGGCCTCGCCCCGGGTCACTACCGCCACACCCGCTGATCCGCTGAATCCCGTCAAATACCGAATGTTCGGCCGCGACGTCACGAGCAGCGCGTCCAAGCCCTCGGCATCGAGTATTGCCGCCAGCGCCGCCTGTCGCTCGGCGCGCCTATCGCGACTCGAGGTACCTGGCAAGCGCTTCGAATCCCAGCCGATAACTGTCGGCGCCGAATCCCGTCACTACGCCAACGGCAAGATCCGCGAGCAACGAGCGCCGCCGCTCCGGCTCGCGGGCGAAGATGTTGGAGAGATGCACTTCCACAAACGGCACGCGCACCGCGAGCAACGCGTCGCGCACGGCCAGACTGGTATGCGTAAACGCCGCGGCATTGATCAGCGCGCCATCGGCACGGCCTTTCAGCCCCTGAATCGCTTCCACCAGCTCGCCTTCATGATTCGTCTGAATCCAGGTGCACTCGACACCCAGCGTGCGCGCGCGCTCTTTCGTGGCGCGCTCGATGTCCGCCAGACTCGTGCGGCCGTAAATCTCAGGCTCACGCTCTCCCAACAGATTCAGATTGGGGCCATTCAGCACGGCGATGTGGCGAGACACTAGGACTTGAGCTTCTTCAACCACTGCTGGAACTGATCGGCTTCCACCTCGTCTTCAGGCGGACGCTGTGTCCGGCCGGACGAACGGCTCGCGCCGGAGGTCTTGGGCGACGCCGGGTCGGCGCCGCCCCCTTCAGTCGTAGCGCCTGGGGCGCCAGGCTTCCCGCCGGCGAAGAATTCGTCGAACGAGAAGCCTCCCGTCTTGGCTTGAGAGGATGGAGCGGGTGGAGGCGGTTCGATTGGGTGCGCGTTCGCGCGCCGTCCCGCCTCCTCGCCAAAGACCGAGTCGAGCGAGATATGGTCGTTCGCCGGACGCGACGGTTCGCCGGGGGGCAGCCCTCCCCCCGCCGCGTCGAACGCTGCGGCGAGCGTACCCTCGTCCGCCGGAGCGGGCGGACTGGCGCCCGCCCCGCGTCCCGCCCAGATGCCCTTGAGAAAGGCCTGCGCCGAAACGCCGGATTTCTTTCTGCCGCCGGAGGACAACTGTTCGACCTTGCTCCTCAGTTTCGCGTCGCTGGGACGCTGCGCGAGCAGCGCCTGATAGACGCGGAGCGCGTCCTGTTGATGGCCCTGCTTGAGGTACAGCTCCGCCATCGTTTCCGTGAGCACGGGCTCCGCTCGTGACAGCGTCGCCGTGTCCGCTGCCCCGTCATCATCCGACAGGGCGACCGCCGCAGGCACACGCGACGGCGGTGGGGCTGGTGGAGGTGCCGGAGGCGGCGGAGGTTGTGGCGGAGGCGGTGGCGAGGGAGCGGCCGCTCTGAGGGGGGCGAGGATGTCGTCGTCCGGCATGATGAGCGGCAGATCGACCTGCGGCAGCGTTTCATCCAGGTCTGGACCGGACTCCGAGGTCGGTTCCCGCGCATCGAGCTTGAACATCCCGCTGCCTTCGTACTGCGTGCGCGCCAGACCCTCGATCTCGACCTGCTCGATCTGCTGCGCGTTCAGCTCGACGTCTTCCTGAACCTCCAGGCCGTCCGCTTTTGCGGCGGCGTGGGCGTTGGGATTGAAGCTGATGGGGTTTTCAAAGTTCTCGACTTCCGGTATGGACGCCGAAGGCCGCGACGGCCGCTTCAGCGTGACCGGCTCGGGAGTCTCGTGCTCGACCGCGAAATCCGGCTTGGTCATCGGAGTCGTAGCGGCGGCCTTCCCCTTGGCTCGCGCCAGCGCTTCGGCTGCGTCGCCATTCATGGGGTCGGCGTTCAACAGCCGGGACAGCCACTCGACTTCTTCTGCGTACTTCCCCGTCCGCTCGGCGAGTTCGGCGAGGCCGCGCAACGCGATGATGTTTTCTCGGTCCAGATCCAGGACCTGCGTGAAGACACCTTGCGCACCGGCCTCGTCCTTCTTGTCGACGAGGCAGCGGGCGTAGACGATGTAAGCGCTGACGTAGTCGGGGTGCAGCTTGAGACCATTCTGACAGAGATCGATCGCGTTATCTATAAGTCCTGCTTTACGATAGGCGTCCGCCAAGGGGGCAAAGTTTCTGCCCTTGGGGTTATCCCGAAAACGCGCTTCGAGCTTGTCGATCTCACTGGTATAGGCCACGGCCCCCCCGGCCTAAGTCTATGTGGGAATTGGGCGAAGATAGTGTTGGGCCTGCGCCGCTGTCAAATGACCCGCGTACCTGTGCGCTTGAGTTTGTGCGTTGTCGTTTTTAGACTTATGCCCCTTCAGCCCTCCTCTCTTCAACGGAGTTCGAGAGTCGCCATGCTGCGCACGATGCGCGCCAACGCCAAGTGGATCTTTTACATCCTCGCCATCGCGTTCGTGCTGTGGCTCGCCATCGGACAAGTGATGACCATCCTCGGACCCAGCGGCAACGTCGTGCTGCGGGTCAACCGCAAAGAATACCCGGTCACCGAATACCAGCAGCGCGTCCAGGTGGCCTCCGAGCAATACCATCAGCAGTACGGCACGGCGCCGACGACGAAGGAAGAGGACCGGCAACTCCAGGATCAAGTCATCAATCAGATGGTCCAGGACGCGCTGCTCGAGCAGGAGTACAACCGTCTCGGCATTCGGGTGAGCGACGACGAGATCATCGCGATGGCGCATAATTCGCCGTTGCCCGACGTCATGCGCGATCCGCAGTTCCAGACCGACGGCCAGTTCGACATTCGCAAGTGGCAGCAGTTCCTCTCCACGACCAGTGACCGCAACCTGCTGCTGCAGCTCGAAGCGATCTACCGCCAGCAGATTCCGCGCCTCAAGCTGTTCGAATATCTCGCCAGCGATGTCTACATTCCCGACGCCAAGCTGTGGCGGCTGTACAAGGATCAGCACGACTCGGTGCGAGTCGCCGCAATCGCCGTGTCACCCTATGCGATCATCGACACGACGCCGATCGGTGACGCCGAGCTGCAGGCCTACGTCGCGAAACACCCCGACGACTTCAAGCGGCCGGCCGTCGCTTCGGTGCGGTGGATCGCCGTTCCGCGCCTCCCGAACTCCGAGGACAGCGCCGCGGCGCGCGCCCACGTAGCGCGGGTGCGGAGCGAGCTCGCGCGCGGGGCAAAGTTCGAGGACGTTGCCAAGCGGGAGTCCAGCGATTCCGGCAGCGGCCAGCGCGGCGGCGACCTCGGCTGGATCAAGAAAAGCGACAGCACCTTCGTTGCCCCCTTCATGCAGGCCGTCCGAAACCTGAAGCCGGGCCAGCTGTCCGGCCCCGTGCAGTCACAGTTCGGCTATCACCTGATTCGCATCGACCAGGCCAAGGGCGACTCAGTCAAGGTCCGGCACATCCTGATTCCCGTGCCGCTGTTGGCTGCGCACCTCGATCAGGTTGAAACGCGCGTCGACACGCTCGAACGCCTGGCGGCAGAGCGAAGTGATCCCACGACGCTCGATGAGGTGGGCCGCCGCATGGGATTACTGCTGTCTCCGGAGTACAAGGTCGTCGAAGGTCAGGGGTTCCGGCTCGGAGATTACCGGATTCCCGACGTGAGTGTGTGGGCATTTGAGACGCCAGTCGGTGAAACCAGCCCCGTGATCGAGGGCGACGCGGCGTACTACGTGTTCCGGCTCGACTCCGTCACGGCCGCGGGCGCACCGCCGCTGGCACTGATTCGGGCGCGCGTTTCCGATCTCGTTCGTGTCGAGAAGCTCAAGACGCTCGCGCGCCATCGCGCGGACTCGCTCGCTGCCCTGCTCAAGGGCGTGCCGGATCTGGCGAGTGCCGCCGCAGCGCGCGGCATCCCAGTGCAGCGCCTCGGACCCTTCACGCGCATGCGGCCGCCGCGCGATCTCAGCGGCGAGCCGATCGCCGTCGGGACCGCCTTCGGCCTGCGCGTCGGGGAGCGCAGCGCCGTGGTCGAAGGTGAGAACGGTTACTTCATCCTCGAGTCGTTGGGACGCAAACTCGCGGACTCCACCGCGTGGCTCGCGCAAAAAGAGGTACAGCGGACGCAGCTACGGCAGACGCTGCAGCAGGCGCGGATTCAGCAGTATCTGGATGGGGTGCGCGCCAAAGCCAAGGTCGTCGATCGGCGCAAGGATCTCTTCAAGTCGCAAGCCTCGGCGGACGCCTCGACGCAACTGCAGTAACACTACTCGACTAAACGCTTCGGTTTGGCATCGCGCGGCTGCTCTTCCTCCCGCGAGGGGGGCAGCTGCTGAATGCTGTGTTCCGCGTCAGAGAGCGCGCGTTTGAACTCGCGCAGTCCCTTCCCCACCGCTTTGCCCGCTTCCGGCAGCCGATTCGCGCCGAAGACGAGCAGGACGATCAACATCAGAATCAGGATTTCGCTGCCGCTCAGATTTCCCAGCATGAGACCGTGCCTCTACTGATTCAGACGCTTCGGGCTGCCGCCACCGGCCGGGGGGATTGAGGAATCCGAGGACGCCGGCGGTTCCTCGGCCGACACGTCCTTGAGACCCTTCTTGAATTCCTTAATGCCCTTCCCGATCGACGCGCCGATCTCCGGGATGCGCTTGGCGCCGAAGAACAGCACCAGGATCAGCAGCAGGATCGCGATTTCCGTGAAGCCGAGATTGCCGAGCATGATTCGCCTTTCTAGAAGAGCGAGCGGGCCACGAGATACGCGACCACGACGCCGACCACCGCGAGCAGCGACACGTCGAGCCCGATCGGTCCGAGCGTAATCGACATCACCAGCAGATCCAGGTGCACCGGCCCGATCGTCGGGGTCACCGACCAGGTGAACACTTCCTTCGCCGGCCCCTGAGGTAAGAAGCGCCGCAGGAACGCCTGCAGCAAGCCCCCGACCACGAAGCCAACCGCCAGCACCCCGAGATAGAAACCGGGGCGCCGCGGGCCGTGGGACATGGACCTAGCTCCGACGTTCCACGGCATAGGCAATGCTCCCCTGTAGTGCATCCCGCGCGGGCGAAGCCGGCAGCACGTCGAGCTCCGCCTCCGCCTGCTGGGCAAGGTCCAAGGCCCGCTGGCGAGCCGTCTCGAGCCCGCCAGCGCCCTCCACCAATCGGATCACTTCAGCCACCAAATCGTCACCCGGCTCCGCCGCGTCCATCAGCTCGGCTACCACCTTCCGACCCTCGGCCGGCATCCGCGCGAGCGCGGCGATCAGCGGCAGCGTCACCTTGTGCTCGCGCAGATCGAGACCAGACGGCTTTCCGGTCACGGCTTCGGGCTCGGTGTAGTCGAGCAAGTCGTCCGTAATCTGGAACGCCATGCCGAGGAGCATCCCAAAGCGCGCCAGGGCCTGGCGGAAGTTGGCGGGCGCGGTCAGGGCACCCACCTCGCACGCGCCGGACAGGAGCGATGCGGTCTTGGCCCGAATGAGCGCATCGTACGCCCCTTCGCCGTACGCCAGCTTGTCGTGCGCCTCGAGTTGCCGCATCTCGCCGACGGTCATCTCGTTCGTGACCCGCGCCAGCACGCGCAGCGCCTCGTGGTCGTCCAGCCGGACGAGCTCGATGATCGCCCGCGAATAGAGATAGTCTCCCATGATCACGGCGATCTGATGCGAGAACAGCGCATTGATCGTGGGCAGGCCGCGCCGCAACACCGAGTGGTCCACCGAGTCGTCGTGCACCAGCGTCGCGAGATGGATCAACTCCACGACGGCCGCGAGCGTGACGGCGCGCGGATCCTTGGACCCGGCCGCCTGATGGCTGAGCAGCAGGAGCGTCGGCCGGAAGAGTTTTCCCTTCATTTGTAAGAGGTGGTCGTTCACTTCGCTCACGATTGGGAAATCTGCGGCGATGACGCGCCGCAGCTCGAGGACCACCTGCTCCAGCTCCCCAGCCACCGGTCGCTGGACGTCGCGGAGGCTCACACGGGCGACTTGTTGACTCACGCTATTTCGCCTTGGCGAGCGCTTTGACGCGCTGCTCGGCATCGAGGAAACGGATGTCTACCGCAAAGACGCGTCCATACAGGTCGCGCGCGTCGGCTTTCTTGCCCTGCTGTTCGAGCGCGCGGCCGAGCCAGTATAGGACGCCGAGACGCTCCTGATCGCCGGAGGCGGGCAGATCGAGACCGCGCCGCAAAATCGATTCGGCCACGCCGTATGCCCCCTTCTCGAAGAAGCAGATCCCCAGCATCTCCGACGTGCGCAGCTTTCCTTCCGGAGCGCGCAAGGCCTTCTGCAGCTCCGCAATCGCCTCATCGAGCAAGCCCATTTCCTTGAACGCGACGCCGAGATCGTAGTGCGATTGGAAGTCGGCCTCATCGATGTTCTCGTCGATGCCCTGCTTGAACCGGGCCAACATGTCCTGGAAGTCCTGCTCTTCGTCGCCGGTCGGCTCTTCGTCGGCGACGGTCATCCGCGTGTCCTTGGCCGGGACACTGTCGTCGTCCTCGTCGGTGAGCATCGAGCCGAGGTCGATGAAGTCGCCGTTCACGACTGCTTCGTCACGGACCTTCATTTTCGCGTCTTTGGCCCTGACCTTGCCCTCAGGTTTGCCGGGCGCGGCCGCAGGCGTCGCCACCGCCGGCGCGAGCATCGCGAGCGCGGCCTTGGCGCGCTCGTTTTTGGCATCGTGCTCCGCGACGCGCGCGTACACCGCGCGGGCTTTTTCTGGAAGATCCGAACGCAGCAGCGCGTCGGCAAGCTCGAGATACGCGTCCACCAGCCTTGCTTTGTCGCCCGCCTTGAACGCGAACTCCACCGCCTTCTGCCGGTGACGCACGCTGTTCGGGTCGAGCCTCAGCACTTCATCCACGAGATCGCGCGCGTGCGAGAGATTGCCGCCGTTCTCGTAACCCGCGGCGGCGAGATCCAGCTCTTCGATGCCGCGCTCCCGCTCGCCCTGCTCGATCAGCGCCTCGCCGAGCGCTTGATGTGCCTCGGGATCGTCCGGATTGTCGGCGACCCGTTCCTCGAGCTCTTCGATGCCCGGCGCCGCCGGCGTTTCCTCGATGTTGGAGAAGACGAGCGAGCCCGCCTGGTCTCCACCGCTGCTGATCTCGTCGATCCCGAGGTCGATGAAACCGGAGCGACGCCCGCCGGACGATATCGACGTGTCGTCTTCGGTCTGGATGAAGCTCGGATGTCGGGGCGTCTCGTCGGTGGCAAGCGGCTCATCATCGACGTCGTGCCCTTTGTCGGTTATGGCTGTCTCGAAGTCCGGCTCCAGCTCGAGCGGTGGGACCTCGACGACGGTTTTGCGTTTCCCCGGCGCCGAGGATACCGGCGACGCGGCTGGACGCTTCGGCACGACCGGCTTCACGCGCGGCGTGTCGGCAGCCGGCTTGCCCCCTCCCCCGGGGCCACGTCCGAGCGGCTTGAGTGTCGGCACCGCCTTCTTCGCCGGCGGTCGAGGCGGGGCCGCCGGCGTATCCACGACGTTGCCCTCGAGGACGAGATCGGCCCCCTCCAGCTCGATTCCCTCATCCGGGCTCACGGGGGGGATCGTGGGCTCGAGCTCGGCCACGGGCTCGAGATCGAGATCCGCCGGATTCAATTCCTCGCGGATCGACGGCGTCTTGGGACTCTCCTGGCGCACCTGTCCGAAGTCCGCAACCGTCGTCTCCAGACCCTCGAGCATCCCGCTGCCGCCGCCACTCCCCGGAGGCTCATCCACCAGACTCGTCGTTTCGATCTGCAGCGACTCGTCCGGCTCGGGCACGACTTCCTGAATGAGCTTCTCGGCGACCGGTGGAGCCGGCTCTGGTTCCGGCGCGGGCTTTGGCGCTGGCGCTGCCTTCTGGCCCTTCGCGACGCGCGGCTCATCCAGATCGAGGAAGACAAGACTGGATGTCTTCCTGCTGCCCGATTTGTGTACGTCGTCGCCACCCCCGGGCGGGGCCGTTCTCGGGCCCGCAGGAGGAGTCGGTCGCCCTCCGGCGGACGAGGCGCGCTTGCCGGGGTCGGCGCCGTACATCTTGAGATGCTCGGAGAGCATGTCGCGCAGCGACGCGCTCTCGCCCGCTATATCGGTGAATTCCTTCAGCGCCGCGAAGGCGTGTTCGATCTTCCCGACCTTCTGCATCCGTTCGGCGTACTCGACGAAGTTGTGCTTCGCCTCGGCGATGAAGCCCTTGGCGGCGTACAGTTTCGCCAGCTTCAGATACGTGGTCTGCCGCGCCGGCGCGTTGCGCAGCACCTTGTTGCACATCGCGATGGCGTTGTTGTGAAACCCGAGCTCGGCGTACTTGTCCACGGCCTGGTCGTAGTAATCCGCTGCCAGAGCGGGGTCCTTCAGCTTGATGTAGAGATCGCCGATGCGATTGTATATGGAGAGATCAGGATTGGTCTCGTCCTGATTGTTGAGAACCTCGAGCCAGATCTCCACGGCCTTCTTCGGATCCTTGGCCTCAAGACCTTTCGCCTTCTCTTTGAGCTGCTCGAGCTTTGACATATGGAACGACTAAGATATCGGGGCCCCCGTGGTGGGACAAGCCGAACCTGCTGTCCAGACGGCGCTTACGACCTCTTTCCCCATCCAGTATGCGACCTCCCGCCAGTCGTCTGCGGCCACGACGACGAGATCCGCGACACATCCGGCGGCGATCTGGCCACGGTCCGCGGCGAGTCCGAGTGCGGCGGCGGCATTGATCGTCACGGCCGTCACAACTTCCGCGTGACGTAGCCCAAGTTGCGAGACGCCCAATGACATGACGAGCGGCAGGCTTACCGTCGGCGAGGTCCCCGGATTGAAATCAGTCGCCAGAGCGACGGCTGCCCCCGCGTCGATCAACCGCCGGGCTGGCGCCTGGGACCGCTTGCCGAGAAAGAGCATCGTCGCCGGGAGCAGCACGGCCACGGTCGGGCTGGCGGCGAGCGCACCGATCCCCGGCTCGGAGATCGCGGCCAGATGATCGGCCGACACCGCCCCCAGCTCGGCCGCCAGCTCGGCGCCGCCGGAACCCTCGAGCTCGTCGGCGTGCAGCTTCACCGCAAAGCCGTGCGAGCGCGCGGCTGTGAGAATCTGACGACTCTCCGCCACCGTGAAGACGCCCGGCTCGCAGAAGACATCACAACACTGCGCCAGCTTTTCGCGCGCAACGGCCGGGAGCATTTCCTCACAGACGAGTCGCACGTACTCGGCGCGCTTGTTGCGATACTCCGGCGGGACCTCGTGCGCGCCGAGGAATGTCGGGATCAGCGTGACGGGCAGCTGCTCAGACAACTGGCGGATCACGCGGAGTTGCTTCAATTCGGCCTCCAGCTCGAGGCCGTACCCGGATTTCACTTCGATCGTCGTCGCGCCATGCGCGATCAGCGTCTCGAGACGCGATCGGGTGAGTGTGACGAGCTCCGCTTCGGAGCGGCTGCGCACGTCGCGCACCGATTGCAGAATCCCGCCCCCCGCCGCGGCGATGGCCTTATAGTCGACGCCCAGCGCGCGCCGCTCCTGATCGTCGAGCCGGGGCGCGCCGAAGACACCGTGGGTGTGGCAATCGATGAACCCGGGGAACAGGACGCCGGTGATTTCGACCTCGTGCAAGGGCGCAGCATGCTGCGCCCCTACATCACGACGCGATCCCACCCATGCAATGCGGGCGCCGTCGATCAGCACCGCCGCGTCGGCGAGCACCTCGACGTCCGCCATCTCGCGCCCACGGCGGGCGCGCGCAGGCCCGCGACACGTCACGACCTGGCGCGCCCCGACGAGCAATGTCTTCAGTCGAGATCCTCGCCCATCGGCAGCCGGATGTTGTGGCGGCGCGCCGTAGCGATCGCGTCGGGATAGCCTGCGTCAGCGTGACGGGCGACGCCAATTCCCGGATCGTTGCTGAGCACGCGCTCGAGCCGCTTGCCCGCGGCGGCCGTCCCGTCGGCGACGATGACTTGCCCCGCATGCAGCGAGTTGCCGATGCCGACGCCGCCGCCATGATGAAACGAGACCCACGACGCGCCAGATGCGGTATTGAGCAACGCATTGAGAATGGCCCAGTCGGCGATCGCGTCGGAACCGTCACGCATCGCTTCCGTTTCTCGGAACGGCGACGCAACCGAGCCTGTGTCGAGGTGATCGCGACCGATGACGATCGGCGCCGCCAGCTCGCCGCGTCGCACCAGCTCGTTCAATGCAACCCCGAACCGCGCTCGCTCTCCCTGCCCCAGCCAGCAGATCCGCGCCGGAAGTCCCTGGAATGCCACGCGCTGTTGTGCGAGCGTGATCCAGCGTTTCAGATGCGCGTTGTCGGGAAACAGCTCCAGCACGAGCTGATCGGTGCGATGCAGATCTTTCGTCTCGCCGGACAAGGCGACCCAGCGAAATGGGCCCTTCCCCTCGCAAAACAGCGGCCGGATGTATTCCGGCACGAAACCGGGGATCGCAAACGCGTCGGTGACCCCGGCATCCCGCGCTTCGGTGCGGATGTTGTTGCCGTAGTCGAATGTGACGGCGCCGCGCTGTTGGAATGCCAGCATGGCGCCCACATGCGTAGCGATACTCGCGCGCGCGCGCGTGAGATACTCATCGGGCGACGTCCGCCGCAGGTCGGCCGCGTCCGTGAGTGTCATCCCACGCGGGACGTAGCCATTCAATGGGTCGTGCGCGGACGTCTGGTCCGTGACGACGTCGGGAGCAAAGCCGCGCGTCACGAGCTCCGGCAGTGCATCGGCGCAATTACCCACCAGCCCGACGGACAGGGCGCTGCCCCGCCGTTTCGCGTCCTCGCACCAGGCGAGCGCCTCGTCCACGGATGTGGTCGCGCGATCGAGGTACCGCGTCTCGAGCCGGCGCTGCACGCGGGCGGGATCGATTTCCACAGCGAGACAGATCCCCTCATTCATGGTCGCGGCGAGAGGCTGCGCGCCGCCCATCCCCCCGAGTCCACCCGTGAGGACGACGCGGCCCTTGAGCGATCCACCGAAATGTCGGGCGGCGACCGCGGCGAAGGTCTCGTAGGTTCCCTGGAGGATTCCCTGCGTACCGATGTAGATCCACGACCCCGCGGTCATCTGGCCATACATGATCAGGCCGCGGCGCTCGAGATCGCGGAAGACGTCCCACGTGGCGTACCGCGGGACGAGATTGGCGTTCGCGATGAGCACGCGCGGCGCATCCGCGTGGGTGGTGAACACGCCGACCGGTTTGCCCGATTGCACCAGCAGCGTCTCGTCGTCCGCCAGCACACGGAGTGTGCGGCAGATGGCGTCGAACGACGCCCAGTTGCGCACGGCCTTACCGGTGCCGCCGTACACCACGAGATCTTGCGGACGCTCCGCCACCTCGGGATCGAGATTGTTCATCAGCATGCGGAGCGCCGCTTCCTGCACCCAGCCCTTGCAGCTCTTCGTGGAGCCGCGCGGAGCGCGCACCGTCCGCGGGCCGCTCATGAGGCGAATTTCCCCTCACGAATACTGCTCGCGACCTGCTCAATGTCCCTCGTCATGGGACGATCGCCGGTGAGCGCCGCCGCGTACTGACGCACCGCGGCGTGGATCCGCGCGACGGCTTTGGCCGGCCGGAGCGGCTTCAAGTATTCGAGTCCCTGTGCGCCTGCGAGCAGCTCGATCGCAACGATGCGCTCGGCGTTCGCGAGGATGCGTCCGGCTTTCCACGCGGCGCTCATCCCCATCGGTACGACGTCTTCCTGGTTTCCTTCCGTGGGCACCGACTGTACGCTCGCCGGAGTCGCGAGCACACGGCAGTCGCCGACGAGCGCGGCGGCAGCGATCTGCGCGGTCATGAACCCCGACTCGAGGCCGGGGTCGTGCGCGAGAAACGCCGGCAGTCCCGACGACAGGTCGGGGTTGACCACGCGCTCGAGGCGCCGCTCCGCGAGTCCCGCCAGTGTGGTCAACGCGATCCCGATCACGTCGAGCGCGAGCGCGATCGGCTGTCCGTGGAAGTTCCCGCCCGACAACACGTCGTCGCCGAAGACGAGCGGGTTATCCGTCGCCGCATTGAGCTCGGTCGTCACCAGCCGTTCGGCGAACGCGAGGCCCTCGCCGACTGCACCCAGCACCTGCGGCGTGCAGCGCAGCGAGTAGGCGTCCTGGACGCGTGGATCGTTTTCGCGATGAGATTCCCGGATTTCACTGTCGGCGAGGAGGTCGCGCAGCAGCGCGGCGGAGCGCTGCTGCCAGGGATGCGGGCGAGCGTCGTGGATGCGGGCGTCGAACGGATCGGGCGAGCCACGGACCGCCTCGAGACTCATCGCGGCGGCGGCGTGCGCGCTCCGCCACAGCGTCCAGGCGTCGGTCACGAGCAACGCCGCCAGGCCGGTCTGCGCCTGCGTCCCGTTCACGAAGGCCAGCCCCTCTTTGGCCTCGAGCGTGATGGGCTTCGGCACGTTCACGTCGCCTTCGCCGATCATCGCCAGCGCGAGATGCGACAGCGGCGCGAGGTCGCCGGAAGCACCGACGCTGCCCTGCGACGGCACGGTCGGATGGAGTTTGCGGTTCAACATGTCCACCAGCAGCTCGGGAAGGACGGGACGCACCCCGCTCGTCCCGCGCACGAGGACGTTCGCCCGCAGCAGCATCATGGCGCGCACCGCATCGGCGGGGAGCGGCTCCCCGACGCCTGACGCATGGCTGCGGATGAGGTTCAGCTGCAGCTGGCGTGCTTGCTCGGGTGGGATGCGAACGTGCGCGAGCTTGCCGAACCCCGTGTTGACACCGTAAATCGTCGCGCCGCGCGCGACCGCCGTTTCGACCGCTTTCCGGGATTGTGCCACGGCCGCGAGGGCCTTGGTATCGAGCGCCACAGCAGCGTGCTGCCGTGCGACCGCGACGACATCGGCGATGGAGAGCGAATGACCATCCAACGTGACGGAGGGGGGCTTCGCCATGGGAACCAAAGCTAAAGCGCCGGAGTGGCTGTTGCGACCACTCCGGCGCTGTAGCGGACCCGGACTCCCTATTTCGAGCCTGAAACCCCGGTGCCAGTCGCCATGGCGGTCGACTGCCCGGCACGAATCTGCAGCTCAGGGTTGCCCGGATCGGTCTGGAAACTCCAGTCAAAAATCACGTAGTCCCGGCCGACATGCGTCATGCGCAGCGCGCCATAGCGCACGGTCGAGCCTTCGACGATCTCGAATACGTAGCCGTACGTCGGGACCGCTTGGATGGCATTCCGCGTGTACCCGGTCGCCAGAGCGGAATCGATGTTCGTCAGATCCGCGACCTGCCCGTAGATCCCGATCCTCGTCCCGCTGAACACGGGCTCGATCCACATCGTATCGGCGGTGCCGCGTGTGATTCGGAAATCGACATCGGTGGCGCTCCCGCTCTCCACGAGGCCCAGCTCGGAGACCTGACCCCGGCCGTCGCCGTTCACATCGTCCCAGAAGCGGAAGCCCGCCTGGGTGCCGTTGACCTGCAGGGCGTACACCAGCGTGTTACGCGCGTCGGGACGGGGCGTGTCCTGACGCCGTGGCGACCAGAGGCTCTCGTAACCCTCCCGGCTCACGGCCGAAACGCCGAAGCAGCGCGGTACGCCGTTGCTCATGGCGCTCGCAAGAAACTCCGGCGCGACGGTGGTGCCTTCGAGCAGCCAGCTCGTGTCGCACAGCCCGGTGTCGAGGTTGTAATCGGTGCTGTAGATGCGGTACCACTTGAAGCGCGTCGGTGCCGTGATGTACGAGCTGTCATCCCACTCGAGGTGAATCGCGCCGTTCAAGGAGATCGAAGACAACCACGCGGGGGCATCGAGCTGCAGCCGCTCGTCCACCGTGATCACGTTGCTGCCGCCGCTTTCCTCGCCGTTGTCGTTCACGGCTGTCACGTAGTAGTCGAGATGGGGCACACCGTTGTCGTGGAAGGTGTTCGAGCTGGTTTCGCCGCGTAGGCCGTAGGAGGCGCTGCTCGAGGAGCGCGAATAGACGCGATAGCTGGCAAGGTTCGCGTCGGTCACATCGTCCCACATGAGCAGAATGCCGAGGGGGCGATTGGGATCGCCGCTGGGCTCGAGCTCATACGTCAGGTTCGCCGGCGTGGACGGCGCGCTGCCGCCGGGACCGACGACGGACGGCTGGCACGCCACAGCAACCAGTAGCACCAAGGACAGGAGCACGCGCATAAGAGCCTCAGGACGGGGGATCGCCTGAGGTGTAAGCACGCCTCATGCCCGAAGCGAAGTGCCTGATTTTCAGCGGGTTACGACTGAGCCCGGCTTGGCGGTGTCTCCGCCAGAGGACAACGATCTACCGCACGTAGGTGGTCTGATCGTAGTCGAACTTGATGTCCGGCTGATCGGTGAGCGTAATGTTGAAGCTGAAAGAAAAGTTACCGGCCGCCGTCTTGTTGAAGCTGAAACTCGCATGCCAGCGTCGCAGATCGCGCTGGAACGAGAGGGAGTGATAGGAAAACTGCCGCGTCCCCATGTCGTACGACGTGCTCCAGTTGGCCGTCCAGTTGCGCGTTGGACTGAAGGCCAGATTCAAGTTGGTCGTCTGCCGCCCCGGGGCGTGGCGCAGCTGTGGCGTGGTGTCGCTGCGAGTGCGCGAGCTCGACAACGAAATGCCGAGCGTAAAGCCCCTGCCTCCGCGGAAGCCCCCGCTGCTTCCCATCCCTGGTACGCGCGGCCCGTATGGTATGCCCGAGCTTCCCTGGTAGCGACGGCAGTCCGTGGACGCACCCGCGCACTGTGTCGCGGTCGTGTCTGGCGTTGGCGCGGCGACGGGGTGCGGGCGCAGCCCGAACAATCGGCCCAACCCCTGGAGCGTCGCCGGTGTCACGGTGAAGGATGCGGAGATGCTCTGCAGGAACGGTGAGAACTTCGCCGAATCGGTGCCGACCTGGCCTTTCCACAGGTCGTGGGAAATCGACAGCTGAAAGCTCGGGAGCAGGTCCGACAGGAACGTGTTCTGGAGCGAGGGGTTCTGCCACCCGGTGTGGTGTGGCTGCTTGGCTTGCTCGAAGTTGTAGCCGATCGCGCTCGTGCTGATGCTCAGCAGCTTGATTTTGCGCGGTTCCTTTTCGCTCGCGGTGTCACCGGCCGGCGGCTTCAGCTTGGCTTCGAAGGTCTGCGACAACCCGATACTGATGGTCTGCTGCGGGTCGGTGCGGGAGTTCAACGCGCGACCCGTGGGATCGATCGCATGCGCAAACTCCTCTGGGACCTGGACTCCGGGCGCGTATTGATAGCTGATCTGTGGCGACAGGGAATGCCGGATGCGCGACAGCGGACCGAGACCTGGAAAGAAGCCGAAGAACGTTGGCGACAGGCTCATGCTGAAGGCCGGCCGCTTCCCCTGCCGCACATACCGGCCGCCGGTGAACTGATTGCGGATCATGAAGGGGCCGCCGCTCGTCGTGTTCAAGATCCCCACGCTCGGCTGCAGCTTCCAGGTACCGGAGAAAAACGATGGCAGGTTGATGCTCGTGTTCCAATCGACCCGCGTTTCGAACGTCTCGCCGAACAGGACCCGTCGGACCCCGCCGGTGCTGTCTGGGAGCGCGAATTCCTGGCGCCCATGGACCCGGACATCGGTCACGGTGACACTGTTCCCCCAATTCCAGCGGCCGATGCGAAGCGGCGTGCTGATGGACACGTTGGTGTTGCGATTGTCGTTGAAGAGCCGCAGGGTGTCGGGCACCGTGCTGTCGCCGGGAACCAGGAGCGTGCCGCTCGCGACGTGGAATTGCTGATCGTTCGTGAAGCTGAATCCCGGTGACCAGGTCATCCACGGCGTGATGTTCACCGAGGACGGCGTCAGGCTGATGGTCGGGAAGGTCTGGCTGATGTTGGCCGTCGAGAGATCCTGGGAGCGCGTGCCCCCGATGTTCAGCGCGCCCCACGCGAACCGCTTGTCGAAGTTCAGACTCGAGCCGATCCGGGCCGTGACTTCCCAGGGGTTGAGCGAATTGCGGGTGATGAGCGTCCCGTTCGTCGAATAGTCGACGTGCGCATTGAACGACGTGCGCGAGTCGAAGCGCTGTGAGTGATTCCAGCCGATCCGCGAATTGACGCCCGGGTGGTCGATCTGGGACATCCGCGAATACGTCAAACTCCCGTCGACAAAGCGGTCGATCCAGTGATACTGGGCCTGGCCGTGAAACTGCACGTACCGGTCGGCGAACCAGTCTCCGGACACGAGCACATCGACGTAGTCGTTGACGGCGAAGTAGTAGCCGAAGTCGGAGATGTGCCGCGAGTACCGGCGCGTCGGGCGCACGATATCGTTCAGACCGAAATGCGGGAACAGAATGCCGCTGCGCCGGCCCCCGCGAATATCATTGAAAATGAACGGCAGCCACATGATCGGCACGTCCCGGACGTACAACACCGCCGGCCGCGCCACCATCGTGCTCCGGTTGATCCATTTCGCCTTTCCGGCGGCAAAGTGGTAGTCAGGTACGGGCTGGGGATCCGACGTGAACGTTGCCTTCGCCGCGTACACGCGTTTCGAGCCGGAGTCGGATGCCAGCCCTCGCCCTCGCATATACCAGGTGACCCCGCCCTGCTGAAAGTCGGTCAGCGCGTCCCGCACGGTGCCGCGGCGCAAGCAGGTGTCGTAGGTCATCCCTTCCCCGACGAGCACGGTGCCCTGATCGAACAGCTGCGGCTCCCCGGAGGCATTGAGCCGGCAGCTCGCTTCGTGATAGCGAATCGAGTCGGCCTGGAGCTTCGTGCCGTCGCGCTCGACGTACGCCTCGCGCCGCAAGAAGATCGTCTGGCTGTCGCCCACGACGACGAAGGTGTCGGATGTGTAGCGGGTGATGCGGAAGTCTTTGAGTTTGAGCAGCGAGTCCATCACGGCATCGGGCGGGGGGAACGAACGGGTGGGGCCGGTCGGCAGTCCGAGCTTGCGGGCGGTCGAGCTGTCCACGCCGCGGCGACCGCTGTCCGCCTGGGTTCCCCCGGGCGGCTTGACGACCGCCGTCGTGTCGCGCCGCGGCGGCGGGGGCGGGGGCGGAGGATTCTGCGCGTGCAACGATGCCCCGCCCAGGCCAAGCACGAGCACCACCATCGTCGCCGCCGCGATCCGGCGGGCACGCCTGCGGCTCGCGACCCACGCGCACCAGATGCTGAGCTCGTACAAGAGGAGCAATGGTCCGAGCATCAGCATCATCGAGACAGCATCGGGCGGTGTCAGAATCGCCGCGAGGAACGCGGCGATCACGATCGCGTAGCGCCGCTGCCGCCCCAGGAACTGCGGCGTCACGATGCCCAGAGACGCGAGAATCGTGACGACGAGCGGGAGCTCCGCGACCAGCCCGCAGCCGACGACGAACGGGACGGCCATGCCGAAGTAGCGGTCGATGGTGATCATCGCCGTCAGGTCGCTGCGCTGGAAGCCGATCAACACCTTGAGCGCCGCGGGCAGCAGCCATTCGTAGCACGCGATCGCCCCGGCGAGGAACAGCACGACGCCGATGGCGAGCGCCGGCACGATCAGGCGCCGCTCGCGCTCATAGAGCGCCGGCGACAGGAACGCCCAGATCTGATAGATGACGACCGGCGACGCCACGAGGCAGCCCAGCGCGAACGCCACCTTCAGCGTGAGCATGAACGGCTCGGCGGGGCTGGTGAAGACGAGGCGCCCGCCGGGCAGGTACGGCGCGATGGGCCGTTTGAGGACGTCGATGATGTCGACCTTATCGAGCAGCCACCAGCCAACGATGGTGCCCACGAGGATCGCGATGAGGCTCCAGAGGATGCGCCAACGCAGCTCCTCGAGATGGTCGAGAAACGGCATCTCACCGCGCGGCGTCATCGTTCGGGTACGGCCAGGAGGTTACGGCTTGAGACGCTGCTGATTTTGCCGCGCGAGATCGGCCTCGGGCGAGCGCGGATACGTCGCGATCACCCGCGAGTAGAAGGTCCGCGCCGTCGGCTTGTCTCCCCGCTGTTCGGCGAGCAGACCCAGCTTGTACAGCGCCGACGGAGCGCGCGGCGAGGTCGGGTAGGTCTTCACGACTTGATCGTACACCGCCGCCGCGGAATCGGGTGCACTCTTGTCGAAGCTTTCGCCGATATAGAAGAGGGCGTCGGGCGCGCGCTCATGCGCAGGGAAGACCCGCAGCAACTCCCGGAAGCCCAGCCGGGCGGTCGCGAGACTGCCACGGCGGTACTGCTGCAGCGAGGCGTCGTACATCTGATCGGGACCGGGGCCGGCGGGATTCCCGGAGGGACCCACCGGTGCTCCCCCGGCCGCGCCCGGGTCGGGCTGTTGCGCCCGCGACTCGATGCGCGATCGTAGCTCGGTGATCTTTTGCTGGCTCACACCGGCGAGCTCCTGGACGTTCGTGAGCTGCTGTTGTACGGACAGCAGCTCCGTGCGGATGTCGCCGCGCATCTGGACCAGATACGCCTGTTGTGTAGCGAGAGCCTGCTGCAGCAGCCGGACGGCGGCCAGGATCGTGTCCCGTTCCGCCGCCCGCGCCGCATCGCTCTTCGCGAGATCGGCTTGTAACGCCTCGACCTGGAGCTGGACCTTCCGGACATCGCCTTTGAGGGCGCAGCCGGCGACCAGCCCCAGCGTCAGGACGAGCGTGTTACGGACGGCGGAGATTGTCGCCACCGCTGATGGGCTCGAACTCGTCACGCCGGTTCTGCGACCACGCGTTCTCGTCGTGGCCATCCACGAGCGGCCGCTCCTCGCCCCACGACTGCGTCTCGATGCGGCTCGCATCGATGCCGTGGCTCACGAGATACTGCTTCGCAGATTGCGCGCGGCGATTGCCCAGGGCGAGGTTGTACTCGTCCGAGCCGCGCTCGTCGCAGTGCCCGCCGATCCGGATCCGCAGATCGGGATTGGCCTGCAGAATCGCGACCTTCTGATCGAGCGCACCCATGTCGTCGCCACGGATGTTCGACTTGTCGAGGTCGAAGTGGATCCTCGCGGCTAACGTACTGCGGACCTCGTCACCCGCGCGCGCGGCTGCGGCCGCAGAATCCGCGCGGCGCTGCGCCGCGATGCGCTCCGCCTCCGCCTGCGCCTGACGGGCCCGTTCGGCCTCTGCCGCGGCGATGGAATCGCGTATCTTCGCGTTCTCGGCCGCGGTGTCGATCGCCGGCGTCGTATTCTGCGGGGGCGGATTGCCGCCACACGACGACCCGGTCAGGACGGCGGCGCCCAAGCCCAGCGCGAGGAGCAACGTTACCGATTTCATCCTGTCTCTCCGATCAGGGGGTGGTAGATGGGGCCTCCGAAAGCCGTGGAGACCAAGCCGGCAAACGCGCCCCACTCTGCTGCAGCAGTGGCCGAATTCGGCCGGTGTCGAGATCGATGATCCACAACTGGCGGTAGCCCGACCGGTCGGAAACAAAGGCGAGATGACGGCTGTCGGGAGCCCAGGTCGGATCCTCGTTGCGCCCCACCGAGGTGAGCTGCCGGACCGTGCGTGTCCGCACGTCGAGCACGAACACCTGCAGTGTGCCCGCCACGTCCCGGTGAAATGCCACCGCTTGCCCGTCGGGCGACCATTCCGGCGCGTTGGACGAGCCGGTCACACCGTAGTCGAATGGTGCGAACAACTGCTGGTCCGTTCCGTCCGCCGCCATCACATAGATCTGCGGCAGACCCGGGCGCGTCGAGACGAATGCGATGCGCTGCCCGTCAGGGCTGAACGTCGGGGACAAGTTGTCTGAAAAGCGCCCCACGGTCAAGCGGCGTAAGCAACAGTTGCTCTTGACGTTAATCGTGTAGAGATCGGTCCCTTCCTCCGTCGCGCGGCTGAACGCGAGGGTTTGGCCATCGGGCGAAAACGCCGGCGTGAAGTCGAGAGCGCTTCCGGTGGTCGACACCGCGGTGCGCTTCCCGCTGCCCATCTCCTGGAGATACAGCCAGCCCTTCCCAGCTTGAAACTCCATGTACGCAAAACGCCGCCCGTCCGACGCCCACGCCGGCGACATCGCCTGGCGGTCGCTCGACGACACGAGCTTCTGCTCAGCTCCGTCTTGATCGATCTGATACACCTTGCCGTCTTTGACGAACAGGATCCGAGTCGCCGCGATGCCCGCGGTCCCCAGCGCAGCCAGGAGTGTCTGATCGGCGAGCCGATGCACCGCCTGGCGAAAATCGGGATCGCCCGGGCGCGGCAATTTGACGCGGACGGCGCGGCGAATGCCGGCAGCGGCGACGTCGTGCAGCGTCGCCACAGTCGTGTCGCCCGCCGCGGTGATGTCGAGTGCGAAATCGGCGCCGAGCGCCTGATAGAGCGGATAATTGAGTGTCCCGGCCTGCGCGCCGCCCGTTGCGGCAGTGCCAGTTCCGGATCGGCGCGTGCCGGTGCCGCGCGCGGGGGTGGATGGGCCCGCGAGGCGAATCGAGTCGCCGCCTGGAAGCGTGATCACTTCGAAACGATCGCTGTAATCGAGATCGCGGGCGATGATCGCACGCACGGAATCGAGACCCACGCCGGTGCGGGGCAACATCACGAGTCCCGGCCGCACACCGGACCGATAAATGATGCCGATACGCACGCCGCGGTCGATGGCTGACGTATCCTGAGCGACGGCCGGACGGCCGCGCGGCCCGACGGCCAAGAGCAATGCAACGAAACAGAGCAGGCCTTTCATTAACGTCGTGGGGCGAAGTAGAAGCGCACGTACAAGACGTCCGGCTTCCAGCCATCGGGCAGAGCACCGAACAGGCGGCGGTTCCCTGCCTCCTCGATGACGCCTTGCGCTTCAAGGTCGAACGCAAAGCTGCCGGAGCGTCGAGTGAATTGGAGATCGGTTACTGAGCCGTCTCGATGGATCAAGAACGACACCTCTGCCTCCAACGCGGACTTCTGTTCTGGCGGCCAGAGTCGCAGCACTTGTGACATCATATTCTGCAAGTATTCCGGGAACGGAAATGCGACGCCCTCGGTGCTCACGGTCGCGACGTCGTTGCCCGTTGACGGCTTCTCGCCCGGCAGTGGCGTGGTCGACGAGGTGGTTCGCGGGGCTGCTTCGCGTCGAGTCTGGTCCTGCGTCGGCGGCGGCGTCGCGCGCGAGACGGTACTCTGCGGACGCTTGGCGGCCGGAATCGGCGCCGGTTTCTCCTCGGCGGGACGCTCGAATGCCTCGGGCGCCTTACGGGACTCCATGTCGGCGGCGGGGGCGGCAATCAAGCGGACGCGATACGTCGGCGGAAGCCGCGTTCGTCCGCTGGGCGTGCTGAACAGCGACACGATCACCAGCCCGTGAACGAACACGGTTCCCGTCACCGCCATACCTACGGGGGTCGGAGCGCGGCCGCGTCCTCTCATCGATTGATCGTCTCCGGTTCGGCTACGAGTCCCACGTCCTGCACGCCCGCGCTGCGAATCACCGCCAGCACCTGCACCACGCGGGCATAGGCGACTCGACCATCGGCCCGCAGATACACCCCGGTGGGCCGTTTCGTTCGCACAAAGGCCGGAAACGTGGCCTGGAAATCGTCGTAGGAGAGTCCCGCCTGATCGAGATAGATCTTGCCCTCCATGTCGATCGTCACGACGAGTCCCTGCTTTGGCTCGATGGCGCGCACCTGGGCCCGCGGCAGACGGACATCGACACCGCCCTGCATGATCGGCGCGGTGATCATGAAAATGATGAGTAGCACGAACGCGACGTCCACAAGCGACGTCACGTTGATGTCGGCGTTGAGCGGCAACTCGCCGTGGCCGCGCAGGCCACCACCGCCGCTCCCGAGCAGTCCTGCCATTAGATCCGTCCTTCCCGGGCGAGCGTCCCGACGATCTCCTGGGCAAAGCCCTCGAGCTCGCCGGCGAACAGCCCCAGCCGATTGACGAAGAGGTTGTACGCCATGACGGCCGGAACGGCGACCGCCAGGCCGCCGACCGTCGTGACCAGCGCTTCCGCGACGCCGGGCGCCACGGCGGTGATGTTACCCGACCCGCCGACCGCGATTCCGATGAAGGCGTCCATCACACCAAGCACCGTCCCGAGCAGGCCGAGGAGCGGGCTCACCGAGCCGAAGGTCGCGAGCCACGGAATGAAACGCGCGGCCGTGTCCCGCTCCGCTGCGACTTCCTTGGCGAGCACCATGCGCAGGGCTTCGAGCTGGGTGGTCGTGAGCGTGCCGCTTGCCGCTCCTCCGGGCGGGCCGGGTGGTCCACCCGTGCCTTTCAGGCTTCCCGGTTTCAGCTCGGAAAAGAAGTGGACCGCCTCGCGCAGCAACCGGTTGTACGGGGACGGTGGCAGCCGCATCGCCGCATGATACGCCTCTTCGAGCCGCGGTGCCTTCTCCACCTCGGCGAGGAAGCGGTCGCCGAGCTGTCGCATGCCGCGGAATTGCCACCACTTGAGAACGATCAGATACCACGACACCAGCGAAAAGACGGCGAGCACGGCCAGCACGAACTGCGTTTCGCGGCTGGACGTGAGCACCAGCTCCCACGGCGTCGTGGGGATCGCCCCTCGGACCTGAACGAGCACCCTAACCTCCTCGATATCCCTGCGGGTGTGCCTGATGCCAGCGCCATGCGCTGCTCAAGATTTCCTCCAGACTCGAATGCGATGCGCGCCATCCAAGCAGCGTCGCCGCGCGGCCCACTGCCGCGACTAATTCCGGCGGATCGCCCGGGCGCCGCGGCCGCGCGACCGTCGGCACCGCACGCCCGGTGACGCGGCGCGCCGCTTCCACCACCGCGTGGACGGAGCATCCGGTGCCGGTGCCGAGATTCACCGCGACGGCAGCGTCTCCATCCAGCGGGACATCGAGTGCGCGCAGGTGCGCATCGGCGATATCGGCGACATGCACATAATCTCGTACGGCGGTGCCGTCGGCCGTCGGGTAGTCCGTGCCGTACACGTCGAGCGCCGCGCGCTTACCGAGCGCCACGCCCAGGACATTGGGGATCAGATGCGTCTCCGGATCGTGATCCTCTCCGCGTCGATCCGTAGCGCCCGACGCATTGAAATACCGCAGGCTCACGACCCCCATGCCGTGTTTCGGCCCGATATCCGCGAGCAACCGTTCGAAATCGCGCTTCGTCTCGCCGTACGGATTCACCGGCTTGAGCGGCGAATCTTCCGTGATCGGAATCGCCGCGGGGTGGCCGTACACCGCGCACGAGGACGAAAAGACCAACCGGCGGATTCCGGCCCGGCCCGCCGCCTCCAAGAGTACACGGGCCGCGGTCACATTGTTGGTCACATACTTCTGGGGCTGGGCGACCGACTCTGGGACCAGGGCGAAGGCGGCCAGGTGGATGATCGCCTCGATTCGCTCCCGCTCGAGCAGCGACTCGACCAGCTCGCGGTTCCCTACACCCCCCTGGATGAAGCCCGCCCCCCTGGCAACCGCCTGCCGGTGCCCTACACTCAGGTCGTCGAGCACCACGACCGTGAACCCTCGCTCGAGGAGTTGATCCACGACAACACTGCCGATGTAGCCTGCCCCCCCGGTCACGAGGATTCGTGTCACGCCGGTGGCTCCATTCCGAAGAGCCGGCGGACGGCCTCGAGCAGGCCGTACCCGCGGCCTTCCTCCGCCGCCTTCTTGAGCGCGATGGTTGGCTGGTGCAGGAACTTGTTCAGCAGCGCCTGACTGAATTGTTCGACCTGCGCGCGATCAGCGGGACTCAGATGATCGAGCTGGCGCAGCACGCGCTCGACCTCGGTCGCGCGCACATCATCCATGCGGGCGCGCAGCTCCTTGATGGTCGGAACCACGCCGAGCCCGCCGTACCAGGCCCAAAAGAGGTCCGTCTCGTCTTCGACGATGCGTTCGGCGGCGGGGATCTCATCGCGGCGCCGGGCGGTCGCCTGCGCGGCGACCGTTTGTAGATCGTCGACATCGTACAGAAACACGTTCTCGAGCTGCGCGATCGCCGGATCCACGTCACGCGGCACGGCGAGGTCCAGAATGCACAGGGCCTTCCCACGGCGCGCGCCGATGATCGTCCCCACACGCTCCCACGTCACCACGGCGTGCGGCGCCGCCGTCGAGCAGAGCGCGATGTCCGTCGTGGCGAAATGTGGCCACGCCTCCTCGAGCGATACCGCCTTGCCACCCAACCGCTCGGCGATCGCGCGGGCGCGCTCCTGGGTGCGGTTCGCCACCAGGGTGATCTGCACGCCCTGATCGCTGAGACAGGTCGCCGCGAGCTCGGCCATGTCGCCCGCGCCGAGGATGAGCGCGCTCCGGCCGGCGAGATCGCCGAAGATCTTGCCCGCGACCGCCACGCCCGCGGAGGCGGCGGACGCGGTTCCCATTCCGAGACCCGTTTCGGTACGCACGCGCGACCCGACGTGCAACGCGGTCTGAAACAACCGGTGCAGCACAGGACCGGCTTGCGCGCGCGATGCCTCCCACGCTTCTCGCACCTGCCCCTGGATTTGCGACTCGCCCAAGATGATGGAATCGAGACCGGACGACACCCGATACAGGTGACGGACGGCGTCACGGTCCCGCGCGATGTAGCCGTATTCCCGCGCACCGCCCGAAGGCGTCGAGGAGAGTCGCTCGCCCAGCAGCGACCACACCGCCTCGAGTGCGGGCTCGTCGTCAGCGACCAGATAGAACTCGGTGCGATTGCACGTGGAGAGGAGCACCCCGCCGCTGGCGCCCGCCGCCATGACGCGCGCCAGTGCGCCTGGCACCTCGTGCGCGCCGTGCGCAAACCGCTCGCGCACATCGAGCGGCGCGGTGCGGTGGTTCACCCCGACGACCTTGATCCCCATTTCCATATGACCCGTCGTCATAGGAACCGTTCGGCGCCTGGTTGGGTCAGCTTCAGCGCGACATATACCAGCAGCACCGCGCCGAAGCCGGCGATACTCGCGAGGGCCGCGCGGCGGCCGGCCCAATGGCGCACGACACGCACCCAGACCGCCCAACCCAGGACCACCCAGGTAAAGATCCCCCACACGAGCTGCGCTTTGGCCACATGCAGCCCGCCGGAGAATTGCGCGCCGTAGCCGAGCGCGAGCAACACGCCGAGCGTCAGGGCTGGAAAGCCGGCGACGAGGGCGACGCGGTTGAGCTGATCGAGCCGTTCGAGCGGCGGGAAAAGCTGGAAGATCTGGCCGAAGCGGCGCGCCTTGAGCTCGCGGAATTGCAGCAGGTACAGCGCGGCGGCGATGAAGGCCAGCGCCATCAAGGCGAGGCCGAGGGCGCTGAGCGCGACGTGCAGCACGAACCAGGTGTTGCGGGCCCCAACGGTCTCGGCGCCGGGCGCGAGCCCGCTCAGCAGCGCCAGTCCGACGAGGCCCGTGGCCAGTGGCGCCGCGAAGAACGACACCGCCGAGCCGCGCAGCAGGCGCTCGCTCGCGAGCTGTAACAGGACGAGACAGAGGGCCAGCATCGACAGCGCCGGGCCGAGACCGACGAGCGTGAGCTGCGAAACGGCGACGAGGTGGACCGCTGCGCCCGCGCAGGGAATCGCGATCGTGAGGGCGCGCGGCGCCGGCCGGAAGCCCATGAACGGCGCCAGCGTCAGCGCCGTGGCCAACCCGTAGAGCGCCAGGGCAACGAGATGCAGCGTGACAATCACACCAGATACGGGTCGGGCCCACGACATTGGGCCCGGCCGCCTTTCAGGAAGGCATCTTCTTGATCAGCCGTATCGGCATACCCCGTTCGAGCGCAGGATTCATGATCTGGAGCAACAGACCCGTGGCGGACTTCTCACGCGTGTGGACGATCATGAGGACCGCGCGGACTTCCTCCGATGCCGACCCCGCATACCCTTGTGCCGGCTTGAATACCTCGAAGACGTCGCCCAGGCTGACGCCATCGCGCCGGCCCTTGTCGATGAAGTAGTACTGCTGGGCGCCGGCGATCGGATGGGGATCGCGCTGGGCAAGGAGCTGGCCGGTCATCCCCTTTTCGACGGGCGTCGGACGGACCTCGCCGGGGTTGCGGAACGGCTCGAGCGCCATCGCCAGCTGGCCCTCATGAATGCGCTCGAACTGCGTGACGACCTCCGCGAGCACTTGCTCTGCCTCGATCGACGTGACGCGGGCGATGCCGACCGGGACGACCACGTCGCCCCACCGGCCGAACTCGAGCCCTCGATCGATGCGCGCCAGCAGCAACGAATCGCCGACGTGGAACGATGCATTACGCGGGGGCCGGACGGCGATCTCTTGGAACGTGATCGCGGACGACCGTTCCGTCAGCCGGTGAATCGCGGGCGTGGCGGTCGCGCCGAGCACCCGGCCCCACGGCAGCCGCTCCTCCTCGCTCAAGAACCCGGCGGCGTAGAACTCCCCGGCACGGAGCGGACGGTAGGGCTGATGCGTGTAGGCGCGCAGCACATCCTGCACGACCTGCCGATTCGTGCGGCGCCGGTCGAATATCGTCTCGCGGCTTTCCGCGACCGTAGGCGGCGGCGGCTCCACGACAAACGCCGTGGTGTCCGATGGAATCGTATCGATCATCGCCGTGTCGAGCGGAACCACGGCGGGCACGGTGTCGCCAGGAGCCGCGCGAACGGTGTCCGCGGCAGCCGGTGTCGTATCCGGGCGCGCCACCACGGTGTCGCCACCCTGCGCGATAGTCACCATCTCCGAGAGATTCAGAACCTCACCGGGATAGATCCAGTGCGGGTCTTCGATGACGGCGGTATTAAGACGGTAAATCTCCGGCCACAGCAGCGGGTCGTTGAAGTACATCTGGGCGATGGACCAAAGAGTCTCACCGCGTGAGACTGTGTGACTGGCGGGAACCTGTCCCTGAAAAGCGGCGGCCGCCTGCGTCGTGTCCTGTTGTTGGGCCGTTTGCGTGGTGTCCTGCGCCGGCAGGACTCGCCACATGAGCGGCAACGCCGCCAGGGCCAGTAGTATGGCGCGGTCAGAACGGCAGATCGTCGTCCTCCTCATCCAGCGCCTCCGGGAACGCGTCGAGCGACTCTGGGGCTTTGCCGCCTGCTTCCGAGGCCCCCTTCACAGCCCCCGCTCCCACCGGAGCGGCTCCGCCTCTTGACCCCAGCATGATCAACTCACGCGCGATGATCTCGGTGACGTAGCGCGTCTGCTTCTCGCGATCTTCCCACGTCCGGTACTCAATCCGCCCTTCGATATAGACCTTGTCGCCCTTCTTCAGGTACTTCTCGGCGATATCGGCCAGGCCGGAACCCTTGTTGTTCCAGCAGATAACGCGGTGCCACTCCGTCTTTTCCTGCTTCTCGCCCCCGTTGCCGGTCCACTGGCGGCTGGTCGCTACCGAGAGAGTCGCCACGCGGGAGCCGTTATTCGTGCTGCGTACCTCGGGATCTGCACCCAGATTCCCGATGAGCTGGACCTTATTGAGACTGCGGCTCACAACAACCTCCGACGATGAAGCGGGTTAGGGCCCAAGGGTGCCTCACACTATATAAATCGCAAGTCATTCTGTCAACCAAAGATACGCCACTTGTACCGAAGTTATGCATCAAGTCTCAGCACGATGGCGTCCTCGACCGGCCGCCGGTAATACTGCTTCCGGCGACCCACCTCCTTGAACCCGTGCGCCGCGTACAGGGCGCGCGCCGGGGCGTTGGAGTCGCGCACCTCGAGGTAGACCTGCCGGACGCCGCGCGCCGACAGCGCCTCGAGAATGTGTTGCACGAGCGCGCGTCCCAACCCGGCACGCCGGCCGGCGGGGGCCACCGCAAGGTTCAGGATCTCGCCTTCGTCGGCGGCATCGAGCGCAACCACGTACCCCACGATCGCGCCACCAGATCCTTCCGCGACGAGAAACTGCGCAAACGTCACGCAGTCGCGGAAATCCTGCCTGGACCACGGATCGCTGAAGACCTCCTGCTCGATCGCGTGAACGGCTGCGACATCGTCGAGCTTAGCGGGACGAATGCGGAAGGGGGCGGCCGTGGCGCGTCTCCCATTTCACTTGAGCCTCTGCGGGACGCCCATACACCGGCTCGACAACCCGCGGATCTTCAATCGCGCGACGCGCGCCGTCGTACGAAAAGAGCGCGAGCAGCGATCCTGCGATGGGCGGGAGGGCGGCGATACCAACGGGCGCGCGTCCCGTCCAGGCGACGACGGTCTCGCCGTAGCGCTCCGCACCGTCTCCCACCACGAGATCCGGGGGCTTTCGCGCCCGCACGGCAAGCGTGGGGATCGTAAACAGGTCTGGCGCGACGAGCGTCTTCACCTCATCGCCGTCAAAGGCATAGATCGCCCCGTACACCTGTCCGCGTAACGCGTCATAGCATACCGCAACGCTCTCCACGCCGGCGGCGTGCGCGGCTCCGAGCAGCGAGGGAATGGCGATCAGGGGGAGTTGGCGTTCTTGAATGAGACCCTTGGCGGCAGCCCACCCGATGCGCAGCCCCGTAAAGCCGCCAGGTCCGTCGCCGACAATGACTCCTCCGATCTGCGCGAGCGACAGCTGCGCGAGTCCGAGTACGTCTTGGACAAGAGGCACGATCTGCGCAGCGTGTTGGCGTGCGCCGCGAATCGACCGCGCGAATGTCTGCTCGCCAACGCGGACCGCCACACTCGCGAGGTCCGTCGCCGTATCGATGGCCAGCCACGTCACGTCGCTCACGCCGTCCCGAGATCTGCGACGACACGCCGCGTCGGATCGTCATCGTATGACAGATGGAAGCGCCGGTCGAGCGGCGGCGTCCATACGCCGGCGCGCTCCGGCCACTCGATCAGCATGATGGCGCCTTCGCGCACCATGTCGTCAAAGCCGAGGTCGCGGGCTTCGTCGGGATTGCGGAGGCGGTAGCAATCGATATGGTAGACCGGCGCCGCACCGGCATGGTAATGATGGACGAGCGCGTACGTCGGGCTCGTGGCACGCGCTTTGGCACCCAGGCCGCGGCAGATGGCCTGGATCAGTGTCGTCTTCCCGGTCCCCAGCTCTCCCGACAACCCAATGACGGCGGGGGCGCGGAGCTGGCGGCCGAGGTCCTCACCGAACCGGCTGAGCTCGCTCGCGGAGAGGCGCATCGGCCTTGAGCTCCAGGAGCTGATCGCGCAGCACCGCCGCCAGCTCGAAATCGAGCTCCTCGGCCGCGGCCTGCATCTGCTGCTCCAGCATGCGGATGAGGGTATCGCGCTCGCCGGCGTTGGCGGGCCGGCGGATCTCCCCGGCACCAGGCTTCCCAACCCGCGCGTCGGCGACGCGGGTAACGAAACGGATATCTAGCACCGACTTCACGATGGACCGCGGCGTGATGCCATGCTCGATGTTGTAGGCAAGCTGAGTTTCGCGGCGGCGATCCATCTCTTTCAGCGCGCGCTCCATCGAGCCGGTCTTGTGATCCGCATAGAGGATGGCTCTGCCACTGAGATGGCGCGCCGCGCGGCCGACGGTCTGGATCAGTGACCGGTCCGAACGCAGGAAGCCTTCCTGGTCGGCATCCAGCACCGCGACGAGAGAGACTTCGGGCAAATCCAACCCTTCGCGCAGCAGGTTGATGCCCACCAGCACATCGAACTCGCCGAGGCGGAGACCGCGAATGATCTCGACCCGCTCGATCGCGTCAATTTCCGAATGCAGATACCGCACGCGCACGCCATGCTGCTGCAGATAATCGGTGAGGTCTTCCGCCATGCGCTTGGTCAACGTCGTGACCAGCACGCGCTCGTTCTTCTTCTCGCGCAGTCGGATCTCGTTCAGCAAGTCGTCCACCTGACCCGCCACGGGCCGAATCTCGACTTCGGGATCGACGAGTCCGGTCGGCCGGATGATCTGTTCGACAATGACGCCCTGCGACAGGCGCAGCTCGTCCTCACCGGGCGTCGCGGAGAGGAACATGATGCGGGGCACGAGACCCATGAACTCGTCATAGCGCAGCGGGCGGTTGTCGAGCGCCGACGGCAGCCGGAACCCGAAATCCACGAGGGTCTGCTTCCGCGAGCGATCGCCCTCGTACATCGCGCCGAGCTGCGGCAGCGTCTGGTGGGATTCGTCGATGATGCACAGCCAATCCTTGGGGAAATAGTCGAGCAAGCACGCGGGCCGTTCCCCGGGCAGCCGATTGCTGAACAGCCGCGAGTAGTTCTCGATGCCGGCACACCGCCCCACTTCCATCAGCATGTCGATATCGAAGTGCGTGCGGGACTCCAGGCGCTGGGCCTCCAGCAGCTTGTTCTGCGCCCGCAGCTCTGCCAGCCGTTCGGCCAGCTCGGCCCGGATACGCGACACGGCGCGCTCGATTGTGGCGCGCTGCGTGACAAAGTGCGTGGCGGGATAGATCGCTGACTTATCCATCTGCTTGATGACGTTGCCCGTCAGTGGGTCGATCTTCGCGATGCGCTCGATTTCATCGCCCCAGAATTCGATCCGCACTGCCTGCTCGTCGTACGCCGGGAATACTTCGACCGTGTCGCCACGCACGCGGAACGTCCCGCGCTCGAACCCGATGTCGTTGCGCTGGTACTGCACGGCGACGAGATCCGCGAGCAACGCATCCCGGCCCCGCGCCTCGCCCTTCTGCGCCGTCACCAGCAGCTCGCGATACAGCTCGGGGTCGCCGAGGCCGTAGATCGCCGAGACGCTCGCGACGATGATGACGTCGTCGCGCTCCATCAGACTCGAGGTCGCGCGCAACCGCAGGCGCTCGATGTCGTCGTTGATCGAGGAGTCCTTCGCGATGTACGTGTCGGTGGACGGCACGTACGCCTCGGGCTGGTAGTAGTCGTAATACGAGATGAAGAACTCGACGGCGTTGGACGGGAAGAACGCCTTGAGCTCGCCGTACAGCTGCGCGGCGAGCGTCTTGTTGTGCGAGAGCACGAGCGTCGGCTTGCCGAAATCCTTGATGACGTGCGCCATCGTCATCGTCTTGCCGGACCCCGTGACGCCGAGGAGCGTCTGATATTTGTCGCCACGGCGCAGGCCGGCGTTCAGCTCGCTGATCGCGCGTGGCTGATCACCCGCCGGCGGCGGTGCGTTCCCAAGCTCAAAAGGCATAAGAGGGAAAACTAACCGACGACGACTTCAGCGGGACCGCTCGAATCCCGTCGCGCGATCTCCGTTACACCCTTCACCTTGCGCACCGCCTTCAGGACCTTGTGCAGATGGGTGTTATTCTCGACCTCCACCAGCACCGAGCCGAAGACCACGCCGTCCTTCGACGCCAGCTCGGCACTGCGGATGTTCGTCCCGGTGCCGCTGATGGCCTCACAGATATCGGCATAGAGGCCGCGCCGGTCCTCGCCGCTGACAGCCAGCCGGACCACGAACGTCTCGCCCTCCACCTCGCGCCAGTCGATCTCGACGCGCCGCTCCTCGTCGCCCGACAGCGTGAGCAGGTTGGGGCAGTCGTTGCGGTGGATCGAGATGCCGCGGCCCTGCGTGACGTATCCGACGACGGGATCGCCCGGAACTGGTTGGCAGCACTGCGCGTAGCGGACCATCAGGCCCTCGACGCCGTGAATCTTGATGCCCCGCCCCAAGCGCAGGCGTTCGATGACGCGTCCAAAGGCCGTCGGCTTGGGCGCCTGCATGTCCTCGGGCGGCAGATTGGGATACAACGCTTTCATGACCTGACCGAGCTGCACGTCGCCCCGGCCGATCGACGCCTCGACCTGTTCGGCCACGCCGAGCGAGAGCGTCTCCGCCGCCTGCGTCAGCTGCTCGGGGGTCGGAGGACTGAGCCGCCGGCGCCGGACTTCGCGCGCGAGGATCTCACGGCCCAGCGTGACACTCCGCTCCTTCTCATCCTGCTTGATCCACTGCCGGATCTTCTGGCGGGCCCGACCGGTCTGGACATGCGCCAGCCAGTCGCGTGAGGGCTTGGCCTGCGGACTGGTGAGTACCTCGATCGTGTCGCCGTTCCGCAGCGGCCGATGCAGCGGCGCAATCCGGCCGTTCACGCGCGCGCCATTGCAGTGCTGGCCGACCTCGGTGTGCACCATGAACGCGAAATCGATCGGCGTCGCGCTCTTCGGCAGCCGCTTCACGTCGCCGCGCGGCGTAAACACGAAGATCTCGTCCTGATAGAGGTCGATCTTCAGGAACTCGAGGAATTCCTCGGGGCTATGCGCATCCTGCTGCAGCTCGATCAACTGGCGGAACCACGACAGGTGGTGGTCGAGCTCGTCGGCGCTCTTGCCGTTCTCCTTGTACAGCCAGTGCGCGGCGATACCGTACTCCGCCGTGCGGTGCATGTCGCGCGTGCGGATCTGGATCTCGTACAGCTGGCCGCTGGGCCCGAACACAGTCGTGTGCAGCGACTGGTAGCCGTTGGATTTGGGACTCGCGATGTAGTCCTTGATCCGCTCCTGCAGCGGCGTCCACGTGTGGTGGATGATACCGAGCACGTGGTAGCAATCGGTGATGTTGTTCACCAGGACGCGCACGGCGAGGAGATCGTAGATTTCCTCGAACGGCTTGCCGCGCTTCTTCATCTTCTTGAAGATGGACCAGAGGTTCTTGGGCCGGCCCACAATCTCCCAGCCGACGATGCTGGCGCGGCGCAGCTCGTCGGAGAGCGGCGCACGCATCCGCTCGATGGTGCGGTCGCGCTCCACGCGCCGCGCCTTCACTTGCTTCGCCAGCTGCTTGTAGTCGTCGGGCTCGAGGTATTTGAACGACAGATCCTCGAGCTCCGCCTTCACCCCCGCCATGCCGAAGCGATGCGCCAGCGGCGCGTACAGCTCGCGCGTCTCCAGCGCGATCCGTTTGCGCTTATCCGCCGGCAAAGGATCGAGGGTGCGCATATTGTGCAGCCGGTCGGCGAGCTTGATGATGATCACCCGGGCATCGCGCGCCACCGACATCAGCAGCTTGCGGTAGTTCTCCGCCTGCTCTTCGGCGGTGGATCGGAAGTTGAGCGTCGAGATCTTGGTGAGACCGTCCACCAGGTCGGCGACTTCGTTGCCGAAATCGCGCCGCAGATGGTCCAGCGTGACGTCGGAGTCTTCGACGACGTCGTGCAGCAGCGCCGCCGCGATGGTGGTCGTGTCCATCTGCTGTTCGGCGAGAATCGTCGCGACGGCGACGCTGTGAGACACGAAGTCGTCGCCCGACATGCGCTTCTGCCCCTGGTGGGCCTGCGCGCTCATGCGGTAGGCGCGCGACAGCACCTCGAGGTCGAGGCGGTCGCGTTGCGCCGCCACCGCCTTCGCCAACTCCGGCGCGAGAATGGGCGCCGTACTCGTCACAATAGTCCCGCCTCCGCGAAGCTCACGTATCGCTCTCCTCCGCCTCCCCCAATGACCACGTGATCGTACACCGGTATGTCGAGCACGCGCCCCGCATCCACGAGTTGGCGTGTCACCGCCCGGTCGTCCGCCGAGGGGGTGGGATCACCGCTGGGATGATTGTGCACCACGATGATTCCCGCCGCCGCCTCGGCAATTGC
>WNGK01000353.1_pt1 | contig 46354 bp, 36 predicted proteins | sample 5400601 | NCBI WGS metagenome assembly WNGK01 (sample SAMN13153376, study PRJNA577476) | soil metagenome | isolation source: 60 cm soil or saprolite under Garry oak tree replicate 1 | place: USA:California | collected 2016-06-15 | reverse complement strand
GAAGGGAACCGGAACGGATACAGGCTTGCGATGCTCTTGAGTGGTTTGCGCGCTGGCGAGCCCGGGAATCGCGTGAGCAGCAATCATCTGACTGCAGAGATATTGGCGGTGTTCAACGAATGGCATGATGCCGCCGGGGGCACCCACTCAACGACGACCTTTTACCACTGCCTTCCCGACCCCGTGGACCCGCGCGGGCTCAAGAGGAAGTGAGAGACGCCTCCTCCATTGACCCGATTAGGGTCAACCCGGGAAGGCGCTTATTGGCCGCACATGCGGATCACCGTCATTATCAAGAGAAATCCGACGATCAAGACGGCCAGATCGAACCGCCAGCGTCCCCTGTTCGCGGGGAGACGTCGTCGCCGGACCCAAGGACTCATGGCGCTATCAGATTATAGGCGACAGGGCCGAGCGTTAGCGCCACTCGACAAATCAATGGAGGTGACCTAAGACTGAGATCATCAGCTCGCGAGTCTTCGCGGAGAGACTCGGCCACGCTCATCGCCATCGCAGAACTGGTCACTCACAGTGTGCGATCGGCGTCCCTAGTAGCCACCGTGTGCGATCGCCCCGCAGAGTGCCGCGTGGCGCGTCTACAATCTCCGGGCGGGGCCGAAGTCTTTGTGCCACGGCGAAGGCTTTTCGGACGGCGGGGATGGTGTAGCATGCGGATTCGTGGGTCTGATGCCGCTTGGTACAGGGGAGGAACTGCTAGATCATTGGGATTCGGCGGAAGGGGGCTTTGAATTACTTACCCTCCACCATTTGAACCTATCGGGGCGCCGGCATCCTCCGGCGCCCCGTCGCTCATCCGGCGGTCGACTTTGCGGTCCGCGCCGCCTTCGCCGGGCACATCTTGTGATACCAGACCGAGCCTAGCTTGACGTGGTTCCCGTTCTTCCGGATCCTGAGCTTGCACTTCGGACAGGTGCCCATCACGCTCTCCTTCGGTAAGTGATCTGAGCGGCCGTCGATCGACCTCGAGATTATACACGACCGGAGGAGATCGATGACCTCCGCATGCGTATTCTGCCGCATCGTCCTCCGTGAGAGCAACGCAGACATCGTATATGAGGATGACCTCGTCTTGGCATTTCAGGATCTGTACCCCAAGGCGCCCGTGCATCTGCTCATCATCCCGAAACGCCACATCGAATCCATCGCGAGGCTCGAGCCCGACGACGAGGCGGTGGTGGGGCGCTGTGTTCGCGTGGCCAGAATCCTGGCCGAGCAAGCAGGCTACGGCGAGCGCGGGTACCGCCTCACGTGCAATACCGGGCCCGAGGGAGGACAGGTCGTCTACCACCTGCATCTCCATCTGACGGCGGGCCGGCGCGCTTGATCGCACCGGCAAATGGAGGACACAAAGAAGAGGCCCCGGAGGTGGGATCTCCGGGGCCTCGATGAATCGACGTCTAGTTCGCTACTACTTCAGGATCGCCAGCGCCGCCTTGGCCTTATCGGAGGCCAGCGTCATGTTGCCGGCTTTGCAAGCAGCTTCCGCTTCCTTCACCAGCGAAGCAGCCTTCGTCATGTCAGTCCGAGGAGCCTGGGCCGCAGCGGTGGCGCCAGTGCTCGTCCGAGGAGCCTGCACGTCCTGGTTACCGCGAGGAGCCTGGACGTTCTGGTTGCCGCGAGGAGCCTGAACATCCTGGTTACCACGGGGCGCCTGCACGTCCTGGTTACCGCGAGGGGCCTGGACGTTCTGGTTGCCGCGAGGAGCCTGGACATCCTGGTTACCACGAGGCGCCTGCACGTCCTGGTTGCCGCGAGGGGCCTGGACGTTCTGGTTGCCGCGAGGAGCCTGCACATCCTGATTACCGCGCGGGGCCTCGATATCCTGGCGAGCACCAGCCAAGGACCGGGGCGCCTGCACGTCCTGGTTGCCACGAGGAGCCTGGACGTTCTGGTTGCCGCGAGGGGCCTGCTGGGCTTCGTTCTGGCGCGCGCCAGCCAGCGACCGCGGGGCCTGAATATCGTCGGGCTTCACCGACGCCGTCTTCTTGCTCAGCAAGTCCTTCGCCTGCGTGACTTCCGCGGGGCAGCTGCTGGACTGAGCCGAGCTCAGAGCGGGCGAGAGCGTCACCGCTACCGCCACGCTGAGAACCGCTGCAAGCAACTTCTTCATTGTCTTCGTCCTTTCCATATAAGTTATAGGCCCTACTGCCGCTCGCCCCGCCGACTCCCCACTGAGCCCGGGGCATCCCTTAGAACGCGTGTTGTTCCTGCTCAATTTGGCCATCGCGGGGGGAGAGGTGCAGAAGCAATGCCACTCGCGAAAAATACTCGTAAAGTAGGCGAAATCAGATAGTTACGGCACGCTAGGCACCTACCCTTACAGGGTGAGAGGCGGCGTTCTGCCCGAGTCCTTTTCAGCGCTACTCTTGGCAAAGTGCCCCCAGAGAGACCCGGGGGGGATCCCTCCGGCACGGGGCTGGCCAAGTTGAGCGGCCCCTTCCCGTCTGCTACCCTCACGCCCGTATGAAGCGCCGAGCGATGGAGTTATTCGCGGTGTGGTTAATCGCCGCGGCACTCCTGATCGGCTGCTCCACCTCCCGAACGTCCGTCTCGAGCAATCCGCCCCCGCCCACACGCGAAGTGCTGCCCAACGGGCTTCGCCTCATTGTCCAGGAGCACCGCACGGCGGAGGTCGTGGCCGTCCAACTCTGGGTCGGTGTGGGTGGGCGCGACGAGGCACCTTCCGAGCGAGGCTTCTCGCACTTTGCCGAGCACATGCTTTTCAAGGGTACGGAAAGGCTGGGACCGGGGTTCGTGGACCGAGAGGTGGAGCGCGTGGGGGGACGTACCAATGCCGCCACCTCGCTCGACTACACGTACTACTACATGCTGTTGCCCTCACGCCGGGTCGAGCGGGCCGTCGAGGTCGTGGCGGACATGGCATTCAACTCCACCTTCGATCCGACCGAACTCGGGCGCGAGCGCGAAGTCGTGTTTGAAGAGGTGCGCGTGGGCGAGGACAACCCGCGATCGTTTCTCGTTCGCCGGCTCTACGAGCAGGTCTTTGTCGGGCATCCCTACGGCTTCCCCGTTCTCGGCGACCCTGTGGCACTCCGGGCGGCATCGCGCGAGACCTTGCGGGCCTACTACAAGCGCCACTATGTCCCTTCCAACATGACGCTGGTCGTGGTCGGTGCCATGGACCCCTCGTTGGTCCGGAGCGCCGCCCTGCGGGCATTCGGAGACGCGACCGGCGGATCGTTCAAGCGCGCGGCCCTCCCACCACAGCCGGCGCTTGCGGAAAATCGGCGCCAGAGCATCGAGCGGTCCGAGCGGCAGGCCTATCTGGGCCTGGGCTGGCGCGCGCCCAGACTGGGCGATCAGGACATGTACGCGGTCGACCTGCTGTCGCACATCCTGGGCGGCTCGCTCACGTCACGACTGACTCAGTCACTGCGCGAGCGCGCGCGCTTGGTGTCCACGATCAGCGCGGGCTACGGGACGCTCCAGGGGGGCGGCGTCGTCACCGTCACCGCACAGCTGGAGGCCAAGGACCTCGAGGCGGCGGAGACGGCAATCCTCGCGGAGATCCGCCGGATCCAGACCGAGGGAGTCTCGACGGCCGAGGTCGAACGAGCGGTGACCGCAGCTGAAGCTGAGCGCGTCTTCGGTCGAGAGACGGCCGAGGGATTGGCCCTCGCCTATGGTCGTGCCGAGACGGTGTGGAGCCTGGAGGAGGACCGCGCGTATGTCGCGCGCCTGAATCGGGTGACGCGCGAACAGATCCAGGAGGCAGCTCGACGTTATCTCGCAGCCTCCTATGCCCGGTTGGCTCTCGTGCCCAAGCGACCTGGATCGTGAAGCGCGTCGCTCTCGCCATGATCCTGGCCGGCGCTCTGGACGCGGCCTCCATCGCGGCCCCCGCCGAGGCGACATGGATTCGCCAACGTCTCGACAGCGGCCTCGTCGTCCTCGCCCAGGAGAACCCGGCGGCGCCGGCGGTGGCGGTTTCCGTGCTGGTCAGAGTGGGGAGCCGCTGGGAGAGTGACGGCAATGCCGGCATCACGAACCTCCTGCAGCAAGTGCTCGTCAAGGGCACGACGAGCCGTTCGGCTTTCGACATCGCGGAGGCCGCCGAAGCGATGGGAGGCAGCCTCAGCGCCTCCGGAGACACCGACTACGCCGAGATCAAGGGAACGGCGCTGGCGCGCCACTGGAAGGCGCTCTTGGCCCTGATAGCGGACGTGACGCTGCGGCCGGCATTGCCGCCGGCAGAGATCGACAATGAGCGTCGAGTGATCGCCAGCGGGATCAAGAACCGCCTCGACCAACCGTTTCCGCTCACCTACGACACGATGATGGGCCGCCTCTTCAGGAGCCACCCGTACGGCGCCCCCTCCCTCGGGAGGGCCGCCGCGGTCGAGGCTCTCGACCGGCAGGCTCTCGCGGGTCACTACGATCGGTACTATCGCGCGGGCCGCATCATCGTCGCGGTCAGCGGACAGGTGCCCGCCCGTGAGGTGGCGGACGAAGTCTCGCGGCTCTTCGCGAGCGCGCCTCGGGACCGGGAGACGGGGGATGCCCCCCTGGGCGCCCCATCCGCGGCGCTCGATCGCTTGGTCATCAACCGGCCGGCGGCCCAGGCGCAGATCATGCTCGGCTTCCTTGCCCCGCCCATCGGTCATCCCGACTATGCCGCGGTCAAGGTCTTGCAGATGGCCCTCGGCGGTGGCATGGCCGGCCGTCTCTTCAGTGAGCTCCGTGACAAGCAAGGTCTGGCGTACTCGACGGGGGCCCTGTATCCGGCGCGCGTGGAGCCTGGATTCTTCCTCGCCTTCATCGGCACCGCGCCGGCCAGCGCGGGAAAGGCCGAGGAGGGTATGCGTGCGCAGGTCGAGCGGATCCGCAGCGAGCGTGTGTCGGAAGGAGAGCTGGAACGCGCCAAGGCCTACCTCCTCGGACAGTTCGCCCTCGACCGTCGCACGAACGCCCGGCTCGCTTGGTACGCGGCCTTCTACGAAGCCGCCGGAGTGGGCCACGATTTCGCGGACCGGTATGTTCGCGCGATCGAGGCGGTGTCGGCGGACGATGTCCTCCGGGTGGCCCGGGCCTACCTGACTTCGCCCACCGTGGTGCGGCTCGAGCCCGTGCCGCGCTGATCGCGACTCGGGCCCTCCCGCTCGGAAGGACCGCGCCTCCGCCAGTGTTTCCTCTCAAAGACGATGTCCCGACCAATTCCACGCCCTTCGTCACCGTCGGCCTGATCGCCATCAATGTCCTGGTCTTCCTCTATCAAGTCTCCCTCCAGGGCTTGGCCTCGGCAGAGGGGTCCCGTGCCGCCCAGGCCTTTGTCCTCGAGTTCGGGCTGGTGCCCTGCCGGCTTACCGGGCATTGTGTGTCCCCCGAGGGCTTTCCTCCACCGGTGGTCTCCATGTTCACGTCGATGTTCCTCCACGGAGGACTCTTTCACGTCGCCGGCAACATGCTCTACCTGTGGATCTTCGGCAACAATGTCGAGGACACGCTGGGTCACGCCCGCTTCGTCCTCTTCTATCTCGCTTCCGGGGTTGGCGCTGCCCTCGGGCAGACCGGCTTCGGCCCCGAGTCGACCGTGCCGATGATCGGAGCGAGCGGGGCGGTTTCGGGGGTGCTCGGCGCTTATCTTCTTCTCTTTCCCCGGGCCAACGTCTTGACCCTCATCGTCTTGGGCTTCTTCATCCGGCTCGTGCGGATTCCTGCCGTCATCGTCCTCGGGCTGTGGTTCGCCGTGCAGTTCCTGAATGGCCTGATGAGGTGGAGCGCGAGCGCGTCAGGGGGGACTGGGGGCGGCGTGGCGTGGTTTGCCCATATCGGAGGCTTTCTCGTGGGCATGGCGCTGCTCTACGCGTTCCACCCGAGACGCCCTGCGCCGGGCGGGGCACGCCGCTCCTGGTAAGTTCTGCCTCCGCGGGGATTTCCGCTATACTTTCTCCATGCCCGGCGATCCTTTGGAAGGGCCCCAGGCTGCTCCGGAGGCTATCCCCGGGCGAGGCACCGGCCTGGAGAGCATCGAATGAAGGCTGTCATCATGGCGGGGGGGTTTGGGACCCGTCTCCGACCGCTCACGGCCCATGTGCCCAAGCCGCTCGTGCCTGTAGGCAATGTGCCGATCATGGAGCACACGGTCCGCCTGCTCAAACGCCACGGGTTCAGCGATCTCGTCGTCCTCCTGTATTTCATGCCCGAGACCATTACCTCTCATTTCGGGGATGGCAGCCGCTGGGGCGTGCACATGACGTACATCACCCCTGCCGCCGACCTGGGCACGGCCGGGGCCGTCCGATTCGCGGCGGAGGAGTCCGGCGAGCCCGTCCTCGTCATGTCGGCTGACGTGCTGACGGACTTCGACCTCGAGGCCGCCGCGGCCTTCCACCGCGCCAAGGGCGCCGAGGCGACCATGGTGCTCACGCGGGTGGAGCAGCCACTCGCGTACGGCATTGTCATCACGGACGAGGAGGGTCGCATCCTCCGCTTCCTCGAGAAGCCCGCGTGGGGCGAGGTGTTCAGCGACACCATCAATACCGGCATCTACCTGCTCGAGCCCTCGGTCTTCGGCACGATCCCGCCGCAGCGGCCGTATGACTTCGGCAAGGAGCTGTTCCCGGCTCTCCTCGCTTCCGGACGCTCCCTCTGGGGTCACGTGGCCCGCGGCTACTGGCGCGACGTGGGGGATCTGACCGAATACCGGACGGCGCACATCGATCTGCTCCAGGGCGCGGTCGGGGTGGACATCCCGGGGGAACGGCACGAAGGCGCGGGCCACACCGTCTGGCTCGACGAGGGAGCGCGCGTGGACTATTCCGCGCGCTTGACCGGCTCGGTCATCGTCGGACGTAACGCCCACATCGCTCCGGGCGCGCGGGTGGGCAACTCGGTCATCGGCGCGGACAGCCTGGTTCACGCAGGGGCGGACATCCAGGGCAGCGTCTTGTGGGACGGAGTCGAAATCGGGGCCGGCGCGGTGATCAAGGAGGCGGTCATCGGGCGGAAGACGATCGTGCGGGCCAACGCCTTCCTGGCCGAGGGCGTGGTCATCGCGGATTCCTGCCGCATCGGGGAAGGCAGCGTGGTCAAGGCCAATGTCAAGGTCTGGCCCTACAAGGAGGTCGAGGACGGCGCCACCCTGGCCATGAGCCTCGTGTGGGGCGAGCGCTGGAGTCGGTCGCTCTTCGGGCGGTACGGGGTCTCCGGCCTCGCCAACATCGAGGTGTCCCCGGAGTTCGCGGCCAAGCTCGGAGCCGCCTTCGGTGCCACCGTCGGGCGCCATCGGGTCATGATCACGAGCCGCGACCATCACAAGGCTTCCCGGATGATCAACCGAGCGCTCATGTCCGGCCTCCTCTCGGTGGGCGTGGAGGTGCAGGACCTGGGGGTGGCGCCCATCCCGGTGGTCCGCTATCAGGTCGGGGCGCTCGGTCTCGCCGGCGGCACGCATGTCCGCAAGTCGCCTTACGATCCGCAGCTCGCCGACGTCAAGTTCTTCGACGCGCGCGGCCTCGAAGTCGCCCCCGACAGGGAAAAGGCAATCGAGCGGCTCTTCTACATGGAAGACTTCGAGCGGGCGCCCATGGACGAGATCGGTTCCCTGTCCTTCCCGCACGCGGGGACGGACCGCTACCGGGATGGTCTCCTCGAATCCGTGGACCGGGACATCGTGCGCAAGGCCGGGCTCAAGATGGTGCTCGACTACGCGTTCGGCTCGGCCTCCTCGATCTTCCCCGCCGCGCTGGGAGCCCTCGGTGTCGAGGTCATCGCGCTGAACGCGTACCTGGACGAGACACGGATCTCGAAGACCGCGGAGGAGTTCGGGCGCTCGCTCCAGCAACTCTCGAACATCGTGCGCACCCTGGGGGCGGACCTGGGTGTCCTCCTCGACACGGGCGGGGAGAAGGTCTTCCTGGTGGACGAGAAGGGCGAGATCCTGCCGGGAGACCTTGCCCTCGCCCTCGTGTCCCTCCTCGTGATGCGTACGCGGCCCCCGGGCCGGATCGTCGTCCCCATCACCGCCTCGCGGGCCGTGGAGCGGATGGCGGAGGAGCACGGCTTCACGGTCACACGCTCGCGCGGCACCTCGCGCGCGCTCACCGAGGCCGCCCTCGCTCCCGACGTGGCCTTCGTGGGCGAGGAGCTCGGCGGCCTGATCTTTCCCACCTTCCACCCCGCCTTCGACGGCATGTCCGCCGTGGTGCGGGTCCTCGAGATGATGGCCCGTCTCGACGTGCGGCTCCATCAGCTGACGCGCGCGGTGCCGGAGAGCCACATGGTGCGGCTCGAGGTCCCGTGCCCGGACGAACGCAAGGGGGCGGTGATGCGGCGGCTCATAGAGGCGACCAAGCACTTCAAGGTGGAGCTGATCGAAGGCGTCCGGGTGCAGATGGGTGAGGACTGGGTGGCGGCCATTCCCGATGCGGACCGGGCGATCTTTCACGTCGTCGCGGAAGCGTCGGATCGAGATCGCGCGCAACGCCTGGCCGACGAGTACCGCGAACGCATCACGGGTTGGAGAAAGGAGCCCGCGTGAAGAAATCGCTCGCAAAGAAGCCGCATCCCGGACCCGCGCGCCCCGCCCCGGGCCGCGCGCCCGTCGGGGGACAGGCCAAGGTCAAGGAGCGGATCGACGTGGCGCTGGTGAGCCGAGGGCTCGCCCCCACGCGCGAGAAGGCAGCCCGGCTCCTCCTCGCCGGCGCGGTGCTCGTCGACGGCCGGCGCGTGGACAAGCCCGGCGTCCTCGTGGCCCCGGGGGCCGAGCTGAAGGTGACGGCGCGCCAGAAGTTCGTCAGCCGGGGCGGGGACAAGCTCGCCCACGCCCTCGTGGCTTTCGGGGTGGAGCCCAAGGGCCGCGTCTGCGTCGACGTCGGGGCGTCGACGGGCGGCTTCACGCACTGTCTCCTGGAAAACGGCGCCGCGCGCGTGTATGCCGTGGATGTGGGACAGGGCCAGCTGGACGCGTCGCTCCGGGCCGATGGACGCGTCGTGGTCATGGAAAAGACGAACGCGCGTCAGCTCGCGCCCGACGCCTTCCCGGACCCGCCGACGCTGGCCACCATCGACATCTCCTTCATCTCGCTGGAGAAGGTGCTCTCGCCCGTGTTCAACGTGCTCACCCCCGACGGTGAGGCCATCGCGCTCGTGAAGCCGCAGTTCGAAGTCGGTAAGGGCCTCGTGGGCAAGGGCGGCGTGGTGCGTGACGCGAGCCATCACAAGGCCGTCGTCGCGCGGGTGGCGCGCTACTGCGTGCTCCACGGGTGGCACGCGCGCGGAGTGGCGGTGTCGCCCCTCAAGGGTCCAAAGGGCAATCGCGAGTTCTTCCTCCACCTGACGCGCACCGGCCGCACCGCCGCCGATCTCGATCAGCTCATCGCCCGCGCGGCCGAGACGCCCGAGCCCGAATGAAGCGCATCGGCATCGTCGCAAAGCCGGACCGGCCGGATGCCGCCGGAGTGGTCGCCCGCCTCCTCGACTGGTGCGCCGAGCGCGGGCTGCAGCCCGTGCTCGAGAAGGAGACGGCCGGGCTCTGTCCGGACGCGCAGGCGTCCACCGCGCGCAAGCCCGACCTGCCCGGGCAGGTCGATCTCCTCCTCGTGCTGGGCGGAGACGGCACGCTCCTGTCCATGGCCCGCCTCGTGGGAGACCTGGGCGTGCCTATCCTGGGCGTCAATCTGGGCGGGCTCGGCTTCCTCACCGCCCTGACCAAGGAGGAGCTCTTCCCGGCTCTGGAGGCCTTCTTGGCCGGGGGCCTCGTGATCGAGGAGCGGGTCATGCTTGCCGCGCAGGTATGGCGTCAGGGTGAGCGCCTCTCGGAGTACGCGGCCCTCAACGACGTCGTCATCACCAAGTCGGCCATGAGCCGGATCATCAACCTCGCGGTGTCGGTGGATGGCCAGTTCGCCACCGCGTATCGGGCCGACGGGCTCATCATCTCGACGCCCACGGGCTCCACCGCCTATTGCCTCTCGGCGGGCGGCCCTATCGTGTTCCCGACCATGCCCGCCATCGTTCTCACGCCGATCTGCTCTCACACCCTGACCAATCGGCCCATCGTGCTGCCCGCGGACCAGCGCATCGAGGTCACCCTGCAGTCCGACCAGGACGTGATGCTGACCCTGGACGGACAGGTTGGCTTCGCACTCAAGGAAGCCGACGTAGTGGCCATCAGCCAGGCCACCGCACGCATCCGTCTCCTCCGCTTCCCCCAGAAGCATTTCTTCTCGGTGCTCCGGACCAAGCTCAAGTGGGGAGAGCGCTGAGCGGGCCGCTCCGGGATCGCCTGGCGTGTCCGGAGGGATACGGTTTGAGTCTGGCGCTCCTCGCGACGTAGCATAGCGGCCGACATGCTTCGCGAGCTCACCATCCGCAACCTCGCCGTCCTCGAGGAAGCGAAGGTCGCCTTCGCCGCGGGTCTGAACGTGCTCACCGGGGAGACGGGCGCGGGCAAGTCCATCGTCATCGACGCTCTCCTTCTGGTCCGGGGAGCGCGGGTGCAGGCCGACTTGATTCGCACGGGTGCCGAGACGGCCTCGGTGGAAGCGGTCTTCGAGGTGCCCCCGTCCGGTCCGGTGGCTGCCGTCCTCGACGAGGCGGGGCACGCCCCCGCGGATGGGCAGCTCGTCATCAAGCGGGAGCTGTCGCGATCGGGCCGCCACCGCGTCTTCGTGAACGATTCGGCGGCGACGGTGGGCTTGCTCGAGCGGCTCGGCGATGTCCTCGTGGAAATCCACGGGCAGCACGAGCACCAGCGGCTCATGGAGCCCGCCCGGCAGCTCGACCTCCTCGACCGCTTCGCGGACTGCGAGGAGGCGAGGCTCCGGCTGGGCGAGCGGTGGCGGCAATGGGATACGGCGCGGTCGGAGCTTGCGCGCATCCGGGACGAGGCGCGCGAGGGCGCCCGCAAGGAGGAGCTCTATCGCTGGGAGCTCTCGGAGATCGACGCGGTCCAGCTGCGTGACGGGGAGGAGGACGAGCTTCGCGGCGAGCGGCGGCGCCTCCAGAACGCCGAGCGGATCTATGCGGGCCTTCAGGAGGTGATGGATCTCCTGCAGGAGGACGCCCAGGCCGCGGGCGCCCGTCTCGGGCGCGCCGCGTCGCTCCTGCGTGATCTCTCCCGCTTCGATCCCGATGTGGGCGCACCCATCGAGGCGCTCGAGGGTGCCCAGGCCTACGTCGAGGACGCGGTGGGCCGGGCACGCGCGCTCCGCGACCGCGCGGTCATGGACCCGGACCGCCTCCGCCTCGTCGACGAGCGCATGGACGCCATCTCCGGCATCAAGCGAAAGTACGGCGAGACATCGGCCGCGGTGAGCGCCTACCGGGAGGAGATTGCGCGCGCGCTCGACCGGATCGAGCGCCACGATGCCATCGTCGAGGAGACGCAGGCCGAGGTCGCGCGGGCGAGCGAGGCGGCAAGCCGTCAGGGGCGCGAGCTCTCGGAGACACGGGCGGAAGCGGCCCCGCGGCTCGAGCGACTGATTCAGCGCGAGCTCCGGACCCTCGGGATGGATCATGCCCGCTTCCGCGTGGCGCTTCGCCGTGAGGTCGCGGGCGCCGAAGACCTCGCGAGCGGCCCCGACGGATGGCGGCTCGGCGCACGGGGGGCGGAGAGCGCGGAGTTCCTCCTCTCGGCCAACCCGGGGGAAGAGCTCAAGCCGCTGGCCAAGGTCGTCTCGGGCGGAGAGCTCTCGCGCACCATGCTCGCCATCAAGACCATCCTGGCCGCGAGCGAGGACGTGCCGAGCATGGTCTTCGACGAGGTGGACGCGGGAATCGGGGGCCGCGTGGCGGATGCCGTGGGCCACAAGCTCCGCCAGACGGCAGCGGGCCGGCAGGTCCTCTGCGTCACGCACCTCGCTCCCATCGCCGCGTACGCCGAGCACCACCTGCTCGTGGACAAGCGCGTGGCGAAGGGAGCGACCAAGACCACCGTCACCGCCCTCGACGCCGGGGGCCAGGTCGAGGAGATCGCCCGCATGCTGGGTGGCGAGCGCATCACGGACGCGTCGCGGCGTCATGCGCGCGAGCTGCTCAAGGCCGCGCGCTCGGGCGAGTAGTGTAAGATACTGCGCATGCTCTCCGTTCTCTTCCGCGCCGTTTTCGGGACCAAGCACCAGCGCGACGTCAAGCGCATGCGGCCGGCCGTGGAGGCGATCAATGCCCTCGCTCCCGAGCTCGAGCGCGTGAGCGACACGGCCCTCGCCGCGAAGACGGACGAGTTCCGCAAGCGCCTGGCCGATGGCGAGGAACTGGACGACCTGCTCGTCGAGGCCTTCGCAGTCTGCCGCGAGGCTGCCCGCCGCACCGTGCGTATGCGCCACTTCGACGTGCAGCTCATGGGGGGCATGGTCCTGCACCGCGGCACCATCGCGGAGATGGCCACCGGCGAGGGCAAGACCCTCGTGGCCACCCTCCCGGCCTACCTCAACGCCCTGCCGGGCCTCGGCACCCACATCGTCACCGTCAACGACTACCTGGCGCGGCGCGACGCGCAGTGGATGGGCCCCATCTATCACGCCCTCGGGCTCTCGGTGGGGGTCATCCAGCACGAGGTGTCGTACCTCTACGACCCCTCGCACGCCTCGCCGGACATCCGGCTCCAGGCCCTTCGCCCCTGCTCGCGCCGCGAGGCCTACCAGGCCGACATCACGTATGGCACCAACAACGAGTTCGGCTTCGACTATCTCCGGGACAACATGCGCTTCAGTCTGGAGGACATGGTCCAGCGCGAGCACTGCTACGCCATCGTGGACGAGGTCGACTCCATCCTGATCGACGAGGCGCGGACCCCGCTCATCATCTCGGGCCCCGCGGAGGGCTCGACGGAGCGGTACTACAAGATCGACCGCATCATCCCAAAGCTCAAGCGGGCCGCCACCATCGTCGAGGGCAAGCTGTCGGAGATCGAAGCCCAGGCCCCCGGGGACTACATCGTGGACGAGAAGTCGAAGGCGGTGTCGCTGACGGAGCAGGGGATATCGCATTGCGAGCGCCTCCTGAACATCGACAACCTCTACGATCCGTCGCAGATGGACCACCTGCATCACATCAGCCAGGCCCTCAAGGCCCACGCCCTCTTCAAGAAGGACGTGGACTACGTCGTCAAGGACGGCCAGGTCATCATCGTGGACGAGTTCACGGGGCGGCTCATGCCCGGGCGGCGGTGGTCCGACGGCCTCCACCAGGCCGTGGAGGCGAAGGAAGGCGTCAGGATCGAATCGGAAAATCAGACCCTTGCCACGATCACCCTCCAGAACTACTTCAGGATGTACGACAAGCTCGCCGGCATGACGGGTACCGCCGCCACCGAGGCGGAGGAGTTCGCGAAGATCTACAAGCTCGACGTCACCGTCATCCCCACCAACCAGCCCATGTCGCGCGTCAACTATCCCGACGTCGTGTACAAGAGCGAGCGCGAGAAGTTCGAGGCGGTGAGCTCCGAGATCGTGGCCGCCCATGAGAAGGGGCAGCCGGTCCTCGTGGGGACGGTCTCCATCGAGAAGTCGGAGCATCTCTCCCGCCTCCTCAAGAAGCGCGGCATCCCCCACCAGGTGCTGAACGCCAAGTATCACGAGCGCGAGGCGGAGATCGTCGCCCAGGCCGGCCGCGAGAAGACCGTGACCATCGCGACCAACATGGCGGGGCGGGGCACGGACATCCTGCTCGGCGGCAATCCAGACTTTCTCTCCAAGGAGATCCTGAGGAAGAAGGGCCTCGATCCCGCCCTCGCCCCCCCCGAGGCGCGCGAGACGGCCTGGGAGGAGGCGCGCCGGCTCACCGATCCCGAGCACGAGCGCGTGGTGACGCTGGGGGGGTTGCACATCATCGGCACGGAGCGCCACGAGTCGCGTCGCATCGACAACCAGCTGCGCGGTCGATCGGGACGCCAGGGCGATCCCGGCTCCTCGCGCTTCTACCTGTCCCTCGAGGACGATCTCCTGCGCATCTTCGGCTCCGAGCGCATCCAGCGCATCATGGAGCGCCTGGGCATGGAAGAGGGCGAGCCCATCGAGCACAAGCTCGTCACGCGCGCCATCACCACGGCCCAGAAGCGCGTGGAGACGCGCAACTTCGAGATCCGCAAGCACCTGCTCGAGTACGACGACGTCATGAACAAGCAGCGGGAGATCGTGTACGGGCTCCGCCGGGAGACCCTCGAGGGCGAGAGCCAGGAGGAGCAGATCCTCGAGTGGGCGAGCGAGGTCGCGAGCGCCATGGTCGGCCGCTTCGCCCCGCAGGACGCTCATGTCGAGGACTGGGATCTCGCGGGGCTCAACGAGGCCCTCTACCGCCAGTTCGACGTGCGGCTGGCCGCCGACGAGGCGGAGGCCGCCGTGGAGTCGGGATCGGCGGAAGCTCTCGAGGCCAAGGTGCAGGAGGCCGTCGAAGGCGTGTACCGGGAGCGGGAGCGGCAGGTCGGCCCCGAGCTCTTCCATCGCCTCGAGCGCTGGATCATGCTCGGGCTGCGCTGGGAGGACGGCGAGTTCCGCGGCATCGATCAGCTCTGGAAGGACCACCTCCTGAACATGGATCACCTGAAGGAAGGCATCGGCCTCCGCGGTTACGGGCAGCGCGACCCGCTGACCGAGTACAAGAAGGAAGCCTTCGACATGTTCCAGGAGATGACGGAGCGCCTCAAGGAGATCGTCCTCGAGCAGCTCTTCAAGGTGCGCATCGGCCCCGCGGAGCTGGGGGCGCCGAGCACCGCCGAGGCACCGCCTCCCGAGCCGCGGTGGCGCGAGATCCACGGGGATGCGGGCGCGGCCAATTCATCCCCAAAGGTCGTGGCCTCGTCGAAGGTGGGTCGCAACGACCCGTGTCCGTGCGGCTCAGGAAAAAAGTACAAGAAATGCTGTCTCCTGAAGGGCGCCTGAGGCAGCATCCAGCCCCGCATTTAGTACCTGGGAGCCTCGCCGTCCCCCACGTGTAGGGTTTTTTCTTTGGCGGTCCAGGGCACCCCGTGGTATCAGTAAGTGCGCCTGAGACGGCGCAAACCATGCGACTCCAGCACATCCTCATCCAGGGCTTCAAGTCCTTCGCTGAGAAAACCGATGTCGAGGTCTTTCCGGGCGTGACGTGCATCGTGGGGCCCAACGGATGCGGCAAGTCGAATGTCGCCGATGCCATTCGCTGGGCCCTGGGAGAGCAGAGCCCCAAGACCCTCCGCGGCCACAAGATGGAAGACGTCATCTTCCATGGCTCGGCCTCGAGGAAGGCGGTGGGACTCGCCGAGGTCAGCCTCGTCTTCGACAATGACGGCAGCCTCGCGGGAGACCTCAACGTCCCGTGGAGCGAGATCGGGGTGGCGCGCCGCCTCTACCGCACGGGCGAGAGCGAGTACCTGCTGAACAAGAGCGTGTGCCGTCTCCGCGACGTGCAGGATCTGTTCGCGGGCACGGGCGTCAATCCCAAAGCGTACGCGCTCATGGACCAGGACCGCCTCAACCACGTGCTCACGGCCAAGCCCTGGGAGCGCCGCATCTTCATCGAGGAAGCGGCCGGGGTGGCTCGCTACAAGCAGCAGCGCGCGGAGACGCAGGGCAAGCTCGACGCAACCCGGCAGAACCTCCTCCGCGTGCGCGACGTGATGGACGAGGTCAAGCGGCAGGTCGGCTCCCTCGAGCGACAGGCCAAGAAGGCCCAGCAGTACAAGGCCCTCCATCAGGAGCGCCAGGCCCTCGACCTCGCCATGATGGCCGCCGACTATGCCGGGCTCACGGCGGCCCACGAAGCCCTCGAGCAGGAGATGGGCCGGCTCCGCCGGGAGGAGGAGACGCAGCGGGTGACCATCGCGCAGATCGAGTCACGCGAGGCAACGCTGCGCGCCACTATCCAGGAAAGCGACTACCGGCTCGCCGACCTGCGCCAGTCGGCGCAGAAGTTCCAGGGTGAGCTCGAGCGTCTCCTCGAGCGCCGCGAGCAGATGGGCGCGCAGATCCGCGAGCTCGGCGAGGAGGAGGTGCGACTCGCCGAGGAGGTGCGGTCCCTCGGCGAGCGGCGCGCCGCCGTCGGCGTGGAGCGCGAGGAGACGATCCGCGGACTGGGGGAGGCGCGCGAGCGCTTCGGCGAGCGGGAGCGGCAGGTGCGCGCGCTCGAGGCGGATCTCGAAGCGTGCCGGGGGGAGCTCGGCCGGCGACGCGAGGCCCTGGAAGGCCTGCGCCTCGAGCAGATCCGGACGGCGGGAGAGCGGGCCGAGATGACCCGCTCGGCCGGCGAGCTGCGCGAGCGCCTGGCGCAGGTCGAGAGGAGGCGCGAGCGGCTCCAGGCCGAGACGACGGCCGCGCGCGCCGAGGCCGATGTCCTGGCCGCCGCGCGGCACCGGCTCGAATCGAGCTTCGAGCAGGCGGGCGCTCAGCTTTCGCTCCTCACAGGAGAGCGAGAGCAGGTCGACCAGGAGCTTCAAGGACAAGAGGGGCTGAGGGCACAGGCCCAAGAGGCCCTCGCCCTCCTGCGCGTGAGCCTCGCGGCCAAGGAATCCGCGCTCGAGTCCCTCCTTCGCCTCGAGCGGGAGCGTGAGGGCTATGGCTCGGGGGTGCGCTCCCTCTTCTCGGGGCACGGGGCGGCCGCGGTGGCGGGAGTCATCGGCACCGTGGCCGATCTCCTGGACGTGCCCGCGGGCCTCGAGGCCGCCGTGGAAGCCGTGCTGGGAGACCGTCTCCAGTGGGTGATCGTCGACCGTTTCGAGCAGGGCCGAGCCGCCTTGTCCTACCTCGAGCGCGAAGGTGCGGGAGCGGCCACGCTCCTGGCGCTGGAGACGCTGAGGGGAAGCATGGCACCCCCGCCGCTCGACGACGATCCCGAGATCATGTGGGCGGACCGGCTCGTCGGCGGCCCGCGTCCCGAGCTCGTGCGCCATCTCCTCGGCCGCGTGGGCGTGGTCAGGCACCTCGACGCCGCCGAGGCGCTGTGGCGACGCAATGGCGTGGTCGCGACCTACGTGACGCGCGCGGGAGAGGTGCTGTCGCCGGCGGGAGCCCTCACGGGCGGGCGACGCGATGGCGAGCGCCACGTCAACGAACAATCGCTTCTCGGCCGCAAGCGCGCCATCCGGCAGCTCGCCGACGAGGTCGGCGCCCTCGGGCGCAACGTCGAGGAGAGCCAGCAGCGCCTCCACGCGCTCGAGGTCGCCGTCGACTCGCTGCGCGCGCGGCAGGGCATGCTGCAGGTGTCGGTGCATGCCCAGGAGACGGCCCGTCTCAGCGGGGGCAAGGACCTGGAGGCGACCCGGCGCGAGTCCGAGCGGGTGATCCGTCATCTCGAGACGCTCGAAGCGGAAGCTCGGCTGGTGAGCGCGGAGAGCGTCGAGACGGACGGGGAGCTCACCAGCCTCGAGGGCAGACTCAGCGATATCGAAGCCCGCGAAAGCTCGCTCGAGCGCGAGATGACCACGCTCCGTGAGCGCCTCGAGGTGGACCAGGCGGCCGAGGGCTCGCTCCTGTCAGGGGCCACCGCCGGTCGGGTGGAGCTCGCGACGGTGCTCGAGCGGGTGGAGTCGCTGGGACGCGATATCGAGCGGCTGGCCTCGCTGGGAAGCGAGTTCGAAACGCGGATCGAGGAGTCGGGGGCGCGCCGGGCGCAGATCATCGAGCGCCGGCAGGAGCTCGCGCGCGAGCAGGAACGGACGGACGGCCACGCCCGGGAAGTCGGCGCGGAGCGCGATCGGATGGAACGGGACGTCGCCCTGCGCGCCGAGGAGCACAATCGCCGGCTCGAGGAGCGGCAGGTGACGGAGACGGAGCTACGCGACGCCCAGCGCCAGCTCGACGCGCTCGTGGGACGCATCCACGAGATCGACATCCGGGAGACGGAAGGGCGCGTGCGGCGCGAGGAGCTTCTCCAGGAAGCGGGTCGGCGCCACGCCGTGTCCGGAGCAGAAGGGCTCCTGGCCGCGTACGACCCCACGCGCGATCTCGAGGCAACGCGGTCCAGGCACCTGGAGCTCGCGGAAAAGCTCGAGGGCATGGGCCCGGTCAACCTGGTCGCCGACGACGAGTACCGGGAGCTGACCGAGCGGCTCGAGTTCCTGCGAAGCCAGCACGACGATCTCGTCCAGTCCATGAAGGATCTCGAGAGGGCCCTCCGGGGCATGACGCGCACAGCTCAGGACCGCTTCCAGGAGGCCTTCGAGCAGATCAACCGGCACTTCGGGGAGATCTTCTCCCGTCTCTTCGAGGGCGGGCGCGCCGAGCTCCGCATGGTGCCACCCGAGGACGGCGACGAGGATCCTCTCGAGCTGGGAGTCGAGCTCATGGCCCAGCCCCGGGGCAAGCGCCTGCAGGCCGTCACCCTCATGTCGGGAGGCGAGCGCGCGTTGACGGGCCTGGCCTTGCTCTTCGCGATCTTCTACTACCGCCCAAGCCCCTTCTGCGTGCTCGACGAGGTCGACGCTCCCCTCGACGACGCGAATATCCACCGCTTCATCCGGGTGCTGCGGGAGCTCTGCACCCAGACCCAGTTCATCGTCATCACCCACAACCGCAAGACCATGGAGGCGGCCGATGTCCTCTACGGCGTCACCATGCAGGAACCGGGTCTCTCCCGGCTCGTCTCCGTCAAGCTGACCGAAGCGTAACTATCCCTCCGAATTGACTGTTCGCCACGCGGGGGCGTAGACTCCGCGTGAGTAACCATGAGCTCTCTAGGGGTGTATCTGCGCGGGCTGCGCGAGGCCAAGGGGGTGTCCCTCGACGACATCTCGCGCTCCACCCGCGTCGGGCGACGCCACCTGGAGGCGCTGGAGAGCGACAAGCTGGAGGATCTCCCCGCCCGGGTCTTCGTCAAGGGCTTCATCCGCGCCTACTGCGACACCCTCGAGGCGCCTCCCGACCAGGCCTTCGACCTCTTCCGCCAGACGGCGGGCGAGCCCGCACGGGCTGAGCGTTCCACATCGCGGCCCTCCTTCGGAGCGCGGCCGCGTCGAGGAGGGCCGCTCCTCGTGAGCGCCATCCTCGTGCTGGCCCTGGGCGGGAGTCTCTTCGCCCTTCACCTCGGCCTCAAGGGTCCCGCCCGCGAGAGAGTGCAGGCCTCGAGCGTCACCCCCCGAGCGCCCGAGCCGGTCGCGGTCGCTCCCTCCGCACCCGCGACGCCGGCCGCGTCCTCGTCACCCGCGCCCAGCCCGGCGACCGTCGCCGCGGAAGCCAAGCCGACGGGATCCCATCGACTCGTCATGCGCGCCATCGAGCCGACCTGGGTCCGCGTCCAGATCGACGATGGCGCGGTCGCCGAAGAGCTCCTGCCGACAGGCGCCGTTCGCGAGTGGACTGCCGCTCGCGGGTTCGTGCTCACGGTCGGCAATGCCGGGGGGCTCGAGGTCGATTTCAACGGGCGTCGCCTTCCGTCGCTCGGGGCGCGGGGCGCCGTGATCCAGCGGCTCGTGCTTCCGCCAGACAAGCCCGAGGCTTCCTGATGGGCTTCTTGAGCGGGATCGCGGATCGCTTCCGCCAGGGACTCGAGCGGTCCCGCCAGGCCATGAGCCAGGGGCTCGATGGCCTCCTCGCCCTCGGGCGTCAGGTCGACGAGTCCATGCTCGACGAGCTGGAGGAGCTTCTGCTCGCCGCGGATCTCGGGGCGGAGACGAGCCAGGAGTTTGTCAGCCGGGTGCGCGCCGAGGCCAAGCGGACCGGCTCCCTCTCGGCTGCCGATCTTCGAATCCTCTTGAGACAGTTCCTCGAGGAAACGCTCGCGGGGGCGGCGGCGCCCCTCGAGCTCGAGGCGAGGCCGAGCGTCGTGCTCATGCTGGGCGTCAACGGCTCGGGCAAGACGACGAGCACCGGCAAGCTCGCGGCCGCCCTCAGGCAGTCGGGGAAGGGCGTGCTGCTTGCCGCCGCCGACACCTTCCGCGCCGCGGCCGTCGAGCAGCTCGAGGAATGGGGCCGACGCTCTGGCACGGAGGTCATCCGTCAGGGGACGGGCGCTGATCCTGCCGCGGTGGTCTTCGACGCCGTGAAGGCGGCCATGGCCCGCCATATCGACGTCCTCCTCGTCGACACGGCGGGGCGCCTCCACACCAAGAGCAATCTCATGGACGAGCTCGCGAAGCTCAAGCGCGTGATCTCGCGACAGCTTCCGGGGGCGCCCCACGAGTCGCTCATGGTGATCGAAGCGCCCACCGGCCAGAACGGGCTCCAGCAGGCCCGCCTCTTTCACGACGCGATAGGGCTCACGGGGCTCGTGCTGACCAAGCTGGACGGCACCGCCAAGGGCGGCATCGTGGTGCGGATCTGGAAGGAGCTGGGCGTGCCCATCAAGCTGATCGGGGTGGGTGAGAGCATCGAGGATCTCCAGCCCTTCGACGCGAAGATCTTCGCGGCGGGCCTCGCGGGGGAATGAGGGCGACCATGACCGCGCGCACGCCGGAGATCGTGCCGACGGACATCAGCCCGATGGACATCAGATGGATGGGGCGCGCGCTCGAGCTCGCGGAGCGCGGACGTGGCATGACCTCGCCGAATCCCGCCGTGGGCGCCGTCGTCGTGGGCGACGGGCGGGCGCTCGGCGAGGGCTTCCACGCGCGCGCAGGCACGGCTCATGCCGAGGTTCTCGCCCTGGCCGCAGCGGGAGCCCTGGCCCGCGGCGCCGATCTCTACGTCACCCTCGAGCCGTGCAATCACGCGGGTCGGACGGCCCCGTGCGTCGACGCCATCCTGCACGCAGGAGTGCGGCGCGTGGTCGCGGCCGTGGCCGACCCCAACCCGAGAGTCAGCGGGGGCGGCGCCCGCGCGCTGGCTGCCGCGGGACTCGCCGTCACCCTGGGCTGCCGGGAGCGGGAAGCGATCGCTCTGAACCGCGCGTTCTTCACGGTCGCCGGTCTCGGGAGACCGCACGTCACGCTGAAGTGGGCCGTCACCCTGGACGGCAAGACGGCGGACCACGATCAGCGCTCGCGCTGGATCACGGGCGCGGGCGCGCGGGCCGAAGCGCACCGGCTGAGGAGCGCGAGCGATGCCGTCGTGGTGGGGATCGGCACGGCCCTCGCCGATGATCCCGCCCTCGACGTGCGCCTGGCCGCTCCCTGGCCGCGCGAGCCGCTGCGTGTCGTGGTCGACAGCCGGGCTCGCCTCCCTCTCCACGCGAGACTCGTGGCCGCGGGGCCCCCGGCGCGCGCCGTCGTCGCCGTCACCGATCTCGCCGATCCCGAGCGCGTGGCCGCCCTCGAGGCACGCGGCGTCACGGTGCTCCGATGCAAGGAGGAGGATGGCCACGTGGCACCGGTCGATCTGCTCGCGCGCCTGGGGGCCCTCGACGTCACGGGCCTCCTGCTCGAAGGCGGCGGGGAGCTGGCGGGCTCCTTTTTGCGAGCGGGACTGGTCGACCGCATCGTCGCCTTCGTCGCTCCCGTGCTCCTGGGCGGCCGTTCCGCCCCGGGGCCTCTCGCGGGCCAGGGACTTCGGCTGCCCGAGGCGCTCCGGGTGGGGCGTCTCGAGGCGCGCCCCGTCGGCGATGATTGGGTGCTCGAGGGCGACGTGGAAGCGTGGAGAAGGAGCTAGGCTGGATGTTCACCGGGATCGTCGAGGAGTGCGGACGGGTGCTCGAGCGGGACGGATCGCGTCTCACCGTTGAAGCCGACGCGACGCTCGGCGGCATCGAGATCGGCTCGAGCGTGGCCGTCAACGGCGTCTGCCTGACCGCGGTGGCCATCGGCTCCGGACACCTCGCCTTCGATCTGGGCCCGGAGACCCTGTCGCGCACGGCCCTCGCCGATCTCGGCCCCGGCGACTCGGTCAACCTCGAGCGGCCCATGCGGCTCGACGGTTTCCTGGGCGGCCACCTCGTGCTCGGGCACGTCGACGGGGTCGGCTCGGTGATCGCGCTCGATCGGGCGGGGGAGACGGCGCGACTCAGGATCGAGTGGCAAGGTCAGGACTTGGCGCCCCTGCTCATTCCCCAGGGTTCGGTGGCCGTGGACGGGGTCAGCCTGACGGTGGCGGCCCTGGAGGCGGGGGCTTTCGAGATCATGCTGATCCCGCATACACTGGAGCGCACGACTCTGGGCGCCCTCAAGCCGGGACGGAGGGTCAACCTCGAGATGGACGTGATCGGAAAGTACGTGCTGCGCGTGCTGAGCGTGAGAGGGGAGCCACGGTGACCACGGAGAGCCGACGAGAGTTCGCGAGTATCGAGGCCGCGGTGGAGGACATTCGCGCGGGGCAGATCATCATGGTCGTGGACGACGAGGATCGCGAGAACGAGGGCGACTTCCTCATGGCCGCCGACCGGGTCACCCCCGAGGCCGTCAACTTCATGATCATGCACGGGCGCGGCCTCATGTGCATGCCCATGCTCGCCGAGCGTCTCGACGAGCTGCAGATCCCCATGATGGTGAGCGACAACACCGCCCCCCTCGGCACCGCCTTCACGGTCAGCGTGGACGCCCGGCGCGGGGTGACGACCGGCATCTCCGCCTATGACCGGGCGGTGACCATCCGCACCCTGGTGAGCCCGACCGCCCGCCCCGATGACCTGGCCCGGCCGGGGCACATCTTTCCCCTGCGCGCGATGCCGGGGGGCGTCCTGAGACGGGCCGGCCACACGGAAGCCGCCATCGACCTGGCGAGGCTGGCCGGCTGCTACCCGGCCGGCGTCATCTGCGAGATCCTCAACGACGAGGGAGGCATGGCGCGGGTGCCCGACCTCCTCGCCCTGGGCCGGCGGCACGGGCTCAAGTGCATCACGATCAAGGACCTCATCGAGTACCGCATCCACCAGGAGAAGCTGGTCCGGCGCGCCGCCACCACGCAGCTGCCCACCGAGTACGGGGAGTTCACCTGCATCGCCTACGAGACCACGGTGGACGACCGGCTGCCCCTGGCTCTGGTCATGGGCGATGTGCGGGGCGAGGAGCCCGTCCTCGTCCGCGTGCACTCCGAGTGCCTCCCCGGCGACGTCTTCGGCTGCCGCCGCTGCGATTGCGGTTCCCAGCTCCACAAGGCGCTCGCCATCATCGAGCGCGAGGGCCGTGGAATCCTCCTGTACATGCGCCAGGAGGGGCGCGGCATCGGGCTCCTGAACAAGCTTCGCGCCTACGAGCTGCAGGACCAGGGCAAGGACACGGTGGAGGCAAACACCGTCCTGGGTTTCCAGGCCGACTTGCGCCACTACGGCATCGGGGCGCAGATCCTCGTCGATCTCGGCGCCAAGCGTCTGCGGATCCTCACCAACAATCCGAAGAAGATCGTCGGCATCGAAGGCTATGGTCTCCAGGTCGTCGAGCGCGTGCCCATCGAGATCCCTCCCACGGAGAACAACCGGCGATACCTCCTGACCAAGCGCGACAAGATGGGCCACCTCTTCTCTTCGTTCCCGGACTGACATGGCGGGCCGAGCTCCCCGCACCCCCTCGCGACCGCGCGCGGTCCCGGCGGGCCGCTTCGCCGTGGTGGCGGCTCGCTTCAACGAAGCCATCTCGAAGAAGCTCGCCGATGGCGCCGTGGCCGCCCTCAGCGAGGGTGGCGTGAGGCCCGAGCGCGTCGACGTCCACTGGGTGCCCGGCTCGTTCGAGCTGCCCCTGGCCGCCATGACGCTGGCGCGCACGCGCCGTTACGCGGCTGTCGTCTGTGTCGGCGTGGTGATCCGCGGGGAGACGCCCCACTACGAGTACGTGGCCGGCGCGGCCGCGCAGGGGCTGTCGCGCGTGGCTCTGGAAACCGGCGTCCCCGTCACCTTCGGCGTCATCACTTCGTTGACGGAGGAGCAGGCCTGGGAGCGCGCGGGCGGGTCCGTCGGTCACCGGGGGGAGGAGGCAGCGCGGGCCGCCCTCGAGATGGCGGGGTGGATGCGGGAAGGCCGCGCCTCGCGCCGGTCGGGGCGCCGCTGATGGGCAAGCGCCGGAAAGCGCGCGAGCTCGCGCTCCAGCTCCTGTATCAGCTCGATCTGCAGGAAGAGTCCTCCCCCGAGCCGCACCTCGACGAGTTCTGGATGCGACATCCCGTGGACGCGGAGGTCCGGGAGTTCACGGAATCCCTCATCCGGGGCACCAAGCTTCACGAGGCGAAGATCGACGAGATGATCTCCGGGTACGCCCAGAACTGGGAGATCGAGCGCATGGCCGTGGTCGACCGCAACATCCTCCGCCAGGGGATCTTCGAGCTCCTGTGGGCCGAGGAAGTGCCGCCCAAGGTGGCCATCAACGAGGCGCTCGAGGTCGCGAAGAAGTTCAGCACGCAGGAATCCTCCCGCTTCATCAACGGCGTCCTGGACCGCATACACAAAGAGCTGCGTCCCTCCGACTGAGACCTGCGTGCGCTACGCGGTGCTCTCGGACGTGCACGGAAATCTCGAAGCTCTGTCCGCCGTCCTCGCCGATTCCGCGCGGGAAGGCGCGACCGGGCTCATCTGCCTGGGCGATGCCGTGGGTTACGGCGCGGACCCAAACGCGTGCGTCGAGCTTCTGGGCGAGCGCGTGACGCGGATGGTCGCGGGAAATCACGAGCACGGCGCGCTCGGCCTGATAGACCTCGACTGGTTCAATCCCGTCGCCCGGACCGCCGCCCTCTGGACGCGCGAGCAGCTCGGGCCCGATCACGCGGCGTACCTGGAAGCCCTTCCCCTCACCGCCGCTCTCGGGGAAGCGACGTGCGTGCACGCCAGCCCGAGGCACCCGGAGGAGTGGGACTATCTCATCTCCGCCGAGGATGGCTGGAGCGCCTTCCCGGACTTCTCGACGCGTCTGTGCTTCGTCGGCCACTCGCACCGGCCGGGCGTCTGGTCGCTGGGCTCGAGCGGCCCCGACTTCGAGGACCTCGGCGGTCCGGAGGGAGCCGACCGCCGCATCGGCTTCCACGACGGGCGGCGCTACATCGTCAACGTCGGCAGCGTGGGCCAGCCGCGCGACCGGGATCGCCGGGCCGCCTACGTGCTCTGGGACGAGGACGCGCGCAGCGTGACGCTCCGGCGCGTCGAATACGACCATCGCGCGGCAGCCCACAAGATCCTCGCCGCCTCGCTCCCGCGCGTGCTCGCCGATCGCCTCGCCAATGGGGTTTAGGCCGGGCTGGCCGGGGGCCGACGCTCGCCGGCGGCTCGGTCTCATCCTCTCGGGGGCGGCGGGAGCCCTGGCCTTTCCCGCGAACGACTGGTCGCTCCTCGCCTGGGTGTGGCTGGTGCCCGCGCTCGTGTCGGCATCCGAGCGGTCCCTACGCGGGGCGCTCGCCGATGGATGGCTCGCCGGGCTCAGCTTCTTCGTCGTGCTCCTGCGCTGGCTGGATCACACCTTCGAGAGCTACAGCGCGATTCCGTGGCCGCTGACCTGGCTTCCCATCGGAGCCCTCGCCGCCTATTGCGGACTCTACGTCGGGGTGGTGTCGGCCGCCGTGTCGTGGCTGGGAAGCCGGCTCGGCCGAGGCTGGGGACTGGCGGCGGCGCCGGCCCTGTGGGTAGCCGGCGAGTGGATTCGCGGCTGGCTCATGGGCGGCTTCCCGTGGGGGCTACTCGGCTATTCTCAGCACCGGGCGCTCGCGGTCATCCAGATCGCCGAGTTCGGCGGCGTCTATGCGGTCTCCCTGATCATCGTCGCCGTCAACGCCGCCCTGGCGTCCTGGTGCGTGCTGGGAATTCGGCGGGCGGCGCCCGGCGCCACCGCGGCCGCCGTTCTCGCGGCGGGATCGCTCGCATTCGGCTGGTGGGTGCTCGCTCACGAATACGGCCCGGCGACGGGGCGTCCCGCCTCGTCCATCGAGGTGGCCGTCATCCAGCCCGCGATCGAGCAGTCCCTCAAGTGGGATCCCGCCCATCAGGCCGAGGCCCTCGCCCGCTACGAGCAACTCACGCGCGAGGCCGCGCGCTCGAAACCGAGGGTCATCCTGTGGCCCGAGACGGCAGCACCCATTTTCCTGCGCGGCGATCCCGTCCTGCTCTCGCGGCTGACCAGCCTTTCCGCCGAGCTCGGAGTGCCCATCCTGGTGGGCTCGATCGACCGGCTGGCGGGACCACGCGGTCAGTTCCTGAACAGCGCTTTTCTGCTGGGAGAACAGGGGATTACGGCCAAGTATGATAAGATTCACCTCGTGCCGTTCGGCGAGTACATCCCTCTCGCCGGCCTCATCGGCTTCGTCAGGAGCTGGGCCGAGTTCATCTCGGACTTCGCGACCGGGACCAGCCAGACGGTTTTCCCGTTGTCCGGGGCACCATTCGGCACCGTGATCTGTTACGAGGTCATCTTCCCCGAGCTGTTCAGGGGTTTCGTGGTCGGGGGCGCGAGCTTCATGGCGAACATCACCAACGATGCGTGGTTCGGGCGTACGAGCGGGCCCTGGCAGCACCTGGGCACGCTGCCCCTTCGCGCGGTGGAGAACCGGGTCGCCATCGTCCGCGCCGCGAACACGGGAATCTCGGCGTTCGTGAGCCCATCGGGTATGGTGGGGCCGATGCTGCCCCTCTTCGAGCGCGGTCACCTCTCGGCGCGCGTGACTCTTCGGAGCCGGACCACGCTCTACACGCGCTGGGGGGACTGGCTGCCCTACCTCTGCCTCGCCGTCTCGGGGACGACGGCGGGGGCGGCTCTCCGTCGGCGAGCGACCTAAATCATGCTCGGAGACCTCAAGCGCGATCTCGCCGACGCGGAGAAGCAGCTCCAGGACCTCCGGGGGCATCTTTGACCTTCCCGCCAAGGAGACGCGGCTCGCCCTGATCGACCAGGAGATGTCGGCGCCCGCCTTCTGGGATGACAGCCGCAGGGCACAGACCCTCGTCCAGGAGCGCGCCGAGGTGGCCCGCACGGTCGGCCGCTTCAAGGAGCTCGCCCAGCAGGCGGAAGACCTCCGTGTCCTCTGGGAGATGGCCACGGAAGCGGGCGATGAGAGCGAGGCTCCGGAGATCGAGAAGGGGCTCGCCTCTCTCATGCACGATCTCGAGAGCTTCTCCATCAAGATCGTCCTGTCCGGACCCCAGGACAAGAAGAACGCCATCCTCTCGATCCATCCGGGGGCGGGCGGCACGGAGTCGCAGGACTGGGCCCAGAACCTCATGCGCATGTACCTGCGCTGGGCGGAGCGGGCCGGTTTCAAGGCCGAGGTGCTCGATCTCCTGCCGGGGGAAGAGGCGGGCATCAAGTCCGTCACCATCGAGATCACCGGAGAGTACGCCTACGGATATCTCAAGAGCGAGATCGGCGTGCACCGGCTCATCCGGATCTCGCCTTTCGATGCCTCCAAGCGCCGCCACACCTCCTTCGCCTCCGTCTCGGTGATTCCGGAGGTCGAGGACGTGGAGGTCGTGGTCAAGGACGAGGAGATCCGCGTCGACGTCTACCGCTCGTCCGGACCGGGCGGGCAGGGGGTCAACACGGCCGACTCCGCGGTGCGGATCACGCACCTGCCCACGGGCATCGTGGTCGCCTGCCAGAACGAGCGCTCGCAGCTGCGCAACCGCGACACCGCCATGCGCATCCTCAAGTCGCGCCTCTACCAGGTCTACGAGAAGAAGCAGCGCGAGGAGCTGGCGGAGCTGAGCGGAGAGAAGAAGGAGATCGCCTTCGGCAGCCAGATCCGCACGTACACCTTCCACCCCTACCAGATCATCAAGGATCACCGCACGGGCGTGGAGGTGGGCAACGTCGAATCGGTCATGGACGGCGGGATCGACCCCTTCATCGAGGCGTACCTCGGCCAGCCGAGATCGGCGTGACATGAGCGCCACGCCACCTCCCTCCGCGCCGCCACCGGGTGCGCCGCCGCCCGATGAACGACCCGGCGGTGCCAATCCGCTCGTCCGGCGCCGGCTCGAGAAGCTCGAGGCGCTCCGGCGGAGCGGGGTCGATCCCTTCGGCCAGCGCTTCCCCGTCACCCACTGGGGCGGCGAGCTCGCCCGCCGACACCAGGACGCGTCCGAAGACGCTCTCAAGGCCGTGGGACCCGTCACCGTGGCGGGGCGGGTGGTCGCCCTCCGGCATCACGGCAAGACCTGCTTCGCCCATCTGCGGGACCAGAGCGGGCAGATCCAGCTCTACGCGCGGGCCGACGCCCTGGGGGAGCGGTACGCGGCGTTCACCGAGCTCGACGTGGGTGATTTCATCGGCGTCACCGGGGAGCTCTTCCGGACGCGGACGGGGGAGCTGACGGTCGCCGTGCGAAGCTTCGAGTTCCTGACCAAGTCGCTGCGTCCCCTGCCCGAGAAGTGGCATGGGCTCAAGGACGTGGAGACGCGCTATCGCCGGCGCTACGTCGATCTCGTGATGAACCCCCAGGTGCGCGAGACCTTCGTCATGAAGAGCCGGCTCATCCGCGAGCTGCGCGCCTTCCTCGACGCCCGCGGCTTCCTCGAGGTGGAGACACCGATGATGCAGCCCATTCCTGGCGGGGCGGCCGCCAAGCCCTTCGTCACCCACCACAACGCGCTGGATATGCCCCTGTACCTCCGGGTCGCCCCCGAGCTCTATCTCAAGCGCCTCGTGGTGGGCGGCCTGGACCGCGTGTACGAGATCAACCGCAACTTCCGCAACGAGGGCATCTCGACCCAGCACAATCCCGAGTTCACCATGCTGGAGTTCTACCAGGCCTACGCCGACTACGAAGACCTCATGGCCCTGACCGAGGAGATGTTCGCCCACCTCGGCACGATGCTGCTCGGGCGCACGACCCTTTCGTACCAGGGCGAGACCATCGATCTCGCCGCGCCCTGGCGGCGCGTGCCATTCTTCGACGCCATCTCGAAGGCCATCGGTCTCGCGGTGGGATCGGAGACCGACGAGGACTCGCTCCGGCGGGCAGCGCTGGCCGCGGGCGTGCCCGCGCCCAAGCCGGGGACGGGAGCGATCGGACTCTGGAAGGACGTCTTCGACACCCTGGTGGAGCCGGGCTTGATCCAGCCGACCTTCGTCACCGACTTCCCCATCGAGCTCTCGCCCCTGTCCAGGCGCAAGGCCGGCGACCCGCGCCTGGTCGACCGCTTCGAGCTCTACGTCTGTCGGCGCGAGATCGCCAACGCCTACTCCGAGCTCAACGATCCCATCGATCAGCGGCGGCGGTTCGAGGAGCAGGCGCGCGAGCGCGAGCGGGGAGACGAGGAGGCGCACTGGATGGACGAGGACTTCGTCCGCGCGCTCGAATACGGGATGCCGCCCACCGCCGGCGAGGGGATCGGCATAGACCGGCTGGCCATGCTCTTCACGGACTCTCCGTCGATCCGGGACGTGATCCTGTTTCCCCACCTCCGCCTCGAGCGTCGCGCGCCGGGTGAGGCGGCGGCCGCGGACGAGGAGGCCGACGCCTGATGGCCGGGCGCGGCCTGCCCGTCGAGCTGTTCCTCTCGCTGCGCTACCTGCGGGCGCGGGGCCAGCGGGCCAATCTCTCTCTGTTCGTGTGGATCGGCGTGGGCGGCGTCTTCCTCGGCGTCAGCGCGCTGATCGTGGTCCTGGCCGTGATGACGGGATTCCAGGACGGCATCAAGGAGAAGATCATCGCGGCCAACCCGCACATCCTGGTGGTCGACCCGAGCGGCCGCGGCATCGAGGACGGCCCGGGCGTGGCCGCGCGCGTCCAGCCCGTTCCCGGCGTGCGCTCGGCCACGCCCTTCGTGCTCCAGCAGGCCCTCTTCACCGGGCAGCGCGGTGGCGCGACGGGCGGTCTTCTCCGCGGGGTGGACCTCGCCTCGCCCGCCGTGCGCAAGCAGATCCAGGCCGACATCGGAGCGGGCAGCCTCGAGCCCCTCCTCAGGACCTCGGGCGAGCCCGCCCTCCTCCTCGGCCGCGAGCTGGCGCGCACGCTCGGGCTCGTGCCCGGGGATCACGTCACCGTCATCTCCCCGCAGGGGGCGATGACCGCCGTGGGCCTCGTACCCAAAATGCGGCGCTTCGAGGTCGCCGGCTACGTCGAGATCGGGCTCTACGAGTACGACGCGTCGATGGCCTACACGGGGCTGGCCGCGGCCCAGGAGTTCGCGGGGCTCGGCGATCGCGTGTCCGGCGTCGAGATCAAGCTGGACGACCCCTTCGATGCCAAGGCCGTCGGCATGCGCGTGGCGAAGGCGGCGGGGCCCGGGCTCTGGATCCGCGACTGGATGGGGATGAACCGCAACCTGTTCGCGGCGCTCCAGCTCGAGAAGCTCGCGCTCTTCGTGATCGTCACCATCATCGTCCTCGTGGCGGGCTTCGCCATCATCGGGCACCTCGTGCTCCTCGTGGCCGAGAAGCGCAAGGAGATCGGCATTCTCAAGGCCATGGGCGCCTCGGCGCGCAGCATAGGGACGGTCTTTCTCGTCACGGGCATGCTCATCGGCGTCGTGGGCACCCTGAGCGGCAGCCTGTTCGGACTCCTCCTGATCTGGGTGCAGAACACCTACAAGATCATCCGGCTGGCCGGCGACGTCTATCAGATCGACCATCTGCCCATGAAGCTCACGTGGCTCGACTTCACGCTGGTGACGTCGGCGACGCTCCTGATCTCCTTTCTCGCCACCCTGTCGCCCGCGAGACGGGCGGCGCGACTCGACCCCGTCGAGGTCCTTCGCTATGAGTGAGCCCCTCCTCGCGGTGAGGGAGCTCGAGAAGGAGTACCGGGTCGGGCCCGAGACGGTGCGGGTCCTGCGGGGGGTCAGCCTCGTGGTCAACCAGGCTGAGAGCGTGGCCCTCATCGGCGCTTCCGGGGTGGGGAAGTCGACCCTGCTCCATCTCCTGGGCGGCCTCGACAGGCCGAGCGCCGGCCAGGTCCTGTTCTCCGGCGAGGACATGTACGCCAGATCCGAGAGCTCGCTGGCGAGGCTCCGGCGCACGGAGATCGCCTTCATCTTCCAGTTCTACAACTTGCTCGGGGAGATGACGGCGCTCGAGAACGCCATGCTGCCGGCGCTCCTCCAGCGTCTGTCCGCCGCCGAGGCCCGGGAGCGCGGCGCGGGGGCCTTGCACGAGGTAGGGCTGGGCGATCGCCTCGGCCACCGGCCCGGGGAGCTCTCGGGCGGCGAGCAGCAGCGCGTGGCCATCGCGCGGGCACTGGTGGCTCAGCCCAGGGTCATCCTGGCCGACGAGCCCACCGGCAACCTGGATCCGAAGACGAGCGAGGTGATCTGGGAGCTCTTCATGCGGCTCCAGGCCGAGCGCCGTCTCGCCCTCGTCGTCGCCACTCACAATCACGACCTGGCGCGGCGGGCCGACCGCGGCTATCGCTTGTTGGAGGGGCGCGCCGTCGCCTGGCCTTGATCGCTGCGCTTCCCGGGCGCCGAGCCCACGCTTTCAGGTATTTCGGGGCCAATCGGGACGCTCCAGACAACAAAAGGCTAGGCCGACCGAGGACTTGGGAGGTATACTCTCAACAGATTCGGGGCCACGTTACGGGCAGTCCAAACCCTGGGGAGCGAGGTCGCCAAGTGTTCGAGAGATTTACCGAGAGGGCGCGGCGGGTCATCATCCTTGCGAGGGAGGAGGCGGGCCGCTTCCGCCACGATTTCGTCGGGACCGAGCATATCCTGTTGGGGCTGATCCGGGACGGCGAAGGGATCGCGACGGCCGTCCTCCAGCGACTCGGCCTCCGACTAGAGACGGTCAAGGCCGAGGTCGAGCGGGCCCTCGCCGGCTTCCCCAAGACCCTGACCTTCGGTGAAGTCCCGTTCACCCCCCAGGCCAAGCGCGTCCTCGAGCTCTCGATCGAGGAAGCACGCCAGCTCGGCCACAACTACATCGGGACCGAGCACCTCCTCCTGGGCCTCATGAAAGAGGGCCAGTCCATCGCCGCCAAGATCCTCGAGTCCCTCGGGGCGAGGCTGGACGAGGTCAGGCAGGAAACCCTGGCCCTCCTGGGCGACCAGTACTACCCGCGGCCCAAGAAGCGCTCGCAGACCCCCGTGCTCGACGAGTTCGCCCGCGACCTGACCCAGCTCGCCCGCGAGGGCAAGCTCGACCCGGTCATCGGGCGCGAGACGGAGATCGAGCGGGTGATCCAGATCCTGGCCCGCCGGACCAAGAACAACCCCGTCCTCATCGGCGAGCCCGGCGTGGGCAAGACCGCCATCGTGGAAGGCCTCGCCCAGCGCATCGTGGGACACGAGGTGCCGGACGTGCTTGCCCAGAAGCGCCTGCTCCAGCTCGACCTGGGGGCACTCGTGGCGGGGACGAAGTACCGCGGCCAGTTCGAGGAGCGGCTCAAGGCGGTCATGAAGGAGATCCGCCAGTCGGAAAACGTCGTGCTCTTCCTCGACGAGCTCCACACCCTGATCGGGGCGGGGGCCGCCGAAGGCGCCATCGACGCCTCGAACATGCTGAAGCCGGCCCTCTCCCGCGGCGAGATCCAGACCATCGGCGCCACCACGCTCGACGAGTATCGAAAGTACATCGAGAAGGACGGCGCCCTCGAGCGGCGCTTCCAGCCCGTCATCGTGCGGGCGCCCTCCGTGCCCGAATCGATCGAGATCATCAAGGGGCTTCGCCACAAGTACGAGGCGCATCATCGGGTCAAGATCACCGACGAGGCCATCGACGCGGCGGTGAAGCTCGCGGACCGCTACATCACGGACCGCCAGCTGCCCGACAAGGCCATCGACGTGATCGACGAGGCGTCCTCGCGAACGCGGCTCATGGCCTTGACGCCGCCGCCCGAGATCAAGGAGATCGGCAAGGAAGTCGAGCGTGTCGTCCGTGAGAAGGACATGTACCTCGAGGCACAGGAGTTCGAGAAGGCCGCGTCGCTCCGGGAGAAGGAAAAGCTTCTGCGCGGTCGCGACGAGGAGATGAAGCGGGAGTGGGACAAGCGCAAGGGCAAGGGCCCGCAGACGGTCAGCGAGGAAGACATCGAGTACATCGTGTCCCGCTGGACGGGGATCCCGCTCTCCAAGCTCGAGGAGAAGGAATCGGCGAAGCTCGCCCGGATGGAAGAGGCCCTGCACGGGCGCATCGTGGGTCAGAAGGACGCGGTGGTGGCCGTGTCGCGAGCCATCCGGCGCTCGCGGGCCGGGCTCAAGGACAGCCGCCGTCCCGTGGGCTCCTTCATCTTCCTCGGACCTACCGGAGTGGGAAAGACCGAGCTCGCCCGCGCCCTCGCGGAGTACCTCTTCGGGGACGAGAACGCGCTCATCCGGGTGGACATGTCCGAGTACATGGAAAAGTTCTCGGTGTCGCGCCTCCTCGGCGCCCCTCCAGGCTACGTCGGGTACGAAGAGGGCGGCTTCCTGACCGAGAAGGTGCGGCGGCGGCCCTACTCCGTCGTCCTCTTCGACGAGATCGAGAAGGCCCATCCGGACGTCTTCAACATGCTCCTGCAGGTACTCGACGACGGGCGCCTCACGGACTCCGTGGGCCACGTGGTCGACTTCAAGAACACCATCCTCATCATGACCTCGAACCTGGGCACGAGCTTCATCGGCAAGCGCACGGCCCCGGGTTTCCTGGCCGAGGGCGAGGGCGAGACGCACGACAAGATGAAGGAAAAAGTGCTCGACGAGCTCAAGCGTGCCTTCCGGCCGGAATTCATCAACCGGGTCGACGACATCATCGTGTTCCACGCCCTGTCCAAGGAGAACATCACGGCCATCGTCCGCCTCATGCTGACCCGCATCAATGCCCAGATCTCCGACAAGGGCATCCAGCTCGAGCCCACGGAGGCCGCCCTGGATCTCCTCGTGCAGAAGGGCTTTGATCCCACCTACGGGGCGCGGCAGCTGCGCCGGACCATCCAGAAAGAAGTCGAGGATCCCCTCGCGGAAGCCATCGTGCGCGGGCAGTTCGCGGACGGGGCGCGGATCGAGGTCGACGTAAACGGGGACGGCTTCATCTTCCGGGAGATACAGATCGCCGAGCCGCGGCTCGCGCTGGCCGAGCACTAGACGGACCGACACTCGACTGGGCCGACCGGGACCATGACCGCGCGGGGGAGATTTCTTCTCTCCATTTTTTTTGTCCTCACTCTGCTGGCCGTCGGTGCCGGCGGAGCCGCTCCCGCCGTCGCTCAGACCACCCCCCCGGGCGGAGAACAGCGGATCCTCATCAAGGAGCTCGCCGTGCAGGGCAACCGACGCGTCCAGGAAGCGGTCATCCTGGGCCGCGTGCAGTCCAAGGTGGGCACTGCCTTCATTCCCCCGCGCGCCGCCGACGACATCCGATCGATCTTCGCCCTCGGCTTCTTCGATGACGTCCAGCTCAAGGTCGAGGACTTCGAAGGGGGCGTGAAGCTGACCTTCGTGGTCACCGAGCGCCCCTTCGTCCGGGACCTCTCCTTCGCGGGAAACAAGCGGCTCGACGCGGCCGTCCTCCAGGAGAAGATCGACCTCAAGCTCGGGGGCGTCTACAACCCCGTGGAGGTGACGCGGGCGGCCGAGAAGCTCAAGGAGTTCTACGAGGAGGAGGGGTACTTCGAGGTCGGGATCAGCCCAGACGTGACCAAGCTGCCCGACGGCGACGTGGCGGTGAGCTTCCGGATCGTCGAGGGGCGCAAGATGACGATCGAGAAGATCGTCATCGAGGGCACGCAGGGCGTCAAGCCCGAAAAGATCAAGGAGATCTTGCTCACGCAGGAGCGGCAGTACTTCATCCTGCGGGGAACCGTCCAGCGGCAGAAGCTCGAGGAGGACGTGGACCGGATCGTCGCCTTCTACAACGACAACGGCTACATCCAGGCGCGCGTGGAGGCCACGGAGACGCAGGTGGACCGCCAGAACGCCCGCGTCACCATCAGGATCGTGGTGGTGGAGGGTCCGCAGTTCAGGGTGGGCGGGGTGGACATCACGGGCAACAATATCCTCCCCATCGAGGAGATCAGGCGTCGGGTCCAGCTCAAGCCCAATGACATCTACTCCCGCGCCAAGCTCCGCGACAGCGCCAAGGACATCGGCGACGTGTACGGCACCATCGGGCGCGCCGCCGCCGACGTCAATCCCCAGCTCGCCCTGGACGTGCCGAACCGGAAGGTCAACATCACCTTCGAGATCACCGAAGGGCCCGAGGTCTTCGTCGAGCGCATCAATATCTCGGGCAACACCCGCAGCCAGGAGAAGATCCTGCGCCGCGAGATCCCCATGCACGAGGGGGACCTGTTCACCACCCAGAAGCTCGCCCGGGCGAAGCAGAAGCTGAGCAACCTGAACTACTTCGACAAGGTGGAGACGCGGACGACGCCGGGCTCCTCCAAGGACAAGATCGTCGTCCACATCGAGGTGACGGAGAAGCCGACCGGCCTCTTCTCCATTGGCGGCGGCTACAGCTCCCAGGACGGCGCCCTCGGCACCCTCGACCTCTCCCAGAACAATTTCCTCGGCCGGGGCTGGCAAGTGTTCCTTCGCCTGCGCGGGGGCGCCAGCACCCAGCAGGGCACCATCGGCTTCACCGAGCCCTGGCTCTTCGATCGACCCCTCGCCGCGGGCTTCGACCTGTACAATAACCGGCGCATCTTCAATGACTACACCATCAATTCCCTGGGCGGCGATGTCCGGATGGGTCATCCCCTGGGCGACTACGCGCGGTGGAACCTGATCTACAGGCTCGAGCAGGACCAGCTCTCGGGAGTGAATCCCAACGCGAGCCAGGAGCTGCTGGACGCCAAGGGCACCACCATCACCTCGCTCGTCGGCGGGTCCCTCGCGCGCGACACCCGCGACAGCCTCCTCGATCCCACGAAGGGAAACTTCTCCACCATCGGGGCCGACTTCGCGGGCATCCTCACCAACGACAACCGCTACGTCAGACTCACCGCCACCACCATCCAGCATCAGCTCCTGTGGTTCGGGCACGTGCTGAGCGCGCGTCTCGGCACCAGCTACGAGGTCGGCTGGGACGACAAGCCCGTGCCCCTCTTCGAGCGCTTCTACCTCGGCGGCCCCAATTCCGTCCGCAGCTTCAAGCTCCGTCAGATCTCCCCGCGAGACGAGTCGGGCACGCGGATCGGAGGCAACTTCCAGGTCCTCAGCAACCTGGAGTACACCATCCCGACCTTCTGGGGGGTCAAGCTGGCCCTCTTCTTCGACGCGGGCAACGTGTATGGCCCCGACAGTCGCATCGGAACGAAGATCGACCTCACGAGCCTCAAGTACGCGGTGGGCATGGGTCTGCGCTGGAACTCGCCCTTCGGGCCCATCCGCGTCGACTACGGCGTCAATCCCGACCCCAAGCCGGGGGACAAGTTCGGCGAGTTCCACTTCGCCGTGGGTACGGCGTTCTAGCTCAAGGAGGGCAGGAGCATGATTGGGCGTCTCAGGATGCTGGGGGCCGCAGCCATCGTCGTCGTGGCCATCCTTGCCGGGCTGTGGTGGGTGTCGCCCCGCGTGGAGGCCCAGGCGCCGCCGCCCGGACGCGTGGGCTTCGTGGATCTTCAGCGCATCCTCGCCAAATCCCAGGCCGGCGTGCAGGCCCGCGAGCAGCTCGAGAAGGACAAGGCGGGCATGCAAAAGCAAGTGGACAACCAGAAGGGCGACCTCGACAAGCTGCGTGACGAGCTCGAGAAAAAAGGGCAGCTCCTCTCCGTCGAAGCGCGGCGCGACAAGCAGGAGCAGCTCGAGCGCAAAGTCCGCGACGTCAGGCGGCTCGTCGACGACCTCGAGAAAGAGCTGCAGAAGAAGGAGCAGGGGCTGCTCGCCAAGGTCCTGCGCGACGTCGAGGGGGTGGTGGCCAAGATCGGCAAGGAACGGGGCTATCTCATGATCGTGGAGCGTCGTCAGGGTGGCCTCATCTTCGGCGCCCCCGAGGCGGACGTCACCGAGGAAATCATCAAGGTCTTCGACGACGAGATGCGGAAGGCCAAGAAGTAGAGGCTGTGAGCGCCTACACGCTCGGCCGGCTCGCCGAGGCGCTCGGCGCCACCCTCCACGGGGACGCTTCGCAGCTCGTGCGCGGGGTGGCGCCCCTCGAGAGCGCCGGGCCCGAGGAGGTTTCCTTCGTCACCGGCGCGAAGTATCACCGCCTGGCCGCGGCGAGCGCGGCCGGCGCACTCGTGGTCGGGCCGGAGACGGAGGATCTCGACCGACCGCTCCTGCGCGTGACCTCACCCCAGGCGGCCCTGATCGCTCTCCTGCGGCTCTTCCATCCCGAGCCTCCCGTCGAGCCAGGTGTGCACCCCGCGGCCTGCGTGGCCGCCGGCGCGCACGTGGATCCCACGGCCGCGGTGGCCGCGGGGGCCGTGGTCGAGCGCGACGCCGTGATCGGGCCGCGCACCTCCGTGGGCGCCCTCAGCTATGTCGGGCGGGGGGCCGTGCTCGGCGCCGACGTGCGGCTGTACCCGCGGGTCGTGGTGCGAGACGGGGTACGCCTCGGTGATCGCGTCATCGTCCATTCCGGCGCCGTGCTGGGCGCCGACGGATTCGGCTATGCGTTCGACGGAGCCGCCCACCAGAAGATCCCGCAGGTGGGAGGACTCATCATCGAGGACGATGTCGAGATCGGAGCGAACACCGCCATCGACCGCGCCACCATGGGCGCGACCATCGTGCGGCGCGGCACGAAGATCGACAACCTCGTGCAGATAGGCCACAACTGCGATATCGGTGAGCACGTGATCCTGGTCGGCCAGGTGGGCGTGTCGGGCTCGTGCAAGATCGGCCGCCGGGCCGTGCTGGCCGGACAGGTCGGCGTGGCCGACCACGTCACCATCGGCGAAGGGGCGGTCCTGATGGCGCAGGCGGGGGTGGCCGGCGACGTCCCGCCGGGCGAGGTCTGGACCGGCTACCCGGCGCGGCCGGCAACCCAGACCCGCCGGATCTGGGTGGCCGAGGCCATGCTGCCGGAGCTCCTCAAGCGGGTACGATCCCTGGAAAAGCAGGTGCGAGAGCTCGGGGGCCTCGCCCGATGACCGAGCCGGCGCGGATCCACCCCACGGCCATCGTGGAGCGCGGGGCCGAGATCGGGGCGGGAACGGCCGTCGGCCCATACTCGATCATCGGGGGCGCCGTCCGGATCGGCCCGGACAGCGAGGTTGGCGCCCACGTCGTCCTCGAGGGGCGAGTGGCCATCGGCGCGCGCTGCCGCATCGACCACGGCGCGATCATCGGCGGAGTGCCGCAGGACCTCAAGTACCGCGACGGCCTTCCCGTGGGGGTGACCATCGGCGACGATACCGCGATCCGCGAGTACGTCACCATCCATCGGGCCACGCGCGAGGGCCACGACACCCTCGTGGGGAGCCATTGCCTGGTCATGGCCTCGAGCCACGTCGCCCACGACTGCGTCGTCGGCAACCATGTCGTCATCATCAATTTCGCGGGCCTCACCGGTCACGTCACCGTGGGGGATCACGCGACCATCGGCGGTCTCTCGGGTATCCATCCCTTCGTCCGCATCGGCACCCACGCCTACCTCGGAGGCTGCTCGAAGACCCTGCAGGACGTCCCGCCTTTCGTCATCGCGACCGGAGTTCCGGCGACGGCCCGCGGGGTCAACGTGATCGGGATGCGACGGGCAGGGATAGACGCCGAGGGACGGCGGCAGGTGCAGGCGGCCTTCCGGATCCTCTACCGCTCGGGACTGGCCCCCGGCGCCGCCAGCGCCCGCATCAAGACGGAGCTCGGGGAGCACCCGCTCGTGGCCCGCCTCGTGGAGTTCATCGAGGGATCACGGCGTGGCATAGTGCGAGGGGGCCGGGAGGCGGGGACCGAGAACGAGGACGCGGAGAGCGAGGAGCGCGTGTGGTGAGCGCGGAGGGGCAGGGTCGAATCAGGGCCGGCGTGGTCGGCGCGGGCCACATGGGCCAGTATCACATCCTGGCCCTTGCCGAGCTCTGGGACGTGGACCTCGTGGCCATCTGCGACACGGATGTGGAACGGGCCCGCAGCGTGGCCTCCCAGTACTCCGTCAGATCCGTCTCCACCCACCACGAGCTCGCGGGTCTCGTGGACATCGCCACCGTGGCCGTCCCCACCGACCGGCACTTCGAGGTGGCGCGCGAGCTGCTCGAGGCGGGCGTCGACGTACTCGTCGAGAAGCCCATGACGTCGACGCTGGAGGAGGCCAAGGAGCTTTTCCGCATCGCGCGGCAGCTCGGGCGCGTCCTCCACGTGGGCCACGTCGAGCGCTTCAACGGCGCCGTCCAGGAGCTGCGCAAGATCGTGGAGCGGCCCGTGCTCGTGGAGTCCCGACGCCTTGGCCCCTTCGTCCCGCGCGTGCAGAGCGACTCCGTGGTCATGGACCTCATGATCCACGACATCGACATCGTGCTCGGCCTCGTGGACAGCGAGCCGCGGCGCATGACAGCGGTGGGACGGTCCATCCACTCGGAGGTTGCCGACGTCGCCAACGTCCAGATTGTGTTCGACTCCGGCACGATGGCCACCATCACGGCCAGCCGTGCCACGGAAGAAAAGATCCGCACCCTCGCCATCACCCAGCCCGACGCCTACATCCTCCTCGACTACGCGGACCAGGACATCCAGATCCATCGACGGGTCGCCCAGGAGTACACGCTCAACCGCGAGTCCATCCGCTACCGCCAGGCCTCGTTCGTCGAGCGGCTGTTCGTCCACAAGGACAACCCCCTCAAGCTGGAGATCCGTCATCTGATCTCCGCGGCCCGCGCCGCCCGGGCTACCGGCCAGGTAGAGCTGCCGGAAACCGAGGACCTGCGGTCCCTGGCGGTGGCGTTGGAGATCGAGAGGATGATCCGCGAGGGTCGGGGGGAAATCGCCTGGCCGAAGGATCTTCCGTGGAGCGCCGCCTCGCGGTGATGGCGGGGGCCGGGGTCCTCCCCGGCCGTGCCGCCGCGGAAGCCGCCCGCCAGGGCTGGCAGGTCGTCGCTTTCACCTTCGACGCAGCCGCCGGAATCGAAGCGCACGCCGAGCGGGTCGTCCCGTGCTCGCTCACCGACCTTCAGGAAGTGGTGCGCGCGCTCGGCGACGCCAAGGTCCGCTCGGTCATCTTCGTTGGCAAGCTGTGGAAGAAGGAGGTGTTCAGCCGTGTGGGTGCGACGGACGATCTTGGTCGCCACATCGCTCGATCGGGCCTCTCGGACGAGGCGCTGGCGGCCATGGTTCGGGCCACCCTCGAAGGGATGAATATCGAGGTCCTCGACCCGCGCCCCTTTCTCGATCCGTGGATGGCAAGGGCGGGTACCCTGACGGCGCGCGCGCCGACTCCGGCCGAGTGGAGCGAGATCCAGGCCGGCTTCGCGCTGGCCCGGCACCTCGCGGCCTACGGAATCGGCCAGAGCGTCGTTCGGTCGCGCGGGGTGACCTTGGCCGTCGAGGCGGCCGAGGGTACCGACGAGACGATACAGCGAGGGACGAGCCTTGGCGGCCCCGGAGCCGTCGTGGTCAAGGCCGTGGCGGAGGGCCATGACTTCCGATTCGACATCCCGACCATCGGTCCGGCCACCCTCGAGGCGATGGCGACCGGGGGTGCCACTGCTCTCGCGGTGGAGGGGGGCAAGGTCCTCATCGTCGATCGGGAGGCAACCGTGCGGTTCGCCGACAAGGCCGGCATCACGATCGTGAGCAGTGATCTCTCGAGTAGCGGTGGCCATGCCTGACCGCCCGGTCATCATGGTCTCGGCCGGGGAAGCCTCCGGCGACCTCCACGGCGGAACCTTGTGCCGCGCCCTCCGCGCGCTCGAGCCCACCGTGAACCTCGTCGGCATGGGCGGGCCCCGCATGGCCGCGGCGGGCATGGAGATCGTGGCGGATCCCACGCATCATGCCGTGGTCGGCCTCACGGAGGCGGTGGGCCGGGTGCCCGCCCTCTACGGCGCCTATCGGGCCCTGCTTCGCCGCATCCGAGCTCAGCGCCCGGATGCTCTCGTCCTCATCGACTTCCCCGAGTTCAACATGCGCCTCGGTCGGGCTGCGAGTCGTGCCGGCGTACGGGTGGTCTATTTCGTCCCGCCCCAGGTCTGGGCGTGGCGGCCGTGGCGAGCGCGCCGCATTGCCCGCTTCGCGAACCGCGTGCTCACCGTTCTCCCCTTCGAGCGAGAGGTCTACGAGGCGGTCGACGCCGCCGTCGAGTACACGGGACATCCTCTGCTGGACGTCCTGCCCCTCGACATGACCCGGGATCACGCGCGCGAGCGTCTCGGTCTCGATCCCGCGGTGTCGGTGATCGGGCTCTTGCCCGGCAGTCGGCGCAAGGAGATCGCAAGACTGCTGCCCGCCATGCTCGAGGCGGCGAAAAAGCTCGCGGCTGGTGATCCCCGCCGCCGCTTCCTGCTCGGGGCCGCCGCCACCGTCAATGCGCCGGAGATGGCCGCCGCGCTCACCGTGGCCCGAGAGACGGGCGGCCCGCGAATCGATATCGTGGAGGGCCTCACCCACGAGCTCATGGCCGCCGCCGACGTGCTCATGATCGCCTCGGGCACCGCGACCCTCGAGGCCGCGCTGCTCAATGCGCCCATGGTCGTCTGCTATCGCGTCTCGCGGACCACGGAATGGATAGCCCGCCGGCTCGCGCTCTTGCCCTGGATCAGCCTTCCCAACATCATCGTGGGGCGATTCGCGGTGCCGGAGCTCCTGCAAGATCAGGTCGACGAGAGGCTGGCGCCCGAGACCTCGCGGCTCCTCGAGGACTCGGCCGCCATCACCGCGCAGCGGGCAGCCTTCAAGGACGTCCGCAGCCGCCTGGGCGAGCCCGGCGTCGGCCGCCGGGCCGCGCAGGCCGTTCTCGAAATCGCGCGGGGCCGATGAAAGTCCGCCAGCGCCTGCTGGCCCTCGTGGGACCGTCCGCCGGCGCCCTGAGCCTCTCGCTGCTCGCCCGGACGCTTTCCATCCGCCGCGAGGAGGCGGCAGTCGAGGCGCGCTGGCGGGCCGGGCTTCCGACCATCTACGCCGTCTGGCACGGGCGCCTCGCCCTCATGCCGTGGCTCTATGCCCGGCGCGACCTGCGCGTGCTCATCAGCCGCTCGCGCGATGGAGAGATCGTTGCCGCTCTCATCCGGCGCTTCGGTTTCGTGCCCGTGCGCGGCTCCTCCAGCCGGGGCGGCGCGCGGGGGTTCCGCGCGCTGACGCGCGCGCTGGCCGCCGGTCAGAGCGTCGTCGTCGTGCCGGACGGCCCGAGGGGACCGCGCGAGGTGGTCAAGCCGGGCATCGTGGGGCTGGCGCGTCTGAGCGGAGCGGCCGTGGTGCCCGTGGCGGTGGGCGCCTCGTCGGAGTGGCGACTTCGGTCCTGGGACGAGTTCAGGATCCCGAGACCGTTCGCCCGCTGCGTGGTGCGCTTCGGGGAGGCCATCCAGATCGCCCGCGACGCCGACGCCGCCGAGCAGGACGCCGCGCGCAAGGACATCGAGTCGGCGCTGCGCTCGATCACGTGGCAGGTGGATGAGGAGGTCGCGCGCTGAGCTACGCAGTCTACTCGGCCCTGCTCTGCTTCTTGCTCTTGGGATATCTTCCCGTCCTTGCTTTCAAGCGCCTTCGCCCCGACGGCTACGGGCGGAGCCTGGGCCAGCGCCTCGGCCGTTTCGGTGAGGGCCTTCCGCGCGAGCCGCGCTGCTGGATCCACGCCGTCTCCGTGGGCGAAGCCGCCACCGCCGTGCCCCTCGTGGAAGCCATCACCCGGCGCTGGCCGCAGCTCGGCATCGTGATGACCACGGTCACGCCGACGGGTGCTCGGATCGTGGCCGACCGGCTCGCCGGGCGCGCCGTCCACCGATACTTTCCCATCGACCTGCCCGGCCCGGTGCGCCGCGCCCTCGACGCGGTCAACCCGCGCTTCTTCCTCTGCATGGAGACCGAGCTCTGGCCGAATCTCCTCCGGGCCCTCGCCGCGCGCGGGGTCCCGTCGATGATCGCCAACGGGCGGATCTCCGACCGCTCGTTCCGCCGGTATCGCCTCGTCCGCTTCTTCACCGCGCGCATGCTCGCCCACGTGCGCGTGCTCGCCATGCAGTCCGAGGAGGACGCGCGGCGGATCATCGCGCTGGGGGCCCGGCCGGAGCGGGTGGTGGTGACCGGCAATATCAAGAGCGACCTCATCCCCCCCGAGGGCGGGGGCGACGCCCTCTGGCAGCGGCTCCTCGGCCTCGACGACGGCGAGCCCGTGTGGGTCGCCGGCAGCACGCATCGGGGAGAGGAGGCGATCGTGCTCGACGTCTACCTCCACCTCCGGGCCCGCGTGCCCACCCTCACCCTCGTGCTCGCTCCGCGACATCCCGAGCGGGTGGCCGAGGTCGAGCGCCTCGTCCGGGAGCGTCGACTGCAGCCCGTGCGCCGGAGCGAGCTGCCGAAGTCCCAGGCGCGCGGGGCCGTCATCATCGTGGATACCGTCGGCGAGCTCGCCCAGATCTACCGGGTGGCGAGCGTCGTCTTCGTGGGCGGAAGCCTGGCGCCGACGGGCGGCCACAACATGCTGGAGCCCGCCCTGCTGCGAAAGCCGGTCCTCTTCGGCCCCCACACCACGAACTTCCGGGAAAGCGCCGAGCTCCTCCTCGAGGCGGAGGGTGCCCTCGTCGCGCGCGACGGAGCCGAGCTCGAGGCCCACATGGGCGCCCTCCTCATGGACGCGGAGCGCCGCCGTCTCATGGGCGAGGCGGCCTTCAAGGCGGTGGCGGGACGCCGCGGCGCCATCAAGCACACGCTCGAGCTCGTCGAGCGGTACCTGATGGATGGCGATCGTGGCTGAGGCCGTGCGGGCGCGCGAGCCCTGGCTCCGCCGCGCCTGGCGCGATGAGGTCGGCTGGACGGGAGCGGCAAGCCTTCAGGCCCTCGCCAGGCTCTACGGGGGCGGTCTCGCCGTCCGCTCGCGCCTGTACGCGGCGGGCATATTCCGGACGCGGCGTCTGCCATGCCCCGTCATCTCGGTGGGCAACCTCACGCTGGGAGGCAGCGGCAAGACGCCGCTCGCCGAGGTGGTCGCCAGGATCGTCGCCGAGCTGGGCGGGAAGCCCGCGCTGCTGAGCCGCGGCTATGGGCGGCAGACGCGAGGGGTCCAGATCGTGTCGGACACGGACGGCGTCAAGCTCGGAGCGCGGCAGGGCGGTGACGAGCCGGTGCTCCTTGCCGAGCGCCTTCCCGGCGTGCCCGTCGTGGTGGGGGAGAGCCGCTACGAGGCAGGACGGGTGGCGCTCGAGCGTTGCGGCGCCGGCGCCCTCGTTCTCGACGACGGCTTCCAGCACCGCACGCTCGCCAAGGATCTCGAGATCGTGGCCGTGGCGGGGCGGAGTCCGTGGGGCAATGGCCGGCTCTTCCCGCGCGGCGTGCTTCGCGAGCCCGTCGAGGCGCTGCGGCGCGCTGACCTGATCGTGGTCACCAACCCGTCGGGTCCAGCCGCGAGGAGCGAGGTGGCGGCCACGCTCGGCCGGCTCGGGGCGAGGGCGGCCGTCCTCACGGCTTCCTCGGAGCCCGAGAGCGCGCGTGCGATGCCGGGCGGCCGCGCCGAGCCTCCCGCCGCGCTCCGCGGCCGGCGCCTCCTCGCCTTCGCGGGGCTCGCCGCTCCCGAAGGCTTCACCGCGACATTGAGCGCCGTGGGCGCCGGTATGGCTGGATTCGTGGAGTTTCCCGACCATCACGCCTTCACGCTCGACGACATCGAGTCCCTCATGCGTCGCGCGCAAAGCGCGGGCGCGGAGGCGCTCGTCACCACCGAGAAGGACTGGGTGAGGATCCGAGAGACGGGCATGCCCGGCCTGCCGCTCTGGGTCCTCTCGATACGCATGTCGGTGGACAGACGCGACATCCTGGTGGAGACCCTGGCCCGAGTCCTCCAGCCGAGCGGGGCGCGCAAGCCGTGGCCGTGATCATCGAGGGACCCGACATCCTCGTTCGCCTGCCGAACTGGCTCGGCGACACCGTCATGGCCCTGCCCGCCCTTCATGGACTTCGCGCCTCGCTTCCTCGGGCGCGCATCGTCCTCGTCGGTCGCTGGGCTTCATTGCTAGAGGGCCAGGCAGTGGCCGATGCCGTCCTCCCGTACCCCCGCGACCGCGGGGCGCGCTCACGCCTGGCCGCCGCGTTGAGAGACTCGCGTCCGGACACCGCCGTCGTCCTCCCCAATTCATTCGAGTCCGCCCTGGCGGCGTGGCGCTGGGGCGCCCGGGCACGCCTCGGCTATGATGCCGACCTTCGCGGCTGGCTCCTGACCCACACGCTGCCCATTCCCTCTCCGCGCCGCCATCAGGTCGACGAGTACCAACAGCTCCTCGAGGCGGGAGGCGTCGTCACGGGATCGGATCCGCCGACCTTCACGCTCCCGCCCCATCCCGTGGCCGAGGAAGAGATCGACGTCCTCTTCAAGAGCATTGGCCTCGCTGCCGGGGACAGCACGGTCGGGCTCCATCTGGGCGCCGCCTTCGGCTCCTCGAAGCTCTGGTCTTCCGCCGCCTATGCCGAGCTCTCCTCGCGACTCCGTCGGGCCGGCGCGCTCCCGGTTCTGCTCGGCACGGAGAGCGAGGAGGCGAGCGCGGCCACGGTCATCGCGTCGGCAGGGGAGGACATCGCGTCTCTTGTCGGTCGGGACCGCTCCGATCTGCTGCCGCGCGTCCTCAGCCGGCTGAGCTGCCTCGTGAGCGCCGACACCGGCGTGGCCCATCTGGCCGCGGCCGTGGGCACGCCCACCGTGACGCTCTTCGGCCCCACGGATCCCCGCCTCTCGAGCCCGCGTGGTCGCCACGCGCGCGCCGTCGAGGGTCGGGCGCCCTGCGCGCCGTGCTTTCTCGAGCGCTGCCCCATCGATCACCCGTGCATGCGGTCGATCGAGCCGTCCGTCGTCGCGGCCGCCGCCCTCGCCGCGCTCGGAGAGGGGCCGGCGGCATGAGGACCGTCCTCCACACGGAGTCGTCGCCGGGCCTGGGCGGCCAGGAAGTCCGCACCCTGACCGAGGCCTGCTGGATAGCCGAGCGCGGATGGCGGGTGCTCCTGGCCGGCCAGCCGGGCGCCGCCTTCACGGAGCGCGCGCGGCAGCTCGGGATCGACGTCGTCGAGGTGCCGATGCGCGGAGCCTGGGATTTGAGCGCGGTGGCGCGCCTTGCGCGGCTCGTGCGCAACGAAGGCGTCGGCCTCGTCCACACCCATAGCTCGGTGGACGGCTGGGTCGGCGGGCTGGCCGCGCGAATTGCGCGGGTGCCCGTGGTCAGAACCCGCCACGTGTCCATCCGCATCCGGCGTCGGTTGAATCCCGTCTACCGCTGGCTCGCGGACCGGGTCATCACGAGCGGCGAGGCCATCCGGAGCATCGTGGTCGCCTCCGGCGTTCCCGCGGCGCGCGTGGTGGCGGTGCCGGCCGGCGTCGATCTCGCGGAGATGGACCGCGCGGGGAAGGCTCCCGACGCGCTGAGACGATCGCTCGGACTCGCCCGGCCCGTCATCGGCTCCGTCGCCATGTTCCGCGGGTCGAAGGGCCACGCGCATCTCCTGGACGCCTTCGCCATGGTCCGCGAGCGCTGGCCGACGGCACGGCTGCTCCTGGTGGGCGACGGGATCCGTCGACAGTGGGTGGAAGGCCTCGCGCGAGAGCGCGGGTTGGGCGACGCCGTCGTCTTCACGGGATTCCGGAGCGATGTGCCCGATCTCCTCCGGATCATGGACTGCTTCGTCCTCGCCTCCACGCGCACGGAGGGCG
>WNGK01000643.1_pt1 | contig 46407 bp, 45 predicted proteins | sample 5400601 | NCBI WGS metagenome assembly WNGK01 (sample SAMN13153376, study PRJNA577476) | soil metagenome | isolation source: 60 cm soil or saprolite under Garry oak tree replicate 1 | place: USA:California | collected 2016-06-15 | reverse complement strand
GAGCGAGTTCTTTCCGCCCACTTCTAACGATTCGCCCCGCTACCATCACATGGACGTGATCGGGGACGATGTAGTTCAGGAGGCGCTGATAGTGCGTAATCAACAATATGCCAAGATCGGGCCCGCGCAATGAGTTTACCCCGTGCGCTACGGTCTTGAGCGCGTCGATGTCCAAGCCGCTATCCGTTTCGTCGAGCACCGCATATTTGGGCTCGAGCATTGCCATTTGTAGGATCTCGGTGCGCTTCTTTTCGCCGCCGGAAAAACCCTCGTTAACCGCGCGCGACGTGAAGGAGCGGTCCATTCCAAGCAGCTCCATTTTCTCATAAAGCCTCGCGTAGTAATCGGTTGCCTCAAGCTCCTCGCCTTCGGGCAGGCGCGATTGCAATGCCGCGCGGAGAAAGTTAGCGATAGTCACGCCGGGAATTTCGCTCGGATACTGGAAGGCCAGGAAAAGGCCGCGCCGCGCGCGTTCGTCTGGTTCAAGTTCCAGAAGGTCTTCACCATCCATTAGTATTTTGCCAGCGGTAACGTGGTAATCAGGGTGACCAGCCAGAACCTTGGCCAGCGTACTTTTTCCCGAGCCATTTGGGCCCATGAGCGCATGCACTTCGCCCCGTGGGACGCGAAGAGTCAGGCCCCGAACGATCTCCTGATCGCCAATGGCAATGTGTAGTTTCTCTATGTTCAATTCCTTCATAAAGGCGAACAAGAAATATACTCTGGTTTAGGCTATTTGCGAATGTCGACTCAGCGACCCAAAGCGGGCCAAGATTTTCGAGATTTACGTGGCTACCCCGCTTGGATTCGAACCAAGAATAACGCCTCCAAAGGGCGCTGTGTTACCGTTACACCACGGGGTAAACGGAGTCGCGATTTTAGATTGGCGATTTTCGATTCAAGTGCAATGTCCAAAATTCAAGTGTGATTGTTGCCCGGCAGAGCAACTCAATGGCAAAATCGAGGTTGAATCATGGGCCGGAGGGGCGAGTGTGATAATCTCGCTTCGCCAATCGAACGGTTATGGAGCGCACTATTTTCCTTCAGCATTATCGCGTCTGCCTTGGCTCTGATGGCGAACCGAATGAATTCGGCCGCGATGGCGCCGTGATTGCGTACGAAGCCGTCGACGAGAGAACCGGCGAGCCAGTTGCCCTGACGCTTGTTCCAACAGACAGCGTAAACCCGGCGCTCCGGGACCAATTCGAGGAACAGGCGCGCGCTGTTCAGAGGCTCAGGCACGTCAACATTGCCAAGGTTTTTGATTTTGGACGCGAAGGCGGAAATTATGTTTATGTCTCTGAGCGACTGCCGGGCGAAACGCTTGCTGCCTGGGTTGCCCAACACGGACCGATGGGGGCTGACGCCACGTTGCGCGTGGCGGAACAAATCGTCAGTGTGCTCTCGTCTGCCGGCTTTCATAAGCTTCCATATCCGCCCGTTGAGCCCGCGTATATTTTTGTGGTGCCGGGACAGACTCCCGAAGGCGGCTGGCCACTCGTGAAGTTGACCAACTTCGGGTTGGCCGGACTGACGAGTGATGCCGAAAGCCCGCCGACGGTCGAGTCCCCACTTCCGGATGGGGCGACCAAACTGGAACCAAAGGAAGCAGCGTCACAACAAGCTCCCTCCGCAGCGGGATCTGCGAGCACTGAGTCCGGCCAACCGAAGCCAGAGCATCGGACACCAGATTTGGATTCGGAGATTTATTCGCTCGGCGGAATAATGTATTTTCTTCTCACTGGCGTTGCGCTTTCGGCTGAGGCGGTGCGACATCCTTTGAAGTTTTCCGGATTTCCAAAACCGTTGCGGAATTTGCTCGCTCGGATACTGCATCCCAATCCGGATAAACGTCCAAAAGACCTGGTGGTGCTTGGAGAGATGATTCGGAGTTGCCTGCTGAAGATTGAACGCCGGCTGGCGCTAGCCGACCGTTATGGGATTCCGTTCAGGACAACAATTCCGCGGCCGACCCAGCCTCGACCGCGGCGTTTGCTGCGAACGGCATTGGCGTTTGGCGCGCTCATCGTGGCTGCCGCCGTGGTTGCCGCGGTCCTGTTTCCAGAGTCAATTGGCGGAATCTTGCACCGGCCTCGCGAGGCAAAATCAATCGGCGTTCTGGTTGGCGTCCCCGAATCTTCACCAACCCCTGCGGCAGTCCAAAATGCTTCGACGCCCGTCGCTCCTGCGACTGTGCTGTCGCAGTCCGCAAATGCAGCGCTGGCGCTAGCGAACCAACCAGCAACGGACGGCGCGGCAGCCCCAAATTCGTCTCAGACTCCAGCGGCGGATCTCCGGGAGACCCAAACATCGAACGGGCAACCGGAGGGCGCGGCGGCGCCGGACGCTGTTGCGGCCGCTTCCCCAGGCGCGGTTCCGGAAACCTCAGCTTCGAGCGAAGGTGCTACGGCACCTCCGAAGGGGTCCGAGGCTGCACAACCGGTCACCGCGGCGCAGTCAAGCTCACGGAGCAAAAAGAAACGTGCTGCTTCGACATCGTCCGCTCGCCAGGGTTCGATGCGCGTTCGAATGGTCGGAATTACATCCGATGGAAGGCTGATTTATCGTTTGCCTTCGGGCCGCACCAGAATCGTCGCGCCCGACTCGGGGGAAAATGAATTCGCTCCGCGCAGACATCGCCGAACTGTCATCCAGCGCGATCAAATATTTGCTCCTCCACCTCAGTATGGGCCGGATTATTTTCCTTACGATTAGATCCTCAGGGGTGCCCGCGTGCGAGGGGCGGAGACACAACGGCTTCTGTTGCCGAACACGTCAGGTTTTGGCCTGGGCACCTGTCAAAAAAATAAGAAAAAAAAGCTTGCCTAGCGTCGCAATTCCCGGCATAACCTCGCCTTCGTGGGGAAACGACCTGCCCTCTGGGCATTCGCAACTGCATCGCTTCTTGTCATTTCCAGCGCAGCTCTTCGCGCGCAGGCGTTGGCTCCTGCGTCGTTGGATCTTGGAAACCACGAGCAGAAAAACGCGGACGGCATGGTTCAGCTGATCACGCAGAAGTCGGCGCCGAGCTCCCCCGATAAACCGATAAAAGCGATCACTAAAAAACGAACGCCAGTCACCTCGAGGAAGCCAAAACCACCCGTCAACAAAGAGCCGGCACAAGCAATCGCCAAGGAGCCGGCGCAAGCGGTCGCCAAAGAGCCGAAGCGAACAGTTGCCAAGGAGTCGACGCAGGCGGTCGCCAAAGAACCCAAGCGAACAATTGCCAAAGGTTCGGGGGCAACGTTCACCATGGATCCCGTGCGACCGATGGGGCAACAAACCGTAAGCCAAACAACACAACCCTATTCCCGTTTCAGTTTTAAGTCTGCCGGGGGCAAAAACGAATCCGTCCCGGTCATCACACAGTATTATCCCGACCAGATCGTTTACCCGTACGGCAAGGTTGACCGGCACATCGACGGCAGATTGATGCAAGCTGCCACCATCGCGCAGGAACGCGCCCATGCGCATTCGCGCTCGAGATGCTGGCATTACGTAAAAGACGCATTGCTTGCTTCCGGTGTCATCGATTCCCGCCCGAAAACCGAGCTCGCCAGGGACGCTGCATCAGAGCTCGTCAGTAATTATGGATTCAAGAGGCTTCCTGTGTCAGATCCGTTCTCCGCGCCGGTCGGTTCAGTGCTAGTGTATGGTACCGCGCGCAGCGTCGGCCATGTCGAGCTCCGCACGCGGGACGGTTTTGTTAGCGATTTCCGTTCGAAAACGCCATCGCGCCGCCCTTTGTTGGGCGTTTACGCCAAGTTGTAATTTTTCCGACTTGGGGGGAGAAAACGTCAGGCGCTGGTGGAAGCGATCCAATCTTTATTTCCAATTAATCATGGCTCGGATGGTTCTGGGTGGGATCCGGGCCAAACAACTTGAAGCGTCATAAAGTGTGGATGCGCGTTCGTCCACGCCATTGCCTCTCGCTTTGTTTCAAAAAATCGGTCGACTACGATGGCCTTGAGTTGGCTCGCAGTCCGTCCGCAGAGACGAGCGGCTTTGCGACTAATGACTGCCGGTCCGGTGTCCACTGCGGTGCAAGTCCGATCCGGAAAGACAACCTTACTCCCGTACGGAATTCGCTTTGGATCGACAGCACAATGTCCGGAGTGTAGTCGCCGGCCGGTACTGGCACATTTAGGGCTCTCACCTGCCCAGTAACTGGTGACACGTGCCAGGATCGATTCCTCGCGCGCGAAAGCGGCCGATGTCAATGATAATAAAAATATAACGGGGTAAAATAGCTTCATGGGGTCCGTGAAAGCCGCAAGAATGCAGCTTTTACTTCGACTTCGGAACAGGCCCGGCGCGCTAGCCCTTAGAGCGACGCGCGGACTGCTTACAACGACTCGCCGCGGCGAGCCGGCCCTCTCCATAGATGAGTTCGACGACTTGTCAATCGATCGTGACCAACGCGAGAAAGTGAAACCGGGCGAACTTAAGCAATTGCCGGAGAGCAAAACGAAAATCAATCACCCAGTGGCAATGCTGCAATTTCGTAGCTTTCCAAACTGTCATATGCTAAACGTCATCATGCGGAAATCCCCCGTCGCGAGGAAGCCCCCCCACGCGTCGATCGGCTCAAAGAAAAGTGCCCGCGCTAAAGAGGAAGAACAGCTCTATTTCGTCCGGAAGTCGGCGAACGGCGAGCCAAGTAATGGCAACGGTTTTCGCCATCATCGGCCGAAAGAAAAGCGCGCGGACGCTCCCGCTCCAAGGGTTCTTGATCCTGGCAACGCACAAATTGACTACGCCGACAATGAAAGGGGCGCGATCGACAAGCTGTTGGCGCTTAACGAATATTACCGGTCGCATCGATGGCCTGTGCCTTTTGACCGAACCGAACATCGCCTGCGCCTCGGCGACGCGCGCGACCTCTCGTGGATTCCCAATGGAAGCGTTCATCTTATCGTCACGTCGCCGCCATATTGGACTCTGAAAAAGTACGAAAGAAACGACAATCAGCTCGGGGAAATCGAAGGCTACGACGCATTTCTCGACGAACTGGATAAAGTTTGGCGTGAGTGTACCCGCGTACTCGCACCCGGCGGAAGAATCTGTTGCGTGGTAGGGGATGTTTGCATTCCGCGCAAACAAGGCCGCCACCGCGTGATGCCGCTGCATGCAGACATCATGGTGCGCGCCCGGTCTCTCGGTCTTGATGCGCTGACGCCGATCTTGTGGTTCAAGATCGCAAACGGTGTAACGGAAGCGAAAGGGAACGGCGCCGGATTTTATGGTAAACCATATCAGCCCGGTGCAATCATCAAGAACGACGCGGAGTATATCCTCTTTCTCAGACAGGGCGGCGAATACCGCTCGCCATCATCAACTCAAAAAGCGCTTTCGATGCTGACGAAGGAAGAAATGAAATCCTGGCTTCGCTCTGCCTGGGTTGATATCAAAGGCGAATCGACGCGGCGCGGTCATCCCGCGCCGTACCCGCAGACTCTTGCCGAACGTTTGATCAAGCTCTTTTCGTTTGCTGGCGACACAGTCCTTGATCCTTTCGTCGGAACCGGCACCACCAATCTTGCAGCAATTGCGACGGGTAGAAACAGCATCGGCAACGAGATCGAGTTGGCCTATTTGAAGATTGCCGAGCAACGTCTCCATCTTGCCACCGCGATGCCGCGACCATTCGGCGCGACGCACTCGACGCTCACAGTCGAGCGATGAGCGACGAGAATTACACGCTTCTCCGCACTTTCCGTCGCCTCTTCGAAGGTAAACCTTATCGGCACCGCATTGCGAATCTCGGCGATCTGGTCGCTTCGCAGCTGTACGAAGACTTAGTCGCACTTGGAAAATCAGCGAAATTCGTCGAGCGAGTCCAGCATCACGAGCGCGTGGTAAATCTCAAGAATCTCATGACCGGCAAACCGGGGCGACGCGGTGACGGAACTTTCGGTGAATTGGTTCCCGCCGCTGTTGCATTAACCGAAAAAGGAATGCTGGTCGCGCGCGGACCCGTCGCAACGATTGAGATCGGCGCGGAAACGAAGATCCTCGCGAAAGCAATGATCAAGCAAATTGATCGCGTGATCAGCGATCTGCTCAATCAAGCAACCCAGTTCAAACGCGGCGGAGGCAATCCAATTTGCGTTGCGTTCGTCGGAATCAACTTCGCCGATCGCTACGTTTCGTTCGAAGCAAAGAAAAAATGGCCGACCGACGGCAAGAAGTACAAACACCCGATCCAGGAAGCAGCCCAGGCCGAGCGACGTCTCAACGAGAAGGCGCGATATGCTTTCGATGAATTTCAAGTTCTGCGATTTTCGCGCCACGAATGCGAAGCCGTTTCCGTTCGAATGGGTTGATCTCAGCAAGACCGAAATGGAATATTCGTCGGTCCTGACACGCATCTCGCGAGAATACGATCGGCGCTTTGCTTAAGCCGTCATCGGCGAGGGCAAAATCGCTGCGATGTCCAAACGCAGCTCTACGCCCAGCGCACGCGATTGAAGATATGGCGGATTGTAGATTTGTAGCGGCGGGTTAGCCGCCGCTGGCTCGTTTTGGATTATTGGAGCTTGCATTCAAGTGCTAAGTATGTATTACTTCAAATAGATTAATTGCGCATCCGGATTACTATAAAATATTGGGACGACATGTTAATCTTTAAATAAACATACACTTCTATACGACTTGAAATGACTATAGGCTCAGCGACGATCTTCGGACAGTGACATTCGACAAGGCGGTGGAGATGCTATCTGGTCAATCGGCGGGAGTTTCACCGGCGCGAACTCTACCTCTATTGAAAACAGCCAAAGTGCCGGCGGTCGGTGAGGACGAGCCACGGGTAGCCAAAATTGCGCGGAAACTGGCGGTTCCTGCAGAAACCATCGCTGAAGTTTATTCAGAGGATGCGGAGGGAGGCGTGGAAACAGGCAAAAGCTGAGTCATAAAGTTTTCAATACAGCGCTTGCCAATGCATCTTTCGAAGTGTGTCGGATGCGACACAAAATAGTAATTAAAAAATACTTGAATTTCACCAGGTAATAGCTAATAAATATGGTATGAACATCTCAGAAATATTAATCCAAGCTCAGAAGGCAGTAGATGAAGCAAAGGTCAGCGACGATCTTCGGACAGTGGCATTCGACAAGGCGGTGGAGATGCTATTCTACCTCTATTGAAAACAGCCAAAGTGCCGGCGGTCGGTGAGGACGAGCCACGGGTAGCCAAAATTGCGCGGAAACTGGCGGTTCCTGCAGAAACCATCGCTGAAGTTTATTCAGAGGATGCGGAGGGAGGCGTGGAACTTGTGGTTGGCGTTGGGAAGCTTGATAACAAGACAGCCGCCGCCACAAAACAGTTGGCATTACTCATTATCGGCGGGCGCCAGCTCGCCGAGAATGAAGAATGGACGAAAACCAAGGTTGTCCGGCACGTCTGTATTCACTACGGACGGTTTGATCGACCAAACTTTGCAAAAACGTTAAAACAGATGGACGAGGCATTCAGCTTTAGAGGGAAGGGCCAACAGCTTGAACTGCGCCTGCATCAACGCGGGATTGAAAAGCTCAAGCAACTGATCACGAGTTTGACCGGCGCATAAGCGAAGGATGGAAACGCATTCGTCATTTGGCCTGTTGCTGCAAACATTAACGATCGAAGAACGCGTTCTTGCTGCCGCGACAGTCGCCGCAGCGAGCGGGGAAGACGGCTCATTCACGGCGGCACAGGCAACGGCGGTGTTCGACAAGGTATGGGTTCCACGCCCCGGCAATATTCACGAGCGATTGGCTGCGCTTGAGAAGGAACATTTTGCTCGGCGCGCTACAAAGCCGCGTCATTGGGCAGTTACGCCGCTCGGTCGCGAGGCCGTCAGGAAAATTCTTTCCGATTTGGACGTGCGTGCAATCGAGGCGCAACTGAACGCTGTGCCGGGAAGTGAGCGATGACTTGCTTGGGAATATCGCCGCGCACATGTGGGCGTGTAATTACGGGATTGGCATCTTGGAGGACCGTATAAATCGCGGATTGAACTACAATGTCATGACTGAAATTGGAGCGATGTTGATGACTGGCCGCAGATGTGCGCTGATGAAAGACACTACAGTTCCGAAGCTTCCAACCGACTTAGCCGGCCAGATCTTCAAGTCAGTTGATCTCTGCGTCGCTAATCAAGTTATCCACGCGACTCACAACTGGGCTGCTCGGGATCTCGACCTAGGCGGCTGTCGATATTGCGCAAAGCGTCGCGACTAGAAAGGCCGTGCGTGAGATGGAAGCTGCCGATTGAGCATCGTCGAGCGGACGAAACGGGAGACGCCGACAAGACGCATTTCGTTGCCTGCGATGAATCCGAGCCGTTCGTAAACCGAGCGGCCGTCGTCCGACGCGTGAAGCAAGAGACGGTCGATCTGCTCGTTCTTCGACCAGGTAACGATCTCTCTAACTAGCCGGCCGGCGATTCCGCGCCGTCGCCATTTCGGTTCGGTAAAAACGTTCACAATCGTTCCCTGCTGGCCTTCGCCGATTGTCGATATATCGAGTGGTCGCGGCAAGATCGGTTGCAACTGGACGCCGGCGCCGGCCACGATCATTTCCGGTTTATCCGCCGGAGCGGCAAGCCAGCCGATGTAGTTTCTGTTATCGATCCAGTGTTCCAGTAGGGCCCGCGCTTTTGCGCGTAAAATTTCAAAGGCGTCCCCCGAAACGTCTCCCATGTCTTGAAACATTCTCGCTCGATGCCACGAGATGATATCGGCATCCTGCGCTGTGGCGCGACGGATCTGAAAGATGTCGGACGCAACTCGTTGCACTGGGTAACCATGCTTATCTCCGCGATACTGTCTTGCTTCAGATTTTTTCATTCGAACTGAGACTCCTCTGGTGTTCGCGATCCAATCTCAAGCGCTCAACACTCAACGTCCAACATTGAACTCGGAACCTGGCAAGGCGTGACAGGGCGCCTCCCAGTGATACCATGCGCAAAATGGAAGCTGCCGATTGGCCATCGCTGAGCGATCAGGAACTTCTCGAGCGCCGGATTTCCACGCTTGGCCTGCGGCTGGAAGGCACCACGCTGCAACCGCTCATCCGGCAATTATACGATGAACTGTCGACGCGCGGATTGGTGTTTCATCCGCCATGTCGCGTCGGCGATGAGTGGTTTGTGCCAATCGGCATCCCGGCAATTTTCATTCCATTTTTTCTCGTGCACGATCGGTTGCGAGCGCTGGAGCGGACGATGATGCTCGAGGTCGAAGGAGGGACGCCCGAGTGGTTTATGAAATTGATGCGACATGAAGCGGGTCACGCTTACATGTACGCGTACCGGCTTACTCGGAAGAAGAAATGGCAGGAGCTCTTTGGGCAAACTTCGCGCGAGGAAACGCCGGACACTTACAGACCGCGACCTTTCAGCCGCAGTTATGTTATGCATCTCGAAGACTGGTACGCGCAAAGTCATCCGGACGAAGATTTCGCGGAGACTTTCGCGGTGTGGCTTACGCCCGGCCTCGACTGGCGCAAGCGTTACTCGCGCTGGAGAGCGCTCCAAAAACTGGAATATGTCGATGAATTAATGCGCTCGTTAGCCGGCAAGCCACCGGTCCACATGCCTGAGTATCGCGTCGCTGATTACGACTGCTTGAATGTCAAACTCAAGACCTACTACGCGCGCAAACGCAAGCTTTACGAAGATACGTATCCAGATTTCTACGACGCCGATTTGCGGCAGCTTTTCGCGGCGCCGGCCGGAATCAAAGCGAGCGTGTATCTGCAAAGGCGGCGGCGCCGATTATTGAATGCCGTCTGTCAATGGACGAACGAAAAAAAGTTCCGGGTGAACCAGCTTCTTGCCCGGCTGACGCGCCGCTGCGACCAACTTGGGCTTCGCGTGCTCAATGACGATCCACAACAGGATTTTCGCGTCTCAGCGTTTATCACCACGCTCGTGATGAATTATCTTTTCACCGGGAGATTCAAGCGCACCAAATAACGAGCCGTGTTGTCATGTCGAGCAAAGTCGAGACATCTCTCGCTGCTACCATACAGTAAGTACGAGATTCCGCGACTTCGCTCGGAATGACAAACAGACGGAAAAAATTGTGAAAAAGAAACTCAAAGTCCTGGTTTTGTTCGACGGCACAAGTCCGACCACGGTTGATCAGGATTTCACGAAGGAACTGAAGACAAAAGACTGGAAGACCGAGGCGGATGTGATGGCCGCGCTCGATGCGGTCGGTCACACGGCCGAGCATCTTGCCATTTATGACGATGTCGATCTTGTGCGGCAGAAACTGGAGACCTTCGCTCCTGACATTCTTTTCAACCTCGTCGAACAATTCCGGAACAATCCGGGGTTCGATCAGAACATCGTTTCGTTTTTCGAGATGCAAGGCCTGGCCTTCACTGGTTGCGGCTCGACTGGTCTTACCCTTTGCAAGCACAAAGGCATTTCGAAAAAGATCCTGCATTATCACGGCATTCATGTTCCTCACTTCGTCGTCATTCCACGGGGGCAGCGCATCACGCGTCCCAAACACCTCAAGTTCCCAATTTTGGTAAAGCCAGTGAAGGAAGAGGCATCCTACGGCATTTCACAGGCGTCATTGGTCGGTACCGATGAGCAGTTCCGCGAGCGTGTGAATTTTATTCACGAGAAATATAACAGCGACGCGATCGCCGAGGAATACATCGACGGCCGGGAACTCTATGTGAGTTTGATCGGCAACATCCGGCTAACGGTGCTTCCTTTCCGCGAGCTGGTTTTCCGGGAAGTCCCGCCTAACGAACCAAAGATTGCGACGTTCAAGGCGAAATGGGACGACGAATACCGAAAGCGCTGGGGATTGGAAAATCAATTTGCTGAAGACCTCGATCCGCAGCTTGTCAGCCAAATCGAGAACACCTGCAAACGCATCTATCGTTTGCTCACCATTGACGGTTACGCGCGCATCGATCTGCGGCTGGCGCCAGACAACAAGGTTTATTTCATCGAGGCGAACCCAAATCCAATTCTCGCCAGCGATGAAGACTTTGCGCTTTCAGCGGGGAAAGCCGGGTTGCCGTACGCGGAATTGATTGACCGGATCGTGCGACAGGGGATGAAGACGGTTCGCGATTAAGCTCTGGCTATCGCTTTCATTCAGGCAGCGAGTCGGTCCTCCACGACTTGGCCGTCAAGTAAATGCACTGCGCGTTCAGCGTGGTCGGCGAAACGTTCGTCGTGCGTGACCATGCAGATCGTTGCGCCGCTGACGTGCAGTTCCTTTAGCAAATCCATCACCGCTTCACCGTTCCGTGAGTCGAGGTTTCCGGTCGGTTCGTCGGCAAGCAGAATCGCTGGTTTACCGGCGAGTGCCCGGGCAACCGCGACGCGCTGCTGTTGTCCGCCGGAGAGCTGAGCGGGCAAGTGTTTAGCGCGATGCGCCATGCCCACACGTTCAAGCGCGGCAAAGACAGCCGTTTTACGCTGGATCGCGCTCAATCCGCGATATGTAAGCGGCAGCTCGACGTTTTCATAAACTGTCAGATCACCGATTAAATTAAAACTCTGGAAAATAAAACCGATCTCGCGATTGCGAATGCGCGCCCGATCGCCAAACGAGAGGTTTGCGACCTCTGTGCCCTTTAGCGCGTAACTTCCGGCCGAAGGCGTATCGAGCAGCCCCAGGATCGACAACAACGTCGTCTTGCCGCAGCCTGAGGGGCCGGCGATAGAAACATATTCGCCGTCGTGGATGTCGAGATGAACTCCCGAAACCGCGTGTGTTTCCACTTCGTCGGTAAGGAAAATCTTCCTGACATCGGTGAGCCGAATCAAAGGAGTCGATCCGTTTCCTGCCGACGTTTGCATCGTCTGATTTTGAATGAGTGAGGTTGTGCTCATCTTGTGTGTGGTCCGATTTTTGAAATGAGATGCGTCCGGGACCACGCGTGGATTCAAAAAAATTTGACATCGCGTTGCGACAACGAGTGCGGGCTACGACCCCGCAGCGATGTTGAGCCCTTTGCGCTAAATTCAAAATCCGCAATTCGGGCGCCGAGGAAAAGCCGGTTTGCCGTGCGCGCAATTGATGGTTACAGCCACTTCTTTACCTGCGGCCAGAACTCTCGCACGTTCGCTTTCAAATCGTGGCAGAGATAAATATGCGTCCGTCGCTCGAAAGGCATCGCCCAGGGACTGCTCACGATTTGGCCCAAGTCTTCAACTGAAGCGAATTGCTCGCGCTCGTTGTCGTCTCGCGTATCCAGGACCAAAGCAACTTCGCCGGTCCAATCACGCGGTCCCCACAGAAAATAATTCTGATGCCCCGAAATCGCCGGTGGCAACCCAAATTGGGCACCAAAGAAATCGCTCGCTCCAGCCTCGCCGTAGTTTTGGCAGAAGATGACAGCGCGTTTCTTATCTTCGGGACGCAGGTGATTATAAACATGCCCGACGGACGCAACCATTTCCCGCCAGCCAAATTGATCGGCGAAAATCTGTGGCAGCGGAGCCGTATGCGACGTTTCAGTGCGCGGCAGTTGCAGCCCAATAGCTTGCATGTACGCGACGAGTTTGCCGGGCGGCAAAATCGGTACCACCAGTGGGGCAAGTAGCGCACCAGCTGCGATGATAACGACGAGCAATCCCGGTTTAAACCATCTCAATCGATTAGCGAAAACGCGCTCCACAGCCACCCCTCCCGCTGCAAAGAGCATCGGATACGCAGGCGCGAGATAATAACTTTTGCCGTGCAAAATTATGAACTCGCCGAGCAGTACCACGTATACGATTCCAAGCGCCATGTAGCGCCTCCCATCGCGCGAACCGAACACCCAGCACAACCCGGCGAGCCATAACGGAAGCGTTCCCGGATTCATGAAAACAATCTGCTGCACGATGAATTGCGCCGGGCCCAGCGCGACGTTTTTGTCGCTGTGAGCGATATTAGTCAACAGCGCGTACGTAGGCCAATGATGTTGCGCTTGCCATAAAATGTTCGGCAAGGAGACAGCAAACGCGAGCACCCCACCGAGCCAGATCCATTTCTCAGCAAAATGGCGGCGCTGTGGCGTGAGTAGCAGCGCGATGAAAATGCCGGCGCCAAAGAACGCCGTGGAATGCTTGTTTTCGAGACCGAGTCCTACCAAAACGCCGAACCAAAGCCAAAGGGTCGGTGAACCGCCGTTGATAATCCGGACCAGCAGATACACGCATCCCATCCAGAACAGCGGCTCAAACGCGTTCATTGAGAAAAAATTACCGACAGCCAAATTGAACAACGCACAGAGTGAGCCTGCGCAGGCGAGCGCTATTGCCCACGCGCGTCCGCCCAGTTCACGCGCGATCAAACCCGTGATTGTAACCGTCGCTGCGCCCGCCAGCGCTGGGAGAAGACGGATCGCAAACAATGAGCTGCCGAGGAGAAGTTCGCTCAGTCGCAGCAGCAGGATCGACAACAGAGGTTGGTCGACATATCCGAAAGCGAGATGCCGACCACAGGCGATGTAATAAAGTTCGTCGCGAAAATAGCCGTAGCGCCCGTTTGTCAGAAGGTGGACGAGCAGTGCCATCGTGCTGAAGACAACGATCAGCGTTAACTCGATGCTCAAGCGTCTTCGGGTTGCTACCGGAATTGCGTCGCCCATAAGTCAAAGAAAGCTTTTTAGAGCCCGAATAAGCTCGGCGTAGTGTCGTGTAGCGGTTTAACCTTTACAATCCTCTTAAGGCCAAAGAGCTACTGTTTAAACTGGATGTCGTTCCTAGGGAATTACCCATAAAGCATTGCTCAAAGCGGATCGAATTACCATGAAGCAGCAAATATTATTCATTCAGGGGGGCGGAGATGGAGCATACAAGGTAGATCAAGAGTTGGTTACATTTTTGCGGAGCGCGCTTGGGAGCGCCTATGAATTGCGCTATCCGAAGATGCCTCATGAGAACGATCCCAATTATGAGTTGTGGAAGACGCGAATTCTAAAAGAGCTGGCGACCGTAGAAGACGCCGCAATTCTCATTGGACATTCTTTGGGTGGTTCATTCCTACTGAAATACATTTCTGAAGAAAAGATCGAAACGACAATAGCCGGTATATTCCTTATCGCTGCTCCTTATTGGGGCGGCAATGGCTGGCGGTATGAAGGATATGAGCGTGTCGCATTGCCAGATGACTTTGCTGCGAAACTGCCGCGTGGAACGCCAATATTTTTTTATCATGGCAACAACGACGAGAGCGTGCCCTTCTCGCACCTGGCGTTGTATGCAAAAAAATTGCCACGGGCGGTTATTCGAGCCGTGGACGGAGGCAACCATCAGCTTAATGACGACCTGTCTGACGTGGTTGCCGACATAAAAAGCCTACAGACTCCGCCGATCAGTCCAGAAACTTTGTGAAGATACTTCCAGCCGGAAAAAAGTATCCGGCGGACGGCTTCTTCTTCGACTAAATTAAGGTATGAGCGTGCAAGTCTATGGGTGCAATCATGTGGCTATCGAGGTGGACGACATCGAAAAGGCGGTGGCGTTCTACAAAGACGTTTTCAATCTCGAACAGATGAACGGTGGCGAAGGCGATGCCTTTTTCAAATTAGGCGAACATCAGTTCCTCGCAATTTTCGAGGTAGAAAAGGTGCAACCGGCAAACGTTCGCCATTTCGGGATCATGGTTCGCGATGAAGCGCAGCTGGCGGAAGTTCGAAAGAAACTCCAGGAAAAATATAAACTCAAACTGGAGCCGCCGTTTCGCTGCGATTTTCGCGATCCATGGGGCAACCGGATTCAGGTTGTCGATCTTCACGATGAATCGCTTGTCTGGCTCCTGCCTTATGGCGAAGTCCAGAAGGCCGGCATCAAATTCGGCGCCAAGTAATCGATGGAGCTCGTTTTGGAGCGATGCAAGATCCGTCCATGGCGACCGGATGATGCGGAGTCGCTGGCGAAGCATGCGAACAACCGGAAGGTCTGGATCGCGCTACGCGATCTTTTTCCACATCCGTACACCGTCCAGGACGCGCACGAATTCTTGCAGCGAGCGATAAGCGATCAGTCCACAACGAAATTTTGCATTGAGATTAACGGCAGAGCTGTCGGGGGAATGGGGATTCACCCCAGGGAGGACGTGCATAGTCATACTGCGACACTGGGTTACTGGCTGGGCGAGGACTTCTGGGGACGCGGCATCATGACTGACGCGGTCGCGGCTCTCATCGATTTTTGCTTCGAAAATTTTCCGCTCCGCCGAATCTCTGCGGAGGTGTTTGCGAACAATCCTGCATCCGCGCGTGTACTGGAAAAGGCTGGTTTCGTTTTCGAAGGCCGCCTAAGACACAACGTCATGAAGGACGGAAAACTTCTCGATTCACTACTCTACGCGAGCATTAAGTAGAAGCTTGCCGTCGTTGTGCCGGCGGTGAATGGCCGCAGCATTATCTCGCGGTGTGGCCGTACAGCACGCCCACTTCGCCATGGACCTCGTGGTCGCTCTCCGATTGACGAAGGACGGAATTAGAATCTGCCTGCGCGGTCTGTTTTGTTCTGCGCAGCCCGAAAGCACTGACCAGGATGCTATGAGAATTACAAACACGCGGACAGGCATTTTGCTATGTCGATCTTGGAGATAGCAAGTCAAGCGCTCCATCAGATTTGCGCTTTGTAGGGGCGTCCGCCGCGGCGGACGCCAACTTAATTACTTCGGCGTTTCACAGAAAACGCCCTACAATTTCCTGTATAATCAAACCGACGGCCGTGACTCCCATGGAGTAGAAAAACAATGATTTCATTTATCGTCCCCGCCTACAACGAGGAGTTGGAGCTTTCCTCTACGCTCACAGCGATTCATGCTGCGACTTCTGGCCTGTCTCAACCATTCGAAATCATCGTAGTTGATGATGCATCGACGGATGCGACTTCAGAAATCGCGGAGCAAGCTGGTGCTCAGGTCGTCTCGATCCATCGACGCCAAATCGCTGCTGCTAGAAACGCCGGAGCCTGCGCCGCACGGGGTGAATATCTGTTTTTCATTGACGCCGACACGCGGATCAACCGGACTCACGTTTCCCAGGGGATGGCCGCTCTCGAAGGGGGTTACGCGGGCGGCAGCGCGCGCGGGGTGATGGATGGATTCATCCCGCTCTGGAGCCGCATTTTCTTACGCGCGTTTTGCACCCTTTATTTTGGCCTCAATCTCGGCGCAGGCGCATTTCTTTTCACCACACGACGCAATTTCGCGGCCACTGGCGGTTTCGATGAGCAATACTTTGCCGGAGAAGAAGTTTATTTCAGCCTCGCGCTAAGAAAACTTGGCCGCTTCAAGGTGCTGCGGGAACCGGTTCTCACGTCCGGTCGGAAGTTGCGCATGTATTCAGCCAAAGAAATTCTTGGCACGCTCTTGATTATGATCGTCGGCGGACCCCGCATGGCGCGGTCGCGCGCGAGACTCGGTATGTGGTACGATGGCAAACGCGAAAGAGATGCGGCATGCTAATGACACAGACGCCGCTGCGCGAGGCTTCTGGTTGCCAAGCTGCGGTCTTCATCTAGATTAGCGCCTTCGTTATGGCAGAGAGCAACCAAACGTCGAGTCTCAAGGAGTTCCAACTGCATGAGAAAGATACCGGCAGCGCGGATGTGCAAGTCGCACTTCTCACCCGCCGGATCGAGCATTTGACTGAACACCTTAAGACCAACCGGAAAGATCATTCTTCGCGGCGCGGCTTGCTTAAGATGGTCGCGCATCGCCGGAGTCTGCTCGATTATTTGAGCAAAACAAAAGCCGATCGTTATAAAAAACTGATCGACAAACTGAACTTGCGCAAATAACGCGACCCCCACATTCGCGTCCAACCGTTTGAACCGCTCGAAGCCGTAACTGAATTAAAAGAAAAAAGATAACCAGCAGTTCCAGGTGCAGTAGTCACCTTGGATTTTAGGTTTTAGTTTCGGATCGTGGAGCTCGCCGTGGCGCGAGCGATCATCGTACGGGTTTAAAACCTACAGTCAGGGTGACCGGCCTGGAACCGCACATCCAGGAAAAGTAAAATGCAACAAAAGGTCACGGCCCAAATTGGGGCCACTCCCATCTCAATCGAAACCGGCAAAATCGCCAGACTCGCCGACGGCGCAGTCGTCGTCACCTGCGGCGACACCATGGTGCTTGCCAGTGCCGTATCGGCCACAACAATCAAAGAAGGTCAGGATTATTTTCCCCTGACGGTCGATTATCGCGAAAAAGCAGCGGCAGTGGGAAAGTTTCCGGGCGGCTACTTCAAGCGCGAAGGGCGCCCTACAGAAAAGGAAACGCTCACGTCGCGTATGATCGATCGGCCGCTGCGGCCGCTCTTTCAACAGGGATACTTTTACGATACGCAAATCATCTCGATTTTGCTCAGCGCCGACGGCGAGAATGATCCCGACATTCTGGCGATGAACGGCGCCTCCGCTGCGCTGTGCGTTTCGGATATTCCGTTTGCCGGCCCAATCGGCGCTGTGCGCGTCGGTCGGGTGAAAGGCGAATTCGTTGCGAACCCGACGCACACGCAACGCGCCGAGAGCGATCTCGATCTTGTTTACGTCGGCACCGAAAACGATGTAATCATGATCGAGGGTTCGGCCGGCGAACTGCCGGAAACCGAGTTTATCAAAGCACTCGAGTTTGCGCACCAGCATGCGCGCGAGATGATTCGCGTTCAAAAGGAACTGGCGACGATGGCGGGCAAGCCCAAACGCGAGCCGCAGTTACTTCAGGTGAATCAGGAGCTGCTCGATATTGCTTACCGTGTTGCGGGCGACAGGATCGTAGGGGCGCTTTACACCGAAGGCAAAGTGGCGCGCGCTAAGGCGGTCGATGCCTTGCGCGAGGAAGTGAAGACGGCAATCCTGGAAAAACATCCAGAGGCCGATTCTTTCGCGATCTCGCAAGCATTCGATTACGTCCAAAAGAAGGCATTTCGCGTCAGCATTCTGGAAAAACAGAAACGCGTCGATGGTCGCGGTTATCAAGATTTGCGACCGATCAGTTGCGAAGTAAGCGTTCTGCCCCGCGCGCACGGTTCGGCCATATTTCAGCGCGGGGAAACCCAGGCGGTTGCTCTCGCTACGCTGGCGCCGATCGAGGAGGCGCAGATGATTGATGCTTACGGCGGCGGCGAACAATCGAAGCGGTTCATTCTGCACTACAATTTTCCGCCATTTAGCGTGGGCGAAACGGGGCGGACAGGCGGGCCCGGTCGACGCGAGATCGGCCATGGCGCACTGGCGGAGCGCTCGCTGGAACCAGTTGTGCCGAATGAAAATGATTTTCGTTACGCGATTAGGATCTCGAGCGAGATCATGGAATCAAATGGCTCAACCTCCATGGCGAGTGTGTGCGCCGGAACGCTTGCGCTCATGGATGCTGGCGTGCCGGTCAAGACGCCGGTTGCTGGAATCTCGATCGGGCTCGTGACTGGCGATGGCCGATCGGCTTCAGGCGAAAAACCCTACGAATTGCTGACCGACATCATTGGCTCCGAGGATCATTTTGGCGATATGGACTTCAAGCTCTGCGGAACCGATGCGGGCGTCACCGGTTTTCAGCTAGATCTGAAACTCCCTGGTATCAGCCACAAGATCATGGCGGAGGCAGTTCAACGCGCAAAAGAAGCGCGCAGCAAAATTCTGGGATTCATGGCCAGCGCGCTGGAGAAACCGCGGGCGGAATTGTCCAAGTACGCCCCGCGGATCGAGACGATCAAAATTAATCCGGAGAAGATCGGTGCGCTCATTGGGCCCGGTGGTAAGACCATCAAGGGAATTGTCGCCGAGACCGGCGCTGAAATTAATATTGAAGATGACGGCTCGGTACACATTTACGCAACCAGTGGCGAAAGCATGGCGCGAGCAAAGGAAATTATCGGCGGCATGACGCGCGAAATCGAGATCGGCCAGACATATCAGGGGCGCGTAGTCTCGACCAAGGAATTCGGCGCGTTTGTCGAAGTTTTCCCGGGCAGGGATGGGCTGGTGCACATTTCCGAGCTCGCGGATTTTCGCGTGAAACGGACTGAAGACGTTGCGAAAGTCGGCGACATTATTTGGGTCAAGTGCATTGGCATCGACGACAAGGGTCGCGTAAAACTTTCGCGCAAAGCTGCGCTGAAAGAACGCGCCGAAAAAGAAACTGGACAGGCCGCGTAGCTGTAGCGCGCCTGAGGTGGGTCGGCGACCCCGGCTGATCGATGACGCGGTTAGGTCTTGCGATTTTCCCGGTGCAAGCCCACCACGGCGGATTCGTCCTATGGCGAACGGGACGGTTGCGCTACATTTAGGGAACAAGGCCACCCATGATCACCCCCACGCGGCTTTCCTATGTCGTCCTCGCTGCGACAATCGTTCTTGCAGGACTTCTCCATCTCGGTGCGCCGCTACTGGTCGTCCTGTTTTCTTACTTTGCGTTGCGCCAGTTTTATTTTCTCACGAAAAGAAAATGGCTCGCTTTGATCTTGTTTGGCGTTGTTGTGGCCGGGATCGCAGCGGCAGCAGTCTTTCTCACTCGTGCGGCAGTTCTGGCGTTGCCGGACGTTGCTGACACCTCGATTCCTTCAGCCAGCGCCTGGGCTCAGAAGCGCCAGATTGAGTTACCATTCACCGATTTTGAAAGTCTCAGACAAGTGGTCATCGACGCGCTTGGACAGGAAGCGAATTATCTGCGAAACGTCGCTAATTTTGCCAGAAGCGCGACAGCGGTGCTGGTTTTCTGCATACTCGGCATCGTCGCAGCTGGGAGCCTGTTTATTAAAACTGGCCTCGACCCTTACCGTGGGACTCATCGCTTGAAGAACAATCTCTACTCCATTTGCTGCGATAAAGTTTCAACGCGATTCCGCGATTTCTATCGCAGCTTCGCCACAGTCATGGGCGCGCAGATCACGATCTCATTTATCAATACCGTATTGACGGCGATTTTCCTTCTCGCGGTCCGCCTGCCACATACGCCATTGCTCATTGCGGTCACTTTTCTTTGCGGTCTTGTGCCTATCGTCGGCAACCTGGTCAGCAATACGATCATCGTCTTCGTCGCTTTGACGGTGTCCTTGAAGGTGGCGATTGTCGCACTGGTATTTCTGGTTGTGATCCACAAGCTAGAGTATTTTCTAAACAGCAAAATCATCGGAGACCGGATTCGGAACCCGGTTTGGCTGACCTTAATCGCGCTCATCATCGGCGAGCGGCTCATGGGCATCCCGGGCTTGATCCTGGCGCCGGTCGTATTGAATTATCTGCGCGTGGAAATGCTGACTGTCGAAGTGCGGCCCGTGCAGGAAAAAGTTGAATTGGTTGAAGCGCCTGCTCGCGAAAGTTTTCGGAGTTAAATCGGTAAGAACTTCTCCGTTTTAACGATTCAACGTTTCAACGATTTAACGGTGACGAAGTCATGAAGGCCGGTTTTCTTGAGAAACTGATCGAACGACTCGGGCGCATTGGGCCGGAAGAAGTTCAAAATTACTTCCTGCGCCTGGCCCAGGAAAAAGGTTTTCTGGAAACCGTTTTCCATGCGATCCACGAAGGCATCATTGTGACCGATTCAAAGGGTCGGGTCACCTATTTGAACGACGCGGCATGCAAATTGTTTGGACTGGAGGCGGCGGACGCTATCGGAAAACGGTTGGACGAACGTGTTCGCGGCCTCGATTGGGGATCGCTTACGCACAGCGGCGGACCGCTCAGTCGTGATATGGAGATTTTTTATCCGGAGAATCGCTTCATCAATTTTTACATCGTGCCGTTAATGATCGAATCACGGGATTCTGTAGGCGGAATCGGTGATTCCGCCCGGCCGGGATCGGCGATCCCGGCTACAGGGCAACAGGTCGGACACGTCCTGATCCTGCGCGACATCACGGAGAGTCGGCGCACAGCACAGGAAACCATCGAATCAGAGCGCTTGAATGCTCTTACGTTGCTGGCAGCAGGGGTGGCGCACGAAATTGGTAATCCGCTTAACTCGCTGCACATCCATTTACAATTGATGGAGCGCAAAGCACAGGAACTGGACCACAATGCGAACGCAGAACTTCAGCAATCGATTGATATCGCCCGTTCCGAAGTTCGCCGGCTCGATTCCATTGTCACGCAGTTCCTGCGGGCGATTCGGCCGTCGCATCCGCGGCTCCATCCGGAGAATGTGAACACGATCGTCGAGGAAGCGGTGCGCTTTTTCGCTCCCGAAATTCAAGACCGCGACATGGTCGTGGAACAGGAGCTGCGAGCGGACCTCCCTTTACTGCAACTCGATCGTGAGCGGATGAAGCAGGCGTTTTATAACGTGATTAAAAACAGCCTCGAAGCCATGAGGCGCCGTGGCATCTTGCGCATTCGCACCGACCTCGACGACACATATGTAATGGTCAGTTTCACTGATACTGGCAGTGGTATGTCGGCAGAAAACCTCAGCCGCGTATTCGAGCCTTACTTCACAACCAAACCGTCCGGCACTGGACTTGGATTGTTAATTGTCCGCCGCATTGTGCGCGAGCATGGCGGAGAACTCTCCATCGAGAGCAGCCCGGGCGAAGGTCTCACGCTTACGATTCGATTGCCATACGTCGAAAAGCGCATTCGAATGTTGGAAGCGGGCGAAAGCAAAACGCCACCTCAAGTAGCTGTTGCTCCTTGAATGTTAATCGCCGCCAAATGTTTGCTTGAGCCAGTCCTCGAACTGACGAAAGAGGAACTGCAGATACGCGCCGGGCGAGTCCTTGAAGAGTTCGATGATGCGCGGACTAAGGTCTTGTTCAGGCTGATCGATCGTGCCCGAAAGATGTACTGTGGTCCACAGATAGCCGCTCTGGCGACGGCTGAAAATTTCTTCGGGGTTTGGCAGCCAATCGAGATGTTTGCGGGCAACTCCAAGCTGAATTGCACCCCTTAACGCGCGGCGATCAATCCCGATTGCTCCCTCGACCCGGAATTTTCCTTTCTCTTCAAGTGCGATGTCTTTGATTTCAATGCTCGGATAACGCCAGGTAAAATTGAGCGAGCAATCAGTCAGGTCCAGATGCTCGAATGATTTTTCATGTGTCAGGTCCGAGAGTTTTTCCAGAAACGGAAGGTTGTCCGCGCGTCCGCCTCCCACACGCAGCGAGCCTTCGCCTGACGAATCTTCCAGCTTCGGGGTGGCTCCCGTCCAATGAACGCTGCCGGAGGCGCTGCCGTTTAAATGCTCCTTCCATTTGTCCGGGAGCCAGTGGCGTATCGGCACGCCCTCGAAATTCGCGCGAAAGTCAGTACTCCTGTCTTTTCCGATACCGGCGGTTCCCTGGCCGTGGATGTTTCCTTCACTTCTCTCGTCGGACGCCAGGTCAAGATGGTTAATCGTCACCAGCGTTTTTGTGATGAGAACGTTGGCGTGACGCAGATAAAGATCGGGCAGCAGCGCCATGTTCAATTTGCCGCCAATTGCGGCATAATCGAAATCCCGGCCCTGAGGAGTGATGAGCAGATGCGTGCCGAAGAAGCCCGCGCGTTTGCCGCGAAACTGCCACGTCACATTGGCATGTTCGGACTCAATTCGCTTCATATACACGCGGTTCGGCAAAAAAAACGCGAACCACGGCTTTGGCGCGACCTCTTCAGGATTTGCTTCGTAAATTTGAATTTCGACCTTGCCTGATTCGACGTGAATATCGCTGAACCTCCATTGACGTATAAACACGCCCCACGGATCAAATCTGGCAGTGATTCCGTGAGCATCGACGAATTTCAGCGCTCGCTCCCCGTTGCGTGCCTCAAAGCTTTCGGCTTGTGCCGTCAACGGACTCGTTCGTCGGATCGGGGAGTAACGCCCGCTTGGAAAATGCAAACCGTTGGCGGTTTCGTTTTCCATGGCGACGCGGAACGCATCGCCTTCGACGTAATGCGTAACCAAGGGACTGAAAAAAACGATCGCCCCGGTCGCAGCAACGATAACGACAAAAATCGCAATCGCTGCGGCGCAGATCAGCAGTTTCCTTCGCAAGGGTCCAAGGTTACAAAGGTATATCGTTCCAAGTTACACAAACGCCTTTGGTAACTCTGTTAACCTTTAACGTGTCACTTGGCTTTGCCTGTCATTCCCAGTTGCGCAAACAGAAATGCGTAAATGTCGGCCAATTGTTTAATGCGCTCGTTCAAGGCGGTCCCAATGCCGTGACCTGCGCTGGAGCTCGTCCGCAATAGAATCGGATTCTGAGATTTGTTCGCTTCATCCAGGAGAGCGACCATTTTGCGCGAATGATATGGCGCAACTCGCCCGTCGTTCGCGCCGGTCATCATCAGAATGGAAGGATATTTCGTCCCATCGACAACGTGATGGTATGGCGAATACGCATAGAGCGCCTTGAATTGTTCTGGGTCTTTTACCGTGCCAAATTCGGTCACGTTGAACGCGCCGTTTGGCGCGAGTTCCACGCGGAGCATATCGTAAATTCCTACCTGGGACACGACAGCCCTCATCAAATCGGGGTGCTGGGTAATCATTGCGCCCATCAGAAGGCCACCGTTGCTTCCTCCCTGGATCGCAAGTTTTTCGGGACGCGTGTACTTTTCTCTAATCAAATATTCCGCCGCAGCAGCGAAATCGTCGAACACGTTTTGCTTTTTCGTTAGATTACCGGCCTTGTGCCAATCTTCACCGAACTCGCCGCCTCCTCGAACATTCGCCACCACATATACGCCGCCGTGATCGAACCAAAGCCGGCGCGTAAATTCAAAATTCGGGGACATGCTGATTCCGTAGCCGCCATAGCCGTAAAGCAATGTCGGGTTCTGCGCGTCCCGTTTAATTCCGTTGCGGAAAATGATGTTGAGCGGAATTTTCGTGCCGTCCTTTGAGGTCGCGACTTCGCGCGTCACCTCGATATCGGCAAATGAAACGGGCGATGTGGTGCGCAGCGCCGTTTTTACAGGCTCGGTTTTTTCCTTCGGACAATGGAACCAAGTTGCTGGTTCGGTATAACTCTGGTCCCGAAATAGAAGGGAACCGTCCTCGAGGGCGACCATTTCCTGCACAGCAGATATTTTTGGAATCGGGATGATTGTTTCGCCTTTGCCGTCCAGATCGAAGCGGCGAATTTGAGATGGACCACCAAGCAGGTCGCCAATGAACAAGGCGCCGGCTGTTGGCACGATTTGTTGGATAACCGGCTCGCCAGTTGGAACGATCTCAACGGCTTTGCCTAATTCCGGCGTCTCGAGTGACAGACGGAGAACTTTTCCGCGTGGCGCCGCGTTGCGCGAGAGAAGGTACAGAGCGTTGTCGCGTCCAAGGCGGGCAGCCTTGATCTGGCCGTTGAATTGTGTGATCTGCTTCCAGGTGCCGTCTGGTCCAAGCAGGTAATGTGCAAAATCGCCGCCATCGCCGTTCGCGACGGAGGCGAGAATGTATCGGCCGTCGTGCGAACCTTCCAAAACGATCTCAGCGATTCGCGGAAAGTCTTTTCCGATGGAGTACGTATCCTCGGTGTCGGGCGTGCCGAGCTTGTGAAAATAGACCTGCTGATAAAAGTTCAGGTCGGCTTCGGGCCGCTCACCTTTTCTGGGAAACCGCGTGTAGTAGATTCCCGAGCCGTCGGCGTTCCATGCTACGCTGCCGCCCGCCGTTGGATATTGGACATGGGCGATCGTGTCCGGCAGCGCTTTGCCCGTGGCAGTCTCGTAAAAATGAAGCGTGCCGTCTTCACTTCCACTCTTGGAAAGCGACACCGCGACATATCTGCCATTCAATGACGGAACAAACCAATCGAGCGCGGTGGTGCCTTTGGCGTCCAGCACGTTTGGATCGAGCACGACTTTTTCAGATTTGAGGTCGTCAGCCGACGCGAGCGTAACCAGTAATGGCTGTTGCTTCGGCGGCTGGAATTTCATCACAAACAACAACCCGGGCCGCGAGACAAGCGAGGAATAACTGGGCGAAGTTTTTGCGTACCACTCCGTTAATTGCTTTTCGATGGTCGCCCGATCGGGCAACTGATCGAGATATTGCCGGGTCCGCTGATTCTGTGCTTCCGACCACGCTTTCACGTCCGGCTCGTCGTCTTTTTCGAGCCATTGATACGGATCCTCCACAGTCACTCCCTGATACTTGGTTGAAACAGGTTTCTTCGGCGTTTCAGCTAAAGGTTCGGCAGCGGCCAGACCGAACAACGCCAGCGCGCTAGTACTGCAAATTACAAACAGGAAACGATTGGTTTTCATCGCGCGAAACTTAACAGAAATGGCAAAAAGCGAATCACCGAAGTGATTCGTTAAGTCGTTAAATCGTTACACCGTAATATCGGGTCACGATTCTCGAATCGCGAATCACGCTCGTCTTCGAGTCATTCGGGTTTCTTACTTTTTTCGTCAGTCGTGATTCGCGCCTGCTCATTTTTCCTAGTGGTCGTTGCCCCCGCTGTCGGCAGTGCACCGCCAGGCGTTGAAACAGCGTACCTTGGATCCTTAACCTGCTTGCGGACGGCTGCGAAGAGTTTCGTGATTCCCGTCAAGCTAATGCGATTGGCAAGGAAAGACGGGATAAAACCACCCGAGTCGGTGTAAATGGAATAGGTGGCACGAGTTTTCGTTGCGCCATCGGGCTCGAGTAGCCATTTGCCCTCGCAAAGTTTTACGCGCACGACGCCTTTCTTTTCGGGCGGCCCGAGTTCGTTCGCAGGCGCCCAATGACTCATAAAAACTAAACCATCAGTCGAGGGCCATGATTTCTTCCAGACCCGCAATGTGTAATCGCGGTCCGCACAAACTTTTGGCGAAAGCCTCTGATATCCAACGATCGAATCGCCATCCCGTGTGATCAGCCGACACTCGGTCATATACGGCATGAATTTCGGATAGTTCTGGAAGTCGTCGATCACCGCGCAGACGGCGCCGGTGGGCGCGTCAATCGGGCCGACAGCTTTGAATTCCTTGAGCGCCGAACTTGGACGCGGGCGGCTGTAGATCACAACGTTTTTCTCTTGAACGGACAGTTTCCAGTAATCGTCCGTGCTAATGGACTCTTCAGCGGCGAAAGCGGTTGGGCAACCAACGAGAAGAACAGACATTAGACCGCGGAGAATTCGCTGGTGCACCGGCGGCGAGGATACATCATTTCCCGCGTATGGCTATATTTCTTTGACTGTGGGACTTGGCCGCATCTCGAAGTGTCGCCGAGCCAATAACGAAATCCGAAGGCTCTCCGCGACTTGTTAAAGTAGTTAAAAACGTTACAAAAGTTACAAATGGAGAGCTGCCCGACGTGCCGTTGTAACGATGTAATTGCTTAAGGATTTAACGTGGCGAAGCCAATGAATCTACAGCCCACGGTTCTCATTGTTGATGACGAGAAGCACACTCGTGACGGGTTGCGAAGTTTGCTTGAGAACGATTACGATGTGTATGTCGCTCCCGATATTCTAGGCGCGATGAACGTGCTGGAACGCGAGCAGATCGATGTGCTTCTCACCGACCTCCGTCTCGGCAGCGAAGATGGAATGACCTTGATCGATCGGGCGTTGAAAATGCCGCGCCCACCTGCCTGCATCATGATGACGGCCTATGGGTCGGTGGATGTCGCGGTGGAGGCGATGAAGCGCGGCGCCTACGATTTTGTGACCAAGCCGCTCAACCTCGACAAGGTAGAGTTGCTCATCGCGCGCGCTGTGCAAGGCCGCAGACTCGAGCAGGAAAATCGCGCCCTCCGGGAGCAAGTGGATGAACGTTACGGCCTCGAAAACATTTGGGGCGACTCGGCCGCGTTGCATGAAGTGCTCGATACGATTCGGCAGGTTGCGCCCTCGTCAGCCAATGTGCTCATTGAAGGCGAAAGCGGGACAGGTAAAGAATTAGCTGCGCACGCCATTCATAATCTAAGCCGGCGCAACAAAGCGAGATTTGTGGCGGTGCATTGCGCAGCGCTTTCTCCGCAACTTCTGGAGAGCGAGTTATTCGGTCACGAGAAAGGCGCGTTCACGGGCGCATACGAACGGCGCATCGGCCGGTTCGAGCAGGCCAACGGCGGCACGATTTTCCTCGACGAAGTGGCCGAGATCGACCCGAGCACCCAGGTCAAACTGCTGCGCGTCATGAGCGAGGGCCGCGCGTTTGAGCGTGTTGGCGGTAATCAAACGCTGCACGCAGATGTGCGGATCATTGCGGCCACAAACAAGAATCTCGAACAGTTGGTGCGCGAAGGAAAATTCCGCGATGACCTTTATTTCCGCCTCAACGTGGTACGCATCACCATGCCGCCGTTGCGCGAACGAAAGGAAGATATCCCGATTCTGGTCCGCGGATTCTTGCGCCACTTCTGCAAGACAAACGACAAGCCTCTTATCGATCTGACACCCGATGCGATGGACGCGCTCCTGACCTACAACTGGCCGGGCAACGTTCGCGAGCTCCGCACTGCGATTGAACACGGCGTTGTGATGGCCACCGGGCCAAAGATCACATTGCGCGATTTGCCAATGGCTGTGCGACAGGCAGCCGGGGCAAAATTGCCAGGCGGAGTTTCAGCTCAAGCTTTCGAGCAAAAGACGAGTCCGCTCGATCTGCACGAGACCGAAAAAAAATTGATCGCCCAGGCGCTTGCAGCCACGAATGGCAACGTCACCGCCGCAGCGAAAAAGCTCGGCATTAGCCGCCGCACACTTCACCGAAAGATCAACGAAATGAACGCCATGAAACCGGAACCACAAATCAAGGATGATGGAGGATAGCGTTTTCGGGTGTCACAAGCCGCGCGCTTCCAGCGTGGCGCGGGTTTGTAGTTATCCCATACAATTGGTGCCCGGTTTATTTTGGCGCCAGAGAGGCGACCTCCTTCGCCAAGGCTACGGCGTGGTTAGAAAATGAATGGACTATCTTGGAGCAAGGGAATTAACGATTTTTTCGAAGCGCGGGTCGCCGCGCAATGGGTCCCAATCGGGCTCCAGCTTTAATTGACCATAACTCACGGTGCTAGGGGGCTGGACGGCGATAGCGAGCTGCTCGCACGCGACATCTTTGTCGCCGGCCCACGCGGCGATCATAGCCAGGTATTTGATCATGAGCGGACCATTAATTGCATCTTGTTCTACGGGGAGAAGCTCCACGGCGCGGCGACCTGCGCGCACTGCTTCCTCTTTGCGTCCGAGAGCGGCGTCGATCAAGCCAAGCACGCATAGCGGCGGGCCGTAATCCGGTTCGTCTTGAACTGCTCTTTCCTGAAGCGTGCGCGCCGCGGTGAATGCGGCGCGGGCTTTGTCTTCGTCTTTCGTCAGACGAGCGAGAACGCCTTCGATGAGCGGCCGATTTGCGTGAACTACGTAATCAGTCAGCGGTGTTTCGCCAAATGAATTTAACGCGTCGGTTGCTTCGGCGACATCCCGTTCGGCTAGCGCACAGCTTAGCCAGTCATTGGCGACATTCGGCAGCGCGCCCGGATTTGTAGCTCTAATGGAATTAATTGTTTGATGTAACGGCCGGGTATCGGCTTTCCAATGAAATTGAACCGCCGCCAGCGCTACTTTCGTATTGACATCATCAGGCTCGATAGCCAATGCCCGCTGCAGCACGGACATTTCATCAGTATAACGCCGGAGAAGCCCGTAACTAATGGCAATCTGCTGCAGCAGGTAAAAATTCCGCGGGTCGAGATCAATGGCGTGCTCAAGGTTTCGTGTGGATTCTCCCCAACGTCCCTGACGCCTCTGTATGTAACCCTGCACCGCAAATACTTGGAGGTTGTTCGGTAAACTTCGGCGGGCCAGCTCCAATTGAGCCAGAGCGCCGTCATAATCGAGGTATCCGAAATAAAGATTTTCCGCGCGCGCTAGGTGCGCTTCACCTGCATCGGGACGGAGGCGAACTGCCGCCTGAACTGCCTGCTCCATTGACACCAACCGCTCCGGAGTATGGTCGACTCCAAGCAGGTACAATAGGCCGTGAGTATGAGCGAGCTGGCAATACGCATGGAAAAACAATGGGTCATGCGCAACTGCCTGATTCAATAGATCGGCAGCCTGGAGCAACTTGGATCGCGCAGCACTGCTAAAGCTTGTTAGCAGAAGGTTGTTGGCTCGAACATAAAGATCATAGGCAGCAGGGTCGCTGGTTGGTGGCTGTTGAATGGAAGCTTTCTCAGCAGCTGAAACCTTGGCGTGCAGTTCCTCTGCGACTTTTTGCGCGATTTCGCTCGGAATTGCGAATGCCGCTTTGAGCTCGCTTTCGTATTCGTCCGCCCATATGCCGACGTCAGTGCGGGTGTCCACTAACTGCGCGTTTACACGCACCCTGCCACCAGAACGTCGAGCAGTTCCTTCGAGCACATGTGAAACGCCAAGCGCGCGCCCAATCTGACGCAAATCCCGTTTACCGCGGTATCCCATGACGCTGGTGCGGCTGATCACTTTGAGATCTGCGATCTTCGCCAGCTTGGTTAGAATGTCGTCCTGGACGCCGTCCGCAAAAAAGGCGTCCTCTTTGTCGTCGCTTAAATTCTCAAAGGGAAGGACAGCGATTCCTGCCGGAATCCTGCGAACTGATTCGCGCTCCCATGTCATCACGCCTAAACCTGCCGCAAGAAGAACCGACAAAGTGATCAGGGCGGCAATCGTCGGATTCCGTTGCACCCACTTGCGTGCATGCGTGAAGAATCCACTGCGTTTCGCGCGGATTGGTTCGTGCCATAGCCAACGTTCAAGGTCTTCGGCCAGCTCCAGAGCCGAGGAGTAACGGTAACGCGGATTTTTCTCCAGACACTTCAAGCAAACAGCGGAAAGGTCGCGGTCTATTTTCCGGTTCAATAGGCGCGGTTGCCGCGGCTCCGAATCCAGCAACAGGTGAATCGTTTCGTAGGTTGTTCCCCCGGCAAAGGGTGGATGGCCAGTGAGCAGTTCGTAGAGAACCGTGCCGAGTCCGTAGACATCTGTCGCTCTGCCGACGGCCGCGTTGTTACCTACCGCCTGTTCCGGCGCCATGTAACTGGGCGTCCCCATTATCTCCAGTGAGCCCGTCACGGTACTTCCATGTTCGACTAATCGGGCCAGACCAAAATCGGTCAGGTGTGGTTCCCCGTTTGCGTCCAACAGAATGTTTCCCGGCTTGATGTCTCGGTGCAGAATGCCGTGTTCATGTGCGTAGTGCACAGTGCGCGCAACTTTCGCAATGAGCTCCACGGCTTGCCGCACCGGCATCGGCCCGCGGCTGATCACTTCATCGAGCTGGCCTCCTTCGATGAGTCTCATGCTAAAGTAGCACCTGCCGCCGCGCTCGCCGACCTCGTAGATAGGAACGATTTGTGGATGATCGAGCTTCGCCGCGGCTTCAGCTTCCCGGCGAAAGCGTTTCAGGTGCGCGTCAGTCGCCCACTGACCACTACCAACGATCTTTAACGCGACTGTGCGGTTGAGACTTCTTTGCCAGGCGCGGAATACCACGCCCTGACCGCCACGGCCGATTTCCTCCAGCAATTCGTAATCGCCGAACTCTCCGAGCAGCTGCTCTGCGGGCGCTTCCTTTTGGCCGTAGGGCTCAGCATTCGCATCGCTGGGTGCAACATTTTTAGCGGAGCCGCTGTCCTCACCGGCGACTACGGGTCGCCGCTCCTGGTCTCTTGGCGTCATTCTGTGGAGATCAACTCCAGATTTGCACGCCGGAATGTATCCCACCGCCCAAGCGTGGCAACCAACCGCAGCATCGTCAGTGACAGAGTGGAGCTATAGCTAAAGAAATTTTGCCGTTTACGAATTAACGTTCGAGCGTTTCAATTACGTCGTGACTGAAAAGAAGAAGATTTTTGGAACCGATGGCGTGCGCGGTGTGGCGAACGTCGAACCTGTCACTGCGGAGACCGCGCTGAAATTGGGGCGCGCTGCTGCGTATGTCTTCACGCAGCTAAATCCGCGCAAGACTCCAGCAGGTGCACGGCCCAGGATCGTTCTTGGCAAAGACACGCGGCTTTCCGGTTACATGCTCGAAAACGCGCTGGTAGCCGGGATCACTTCACTCGGCGTCGATGTCCTTGTCATCGGACCGTTGCCCACGCCCGGCGTGGCTTACATCACGCGATCGCTGCGCGCCGACGCCGGCATCGTCCTTTCGGCTTCGCATAATCCTTATCAGGACAATGGCATCAAATTTTTCCGGCACGACGGCTATAAGCTGGACGATCAGGTGGAGGAGAAAATTGAACAGCTCGTTTTTACCGGCGAAATCGATTCGATCCGGCCAACCGCCAGCAACATCGGACGCGCGACGCGCATCGATGACGCGCTTGGTCGCTATGTTGAATTCGCCAAGGCGAGTTTTCCGCGTGGGATGTCACTTGAGGAAATGCGAGTGGCTGTGGACGCCGCAAACGGCGCCGCTTACAAATCGACGCCGTGCGTTCTGCGCGAACTTGGCGCGGACGTCGCGGTGGCACACAACCAACCAAACGGTGTTAACATCAACGACGGCTGCGGCAGTATTCATCCGGAGGAAATCCAGCGCATCGTGAAGATGAGCGGCGCGGACGTTGGCATTACGCATGACGGCGATGCCGATCGCGTCCTGTTGTGTGACGAAAATGGCGATATTGTTGACGGCGACGAGATACTGGCCATTGCGGCCCTGGATCTCTTAAACGCTGGCCGGTTGGAGCAAAACACGGTCGTTGCCACTGTCATGAGCAATTTTGGCCTCGATGAGACACTCGCCGCCAAGGGCGGAAAAGTAGTACGGACGAAAGTCGGTGATCGCTATGTGATTGAAGAGATGACGCAGAAAAAACTCAATCTCGGTGGCGAACAAAGCGGTCACGTCATCTTCCGCGATTTTACCACTACCGGCGACGGCATCATCAGCGCGCTCCAGATCCTGTGCATCATGCACAAGAGTGGCCAACCGTTAAGTAAATTGAAGGCGTGTTTGGAAAAATATCCGCAGGCTCAACGCAATTTGATCGTGAAAGAAAAGCGTCCTCTGGCCGAATTGAACACTGTGATGAAGCTGGTAAGCGAAGCTGAGAAAGAGCTCTCTGGCAAAGGCCGCGTGCTCCTGCGCTATTCGGGTACCGAGCCAAAAATTCGTTTGCTCATTGAAGGTCGCGAACTCGATAAGATCGACAAACAAGCGGACCGGATCGCCGATGCGATACAAAGCGCGATCGGAGCCGACTAAACACAATGTTTAAACGCGCTGTCATCCCGAACGAAGTGAAGGACCTCACAAATGGTGATGGATCACGCAATCAAATCCGTGTATCGAGAGCTTCGAGTGAGGGGTCCTTCGCCTCGCTCAGGATGACACGTGGTGTGGTATGACTTTATGTAGGGTAATTGAAGCGCTTCTGTTTAGCGCGCAGAAACCGCTTTCAGTCCGTGAACTGACGGAAGCTATCAAGAGGGCCGGCGCCGAGGATGAATTTTCGCCTAACGAGTTTGCGCGGGTGCGCGAGTCTGAGGTTGCCGCCGCACTGGAGCAACTGAAAATCGAGAATATCGAACAACAGCGAGCATTTCAGGTTAACGAAAAGGCGGAGGGCTGGCAACTAGCTAGCGACCCGAAATACGCGCAGTGGGTGCGCCAGCTTTTTCCGGCGCCAAAACCGGCGCGTTTGAGTGCGCCTGCACTCGAGACGCTAGCAATCATAGCCTATCGCCAGCCTATCACGCGCGCAGATGTCGAAGCAGTTCGCGGCGTAAACATCGACGGTGTGCTGCAAACATTAATGGAGCGCGGGCTGGTTAAAATCGCTGGGCGCGCTGAAATCCCCGGACGTCCGCTTCTTTACGAAACCACGCAATTTTTCCTGGATCATTTTGGGCTTCGGAATCTGGATGAATTGCCGAATGTGGAAGAGTTGCGTACCCGCCATTTGCCGAAGGCGCGTGCTCCAACTAGCGCTGGCGATGCCGACGCACCGGAGTCATCGACTCCGGCTACACCACCGGAATCATAGGCGTTCGGCCTCGGCGACGCCATTCACACATGCGTGGTTCTTCATGGTTATGCTTCCAGCTAAGCAGCGTCCTACTCCTTGCGCTTGCAGCATCCACGTCAGCTGGTACTGAGATACAGCCCGCTGATTGCGCGCGTGCAGCAAAATATTCCGAGAGCAAACGCGGTGTTTCCATGCTGGTCATACAAAATGGCCGGACAATTTTTGAGCATTACGCCAATGGCGGTTCGGCGCGCGGAAGGTGGCCAATCTTCAGTGGAACAAAAAGCTTTTGGGGGATCGCCGCGCTCGCTGCGACGCGCGACGGATTGTTCAAGCTCGACGATCCGGTTTCGGATACGATCACGGAATGGAAGAGCGACCCGCGCAAATCGCAGATCACGATTCGGGAATTGCTCAGCCAGACCGATGGGATTGAAGGCGCTTCGCGTCTTCAACGCGCGTCGATCCGTGATCGCAATGCCATGGCAATTCGACTATCGATCGTCGCCGAACCTGGATCGGCTTTTATTTATGGCCCGAGCCATCTACAAATCTTTTCCGAGCTGCTGCGACGAAAACTAAGAGGGCGCGACGTCATCGGCTACTTCGAAGGACGTGTGTCCAACCGGCTGGGGTTGGGCCGACTCAACTACAAGAAAGACGCTCGCGGCAATCCGCTGCCGGCGACGGGATTTGAGCTCACTGCCCGCGAATGGGCGCGACTGGGCGAGCTCGTTCTCGGGCAAGGTAGTTATCACGGGCGACAACTTGTTCCGGCAGCTATTTTGCGAGAGGCATTTGCTGGTTCGCAGGCAAACCCGTCGTACGGCCTCACATTCTGGTTAAACGAGCAAGCGTCGAACGGGCGCGAGACAGACATGGAACGAATGCTCGACTTGCCATGGCAGAGCGCACAATGGAGCAATGTTTGTATTTGCAGGGATGCACCTGCAGACATGGTGGTGGCACTTGGCTCAGGCAATCAACGGCTGTTCGTTATTCCGTCGCTAGAGGCCATCATCGTGCGGGAAGGATCGAGCGCGAAATTTTCTGATGCGCATTTCTTGCGACTGTTGCTTGGCCGCAGTCAGTGACCCATATGTAGGATTGACTTACTTGTCTGTCTGGCAAACGATCAGACGTTGATGAAACAAAACTCGGATGACGAGCAGGCGCTCATAAAGATCCAGCACGACTGGGCAGAAGCGCGCATCAAAGGCGATAGCTCATATACCGGGCGCCTGGAGGCGAAAAATTGCACAGTTGTGTGGCCTGATGGCAGCATCGTGAACAAACGGGAAGATTTAAAAAGCATGAGCGGCGACATCGTTTTCGCTGAATTCAAAATCGATGATCTCCAAGTGCGTTTGTATGGAGACGCGGGAGTCGTGGTAGGCCAGGGCACGATCAGGGCCCACGAGGGAAAACAAATCTTCTGGGCGGGAAATTCGTCTGGACGGATACTTTTGTAAGACAGCATAACGTATGGAAGGTGGTCGCGTCACAAGTAACTCCAGTCTTAAAGAAATAGTCCTTAACGATCGTCAATATTCCTTATGAGCAAATTCACAATGGGTTGCGGGGTGCTACTCGCAATCCTGCTTTTTATTGTCGTTATTGCTGCCCTGGCACTAGGCGGCAGTTATAACCGTCTCGTCCGTTTGCAGCAAACCGTCGATCAAAGCTGGGCGCAGGTACAAAACGTCTATCAGCGGCGTGCGGATTTGATTCCGAATCTCGTGAACACAGTTTCGGGCGCGGCGAATTTCGAAAAATCAACTCTCACTGAGGTAACAAATGCGCGTGCCAGCGTCGGCCGCGTGCAACTTGATCCAAACAAGGCGCCTACCGACGCCGCGCAACTTGAACAATTCCAGGCTGCGCAAGGACAGTTGAGCAACGCGCTCTCGCGTCTGCTGGTGGTCGTGGAACGATATCCAGAGTTAAAAGCTAATCAGAATTTTGTTGGTCTGCAGGCGCAACTGGAAGGCACGGAGAACCGGATCGCGGTCGAGCGCGGCAACTTCAATAATGCGGTGCAAAGCTATAACGTCGCGGTGCGCAGTTTTCCGACAAATTTGATTGCGGGAATGCTCGGTTTTCCGCCGCGACCATTTTTCACAGCGCAAGCGGGTGCGGAGAAACCGCCGCCGGTGCAATTTAATTTCGGCCCTGCGCCGACGCCGGCTGGGAATTTGAATCAGGGCTCCGCGCCGACGCCAGCGACAGCCGCGTCGCCATAAGGTGATTCTCAATCTTGCGGTAGTAGCGGGCGGGCGGCCCGCGATCCGGTGGCCGACACGTCTGCCGCTGCAAATCTTGCGTGCCAAAAAAGTCGCTCTGCTGGTCGCAGCATTGTTTGCATTGCTGGCAACGAAGTCCCAGGCCGCGGAGGTGATTCCACCAAAACCGGATCGGTATTTCAATGATTACGCAGGCGTCGTCTCCAAATCCGCAGCGCTGCGATTCGATGAAGAGCTTGCTCGATTTGAGCGCGAAACGTCGGACCAGGTCGTGGTCGCGATCTTCCCGAAGATGCAGAGCGACTCGGATATCGCAGATTATACACAACGTGTGGCTCAGGCATGGGGCGTCGGCCAAAAGGAACGTCGCAATGGCGTTGCCCTTTTCGTGTTCGTTCAAGACCGCAAAATGTTTATCCAGGTTGGTTACGGCTTGGAAGGCGCGCTACCCGACATAACCGCGTTCGATATCACCGAATACAAGATCAAGCCGCATTTTCGCAATGGCGATTACGAAGGCGGGATCGCGGTCGGAATCGATTCAATCTTCAAGGCGATTCGCGGCGAGTACAAGGGATCAGGAAAGACCGTTGCGGAAGAACATCGCGGTGGTGGCGCTTCGAGTATCTGGTTCTTCATCATTTTCCTGATCGCGCTGATCGTGATTTCCAGAATTATGCGGCGCCTTGGCGGCTGGGGCTATTCATCCCGCGGTGGCGGTCCCATATTTTTCCCGACGGGCGGCGGCGGTGGCGGTTGGTCATCTGGCGGTGGAGGTGGCGGCGGATTTAGCGGGTTCAGCGGCGGAGGCGGGAGTTTTGGCGGCGGAGGCGCGGGATCGAGTTGGTGACCGATGCGAACGAGAGACTTTCTCAGCAGGCTTGAGCATGCACGAATTATGAGCGCGATTCGTGAAGCGGAATCGAAAACCTCCGGCGAAATTCGCGTTTATATTCAGCGCGGCAAATTCGACACCGATCCGGTGATGGTTGCGCAGAAGAAATTTCAGCGTCTCGCAATGCACAAGACCCGCGAGCGCAACGCCGTCCTTATTTTCGTAGCGCCGAGAGCCCACAAGTTCGCTGTTGTCGGCGACAAGGCGATTCACGAAAAATGCGGCGAACAATTCTGGAGGCACGTTGTGGATGGAATGCGGGTTCATTTTCAGAATGAAAAATTCAGCCACGCGTTGATAGAAGCGATTAACGAAGTCGGCAAAGTGCTGGCGACGCATTTCCCGAGAACATCGGCAAACGCAAATGAGTTGCCGGATGAGATTGTTGAAAGCTGAACAACAGGCCGATTTCAGGGCGGACTAACAGCCGGCTGAGGAGGAACGATATTGGCATGCCGCGCGATTTGCTGCCACCGTCCGCCTTGTTTGATCCAGACGGCTGTGAACCGGAGATTTTCGCTTTTGCCGGCATTTGGCATCCTACCGCCCCAAACGACGGCTTCTCGGCCAGCGACAACCACGACATCGCCGTAGACCCGGAGGTACTCGATTTGCCGGTCGAAAGATGTGATGACGAGAAAGCCGGAATCAACCATTCCCAAAACCTGCTGTTTCGTAACAAACCTGTTCAGCGGGTTAGTCACGACGAAATCGTCCGACCACAGACGCGCCATGGCCGCGCGATCGTTTTTCAAGAAAGCATCGACCTCTTCCGCGTTCAGCCGCCGAATCCCCTCTTCAGCGCTGTCGGAACTTGTATTCGCAACCGTTACCCCGCGTGAAGTTAGTAAGAGCAGTGCCAAGGCGATGAAGGCCGCGATGATTTTCATGCGCGAATTGTGTGGACCATCCCCACAAAGTCCAGCTCCAATCCGCATTTGGCGCTTGCAAAATCGCGGATTTTGACTTTATTCCATTCTCCGCAGCGAGTTTTGTAATTACGCCGTTGGTCCCTGGGTTTCCGTTTCTGGACGTGAAACCGCACTCGCCAGGGGAAACCCGGTGAAGAGAAGGAATTTCGATTTAAGATTTTCGAATTTCGATTGTTTCGCCGTCTCGGTCTTCAATCGCCAATCGAAAATCGACATTCGAAAATATAAGATGCCAATCCGTTACGGTCGTTTTGAAATGCCGAAAACTCTTTCGAAAGACGAGAGTACAGCCACAGATACATACGCCAAATTCACTGCCGAGCCGTTTGAGGCCGGCTATGGGCACACCGTAGGGAATTCCCTCCGGCGCGTCCTGCTTTCCTCTCTGGAAGGCGCTGCCATTACTGCAGTGAAAATCACAGGCGCTCAACATGAGTTCGCTACGCTACCAAGCGTGGTAGAGGATGTGACCGACATTGTCCTCAACCTCAAAAAGGTGAAATTCAAAGCTGACGACCACGAGCCCAAAAAGCTTGCGCTCAGCATAAATAAGGAGGGCGAAGTGACAGCCGGCGACATTCAGGTGGTGCAGGGTTACGAGGTGCTCAATCCCAAGCAGATCATCTGTACTCTGGACAAGAAGCACAAATTCGACGCCGAGCTCGACGTGCGTGTCGGTCGCGGTTTTGCCAACGCCGAGGAAAACAAGCGTCCCGACCAGCCGATCGGTATCATTCCAATCGACTCGATCTTTTCGCCGGTTACCCGCGTCAAGTATGCGGTCGAAAACACTCGTGTCGGCCAGCGTACTGATTACGACAAGCTCATTCTTGAAATTTGGACCGACGGCCGGTTGACGCCGGACGATGCGTTGCTCCAGGCCTCGGCCATTTTGCGGCATCACCTCGACGTGTTCGTGAACTTTAACGAAGAGATAATCGAGTTTGACCAGACACCTGCCGGCGTGAGCGAAGAAAACCTGAAGCTCAAGAAACTGCTCAACATGAGCGTCAACGAAATCGAGCTCAGCGTGCGCGCGGCGAATTGCTTGAATAACGCGAACATCACTTCTGTAGGTCAGCTTGCCCAAAAGACAGAAGCCGAAATGCTGAAGTATCGTAATTTCGGCAAAAAATCGTTGAATGAAATCAAGGACAAGCTACAACAGCTCGGCTTGAGCCTGGGTATGAAATTCGAGCCCGGCCTCCTGGATGCTCCGGTGAGCAGCGATGGCGCTGGCCCGAACGGCGCAGCTGGCGAAGAGTAAGCGTCCGCTCTAGAATCACATTCGCTGTGTCATGAGACATCAAAAAAAGACAATCAAGCTGGGTCGCACTGCTGAGCATCGCAAAGCGCTGCTTGCTAATCAGGTTTGTTCCCTGATTGAACATCAACGCATCAAGACCACGCTGGCGAAGGCGAAGGCGGTTCGTCCCCTCGCTGAACGGATGGTCACTCTCGGAAAAAACGGCTCGATTCACGCTCGTCGCACTGCTCTGGCGATGCTGCGCCAGAAGAGTGCCGTGAAGAAATTGTTTGACGACGTCGCGCCGAGATCGGCGGAGCGCAATGGTGGATACACGCGCATCGTGAGGCTTGGCCAACGCAAGAGTGATTCCGCTCGCATGGCATTCATCGAGTGGGTTGATATGGCGGTCGTGGTCGAGGAAAAGCCGACGGAAGAGAAAAAAGCGAAGCGGAAAGAGGCTGAAGCCAAGCCAACCAAAGAAGAATCAGAAACGGTCACGCCAGAAAAAGAGGAGCCGGTTGCGAAGCAAGAGAAACCCGCCGAAGCGTCGGCCCCGGCGGAAGAACCGCAACCGAAGAAGCGACGCTGGTTCGGTCGAAAGTCGAGCGAGCAGGAGTAGGTTCTGGCACCGATTGCCTAACGGCGCGCTGCAACTCCGTCATCCCGAGCGTGCGCAGACGGCGAGGGACCTCGCAAACGCGCGCTGAGCACACAAGGCCAGGCACAAAAGATTCCTCGACGCGGCTACGCTTCGGTCGGAATGACAATGGGTTCATTAAAAGTATAGACTTGGCAGCTGTGCTTTCCGAGCGAATTTGATCGCAGCCGATGAAGCCGAATCCTTACCTGTTCATTGTCATTTTCATTGGCATCGCGTTGGTTTTTCCATTGATCCCGTTGGCCCTCGCCTGGCTATGGCGGCGAATATTTCAACCGCCAAAACCAGGCCCGCAGAAAAACGCGATTTACGAATGTGGCGTCGAATCGCTTGGTGAGGCACAAATCCAATTCCGCTCACAGTACTATTTGTACGCGATCATATTTCTCATATTTGATGTGGAAGCGATTTTTCTGGTCCCATTCGCAGTGGCTTTCACTGGTTTGCCTGTCGGTGCGTTTATCGCGATATTGGTTTTCCTGTTGCTCCTGATTGAAGGGCTCGTTTGGGCTTGGAGTAAAGGGTGTTTGCAATGGGAACGATGAGGCGTTGAACAGCCAGGGCGTTAAAGCGGAGCAATGAGCGAAGGAATCGACGAAGTCTTGCGCAGCAAACTGCAGCAACAAGGGGTTTGGGTAACTTCGATGCAGGAGCTGTACAACTGGGGACGCAAGAATTCGATCTGGCCACTTCAGTTCGGACTCGCTTGTTGCGCGATTGAGATGATCGCGACGGCGGCGTCGCGCTACGATATCGCGCGTTTTGGCGGAGAAGTTTTTCGGCCATCGCCGCGTCAGGCCGACCTGATGATTGTCGCAGGCACCGTGACCAAAAAAATGGCGCCACAGATCGTGCGTCTTTACAATCAAATGGCCGATCCGAAATACGTGATTGCAATGGGCGCGTGCGCCATTTCCGGCGGCCCGTTTAAGCAAGGCTACAACGTCCTTAAAGGAATCGACCGCTATATTCCGGTCGATGTTTATATCCCCGGTTGCCCGCCGCGTCCGGAGGCGCTGTTGCACGCATTCATGGAATTACAGCGCAAGATCGACGAGCAAAAGTTGAGCGGCGCGAACAAAGCGGCCCATCTCGATTCAGAACAGCCAAGCGAATTCCCCGTGCCCGCATTCGGCAAGCACGATCTCGAGCCACCGGCGAATTCAGACGTGTTTCATCCGCCTAAGATAGAGCGCGTTTGATGGATCTTGGATCGATCAAAGACCTCGCGACAATTGTGGGTGCAGTTGCAGCGCTTTGGGCAATTTATGTGTACTTCACCAATTCACGTCTGCGACGCGCTGAGTGGCTCGCGAGCCTCTACGAAAAATTCTATGAACGACCCGATCTCAAAGAAATCCGGGAAATCTTGGACTGCGAAGGAAACGATTCGGCAGACATAACTAAGCTGGTCAGGGACGAACCGTCTAAATTCAGCGACTACCTAAACTTTTTCGAATTCGTAGCTGTCCTTCAGAACTCGCGCCAACTGAAGAAGGCTGAAATCGAAGACCTTTTCGGCTATTATTTAGGTTGCTTGGAGAATTGTCCTCCAGTGCGAAATTACATTGCGCGCAAGGGATACGAGCAGTTGGATAGACTGCTGCGCGACCGCGCGAAGAGAAGATGAAAGATTATCTGTTTGCTTACGGAACGTTAGCTGAAGACCGTGTTCCGCTAGAAATCGCCAGCGCTGTTAAACGATTGAAGTACGTCGGCGATGGTTTCATCTTCGGCCGTCTATACGATCTCGGCGATTATCCCGGCGCGGTCTTAGACGCCGGAGCACGTCGTAAGATCTTCGGAAAGATTTACGAGCTCCCCAGCGATTCCAAGCTGCTGAATCGATTAGATACATACGAGGAGTTTGATCCCGAGCGCCCTTCCCAGAGCCTTTTCGTGCGGAAACAAACGTCAATTAATCGGCCAAATAAGAAGACGGTGAAAGGCTGGGTTTACGAGTACAATAAGGGAGTCAGACGCCGTCCGTTAATAGAGAATGGACGTTATTCCAAAAAAGCCGGCTGAGTCGATGGAGCCGATCGAGCAAATCAAAGCACGGATCGAAGCCGCCGTTCCTGGCGCGAGTATCGAGATTCTGCAGAATGCGAGTTCGTCACAGCAGCATTCGCTCAAAATCGACAATGAACACGCTCACGATGTGGCGAAGTGGCTGCATGACGATCCGGCGCTACGCCTGGATTTTTGTTCCAATGTGACCGGCGTTGATTGGCTGGATCGCACCGTAAAGAAAACGGTGAAGGTGAAAAAAGTTGTCGATGGGGAGGAAAAAGAAGTCGCTGAAACGACTGAGGAAAGAATCCCCGGCTACCTCGAAGCCGTTTATCATCTTTACTCGATGACCCACAAACATGGACCAGTTATCATTCGAATGCGGACGGCAGATCGGGCAGCGGGTGCGCGGCTTCCTTCGCTGACTCCGATCTGGCGAAGTGCAGAGTTTCAGGAGCGCGAGATTTTTGATCTCTACGGAATCCGGTTTGACGGCCATCCCGATTTGCGCCGGATCTTGATGTGGGACGAGTTCGAAGATTATCCGATGCGCAAGGATTATCGGGAACCGGACGATTACGAGTACGAACCCACACCGCACGATGATGTGCTGGAGAGAGCGAAGCGATATAACACACCGCGACCGCAAATCGACGGCGCCGAAAGCATCGGTGAACCGTTAAACGGTTGACGTGGAATGAGTGCGACGATCGAAACACTCGAAGCAATGGAGCGACCGCCCGTCAGTATGGGCTCGCGACTCGAGGGCGAGCTTCTCGAAGTGTCGATGGGGCCGCAACATCCCTCCACGCACGGCGTTTTCCGGATGAACGTTGCGCTCGAGGGCGAGATCGTGCGCAAGCTCAAGCCGGTTTTCGGATATTTGCATCGGAATCATGAAAAAATTGGCGAGAACGCAAGCTATCTGGGCTCAATGCCGTACACTGATCGCCTCGATTATTTCTGCTCTATGACCAATAACTGGGCCTATGCGCTCAGCGTGGAAAAGCTGGCCGGCATTGAAGTTCCGGAGCGCGCCGAATACCTGCGCGTGATTCTCGCCGAATTGACCCGGCTTCAGAATCACGCATCGCTGCTGGGGTTTTTGCTTAACGACATGGGCGCCTGGGGGACGCCGCTTATGTACGCGTTCCGCGAGCGTGAAAAGATTCTCGATCTATTCGAGTCGCTCTCGGGTTCGCGCATGATGTGCGATTACATGCGCTTCGGCGGCTGCCGGGTCGATGCCAGTCCCGAGTGGCTCGCGCATGCGAAGAAGATTGTCGACCGTTTCCCGCGCTTCGTTGACGAGTTGGAACAATTGATCGTCGGCAATGAAGTGGTGATCGCCCGGACGCAGGACGTTGGGAAAGTGTCGCCCGCGCTGGCGATTAGTGCGGGTATCACCGGTCCGATGCTTCGCGCCTGTGGCGTGAATTATGATGTGCGAAAAGTGGACGGCTACGGACTTTATCCGCACTTCAAATTCCGGATTCCGTTAGGCGAACACGGCGACACTTACGATCGACTAATGATGCGCGTGTTGGAGATGGGCGAGAGCGTCGGAATTTTGAAGCAGGCATTCGAACAAGTTCCTACCGGCCCGATCATCAACCCGAAGGTGAAAATCCGCGCGTTTCGTCCGCCGGTCGGCGAAGCTTATGGGCGCATTGAAGCGCCCAAGGGGGAGCTCGGTTTTTACTTGATCAGTGACGGTGGAACGAACCCGTATCGCTATCGTGTGCGTCCGCCGAGTTTTATCAATCTGACGATTTTAGAGGATATGTGTCTTGGCCATACCGTGGCCGATGTGATGGTAATTCTCGGCAGCATCGATATTGTGATGGGGGAAGTGGATCGGTGACGCAGAATCCGCTTCAACGCTTTAACAGTTTAACGCTTTAACGAACACGATGATCGGCTCAGGCATACTCAAAGGAATGGCGGTTACGGCGCGCAACTTTGTCGGAAGTTATTTCGACAAGGAACGGCTGATCACGGTGCAGTACCCGGAGGAGCGGAATGCGTTGCCGGAGAACTACCGGAATTTTCCATTCCTCGTTTATGACGGGGACGATCCGCAAGCGGGGTTACGGTGTGTGGCGTGCAAGATTTGCGAGAAGGAATGTCCGCCTCAATGCATTTACATCGTTAAAAGCGAAGACAAGAAGCCCGATTACATGGGTAAACCGCAATTTTACCCGAAAATCTTTGACATCGATGTCTCGGTTTGCATGAGCTGCCAGATTTGCGTCGAAGTTTGCCCGTTTGAGGCGATCAAGATGGACAAAGAGTTCGAACTTAGCCGTCGCGAACGCTTCGATGCGTTGTTGATGCGTAGGGATGATCTGGCGAAGTCTAACAACTATTATCGCCGGATCTCGCCAACCGATGCCGCTCAAGTCGATGCAAAACTCGCCGCTGCGGCTGAGGCCGCTGCAAAAAAGAAAGCAGCGGCGCCTGCAGCAGCGAAACCTGCTACACCCCTCTCGTCGTCGACCCCAACTCGCCCTTCATCGTAGGCGGGATTATCAACGCTGAGCCCGATTTACTTTGGTAAAGGCGGCGCTTTTCAAAGATTTGTTTTGACGTCCAACAAATAACACGGCAAAAGCGCGACCAAACAGAGGAATGAGAAAGATGGGACGCCCAAACAGCAGCAACGAGTGAGCGCGCTGCCACCCGGCCAGGTTTCCACCGTCACATACAAAGGAAAATTGTATTACGTATATCCAACTGCGACCAAGGATAGAATCCTGGTTGGCAATCAAACGCAGTACAACGTCTATAAGCAGTCCGTGGTGGCATATGGACTGACGACCAGTCCCACTTTTGTGGATGTAACGCATGGCCCGCATCGCGTTCTCATTCAGCAATTCGATGGGTTCGGTCCCCTCGGGGAGTGATCCGGAAATTCGGGGAAGCGCAGGGTCATCGGCTGCCTCTCGAGGGTTTCGAGAAGCGCAGCGTCATTTGCAATCGCTCACCGTGTGGTCGGTAATTCGCTGTTACGCGTAGCTCTCCCATGGGAACCGAGAAATCCGGCCGGCTTCGACGTGTCCTGGGTTTGGGTTTCGGTCTTGCCGTAAGCGTGGGCGCCACAATCGGCGTGGGCATTCTTCGTACACCAGGTGTAGTCGCCGGCCAGGTTCACACGCCGTCCACGATTGTTTTATTGTGGACCGCTGCAGGGCTGTACACGCTGCTGGGCGCAAGCTGCCTGAGTGAGTTAGGCACCATGCTGCCGCAAGACGGCGGGTATTACGTTTATGTCCGCCACGCTTTCGGCAACACGGCGGGATTTGTCGTAGGCTGGACCGACTGGCTCACATACTGTTCGGTTCTCGCCTATATCTCAATCGCGATTGCAGAGTTCATAGCAGTCTTTGCGCCACCGGTTGGCAGGGCCGTGCGATTCGTCGCCATTGGCATTCTTATAGGTATCGTGGCGTTGCAGTGGATGGGAATCCGCATCAGCAGCCAGTTTCAAGAGATAACGACATTGCTGAAATGCGTGGCGTTTGTCGCTCTCATTGTGGCGTGTCTGCTGGTGCCTGCCCGTCAGCACCCAGCCGAAGGTAGCATAGCACCATCGGTGACGCTCAGCGGAGTTGTCATCGCTTTGCAAGCGATCGTGATCACCTACGGCGGCTGGCAAAGTCCGTTGTATTTCACGGAGGAAGATCGGGATCCGTCGCGCAATCTTCCTCGAACCATGGTGGGGGGTGTGTTTTCGGTGATTGTGATTTACTTGTTGGTCAACATTGCTCTGCTAAACGCGCTCTCCATGTCTGGGCTTGCTAGTGCGACCTTACCTGCGGCCGACGCCGCGCACGTCATTGCAGGGCCACACGGACGTGATCTCATTACCGCATTATCAGTGATCTCGCTCGTGCCTGTCTTAAATGCCGTCATGATGATTGGGGCGCGCGTTATCTTCGCAATGGGACGTGATCGGCTGTTTTGGTCACGTACTTCGACTGTCAACGCCGGTGGTACACCGCAGACCGCGATGCTGTTGACCGCTACGATTGCTGCCGGTCTTATCGCAACCGGGACATTTCAACGACTCATCGCGATGACCTCATTCTTTCTGGCGGCGAACTACTGCCTTTGTTGCCTCGCCCTAATCACACTGCGCTATCGAGAACCTGAGGCACGGCGACCGTACCGGGCTTGGGCGTATCCGTGGTCGGCCTGGATCGTCGCAGCTGGTGCTGTGATTTTTTTGGTTGGAACCATGGTGGGAGACACGCTTAACGGGCTTGCAGCGATTGGATTGTGCGCGGCTGGCCTCGTCGGACGCGCGGCACTCATCCCCAGGACCTTTTCTTCTTCGGGTAATTTTCGTTGTTGAAAGTAACCGCCTAGGCCCATTAGGCGCCCCTGCAAAGCACCGAATGTTTTTGTTCACAGGCGTGCTCACGCGCCTAACGAGAACAAAATCAGCCACCGCGCGAACTACAAGTAACGTTCATAAAGAAAGCCAAGCACACGAACGGTTCGCGGTTGGCTGCATCGTTTGCGATCCAGTTTTTGGTTGCGTGGCGAGTTGCTCTGCGCTTGCGGTCGGTGATCTTGTGTCCCGTTAGGTCCCGCATCATTATCCTGGGTGCCTTGATCGCGGCGTTCGTGAACGGGCGCGGAGCTCAAGCACGGTAAAACAATCTCTGGATGGAAAACGCTGATTTTGCGGGGCGGGTCGCCCTCGTCACCGGTGCGTGGCGCGGCCTCGGACGGGCTGTCGCAGCGCGCCTGCACGAGCGCGGCGCCTCGGTCGCGGTGAACGTCCGCAACCGCGAGCGCGCCGAGGCGCTGGCGAAGGAAATCGGCGAGCGCGCCTTCGCCGTGCCGGGCGACGTCGCGGCGGACGGCGTCCCCGACGAGATCGCGCGCCGCACGCTCGAACGCTTCGGACGAATCGACATCCTCGTCAACAACGCCGCGCTTCCGCTGTCAACACGCTTCCCCGATCTCACCGCCGAGGAATGGCGCAGAGCGATCGAGGTCAACCTCACCGCGCCGTTCTTGATGACGAAAGCGGTTCTTCCGGCAATGCGCGCGCAGCACTACGGTCGCATCATTAATATCTCGTCCTCGGGCGGACGGATGGTGAGCACGCTCGGAGGTGCGCACTACACGGCATCGAAGGCCGGACTGCTCGGACTGACACGTGCGGCCGCAAAGGAGCTCGGCAAGTTCGGCATCACCGTAAACGCCATCTGCCCCGGTATGATCGACACCGAGCTGACGCGTGAACATGCCTCGGACGAGTTGCTCGAACGCCTCGCCGCGAGCTATCCTGTGCCGCGGCTCGGCACTGCGCTCGAAGTCGCCGATTTGATTTGCTTCGCCGCCTCCGAGGCTGCCGGCTACATCACCGGCGCGTCCCTCGACATCAACGGCGGCGACTTGATGATGTGATCTATGTGTTCGCCAACGCGGCCGGTTCCCCCTCCGCGCGCGCATGCGTAACAGTCAAGAGAGCTGGGGTCATCAAACGGCATCGGGTTTAGGTGTTTCGTAAAGCTCTGGCATTAGTCGCATGCCATACTTCCTAACGACCCAAGC
>WNGK01001864.1_pt1 | contig 46468 bp, 49 predicted proteins | sample 5400601 | NCBI WGS metagenome assembly WNGK01 (sample SAMN13153376, study PRJNA577476) | soil metagenome | isolation source: 60 cm soil or saprolite under Garry oak tree replicate 1 | place: USA:California | collected 2016-06-15 | reverse complement strand
TCGGTGACCGGGTCGGTGTTCGGCATGGCGCACACGGCGGTGTACCCCCCCGCCGCCGCGGCCCGGGTCCCCGTCTCGATCGTCTCCTTGTGCTCGAACCCCGGCTCCCGCAGGTGCGCGTGCAGGTCGACCAGGCCCGGCGCCATGACCAGGCCGTCGCCGTCGACGACCTCGGTGCCCTCGCCCCCGGACAGCCCGGAGCCGAGCTCGGCGACCGTCTCGTCGTCGACCAGGACGTCGGTGACGGCGTCGTGTCCGGCGGCCGGGTCGACCAGCCGGACCCCCCGGAACAGGAACCGGTCAGGCAACCGGCGCCCCCTGTCGGGACCGGGCATCCTCGCCCAGCGTCGGCTGGGAGAGACGGAGGTGGTCCTGTTCCCCCCCGCTCTCCTCGGAGGCCCCGGCGGTTCGATCCGGGAAGGAACGCCCGGCGTCGCTGCCCAGCATCAGGAACAGGAGCGACATCCGAACGGCGATCCCGTTCGTCACCTGGTCGGTGATCACCGCCCGCGGGAGGTCCGCCACGTCCGAGGCGATCTCCACTCCGCGGTTCATGGGGCCGGGATGCATGACCACGGCGTGCTCTGGCAGCGCGCGGGCGCGGTCCCGGGTCAGCCCGTACAGTCGCGAGTACTCGCGCACGCTCGGGAAGAACTGCTGGCGCTGCCGCTCCCTCTGGACCCGGAGCATGTAGCACACGTCGAACGTGGGCAGGACCGGATCGAGCTCGTGGGAGATCTTCGCCCCCCACGCGCCGGCTTCGGGCGGGATGAGGGTGGGCGGGCCCACCAACGACACGTCCATCCCCATCTTCGTCCCGGCGAACGTGAGCGAACGGGCCACCCTGGAGTGCCGGACGTCGCCCATGATCCCCAGGCGGAGCCCCTCGAAGCTCTCGAAGTGCTCCCGGATGGTGAACAGGTCGAGCAGGGCCTGGGTGGGGTGCTCGTGGGTGCCGTCGCCGGCGTTGAGGACACTCGCGCTGACCCACCGCGACAGCGTCATGGGCGCGCCGGAGGACGGGTGCCGGATCACGATGGCGTCGGCCCCCATCGCCTGCAGCGTCAGGGCGGTGTCCTTCAGCGATTCGCCCTTCGAGACGCTCGAGCCGCTGGTGGAGAAGTTGATGACGTCGGCCGAGAGCCGATTCGCCGCGACCTCGAACGAGATCCGGGTCCGGGTGGAGTTCTCGTAGAAGAGGTTCACCACGGTGCGGCCACGCAGGGCCGGGACCTTCTTGATGACTCGGGTCCCCACCTCGCGGAAGCTCTCCGCCGTGTCCAGGATCCTGGTCACGTCCTCCCGGGAAAGCTGGTTGATCGAAAGCAGGTGCTTGATCATGCCGGTTCCCTTTCGTGCGACTGCTCCGCCTCCTGGCCGTCTCGTCCCACGTCCTCTGGAGGTTCGCGCTGCTCCCCCACCAGCACGCCATCCTCGCCGTCCACCTCGGTCAGCAGGACCCTCACGTCCTCCGCCCGGCGGGTCGGCACGTTCTTCCCCACGAAGTCGGCCCGGATGGGAAGCTCCCGGTGGCCCCGGTCCACCAGCACCGCGAGCTGGATGGTGTCCGGCCTGCCGAAGTCCACCAGCGCGTCCATGGCCGCCCGGATGGTTCGGCCGGTGAACAGCACGTCGTCAACCAGCACCACGGTGGTGCCGGTGATGTCGAAGTCGATCCGGGTCTCGTGGACCTCCGGCGCCTCGGCCCGCATCCCGATGTCGTCGCGGTAGAACGTGATGTCGAGGACGCCCACCCGCGGGGCCACGCCCTCGATCCGGAAGATCTCCGCGGCCAGGCGCCGAGCCAGGTCGTCGCCCCGCGCGGCGATGCCGATCAGCACCAGGCGGGCCGCGCCCTTGTTCCGTTCGACGATCTCGTGGGCGATGCGGGTGACGGCCCGGCGGATCTCCCCGCCATCCATCAAGCGGCCTCGGGCGACAAACGACGTCATCGCGCGCCCCCGCCGGCGCTGATGCCCGTGCCGAATGACGAAACGCCCCGCGCGTCGCGCGGAGCGTCGGTGTTCGCCAAGTCTCGCCTCTCCTTCCCGGCCTCTCGGGACCGGACTTAAAGGGGAAGTTGCTCTCGCGTCAGGATACCGGCCGAGCCGAGGATGTCAACGCGGAGGTCGCCGCGGATGGCGAACTCGGGCGCGCAGCCTGCGGCCAGGCGAGACCGATGGCTCCGGCAACCGTGCTCAGCTTCATCACCAGACGCGACGGGTTGCCCTCGATCGGTTCGAAGTCGTGGTGCCGGTAGAAGCGCGCCGCGGCGTCGTCGATGGCGTCGACCACCACCAGCTTCCCGCCGGCCACCCTCGCCGCCTCCACGATCGTCAGGAGGGCCCGAACGAGCAGTTCGCTGCTCCGGCCGCCTCGACCAGCGTCTCATTCGATAGCGTTGCCGTCCGTGGACCTCTCCGACCGCGTCGTGGGATGCATTCTCGGACTAGCGCTGGGAGACGCGCTGGGGGCGCCGTTCGAGTTCCGCCGGGCGCACGACATCCCGAACCCCCTGCCCGCGTTCGAGCTGCCGTGGATGGGACTGCCGCCCGGGATGACCACCGACGACACGGCGATGGCCAGGAACCTGACACGAAGCCTGTCGGACCGCGGGGAGTTCGACCCGGAGGATCTCCTGAGGCGGCACCTCGAATGGCTCCGAACCGACCCGCCCGACGTGGGGACGCTGACCAGGCGGGTGCTCCGCTGCGTGGCGCGCGGGGAGGCCGACGCCGCCCGGAGGGTATGGGAGGAGCGGGGGCCGGAGGTCTCGGCCGGCAACGGCTCGGTGATGTACTGCGCCCCTCTGGGAGCGGCCTACGCGAACCGGCCCAACCTCCTGCCCGAGCTGGCCTCCGAGCTGTCGGCCCTCAGCCACTTCGACCAGCGATGCCGAACCGCCTGCGTCGCCGTCACCGTGGCCGTCGCCGCGCTGGTCCGAGCCGAATCGCCCGAGGCCGCGCTCCGCCGGGCCCTGGCCGCGGCCATCGACCGCGAGGGCGGCGAGGAGCTCGAATACCTCGTGGAAGCGGCGGGAACGACACGGCCGGTCGACGGTCCCGACCAGGGCTTCTGCCTGTTCGCCGCCGGCCTCGGCCTCCAGACCCTCCTCGACCGGCGAGGGTTCGAACCCCAGCTCCGGCGCGTGGTCGGCCTGGGTGGAGACACGGACACGAATGCGGCCGTGGCCGGAGCGATCCTCGGGGCGAGGGTCGGATCGGGTGGCCTGCCGGAGGAATGGCTGGTTTCGCTGCACGACCGGGATTCGATCGAACAAGAGGCAATGGCGCTGATCGGCCTCGCCGAACCTCCCGAGAAATAGCGCTAGTGTTCGGGCGGTTCGCCTGGGAGGTAGGTGCGCAATCCGGAGGTCATGTCCCGGCGGCGCGGAAGTACTCCTCGCGGTGGGCTTCGCGGAAGAAGTCGTCGCCGAGGGCGTTCAGCATGCCCTCGACCTGGCTCACGTGGCAGGCGATCGCCTTCAGCTTCAGGTCGAGCACGTCCGGGGGCAGGGGAAAGTCGATCGACAGCTCCTCGCGAGACGCCACAGGGGGCGTGCCGGGCTCCATGAACACGTTGAACGGTTCGAACCTCGGGGCGAACTCCTCGGCCCACTCCGGCGTCATGGTCGCGTAGTGCAACCGCGAGCCTGCGGGCGCGGATCGTTCGAACGCCTCGGTGGTCCAGGCGCACACCGACCGGTGGTCGTCATGCCCGGTCATCCCGTCGGGGCCGAACGTCAGGACGGTGGCGGGCCGGACCTGTTCGATCAGCTCCCGCACCCGGGCCGCGCCCTCCTCCCGGGGGACCTCGGCGCACCTCCCGTCGTGGTAGTCGAGCCACACGTGCTCCCGCACCCCCAGCACGTCCAGGCACGCCATCAGCTCGGCCTCACGCACGCCGCCCAGCTCCGAAGGAGGCCAGCGTTCGGGATCCCACGTGCCCTCCTCGCCCCGGGTGGCCGTGACGCACACCACCCGCGATCCGGCCCGCGCCATGGCGGCCATCAGGCCCGCGGAGAGGTAGGTCTCGTCGTCGGGGTGCGCCCACACGCCCAGCATCGGCCCTTGCGGAAGCCCAGGAGTCATCGAACGAGCATGCTAGCCGACGCCCTGCCCACAGCGTCGGCCCCTTCGTCGAATCCACGGCGTAGACTCTTCGGCAGAGCGAACGAGGGAGACGTCGATGGGATGGGAAGAGCTCCTGATAGTCCTCGCGGTGGTTCTGGTGATCTTCGGCGGGGCGAAGCTCCCGCAGCTGGCTCGCTCCCTGGGCAAGGCCAAGGGTGAGTTCCACAAGGGCCTGCGCGAGAGCGACGACGAGGCCGGCTCGAAGGCCAAGGACGCCGCCGCCGACTGATCGAACGCGTCAGCCGGGCGCAGCCGCTCCCGGTTCCTGGCCGAGATCCCGGGCGATCCGGCCCAGCACCCCGTTCACGAACCGCCCCGAGTCCTCCGTCGACAGCTCGTTGGCCGCCTGCACCGCCTCGTTGATGGCGATGGCCGCCGGCACCCCGGCCCGGAGCTCGTGGCAGGCCACCCGGAGGATCGTTCGGTCCACGTTCGCCATCCGGGCGACCGTCCACCCCTCCGAGGACGCCCCCAGCAGCTCGTCGATCAGCGGGAGGTCGGACTCGACGCCCCGCACGATCTCCTCCGAGTAGGGAGCGATCGAACGCCCCGCCGCCCGCCAGTCGGCCAGGACCTCGGAGGGCGGCCGGCCCATCACGTCGGCCTGGTACAGCACGTCGATGGCGTGACGGCGAGCGCTTCTCCGGCGGGCGTGCCCGCGACGGGCTCGAGGTGCGGGACCGGCCGCCGCGGGGGGGTCGCCGGGACCGCGGCCGCCCATCTCCAGGCCTACTTCTCGCGGGTCAGGTACTCGCCGCTGCGGGTGTCGACCTTGATCAGGTCGCCCTCTTCGACGAACAGCGGCACCTGCACAACCAGGCCGGTCTCCACGGTGGCCGGCTTCATCGCTCCCGACACCCGATCGCCCTTCACCCCCGGGTCGGTCTGGGCCACCTTCAGCACGACCGAGGCCGGCAGCTCCGCCCCGATGGCGTTGCCCTGGTGCATCGCGACGACCGCGGTCGACCCCTCGGTGAGGTAGTTCGCCACGTCGCCCACCACCGACGAGGGCACGTGGTGCTGGTCGTACGTGTCGGTGTCCATGAACACGAAGTCGTCGCCGTCGCGGTAGAGGTACTGCATCTCCTTGCGCTCCACGATGGCCAGGCCCACGTTCACCCCGGCGTTGAAGGTTCGGTCCAGGACCCCTCCGGACTTCAGGTTTCGGAGCTTCGTTCGCACGAACGCCCCGCCCTTGCCCGGCTTGACGTGCTGGAACTCGATCACCTGGAACAGCGTGCCGTCCAGGTCGAGGGTCATCCCCCGCTTGAGGTCGTTCGTCGAGACGCTCACGGGTGTTCCGCGGCCCTACAGGACCACGAGCTCCTTGGTCGTTCGAGGGATGACCCGGCACCCCTCGGCGGTGACGGCCACCATGTCCTCGATCCGAACCCCTCCCAGGCCGGCCACGTACACGCCGGGCTCCACCGTGACCACCGTGCCCTCGGGGAGCGCGTCCTGGGAGCCGTTCCGCAACGTCGGTCCCTCGTGCACCTCGAGCCCCACGCCGTGGCCGAGCGAGTGCGTGTAGTGGTCGCCGTACCCGGCTTCCTTGATCACCCGGCGCGCCACCTCGTCGACGTCGCCGCCCACGGCCCCGGCCCGAACGGCATCCACGCCGGCCTGCTGGGAGCGCCGCACCACCTCGTAGATCTCCCGCAGGCGCGGGTCCGGTTCGCCGAACGCCACGGTCCTGGTCATGTCCGAGTGGTATCCGTCCACCACCGCACCGAAGTCCAGCTTCACCACGTCGCCCCGCGCCAGCAGCCGCAGGCCGGGGCTGTGGTGCGGCTCGGCCGAGCTCTCCCCGAAGGCCACGATCGTGTCGAACGCCACCGCCTCGGCCCCGGCCCGGCGCATGGCCACGTCCAGCTCGAAGGCCACCTCGCGTTCGGCCATCCCCTCGGCCAGCTTCCCCGTGATCAGGTCGAACGCGTCGTCGGCGATGGCCTGGGCGCCCTCGAGGCTCCGGAGCTCCTCGGGGCTCTTCACCCAGCGCAGTCGCTCGACCTCCTCTGTGGTCGGTACGAGCTCCACGTCCGGCGACGAGGCCAGCGCCGCGTAGGTCTTGTAGGTCAGGCCGGCCGCCTCGAAGGCGATCCGCTTCACCCCGAGGTCCGAGGCGGCCCGGAAGAACGCCGGGGCGAACTCACCCGAGTACGTCACCCGCTGCAGGTCGGGGACCTCGTGCCGGGCCTGTTCGATGTACCGGCCGTCGGTCAGGAAGATCCCGCCGCTCTCGGTGGCGACGAGCTGGCCGTTCGACCCGGTGTACCCGGTGAGGAAGCGGACGTTGGGCAGCCTGTTCACCAAGAAGGCGTCGGCACCCAGATCGGGGAGCCGCGCGACGAGTCGAGCCCTGCGCTCGGGATGGTCCACGGCAGCCGATCATAGCGAACGGGCGGTGGCGTTAGGGCGGTGGAGTCGCCGGTGGCGTGGGCGGTGGGTGCGGAGCGGGGCGAAGGGGTTCGGCCCGGCGGGATCGGCCTCAGGTCCCGGTCTGCGTCACGCAGAGCACGAAGTAGGTGTTCGTGTTCTGGATGTTGAACGTGGCACAGGGGTCGACCAGCGACATGACCTTGTACTCGTTCGCCACCACGTCGCCGGGCGCGGCCGTGGACGTGGCGCTGTCCACCATCACCGCCGCGGACGAGCTGTCGGCTGCCACGCTCAGCAGCGTCATCGTGTGGCCACCGATGTCCATGCTCGACGGGGGCGTGCCCATGGTGGGGAGCGGGGACGGCGAGGGCGACGGGCTGGGGGACGGGACCGGGGACGGCGAGGGCGAGGGCGACGGGCTGGGGCTGATCCCGACGAAGGGGTCCTTGCCGTTGAAGGCCGGGGGGTTCTTCGACGCGGGCTTCAGGGTAGGGGTCGGGGACGGGGCCGGCTGAGGCTTCCCCACCGGGACCAGCAGGCCGGCGTCGAGGGTCCCTCCGCCCGAACCTCCATGGTTCAGCATGACCGCGCCCAGGGCCAGCAGCCCCACGGCGGCCACCATGGCCAGGACCACCACGCGCCGCTTCTCCTTCTGTCCCAGATCCATCTCAGCCTCCGCTCGAGGGGGTCGGGCCCGGGCTGGGCGAGGAGGTGACCGGCGGGGCGACGCCGGCCTCGGTCGCGTCGGTGTGGCCGGGCACTGAGCCGGGGCCGGACGAAAGGTCGGTCGTGTAGAACAACGCCGTGAGCGTCACCGTGAGGGAGGAGGAGCTGTCGGACTCCGGGGTCATGCCGATGGTGGTGACCCTGGCGATGCGGGGGAGGGTCTCCAGCCGGTACAGGAACTCGTCGACCGCGAAGTACGACCCCGTGACGTCGAGACCCGTGGAGATGATCGAGACCGTCCCCGAGGCGTCGGGGGCCGGGGTGGACGGGGCGATGGAGACGAAGTCCACCGCGGACTTGTCGGCGGCCGAGTTGATCTCGCGGATGATGTCCGGCAGGTCGGCCACGTCGGGCACCTCGACCCGCAGCTTCGCCAGCTTGGCCCTGTTCGCCGGGGCCTCCTTGGCCACGGCCCGAAGCTCGGCGAGCTGCAGGACGAGGCCGTTCTGGGCCCCCTTGGCCTTGGTCAGGTCGTGCTGGCGGCTCCGGATCTGACCGGCCTTCGGCAGGATCAGCCCGATGACGAGCCCGAGGACCAGGATCGCCCCGGCCGCGCCCACGATCAGGGGCGCCCGCCACTTCCCGCGCGGCTTCATCGGGCCCGCCCGTTCGTGGTCGCGTCGAGACTGAGGTCGATCGAGCCGCTGAAGGTCACCTGGGTGGTTCCGCCACCGCCGGTGCCGCCGGACTCCTCGGCCGATGATGAGACCCAGGAGTTCTCCCAGCCGTGGATCTTCTCCACCGTCGTGAGCCACTCCGCGATCTTGCGGTGGTTCAGGGCCTTCCCCTGGAACTGAATGGTCCCGACGATCTCCCCGGTCGGCGTGTCGTTCAGCACGCCCGAGATCGACGTGAACCAGACACCGTCCGGGGTCGAGGCCGAGATGCTCCGCAGCGTGTCCGACCACTGGACCTGCCGGGCCGTCAGGCCGCTCACCACATCCTGCTTGGACACGGCCAGGTCCTGTAGGTCCTGGAAATGATGCAGCGCCGAGATCTTCCCCTGCAGGCCGTCGTTGAGGCTGGCCTGCGCGGCGAGCTCGCTGTTGGCACTGGCCAACCGGGACGACTGGAGCACGAACACCATCAGGAGGAGGACCACCACCGCGGCGATGGCGCCCACGGCCGCGGCCGTGAATCGCCGGATCTTGTGCTTGTTCCGGACGTCCGGCGGGAGGAGGTTGACCTGGGTCATGCCGCCGCTCCGGGGATCGCCAGGCCGACGGCCACCGCCAGCAGGGGTTCGACCTCGCTCAGCAGCCGCTCGTCGGCCCGAACCTCGACTGTCAGGCCGTGGAAGGGATGCCCCTCGCCGACGGAGCCGACGAGACGTTCGCTCAGCATGTCCATCAAGCCTCGGAGCTTGGAACCGCCCCCGGTCAACAGGACCCGCTTGATGCGTGTCCCCGGCGACTGGGAAGCGTAGAAATCGAGGGACGAACGGATCTCGTCGACGAACGACGCCACTCGGGTCCCGATGGCGGCCCTGGCCTCGTCCACGACCTCCTGGGTCACGCCCGCCGTGGCACCCCGCTTCAGGCGTTCGGCTTCCTCCTCGGACACGTTCAGCATCTTGGCCACCGAGGAGGTGATCTCACGGCCGCCCGCAGGGAGGACCCGGACGAACCGGGGAACGCCCGCCGCGTGCACGCAGACGCTGGTCACGTCGGCCCCGACGTCAACGACGGCCTCGTCGCCTTCCTCGCTCTCGAGATCGCCGAAGCCTCGCGTGGCCACCGAGCGAAGGAGGGCGAAGGGGATGAGGTCGATGCCGACCGGGTTCAGGCCGGCGCCCTCCACCGCCTGGATCATCTGGTCGATCATGCTTTTCATCGCGGCCACCAGGAGGATCCGGATCATCCGGCGGCCCTCATGCTGGAACTCCTCGATCAGCTGATAGTCGAGGATGGCGTCCTCCACGGAGATGGGGACGAATTCCTGGACCTGGAATGGCAGGGACTGGCGGAGCTCCTTCTCCTCGAGCCACGGGATGCTGACCTCACGGACGACCACACGCTGGTTGCCCACGCCCAGCATCACGTCCCTGCTACGGAACTGGGCCGACCTCCACAGCTCGCGGATGGCCTCCGAGACCTGGGCCGTGTCGCGGACCTCGCCGCTGGCCACCGCGCCGGGTGGGAGGGGAACCTGCGCCATGCGCAGGAGACGGATCCGGCCGCCGTTCGTGGACACCTCGGCGGCCCGGATGGCCGTCGAGCCGATGTCCAGTCCGATGCGCCGCCCGCCCACTAGAAGCTCACCTCCCGACTGCCGATCCGGCCGCCTCGCTCGGCGTCGTGTCCGTCGAACCGCTTGGCTGCAGATGCCACGTGGATAACATCGGGTCCCTCTCGATCAGGCTTTAACGGGGGCGAGAATCGGGGCCGGGCGACCCGCGAGGAGCCCCCTCAGCGAAGGAAGCCGGTGTACATGCGGGCCAGCCAGGGCCCGGCGAACGACGCCGCGGCCGCGCCCCCCGCCAGGAACGGGCCGAAGGGGATGGCCGATTTCCTCGATCTCCCGGCGGCCAGGGCGAGGGAGGCGCCGATCCCGCCGGCGAGGATGCCCACGCCCAGCGCGACGATCACCGAGGGGAGCCCTCGGCTCCCCAGGACCAGCCCGATGAGCGCGGCGAGCTTGACGTCGCCCATCCCCATGCCGTTCGGCGCGACCAGGGCCACCAGGAGCAGCCCTCCTCCGAACAGCAGGAGCCCCGCCGCGGAGCCGGCCAGGTCCACGTCCCGCCCGACGACGGCGCCAACCGTGAGGGCCCCGGCGAACAGGAGCAGCCCTGGGTAGATGACCGCGTTCGGGATCATGCGGTGGTGGAGGTCGGTGAGGGCCACGGCGAGCAGCAGCGCCAGGAACCCGGCCATGAGCGCGGCCACGTAGGCGTCGGCGAAGGCCGCTGCCGAGGCGCCGAAGAGGCCCGCCGTGGCCAGCTCGGTCAGGGGGTATTCGGCGGAGATCCTCGTCCCGCAGTGGCGGCACCGTCCTCGGAGCAGCACGTAGGAGAGGACCGGCACGTTGTCGCGGGCCCGGATGGTCTCCCCGCAGGCGGGGCACCGGCTCCGCCCGGCGGCCACGGACTCCCGGCGAGGGGTCCGGTGCACCACCACGGTGAGGAAGCTCCCGAAGGCCAGCCCGAACGCGACGAACACCGCGACCCTCGCCGCCATCACCGCTCGACCCTCCTCACGCCTGCCTCCCCTTGTCCCCGGCCCGGCCGGCTCCGGCGGGACCGGGACATCATCGCCCGGCCCACCGACACCGCCCGGGAAGGCCCCTCACGCCGCCTACTGGTTGACGACCTCCCGAACGAAGGCGAGATCCTCGTTGAACCCGGTGACGGCGCCACCGGGGATCACGATCGGATGGAAGCTCAGGGCGTAGAGGTTGCCGATGTTCACCGTGCCGCCGATCACCTGGCCGCCCAGGCCCGAGTTGTTGTTGTTGTAGTTGACCGTGCACTGGCTGTACGCGAACAGGTAGATGTTCGAGAAATTGGTGTTGTTGCTGATGGAGATGTCCCGGGGCGTCGTGGAGCAGTTGGGGTTCGAGATGCCGTTCGTGGGCTCGACCAGGTACAGGATGTGCTTGGCCGAGCTCGTGGACTGGACCGTGTTGTTGTTGGCGAACGTGATGGGACCGTCCGACATGATCGCCACGTCGTTCTGCATGTTCACGGTGTCCCCCGAGAAGGTCAGCGTGCAGGCCGGGGTGATCCGCACCACCGTGGGCGCCGACCAACCCGTGAGCACGGCCGTCCGCGCGCTGCTGCAGCTCGAATAGCTGACGATCGAGTAGCCGGCGGCGATCCAAGCGCTCTGGACGAAGTCGATCTGCGGCATCGCCAGCGGCGGGGGCGCCGGCGAGATGTGGCCCGTCGTGACGGTCCCGGAGACCCGGCCGCCGGTACCGGTGGTGCACCCGCTGCACGTGGTGCCCACCGTCACGTTGTGGCTGATGTGGGAGTTGTTCGACAGGGACAGGCTGGAGGTGGCGGAGATGACGTCGTGGCCCACCGTTGCGGTCTGGATCATGGTGACGGCGCCCTTCGCGTAGAGGTCCTGGATGAACGTGCACGAGTTCGATACGCTCACCGATCCCTGCGCGTACAGGCTGCCCGCGATGGCGCTGTTGTTGTTGCAGGCGAAGTTCCCGTTCGTGTACAGATTGCCGTCGTTCCCGACGTTCCCGGTCACCGTGAGCTGATTGTCCAGTGTCAGCCCGGTGTCCGAGAAGATGGCATGGCCGAACGACCCGTACACGGGGCCCAGGCGGGCCTGGGCCGACATGGTCCGGGTGACCGCCTGGGGCGAACCGGTCACCGACTTCCCCACGGAGGTGAAGGTGGCTCCGGCCGGCGGCGTCGTGGGCGGGCAAGCCATGGGGCTGCCGGTGGGCGGATAGGTGGCGTAGTAGTTGATGGTGACCGTGTAGGTGGCCGACGGCAGCTCGGGCAGGCTGGCCTGCACGGAGCAGGGCAGCGTGTAGTTCCCGGCGCTGGCGTCGATGACCGACGTCTGGACCTGCGACAGCGTGATGTCGAGCCCGGCCTCGGCGGTGCTCACGGCGTCCACCCGCTTGCGGTCCAGGGCGCTGGAGCCCGAGTTGTGCATGCTGAGCTGCACCACGGTGATGGAGAAGATCACCACGACCATGGCGATCATCAGCGCCGTCACCATGGCCACGCCTCGTTCCTCGTTCAGCCTCTGGATCATGGAAGCGCTCCTCTTCCCTTCTCAGCCCTGTGGGATGTCGTCGCAGATGTTGGTGGGGTAGCCGTATTCGGTGTTGCGGCCGGTCACCGAGGTCTGGATCCGAACGTCCCTGCCGGACACGGGGTTGGCGTTCACCAGGATGACGACGTTCAGGGTCCGGCCCCCCTTCGAGGCCTCGCCGTCCAGGGCGAACGCCGGGGTCTGAGGGTTGTTCGACTGGTTCACGATGTCCTCGGCCACGATCCGCCAACCGGTCACCACCCCGTCGGTCTCCCACGCCACCGACCAGTTGCGGACCAGCAGCTGCTTGTTCTGGATCTTCCACTGCACGCAGCGGTTCGACGGATCCCGGGTGGGGGCGTTCGTCTGCGTGTAGACCCGCAGCATCATGCCGGGCGTGCTCTCCAGGGACGGGTCGTACAGGAGGTTCCCCGACCGGACCTCCCGGTCGATCTCCTCGACCGCCAGCCTGGCCTGGTCGTTGCCGGCGCTCCGGTCGAGCTGGGTCCCGAACTGGCGCTGGACCACGTCGAACGTGCCCAGGAAGGACGTCAGCACGATGCCGAGCACGGCGGTGACGAAGGCGAGCTCGATGAGGGTCATGCCACTCTCGGACGACAGGCGGGAGCGGATGGTCATCTCATCCACTCGGAGAGGGCTGGTACTGCACGTGGGACTCGAGGCTTCCCATGTCGATGTGGATGTCGAGGTCGGCCAGGATCCGCCCGCCGTAGGTGATCGTGTAGAGCACGTCGCCCGTGGCCGGGGAGTTCGCGACGGCGTCGGCGCTGTTCCGGGTGCATGCCGAACCGCAGTTCGCCGGGTCCGTGGTCTGGGTCCCGCCCGTCTTCAGGGCGCTGCCCGAGAGGGAGACCGAGAGGGTCTGGGAGTTCACCGTGGTGGTGATGCTGAGGGGAGCGGCGGCGATGGGGACCGAGGCTCCCGGGGCGACGGTGATGGTCGAGTAGCCGTTCCCGTTCCAGTAGCTGATGGTGCCGGTGGCCGTCACCGAGGGCGCGGCGGTGGACTTGCCGGCTTCCGCCTTCGTGGTCGTGGTGTAGCTCGAGACCTGCAGGAAGTACCCCTGCCAGGCCGCCGGGATCGACCCCGCCGGCATCGACGCCGGGAGCCCTCCGATGGCGTACGAACCGATGTTCAGCGTGCCCTCGGCGTGGATGCAGCCGTCCCCGGACGTTCCCACGCACCGGGTCGCCCCCGAGGTGATGTTGCGGTCGGTGAACACCTGGTACTGGGAGGACGGGCTTCCCGAGGACGCCAGCACCGCGGTCCCGAGATCGGTGTCGCCGGCGGAGACGTCCAGGTTCGCCGACATGATCTTCTGGGTCCCGTTCTGGCCAGGGAACGCGGAGGAGCTTCCGCAGGGCTGGTTGTCGTTCTCGCCCATGCACGGGTGCGGCGAGGTGTTCGCCGTGACCGTGCTGATCGTCGTGCCGGCGTCGCCCGACCTGGACGTCACCCAGAGGCTCCCGGTGCTGCCGTTGAAGGTCTGCGTCTTGCTGCTGCTGTTGGGCAGAGAGGTGGTGGAGTAGTCGGGGTCGGACTGGGCGGGATCGTTGTCGGCGGCGCTGGAGACCTGGACCCGGTTCGAATACACCTCGGTGGAGTCCGCCGGCAGGATGCTCACCCCGGAGGCCTGGGTGTTGCCCAGAACCGAGTTCACCTGTTCGATCTGCATCGTGGAGACGATGTCGGAGGCCCACAGGGTTGCCCGGGCGAAGTCCGCGTCCGGGAGGTTGCCGGTCACGTCCACATGGCCGGCAGTCCGTGATGCGGTGGCGTAGAAGAAGGGCTGGCACGGCGCGGCGAAGGGGTGGGTTGCCGTCGACAGGCAGCCGTTTCCCGAGTACAGAACGGTCTGGTTCTCCACCCGGGAGCTCGCCGCGCGGACGGCGGGGTTCGCCCACTGGACGGTCACGATCGCCCGGAAGGTCGAATTCTGCGTGGCGTTGTCCTGGTAGTAGGTGACGTAGGAGCTGACCGTGTACGTGTTCGGCCCGGACACGATGGTGCGGATGTGCGGCACCAACGGCGTGATGGTCGTGCCGACGGCGTAGTTGCTGGTCGGGATCTGCTCGGCGAGGGTTCCGTACTGATAGCACTTCGCGCCGCTGTGGCAGCTCACGATGTTCGGGTCCCCGGTGAGGTCGCTGGTCGACAGGCCCTTGCGGACCGTGTCGAAGGCGAGCCCCCGGATCTGCTCCATCATCTGGTTGGCGATCCCGTTGGCGCCGTCCCGCTGGCGGGCCAGGGCGATCCCGGAGAAACCCAGCGTCGCCGTGTAGGCCATCGCCAGCACCGCGGTCAGGATCACCGCGATGGCAACGATCAGCTCGACCATGGTGAAGCCCTCCTGCGACTGGAGGGCGACGCCAACCGACCTGCGGCGTCGTGACGCGCGGCTCATCTCATAGGTGTCGACTGGCCCGGTCGTTCGCTTGAGTTCGCCAACGCCTGGGTGGGCCGCCGGAGGCCCGGATGACGAAGGGGCGGCTCCGCGCGGGAGCCGCCCCTTCAGCGAACGTTGCTTCCTTCGTCCTACCAGTTGGTTGCGGCGTCGGTGGGCTGGTCGTCCGTGGTGTCCGGAACGATGATGGCCAGCGCCTGCGCCCCCGTGCAGGTGGCGTTGGTGCCGTAGTGCACGCCGGCCGTCTCCCCGACACCCGTGGGCGCCGCCTCGTAGTCGACCAGCATGTAGCAGGTGCCGTTGTCGGCCAGGGTGGCCAACCCCACCGCCTGCCCGATCGCGGCGCCGTGGCTCGCGGCCGCGTTCACCCCCACGCTGACGATGTTGCTCGCCGTCGAGGCGGCCGCCTGGAAGGTGATCGACGGCTCCGCCGTGGTCAGGGCCGTCACGATCGTCGCCGTCGCCGGGTACACGTCGGCGTCGGAGTAGACGACCTTGGCGGACGAGAGCCCGTTGCGAACCGCCGATTCGGCCTGCCGCTTCTGAGCCCGTGAACGAGCGCCCAGGAACGTCGGAAGGGCGATCGCGATCAGAATGCCGATGATCAGCACGACGACCATCAGCTCGATGAGGGTGAACCCCTCCTGCTCCCCGTGCATCTTGCGAGCGATCTTCTCCATCATGTTGTGATCACCTCCTCCCGACTGACGGAACTTCCGCTCTTCACGTGTTGATTGCTTCGGCCCGAACCCCGGGGAACTTGAGTCACCAAAAGGCCGAACTTCCGGGCCCTGTTCCCCTGCGCCGGAGGGGTCGCAAGCCGGTGGCGAGGCTGTTCCGAAGGCGTCGCCGGCCGACGCGCGAGGCCGTCCCAAGACGCGGCGGGCCGCGCCGAAATCCTTCGACGCGGCTCGCCCCGAACGGGGTCGGGTGGGGCTACTTGATCAGATTGATCACGTTGAACATGGGCAGGTACAGCGCGATCACCGACAGGCCCACCGCGCCGCCCACGATGAAGATCATCACGGGCTCGATCAACGAGGTCAGGGCGTCCACCGCCGCGGTGACCTCCTCGTCGTAGAACGTGGCCATCTTCTCGAGCATGGTGTCCAGGGCTCCGGTCTCCTCCCCCACCGTCAGCATCTGCACCACCATCGGCGGGAAGAGCAGCGGATATCGGGCCAGGGGCTTGGCCAGGCTCTCACCGCCCTTCACGGAGTCCTGCACGTCGCGGATGGCCCTGGCCATCAGCGAGTTGCTGACGGTCTCCGAGACCACGTCCAGGCTCTGCAGGATGGGCACGCCCGAACGGTTCAGCACGCCGAGGACCCGGGCGAACCTGGCCAGGGCCGTCTTCTGGAAGAGCGAGCCGAAGATGGGGACCTTGAGCTTGAGCTTGTCCCACTGGTACCGGCCCTTCTCCGTGCGGATGTACCGGCGGAGGGCCCAGATCCCGGCCGCGCCGATCAGGGCCACGAAGACGAAATCGTGCCGCAGGGCATCGCTGACCTTCAACAGGATCTGGGTGGGGACGGGGAGGGTCCCGCCGAGCTGGCTGTAGATGGACTTGAACTGCGGCACGATGAACAGCAGCATCGCCAGCATGATCAGGCCGACGAAGCACACCACCACGATGGGGTAGGTCATCGCCGACTTGATCCGGTGGCGCAGGGAGACCTCTCGCTCCAGGTTGGTGGCCAGACGTTCCAGCACGCTGTCGAGCACGCCGCCGGCCTCGCCCGCGCGCACCATGGAGACGTAGAGGGAGTTGAACACCTTGGGGTGCTTCGCCATGGCCGCCGAGAGGGAGGACCCTCGTTCGATCTCCCGGCGCAGGTCGGCCACCGCGGCGGCCAGGGGCCGGGAGTCCGTCTGCTGCATCAGGATGGTCAGCGACTTCAGGATGGGCAGACCGGCGTTCACCATCGTCGAGAACTGCCGGGAGAACACCGAGAGGTCCTTCATCTTCGGCTTGCTCCGGAGGCTGATCTCGCGGGAGACCCCCGGCTTGTGGGCGGCCACCGATACGGGGACCAGTCCCATCTCGCGGAGCCGGTTGATCACCAGCTGCTGGTTGTCGGCGACCAGCGTCCCGCTGGAGAGCTTGCCGGAGGAGTCCCGGACCCGGTACTTGAACGTCTCGCTCATTCTCGACTCACCTCTCCGCGAACGATCCCATCAGCCGTTCGACCTCGGTGAGGTCGTGGCACTGGGCCCGGGCGGTCTCCCGGGTGATCCTGCCGTGGGTCACCAGCGAGGCCAGGGCCTGGTCCATCGTGACCATCCCGTGCCGGCCCCCCGCCTGCATGGCCGAGTAGATCTGGTGGACCTTCGCCTCCCGGATCAGGTTCCGGACGGCCGGGGTGCACACGAGCACCTCGGCGGCCACGCAGCGGCCGTTCGAGTTGAAGTTCGGCAGGAGCTGCTGGGTGACCACGCCCTGCAGGGTCGTGCTGAGCTGCACCCTGATCTGCTGCTGCTGCTGGGACGGGAAGGCGTCGATGATCCGGTCGATGGTCTGGGGAGCGTCCTGCGTGTGCAGGGTGGCGAACACCAGGTGGCCGGTCTCGGCCGCGGTGATCGCCGTGGAGATGGTCTCGAGGTCCCGCATCTCGCCGACCAGGATCACGTCGGGGTCCTGCCGGAGCACGTGCCGCAACGCCGAAGCGAACGACTTCGTGTCCGAGCCGAGCTCGCGCTGGTTGATGATGGCCCGCTTGTGCTGGTGCAGGTACTCGATGGGGTCCTCCACCGTGATGATGTGGCAGGCCCGTTCTGCGTTGACGACGTCGATCAGCGAGGCGAGCGTGGTGGACTTGCCCGAGCCGGTGGGGCCCGTCACCAGGACCAGCCCGCGGGGAAGGCGGGCGAAGTCCACGACCTGTTGGGGGAGCCCCAGCTCCTCGAGGGTCCTGATGCTGAAGGGGATCAGCCGGAACGCCGCCCCCACGGCGTCGCGCTGGAAGTACACGTTGACCCGGAACCTCGCCCTGCCCGGGAGCGAGTAGGACAGGTCGAGCTCCAGCTCCTCTTCGAGCCGCTCCCGCTGGCGCTGGGTCAGGATGGCGTAGACGATCTGCTGGACCTGCTCGGGCCCCAGGTGCGGGAACCCGGGGAGGGGCCTGAGGCTCCCGTGGATGCGCAGCATGGGAGCGGCCCCGGCCGTGAGATGGAGGTCGCTGGCGTCCTGCTTCAACACCTCGTCCAGCAGCCGCTGCACCGGGACCAGGACCTGCTGGCCGTTCTCGCTCGTCACGTCGACGCTCATCGGCTCTCCCTTCGGCAGCCCCCGGCCCGCGCCGACGGCGATGCCCGGAGCTCGTTCGGGCCCTGGCGAGAACATCGGCACGGACCCGGCCCTTCCGTAGCGGCGAATCCCGGGGCGCTCACTGCACCACCCTCAGGACCTCCTCGATGGAGGTGTGTCCCAGCCGAACCTTGTCCAGCCCGTCCTGGCGCAGCGTGATCATTCCGGCGCCCTGGGCCGAGCGGCGGATGGCGTCGGAGGACGAACGCTCCACGATGAGGCGTTCGATCTCCTCCGACATGGGCATGACCTCGTAGAGGCCGAGGCGGCCCCGGTAGCCGGTGTTGGCGCAGCTCGCGCAGCCCTTGGCCCGGAACAGCTCCTGGATCCCGGGCCATTCGTTCTCCGGGAATCCCGCCTCGATCAGGTCGGCCTGCTCCGGGCGATAGCCCTGGCGGCACTTCTTGCACAGCTTCCTGGCCAGGCGCTGGGCCACCACGCAGTCGATGGCGCTGGCCACCAGGTAGGTCTCGACCCCCATCTCCACCAGCCGGGGCAGGGCCGAGGGGGCGTCGTTCGTGTGCATGGACGACAGGACGAGGTGTCCCGTCAGCGCGGCCTCCACCGCGATCAGCGCGGTCTCGTGATCGCGGATCTCTCCCACCAGGATCACGTCGGGGTCGGCCCGAAGGATCGACCGGAGGGCCGAGGCGAACGTCAGGCCCGCCCGCGGATGGACCTGCACCTGGTTGACCCCCGAGAGCCGGTACTCGACGGGGTCCTCCACGGTGATGATGTTCCGATCCGGCTTGTTGAGGATGTTGAGGGTGGCGTAGAGGGTGGTCGACTTGCCCGATCCGGTCGGGCCGGTCACCAGGATGGCGCCGTAGGGCTTGGTGAACGCCTCCTGGTACCGGCGGTAGGACGACTCCAGAAACCCCAGCTCCTCCAGCCGAAGGAGCACCGCGCTCTTGTCCAGGACGCGGATCACCATCTTCTCCCCGTACACGGTGGGGAGCGTGGCCACGCGGAGGTCCACGGGCCGGCCGGCGACGTTCACCCCGATCCGGCCGTCCTGGGGGATGCGCCGCTCGGCGATGTTGATGTCGGCCATGACCTTGAGACCGCATGACCTCGTGCAGCACACCGTCGACGCGGTACCGGATCCGGAGGTCCCGCTCCATCGGTTCGAGGTGGATGTCCGAGGCCCGGTCGGCCAGGGCCTGGCTGATCAGGAGGTTCACCATCTTGACGATGGGGCCCTCCTCCACGGCCACGGCGACGTCGAGCTCCTTGCCCTCGTCGGCCTGCTCCGACGCCGCGCTGGTGAGCTGCTCCACGGACTCGTCGAAATGGCTGTACTTGCGAACGGCGGCCTCGATGTCGACCGCCGTGGCCACCACGGGCTGGACCTCGAGGCCGGTGATGGTGCGGATGTCGTCGACGGCGAACAGGTTCGCCGGGTCGGCCATCGCGACCACCAGCTTCGAGCCCTCATACCCGATGGGCAGGGCTCGGTACCGCCGGGCCACCTGCTCCGGGATGAGCGAGGCCGCCCCGGGGTCGATCATCGTGTCCCCCAGGTCGACGAACGGCAGGCCGACCTGCTTGGCCAGGGCCGCCACCAGGTCCGATTCCTTGACCACGCCCAGGTCCACCAGGACCTTGCCCAGCAACTGGTTGCGCTGGGCCCTCGCCTCCAGGGCCTGGTCGAGCTCCTCCGTCGTGAGCAGCCCCTCCTCGATGAGGATCTGCCCGAGCGGCTTGGTCTTCCTCAGCGCCACCGGCCCGCCCCTCTCATGTCACCGCTCGGGGCGTTCGTCGTCGGCGCCGTAGAGCCCGCCGAACTCACGCGACAGCTCCACCACGTCCACCCATTCCTCGTCGGACTTGCCCTCGGCCGACTTGCCTCGGGGGGCCGGCGTGGCCGGTGCCTCCCCTCCAGCGTCGGGGCCCGCCGTTGCCGGGGCCCGGTGCAGGGGAGCCCTGAACCGGGGGGCCTGCTGCGATTCGGGCTGGGCTGCCGGCCTCGACCCCGCGGAGCGCATCTCCTCACGCGTTCGGGTTCGGTCCTCGTCCGCGGCCAGGAGGGCCTGTTCGAGCTGGGTGAGGATGACGCCCGGCCGGGCGGAGGGGTCGGCCACGGCCAGCGCGGCGAAGGGCCCTCGTCGGCAGAACACCCACATCTCCCCGCTCATGGACACGAAGCCCTTCTCCACCTCTCCCAACGACCCCAGCCGGCCCCAGGCGCTCATGGCCCCGAGCTCGTCCGCTTCCGGTGACGACGCCAGCGCCAACCCCTCGCGGGACAGCACGACGCACACCCGAACACCGGGCAGCGCCCCCACAGAGCCCGCGAGCGCGGCGAAGTCGACGGTCATCCGTTCTCTCCCCAGTTGTCGGCCGCTGGCGCGAACCGCTTAAGAGACGGGACCGTCCCGGGGCGCTCGACAGGGCTGGCCCCGAGGCCTTTCGTCCTAGTCCGAGGCCGTGCGGGTGGCTCGGGGCGGGGCAGGGTCGCTTGCCCCCGGGCCGGCCTCGCGGGCCGGCGGTTACCCCAGGTACTTCCGCTTGAGCTGGAGGAATTCCTGGTAGGACGAGGCGAAATGGTCGTGCCCCTCGGAGTCGGCCACGAAGTAGAGGTAGCCGGCCTTGGCCGGGCCGAGCGCCGCCTCCAGCGAGGACAGGCGGGGGCTGCAGATCGGCGTGGGGGGCAATCCCGTGTGGAGGTAGGTGTTGTAGGGGCTCTTCACCTTGAGGTCGGCGAAGGTCAGCTTCGGCTTCCGGGTGCCCAGGGCGTACTCGACGGTGGCATCGCTCTCCAGCGGCATCCCCTTCTTCAGGCGGTTGAAGATGACCGCGGCCACGTTCGGCCGGTCGGCGTCGAACTTCGTCTCCGCCTCGATGATCGAGGCGACGACGACCACCTGGTAGTCGGTGAGGCCGAGCTTCTTCGCGTTCGACCAGGGGGCCTTGGTGGATTCGGTCTGGAACTGGTCCAGGAGCCGCCGGACGACGTCCTCGGCGGTGGCGTCCTTGAAGAAGTCGTACGTGCTCGGATAGAGGAATCCCTCGACGGTCTTGGTGTGGGCGGGGAGGTAGGGGGGAAGCTTCCACCTCCCGCTGGTGGCGGAGGCCAGAAAGGTCGCCGCGGGGATCCCGAGCTGGGATTCGACCTTCTGGGCCATCTCCTTCACCGTGATGCCCTCCGGGAAGGTCGCCCGCACCGTCTCGGCGAACGGGCCCCGTTTCAGCGCCGCCAGCACCGCCGAGACGCTCATGTTGGTGAGCAGGCGGTACTGCCCCGCCTGGAAGCCCGCCGAGAATCCCCGGAACTTCGCGGAGAGCCGGAAGGCGAAGGTCGAACGGATCACGCCCTCCTTCTTCAGGAGATCGGCCACCTGGGCCCCCGTGGCCCCGGAGGGGATCGTCAGGTCGATGCGCTTCTGGGGACCCGAGGCCCCGGTGGCCCATTCGTAGTAGAGGCCCCCGGCCACGATGGCGACCACCAGGCCCACGATCAGCAGCAGGAAGATGAGCCGGCCCACCCGAAGGCGGCCTCGCCTGGGGCGCTGGGAGCGCCGGGTCACCGTGTCGAGCATCGGCCGGAAGGATACCCGGAAGCGCTCGCTCTGCTATCCCGAGGTTCGGCGCCGCCGACGGTCCAGGAAGGCCTGCAGGATCAGGATGGCCGCGGACTCGTCCACCACCGAACGGCGGTCCCGGCCCCTCAGCCCCGCCCGGGCCAGCTCCCGGTGGGCCTGCACCGTGGTCAGGCGTTCGTCCTGGAGGTGAACCGGAAGGCCGAGGAGTCCCCGCAGCGCCTCGGCGAACCGCTCGGCCTGGCCGGCGGCCTCGCCCGAGCCTCCGGAGAGGCGAAGCGGGTGGCCCACCACCACCTCGGCCACGCCGTGCTCCCGGACCAGGGCCGCCACCGCCCTCACGTCCCGAGGGGCGCCGGTGCGGATCGTCCCCAGGGGAACGGCCACCCGGCGGAGGTCGTCCGAGACGGCCACACCGATCCTGGCCTGCCCCAGGTCGAGCCCGAGGACGCGGCCCCGGAGTGCGCCGTCCTCAGGCTCAGGCACCGAGGAGTTCGCGGAGGCGCTGCCGGACGACCACCGGGACCTCCTCGGCGGGAAGGGCGTTCGGCCCTCCTCCCATCGCCAGGTCGGGCCGGCCTCCGGCGTTGCCCCCGGCCGCCGCGGCCAGCGGCTGCACCAGCTCGGCGGCGGTCAGGCCCCGCAAGGTCAGCGGGCCGGTCAGCGCCGCCACCACGCTGGTCTTGCCGCCCTCCGTGCCCACCAGGACCACGGCGGCCTGGTCGTGGGAGAGCCTGTTGCGGATCCGCAGGGCGAGCTCCCGGAGCTCCCCCGGCCCCGAGCCGGGCTTGACCTCGACCAGCAGCTTCGCCCCGTCCACCTCCACCAGCGAACCGGCCAGCCGGTCGATGTCGGCCGCCTGCTCCTCCCGGCGGAGCTTCCCCAGCTCGCTCTCGAGCTGCTTGACCCGCTCCACGGCGTGGCGAACCCTCTCGGGCACCTCGGCCGGGTTGTGGGCCCCCACCGCCTCGGCCACCTCTTCGAGCAGGCGCCGCTCCACGTTGACCTGTTTCAGGGCGTCGGGGCCGGTGAGCGCCTCGACCCGCCTGAACCCCGACCCGATCGAGGACTCGTGCAGGAGCCGCAGCAGGGCCACCTCGCCGGTGTGGGCGACATGGGTGCCCCCGCACAGCTCGATCGAATAGTCCCCCACCTCCACCACCCTCACGATGTCGCCGTACTTCTCACCGAACAGCGCGATGGCGCCCTGGGACTGGGCGAACTCCTTCGTGGTCTCGTAGGCCCGAACGGCGTCATCGTCGGCCAGCCGCCGGTTGGCCAGGTATTCGATCTCCTCGAGCCGCTCCCGCGGAACCGCCTCGAAGTGGGTGAAGTCGAACCGCAGCCTTCCCGGCGCGACCAGCGAGCCGGCCTGCCGGGCGTGCTCGCCGAGGAAGCGGCGGATGGTGTGGTGCAGGACGTGGGTCGCCGTGTGCGACCGGGCCGTGGCCGCGCGGCGATCGGCGTCCACCTCGGCGTGGACCTCCTGGCCCTGGCGGAACTCGCCGGCACGAACCACGCCCCGGTGGACGGTGATCCCGCCGGGCCCGGGCCGGGTGTCGGTGATCTGGACCTCCGCACCGTCGGTTCGGATCACCCCGGCGTCGCCGACCTGGCCTCCGCCCTCGGCATAGAAGGGGGTCCGGTCGAGGACGACCACCACCTGGTCTCCCTCACCGGCCGTCTCGGCGTGTTCGTCCCGCCGGACCAGCCCCAGGATCCTCCCCTCGGCGGCCAGGCGCTCGTAGCCCAGGAACTCGGTTCTCCCGGCCACCTGGGCGATCTCGGCCAGGGCCGCCTCCGCGAACTCACCCTTCTTCCGTTCCCGGCGGCCCCGGTCGCGCTGCTCCTCCATGAGCGTGGCGAACCGGTCGGTGTCCACGCTGAGGCCCTCCTCCCGGGCCAGCTCGATGGTGAGCTCCAGGGGGAAGCCGTGCGTGTCGTGCAGCCTGAAGGCCACCTCGCCGGGCAGCACGCCGTTCGCCTCCCCGCCACCGGCACCCGCCCCAGCCCCGGTCCGTTCGACCTCCTCCGCCAGCAGCGACACGCCCTGGCGGTAGGTGGCGGCGAACCGCTCCTCCTCCGAGGAGGCCACCTGTGCGACGAACGCCCGGTTGGCCACCAGGTCGGGATAGGCCTCGCCCATGAGCTCGACGGTCTTCTCCACCAGCGGGGGCATGACCTCGTGGTCGACCCCCAGCCGCCGGGCGTGGGTGACCAATCGCCGGAGCATCCGCCGCAGCACGTAGCCCCGGCCCTCGTTCGACGGCAGCACGCCGTCGGCGATGAGGAACGTGGTGGCCCTGGCGTGCTCGGCGATGATCCGCAGGCTCACGTCGGTGTGGTCATCCGCGCCGTACTTCGTGCCGGTGGTCTCCTGGGCCACGTCGAGGAGGGCCCGGAGGTGGTCGGTGAGGAAGACGTTGTCGACGTCCTGCAGGACCATGGCCACGCGTTCGAGGCTCGAACCCGTGTCGATGTTCCTCTTGGGGAGGTCGCCGATGACCTGGCCGTGCTGGTTCACCTCGTTCTGCATGAACACCCCGGCCGGCCCGGCCACGTGCATCCACCAGAAGTTGTCCTCCCGCCCCCGCCGCACGATCCGGTCCCGGGGCACGCCCACCTCATCCGACCAGATGTCGAAGGCCTCGTCGTCGGTCTCGAACACGGTGACCCACAACCGCTCCGGGTCGACCCCGTAGCCCTCGGTGACCAGCTCGTAGGCCCACCGGGCGGCCTCGCCCTTGAAGTAGTCGCCGAACGAGAAGTTGCCGAGCATCTCGAAGAACGTGAGGTGCCGGTCGGTGTGGCCGACGTTCTCGATGTCGCTGGCCCGGAACACCTTCTGCACCGAGACGGCCCGGGGATGGGGCGGCTGCTCCAGCCCCAGGAAGTAGGGCTTGAACTGGTTCATGCCGGCGTTCGTCAACAGCAGCGTGGGGTCGTTCGGGATCAGCGACGACGAGGGCACCAGGCGGTGCCCCCGCTGGGCGAAGAAGTCCACGAAACGACGACGGATCTCGCCGGTGCGCATGCTGCGGGCCAGTCTACCGGCCTGCCCCCTGGCCTCCGGACCGGTTTTGGGGTCAGCCCAGGAGGTCGCGGGCCAGGCCCTCCCACAGCTCCGTGGACAGCCGGAGCGAGTCGACGTCCACCCGTTCGTCGTCCCCGTGGAACATCGAGGCGAAGTCGGCGAACGAGATGCGCTCGCTGAACAGCCCGTAGCCGTAGGCGGTGACGCCCTTGCGGCGGAAGAAGCGGGCGTCCGTGGCCCCCACCAGCAGGAACGGGATCGTCCTGGCCCCGGGGACGAGCCGGCCGGTCACCCGCGAGAGGCTCTCCCACAGGGGCGTGTCGACGGCCGAGGCGGTGGCCTCGTCGTCGGTGGTGGCCAGGATGCTCACCTCGTCGAACAGGTCTCCCAGGGCCTCTCGGAGCATGGCCGTGACGTCCTCGGCGGTCTGGCCGGGGAGGGTTCGGATGTCCAGGTCGAGGTCCACGGTATCCGGGATCACGTTCGTCTTGACCCCCCCGTGCATGACGGTGGGAGCGAACGTGGTGTGCGTGGCGGCGTGGACCATCCGGGCCATGCCCAGGTCGGGGAACGACTCGGTCAAGGCCTCCACCCGGTCGGGGTCGAGCAGCATCGCGGTCATCTGCTCCGGGAGCTCGGCCCCCTCCACGAACCGCCGCCACAGCTCGAGGACCTGCGTCTCGGGGCGGTACCGGTGGATCCGTCCGACCACCTCGGCCGCCTTCACCAGGGCGTTGTCGGTCCGGTAGGGCATCGAGCCGTGCCCGGGGGTGCCACTCACTCGGATGCGCCGCCAGAACGCCCCCTTCTCCCCCACCAGGATGGGGAGCTTGGGGCCGGTCTCGGACGGCAGCGGCATGCGGAAGCCGCCCGACTCGGTGACCACGAAGTCGGCCATGACCGCCTCGGGTTCGTGCTCCACCAGCCAGTCTGCCCCGTGGGTTCCCAGGGCCTCTTCGTCGGCCACAGCGAGGTAGGTCAGGCGTCCCTTCGGCCGAAAGCCCTGCGCGGCAAGGCGTTTGAAGGCCACCGCCATCGAGGAGGTGAGGTTCAGCATGTCCACCGCGCCCCGCCCCCACACCTCGCCGTCGATGAGGTCGCCCCCGAAGGGATCCTCCCGCCATCGTTCGGCGTTCACCGGCACCACGTCGGTGTGGCCCATCAGCAACAGGCTCGGCGCGGTCGGGTCGCTGCCTTCGAGTCGAGCCACCAGGCTGGCCCGGCCGGGGACCGGCTCGTAGGTCTGGAAGTCGGCGCCGGTGCCTTCGAGGTAGTCGCGCAGGAGCTCGGCGTTGCGGGACTCCCCGCCCGAGTCCCTGGTGCCGTCGTTGACGCAGGCGTTCCGGATGAGCTGCTGGAGGAGGTCGGTGACCTCCCCGGTCGGGTCGTCGTTCGCCATGTTCACACCACCCCCCTGGATCTCAGTCCCGCCCACTCCTCGGGGGAGAGGCCCGCCTCGCCCAGCATCTCCTCGGTGTGCTCGCCGAGGGCAGGAGCGCGACGGTACTCGGCGGGCGCGGGTTCGAATCTCAGCGGCGGCGCGGGGCCGACCTCCCGGCCGCCCGCTGTCGCGATCATGCCGCGGTGCCGAATCTGGGCGTCGGCCAGCGCCTCGGTCAGGTCGTTCACCGGGCCCACGCACGCCGCGACGGAGGCGAACGCCTCGACCCATTCGTCGCGGGTCCTGGTCTCGAACACCGCCTGCAGCGCGGCGGCCATCTCGGCCTGCCGGGGCGACGGGGCGAACTGCTCGTCGATCAGCTCTGGGCATCCCAGGGTCTCGCACAGGGCCCGCCAGAACTGGGGCTCCAGCGCCCCCACGGTGAGGAACCTGCCGTCGCCGGCCCGGTACACGCGGTAGCACGCGAAGTCGCCCGAGAGCGGACGGGCGTGGGCCAGCATCTCGGGGTCGGCCAGGTGGTTCCCCAGGTGGAGCGAGAGCCATGAGACGATGCCGTCGAGCATCGACACGTCGACGAACCTCCCCCGGCCCGTTCGGTCCCGTTCGATCAGCGCCGAGAGGATCCCCACGCAGGCCGGCAGGCCCCCTCCGCCCAGGTCCCCCACCTGCACCCCCGGCAGCCGGGGCTCCGTGCCCGAGGGCCCGCCCAGCCACAGGGCCCCCGCGTAGCCCGTGTAGTTGATGTCGTGCCCCACCTTGTCGCGATACGGACCGTCCTGCCCATAGCCCGTGATGGCGCAATACACCAGGCGCGGGTTGCGTTCGGCCAGGACGTCGAACCCCACCCCGAGTCGGTCCATGACCCCGGGCCGAAAGCTCTCCACCAGCACGTCGGCCCGCTCGGCCAGCCTCTGCAGCAGGCCGGGACCCTCCGGCGCCTTCAGGTTCAGGGTGATCGAACGCTTGCCCCGGTTGAGGGCGTGGTGCGCCCCGCTCATGCCGTCGACCAGCGGCGGGTTCCACCGGATGTAGTCGCCCCGCCCGGGCTCCTCGACCTTGACCACGTCGGCGCCGAGATCCGACAGGAGCAACGTGCAGTAGCCGCCGGGGAGGAGGCGGGTCAGGTCGAGGACGCGAAGGCCCTCCAGCGGGCCGCTCATGGAAGCGGGCTCATTCGCCCAGGGTGGCCCGGATCTCGGCTTCCTTCTCGGTCATGCCGGCGCGGAACTCGTCCGCCGCCTCCTTGAGGAGCCGGCCGACGTCGCGCCCGGTGGCCACGGCGTGGCGGCCCACGGCGGCAGGGAGCTCGTCCGCGGTGCGCCTGGCCCACCGGGTGGCCACCACCGCGACGGTGACCCCGACCCCGAGGCCGACCGCCAGCCAGAACACCCGTCGCACCCCGCGGTCACTCCTTCTTCTTGCCCAGCTTGCGCATCGCCCGGGCGAGGCCCGCGCCGAAGGCGGCGACCTTGATCAGCGGGCTCGACACGGTCTGCTCCACCACGGTGCTGATGCGCTCGACGTTCTTCACGATGGTTCCGGCCGACTCGACCATCCCGTCGACCCGGTCGAGCTCCTTGTTCACCCCGGTCACGGTGCCCGTGACCTCGTTCAACAGCGGCACCGTCTCCTGTCTGATGCCGTCGATCAGCATCTTCGTCGACTCGAGAACCCGGGTCAGGCTCAGGAAGACCACGATCAGCACGACCACCATCACGGCCCACGCCACGGCCGCCACGATCCCGGCGATGCCCCCTATCGATGCGACCACGTTCGGCCTCCCTCCCCACGAGTCGGGTTGGCGCCGAATCATACCCGGCTCAGGGCGCCGGTTTGTCCGGCTCGCCGGCGGACTCCTCGCCCATGCCGCTGGGTTCGTAGTACCGCTGGCCCTCGAACCGGGTGGGACGGTACTCCTGCTCCACCACGTGTCCCGGGAAGTCGTGCGGATACCGATAGTCCTTGCCGTAGCCGAACTTCCGCAGGGCCGGATGGCCGGCTTCCTTGAGGTGCAGGGGCACAGGGTCACCGCTCACCGCATCCTCCGTGGCCTTGCCCAGCGCGGCGATCACACTGTTCGACTTGGGCGCGCGGGCCAGGTAGATGGCCGCCTGGGCCAGGTTCAACCGGCACTCCGGCAGGCCCACGTACTCGACGGCGTGGGCGGCCGCCGTGGCGATCAGCAGGGCCCGCGGATCGGCCAGGCCGATGTCCTCCGACGCGTGCACCACCATGCGCCGGGCGACGTACCGAGGATCCTCGCCCGCCTCGAGCATCCGGGCCAGCCAGAACAATGCGGCGTCGGGGTCCGAACCCCGGATGCTCTTGATGAACGCCGAGATCACGTCGTAGTGGGCGTCGCCCTGGCGGTCGTACACCACAGCCTTCTTCTGCACGGCGTCCTCGGTCAGGGCCCGGTCCACCTCCGCCAGCCCCTGGGCCTCGGCCGCCAGCACCGCGGCCTCCAGCCCGGTCAGGGCGATCCGGGCATCGCCGGCGGCGATCGTCACCAGGTGCTCCAGGGCCTCATCGGTCACCTTCACGTCGAACCGTCCCAGCCCGCGTTCGGCATCCTCCAGGGCGCGGTCGAGGAGCGCCCGGACCTCCTCGGACGAAAGAGGCTCCAGCCGGAGCAGCAGGCACCGCGAGAGCAGGGGCGAGACCAGCGAGAAGTAGGGGTTCTCCGTGGTGGCGCCGATGAGGGTGATGGTGCCCTCCTCCACCGCGGGGAGCAGCACGTCCTGCTGCGACTTGCTCCACCGGTGGACCTCGTCGACGAACAGCACCACCTGGATGAGCGAGCCCTTTGCGCGGTCCATGACCTTGCGGGCGTCGGCCACCCCCGAGGACACGGCGGAGAGCTGCACGATCTCTCCCCCCACGGCCTTCCCCAGCAGGTAGGCCAGGGTGGTCTTCCCGCTCCCGGCGGGCCCCCACAGGATCAGCGAGGGCAGCCGGCCGCTCTCGGCCAGCACCGTGAGCGGCTTGCCCGGGCCCAGCAGGTGGCGCTGTCCGGCCACCTCGTCGAACGAACGGGGCCGCATCCTCGCGGCCAGCGGCATGTCCGCCATGAGCAGACTGTAGGGGAACGACGGAGGGCCCGGCTCCGGCCGGGAGAGACGAGACGGGGCGGGCATCTCGCTTCGCATCACCGCGGAACCCTGTTCGTCCAGGGTGGGTGCCCCCCGGGCCGCCTAGAGTGCCCCTCTCGGGGCGCTACACCGCTGACCCGCGCAGGACTCCCAATCGCGAATGCTGGTTCTGCGACTCCGCGAACCGAGACGTCCGCCCGAGCCGATGCTAGACCCGGCCGCCTGGAGGATCAACTCGCCGAGCGGACCACTCCCGGAGGCCGAACACCGCTTGCCGGTCGGATCTAGGTCGGCTCCACGAAGCGCATCGCCAGGAGATCCGTCTGGTCCGGAGACGGCACGCTGGGGGCGCCGGTCAGCAGCTCCTGGCCCGAGGAGGTCTTGGGGAACGCGATCACGTCGCGGATGTTGTCGTGCCCCGACAGCAGCATCACCACGCGGTCGATGCCGAAGGCGAACCCTCCGTGCGGTGGCACCCCGTACCCGAACGCCTCCAGCATGTGGCCGAACTTCTCCCGCGCCTCCTCGCGGGAGATGCCGAGCTGTTCGAACACCCGGGTCTGCAGGTCGGGGCGGTGGATCCGGATGCTCCCGCTCCCCAGCTCGAACCCGTTCAGCACGATGTCGTAGGCGCGGGCCTTGGCCGTCTCGGGGGTGAGGTCGTCGGTGGCGGGCATGGTGAACGGATGGTGCACGCTCACCCACTTCCCCTCCTCCTCGCTCCATTCGAACATCGGGAAGTCGGTGATCCACAGGAAGTTCCACCGGCCCTCCGGGACCAGGCCCAGCCGCGAGGCCATGAGGCGGCGCAGCCCGTCCAGGGCCACGTTGACCCGGCTCTCCCGGTCGGCCACCAGCAGCACCAGGTCGCCGTCGCCGGCCCCGGTCCTCGCCCCGACGGCCCCCAGCTCCTCCGGTGAGAGGTGCTGGATCACGGGCGACCTCACCTCCGACCGGGACCAGGCCAGCCACACCAGGCCCGCCGCTCCCCGCGACGTGGCCTCGTTCACCAGCGCGTCGAGGTCCTTTCGTGACCAGCCCGCGGCCCCCGGTGCGGCGAACCCCTTCACCACCCCGCCGTTCGCCACCACCGAGGCGAAGGCCCGGAAGCCGCTCGAGGCGAAGTCCTTGGTCAAGTCGGCCAGCTCCATGCCGTAGCGGGTGTCGGGCTTGTCGCTGCCGTAGCGGCGCATGGCCTCCTCGTAGGAGAGGCGAGGCCACGGCGTGGGCAGCCCCACCATCAGCACCTCCCGCCACACCTGGGCGAACATGGCCTCCAGGACCTCGTACACGTCCTCCTCGGTGGGGAAGGACATCTCCATGTCGAGCTGGGTGAACTCCCAGTGCCGGTCGGCCCGGAGGTCCTCGTCCCGGAAGCACCGCACCAGCTGGTAGTACCGGTCCATCCCGGCCACCATCAGGAGCTGTTTGAACTGCTGCGGCGATTGGGGCAGCGCGTAGACCTTCCCCTTCTGCAGCCGCGACGGCACCAGGAAGTCGCGGGCGCCCTCGGGGGTGCTCTTGGTGAGCATGGGGGTCTCCACATCGACGAACCCGCGTTCGTCGAAGAACCGCCGGATCGAGGCCATGACCTGGTGCCTGAGCCGGATGACCCGGGTCATCTCCGGACGGCGGAGGTCGAGATACCGGTAGGTCAGGCGGAGCACCTCGTCCACCTCCACCCGGTCCTCGATGGGGAACGGTGGGGTGTCGGACTCCGTGAGGACCTCGATCTCCCGGGCGGCCACCTCGACCTCACCGGTGGCGATGTTCGGGTTCTCGTTCCCCTCCGGCCGCCTGCGGACCTCGCCGGTCACCCTCACCACGGACTCGGTTCGAACCTTCGACGCCACCGCGTGCGCCCCCGGGGTGTCTTCCGGGTGGGCCACCACCTGCACCGGGCCCTCCCGGTCCCGGAGGTCGAGGAACACCACCCCGCCGTGGTTCCTGGTTCGGGCCACCCACCCCGCCAGGACGACCTCCCGTCCCGTGTCCGACGGGCGAACGTCTCCGCACATGTGGGTCCGGCCCCCGGGAAGCGCGGTCACGGCGACTCCCCCTGAGTCAGGACCCACTTCACGACCTCGTCGAGCCCGAACTCCTCCTGGTGGCCGTCGGAGAGACGGCGAAGCGTCGCCGTCCCCCCGGCCGCCTCGCGCTCCCCCAGGATCACCGCGAACCGGGCCCCGCTTCGATCCGCCGCCTTCATCTGGTGCCCCAGGGGGCGCCGGTCGAACGGCAGCGCCGTGGACACCCCCGCCTCGCGGAGCGTTCGAGCCACCTCCCCCGCGCGGCCCCAGGCCTCGTCCCCCACCGCCACCACGAAGCAATCCAGCGGCGCCTCTTCCGGGGGCTGCACGCGTTCGGCCTCCAGGGCCTCCAGCACGCGCTCGAGGCCCATGCCGAATCCGACCGCCGGGACGGGCGGCCCGCCCAGCGTCTCGGCCAGACCGTCGTAGCGGCCCCCTCCGAACAGCGTCGACTGGGCCTGCTCCAGGGCGTGGCTCGCGAACTCGAACGCGGTGCGCGTGTAGTAGTCGAGCCCGCGGACCAGGGTCGGGGCCAGGACGGGCTCGAGGTCGGCCTCCCTCAACCCCGCCAGCACCGCGTCGAAATGCTCCCGGCACGGCCCGCACAGCCGGTCCACCATCTTGGGGGCGTCCCTGGACACCTCCCGACAGGCCTCGTCCTTGCAGTCGAGGACGCGCAGCGGGTTCGTTTCGAACCGATCCCGATGCTCGTCGCGGAAGCGTTCCCGGTTGGCCCGGAGGTAGGCCACGAGCTCCTCGCGATAGGCCGGCCGGCACACGCCGTCGCCGATGCTGTTGACCTGGATCTCGTAGCGGGACAGGCCGAGCGATCGCAGGAAGGCGTCACCAACCACGACGATCTCGACGTCGGCTGCTGGCTCGGCGGAGCCGAACACCTCCAGGCCGAACTGCCGGTGCTCCCGGAACCGCCCCTTCTGGGGGCGGCCGTACCGGTACATCGCCTCCAGGTAGTAGGCCTTGAACGGCGCCCCCAGCTCGTGCTGGTGCCCCAGGTAGGCTCGCATGAGCGGCGCCGTGCCCTCCGGCCGCAGCGTCAGCGACCGGCCCGACCGGTCCCGGAAGGTGTAGGTCTCCTTCGTCACGATGTCGCTGGTCTCGCCGGAGGATCGGTGGATGAGGTCGGTGCTCTCGAAGGCCGGCGTCTCGGCGTACCGGTATCCGTACAGCCTGGCGATGGCCGCGGCGCGGTCGTACAGCGCCCGCATGCGGCTGCCCGCGGGCGGCAGGAAGTCCCGGGTGCCTCTCGGCGGGGTGAGGTCCATCGGCTAGAAGTTTCGAAGGAACGGGTTCGAGGCGCGTTCCAGCCTGACCGTGGTGGAGGGGCCGTGCCCCGGGTGCGCAGGCAGCGGGTCGGGCAGGGAGAGGAACCGGCGCAGGCTCGACTCCATCGCCTCGGCCGAGGAGTTCGGGAAGTCGTACCGCCCGATGGCGCCACGGAACACCAGGTCGCCGGTGAACACGAAGTCGTCGGCCTTGAAGCACACGTGGCCGGGGGTGTGCCCCGGCGTGTGCAGCACCTCCAGGCCGAACCCGGCCACGTCCACGACATCCCCGTCGGACAGGGTCCGCACATCCCCGGGCCGACCGACGGCCTCGGTGACGAACCCCGCCCCCCAGGCCCGAGGGTCGGTCAGGGCCAGCTCGTCGTCCTTGTGGATGTAGAACGGCAGCTCGCTGCCACACATCACGGCGGCCGAGCCGATGTGGTCGTAGTGCCCGTGCGTGGCCAGGGCCGCCACCGGGCGCTTGCCGGCCGCCTTCAGGAGCTGCCGAACCCGCTCGGGAAAGAACCCGGGGTCGATCACCAGGGCCTCGTCGCGCCCCTCCAGCGCGAGCAGCCAGCAGTTCGTGTCGAACGGGTTGTCGTTGAACGCCTCGAGGTACATGGGAGGGGCAATCGTATCAGCGGCTCTAAGCCCGACCGCCTCGCTCCAGGACCAGCGTCACCGGGCCATCGTTCACCAGCTCGACCTCCATGTGCTCCTGGAAGGAGCCACGCCTGACGGCTACCCCCTCCTCCTCCAGCATGGAGGCGAACCGGTCCACCCATTCACGGGCCTCCTCGGGCGGAGCCGCGCCGATCCACGACGGGCGGCGGCCCTTCGAGGCGTCCCCGTACAGCGTGAACTGCGGCACCACCAGGACCTCTCCGCTCACCTCGTCCAACGAGCGGTTCATCTTGCCGTCGTGGTCCTCGAACAGCCGCAGGTGGGCCACCCTGCCCGCCAGCCACGAGACCTCCTCCCCCCGCTCGCGGTGACCCACCCCGACCAGGACCAGGAAGCCGGGGCCGATCTCCGCGACGGTCTCCCCGCGCACCCGAACGGCGGCCCGGGACACTCGCTGGACGACCAGCCGCACGGCTAGTTCGGCACCAGGCGGTACGCGTCGAACACCCCGTCCACGCGCTTCACCGCCGAGATGATGCTCGACAGGTGCTCCGCGTCCGCAAGCTCGAGGGTGAACCGAAGGGTGGCGATGCGGTCCCGGCCCGTGTGGGTCGAAGCCGCCACGATGTTCACCTTCTGCTCGGCCAGGACGGTGGCCACGTCGCCCAGCAGCTTCTTCCGGTCCAGGGCCTCCACCTGGATCGACACGGCGAAGGTGGTGGGCTTCCCCGCGGCCCACGACACCTCGATGACGCGTTCGGGCTCCCGGGTCATCCACCGCATGTTGGGGCAGTCGCTTCGGTGCACCGACACGCCCTGCCCCCGGGTGACGAACCCGGAGATCTGATCGCCCGGCACGGGCGTGCAGCACCGGGCCAGCTTCACCCACACGTCGCTCCGGCCCTGCACCACGACGGGCTGCCCGGCGTCCCGGGCCAGGTGGACCGGCCTCGCCGGCGGCAGCTCTTCGGCCTCCTCCTCGACCTCGATCGAGGCCAGCCTCGACAGCCGGGTCACGATCGACTCGGGCGAGACGTGCCCTTCCCCGATGGCCACGTAGAGCGAGTCCAGTCCCGGGTACTTCAGGTCGGCCGCGACCTGGGACATCATCTGGTCGGAGGACAGCCGGACCACCGGCAGCGACTGCCGGCGGAGCGCCCGCTGGAGCAGCTCCCTCCCCGACTCCATGGCGTCCTCGCGGCGCTCCCGGGAGAACCACTGCCTGATCTTGTTCCGGGCCCGGGGCGACTTCACGATCAGGAGCCAGTCGCGCTTCGGCCCGGCGTCTTGGGCCTTCGACGTGATGATGTCCACCGCGTCGCCGGTCTGGAGCTTGTAGTCGAGCGGCACCAGCCGGCCGCTGACCCGGGCCCCCACGCAGCGGTGCCCCACCTCGGTGTGCACGGCGTAGGCGAAGTCCAGGGGGGTCGAACCCGCCGGCAGGTCCGCCACGTCCCCCTTCGGGGTGAACACGAAGACCCGCCCCTCGTACAGGTCGATCTTCAGGCCCTCCATGAACTCCTTGGGATCGGCCATCTCCTTCTGCCACTCGAGCATCCGGCCGAGCCAGGCCAGGTTCTCCGCCTGCTCGTCAGCGGCCTTCTTGGCCGAGCCGCTCGAGCCCTCCTTGTACCGCCAGTGCGCGGCGATGCCGTACTCCGCCGTCCGGTGCATCTGCTGGGTCCGGATCTGCACCTCCAACGGCCGTCCCCCCGGCCCGATCACCGTGGTGTGCAGCGACTGGTACATGTTGAACTTGGGCATCGCGATGTAGTCCTTGAACCGCCCCGGCACGGGCTTCCACAACGAGTGCATCGCGCCGAGGGCCGCGTAGCAGTCCCGCAGGGATTCGACCAGGACCCGGATGCCCACCAGGTCGTAGATCTCGTTGAACTCCTTGCCCCGGAGCACCATCTTCTCGTAGACCGAGTACAGGTGCTTCGGCCGGCCCCGCACCTCGGCCTTGATCTTCAGGTCGCGGAACCGCTGGCGGAGCTGTTCGGTGACCAGCTCGACGTACTCAGAGCGTTCGCCCTCCCGCTTCTCCACCAGCGACCTGATCTCCTCGAACCGCTTGGGATGGAGCGCCTGGAACGAAAGGTCCTCCAGCTCCCACTTCAGCCGATGCACCCCCAGGCGGTTGGCCAGGGGGGAATAGATCTCCAGCGTCTCGGTGGCCTTGTCGTGCTGCTTCTGGCGGCTGAACACTGACAGCGTCCGCATGTTGTGCAACCGGTCGGCCAGCTTGATCAGCAGGACCCGGATGTCCCGGGCCATGGCGATCATCATCTTGCGCACGTTCTCGGCCTGCTCCTGTTCCCGTGATCGGAACTTGATCTTGTCCAGCTTGGTCAGGCCGTCGACCAGTGCCGCCACCTCGGGGCCGAACTCCCCCTCGATCTCCTCGACGGTGATGTGGGTGTCCTCGACGGTGTCGTGCAGCAGCGCCGCCTGGAGCGTGGTGAGGTCCATCCCGAGGTCGGCCAGGATCGCCGCCACCGCCACGGGATGCTCCACGAAGTCCTCGCCCGTCAGCCGCCTCTGCCCGTGGTGGGCCTGCTCGGCGAACGAATAGGCCCGCTCCAGCCCCCGGAGGTCGGCTTTCGAGTTGCGCGTCTTGACCAGGCGGGTCAGGGACTCGAACGAATCGCCCTGGCCGTCGGCCGATCCGTCGGAGGCGCCCGGCCGGAAGGGGAGCCGGGAGAGGATCCCGCCTCGGCGTTCCTGCCTGACCGCCTCCTGTTCCACCCCGCGTTCCCTCTCCAGCATTTAACCACGCGGAGGTCCGGCTCCTTCCTGGAACCGATCTCGAACGGCCGGGGGGAGACCTTCAGACGGCCTGCTCGACGGGAGCCTCGCCGGGTTCGTCCGGGCCCTCGCCGGCACCCTTCGGCGGGGCGTAGCCCGAGCCGGCGGGGGCGACCGGCTGGCGCTGGGTTCCGACCGCCCGCTCCTCCTCCGGGGCGTGGTCGTCGGCCGGAGCGGGAGTGGCCGGTTCCTCCTGCTGGGACTCCTCACCCCGCTTCGCCGCCTCGTCCCAGGCCCTCGGCTCCGCCTCCTCCTCGGCCCGGTCGTCGTGGCTCGTGTAGGGCTTGCCCTCCTTCTCGGCCATCATCTGCCCGAGCTCATGGGCCTCGTCGTGCGTGAGCCCTTCCTCGAACCGTTTCCGTTCGAGCTCCTCGAACCGCTCCTGGTCCATCGTGGTCACCTCCAGCAGGCCGGCGCGTCCGGCCTCGTCGAGGAGGGTTTTCCCGTCCCAGAGGCGGGCCAATCGACACCTCGGCCCTGGGCGGACCTGCGGAACGACGTCTCAGTGCCGAATGGCCCGGGTGCGTTCCACGGGCTCCCCGGCGGGCCGGGGGGCCGTGCCCGGGAATGTCTGGTCGAACCACTCCAGGACGTGCCGGACGGTGAACTCCTGGCGTTCCAGGGAATGGAACCCACGGGTGGCTCCTCCCGGAAGCTCTCGCATCTCCAGGCGGTGCCTGCCGTTCTTCCGCTGGAGGCCGTCCACGAAGCCGATCAGCTTGCCGGCCTTGACCGTGTTCGCCTCCAGCAACAGCAGGTCGCTCACCGCGTTCACCGCGGCCACGGCCTCCAGGACGGCCCCGGCCTTGCGCCACCTGAGCGACCAGTAGGCCCGGCGGGCCATCGGGCCGACCCGGCGGAAGCGCTTGAAGATGAGCTTCGTCCTCTGAACGGCCTTGCGCTGGCTTCGCGGTCCGGCCAGCGGTTTCAGCATGATCAGCACGGCCGACCGGGTCTCCGGCACCTGCCGGAGGATACCCAGGGCCGTTCGGGCCCCGCCGCAGTTGCCGGCCATGCCAAAGGTCCGGGTTCCCAGTGCCTCCATGGCGAACCGGGCCACGGCGAGGCCGTCCTCCACCGGGAGGTGCCTGAAGCTGTAGGCCACCACCCCCGAGCTGTCGCCCACGCCCTTCCAGTCGATCCGGGCCGAGGCGATCCCCCGGTCGGCCAGTCCCCTGGCGATCCTGGTGAACATCGCCGTGCGGTGGCTGTGGGGGGCTCCCCCGCCGCCCGGCTGGAGCAGCACCAGGCCCCGGGGCCCACCATCCGGCACCGTGATCACGGCGCTGATGTGTTCGGCTCCCCGGGGGACGAAGACCGGAAACTCCCTCATGCCGCCCCCTGCCCGCCGTCCTCGTCGCCGAGCCATCCCAGCACCCTCTCGCACAGCCCCTGGTTGATGCCGGCGGTGACGTCGCCCAGCAGGTCCTTCGCCACCGGGCGGAAGTGCTCGTAGCCGAAGTTCGGCGCGGCCGTATGGGTCACGGTCTCCAGGCTAGCGCGCGCCCCCACTTCCCGAAGTCGGTCGAGCAACCGGACCAGCCCCTTCTGGGGCTCCGGGCTCCGCGAGACCTGCAGCACCAGGGCTCGCCCGGTGAACCGTTCGAGCCCCTTCAGCAGGTCGAACCGCCCCAGCTCCTCGTAGACCGTCCGGTGGAGCGGCCACCCCTTCACGTTCACCAGGCCCTCGGACGCCATCGCGGCCTTCATGTCCTTCATGGTCACCGCCTGGTGCGGGGTGTCCCCCATCAGCTCGCTGAACACCCGCGCCCTGAGGAGCTCCGCGGCATACCTCGAACCGCTCACCACCGGGGCCGCCATCACCGCCCGGGACGCCCCCAGCCGCTGCGCGGCCAGGGCGGCCACCGCCGCGCCGAACCGCGAGCCCACGAGGGCCAGGTCCTGGTCCCCGCACAGACCCGGCATCTGCTCGGCCACCTCCAGCGTGTCCCGGAGATGGCTGGAGGGCGTGGGCGGCGTGGCCACGTCGTCGGCGTCGCCATATCCCTGGCAGTGGAACCGCAGGACCGGATGCCCCGCCGCGGCCAGCGCCCTGGCGAAGGCCACATCGGTCATGTGCAGGTCGATCTGTTCGAGCCCGAACGAATGACAGATCAGCCAGGAGGGCGAACGCCGCTCGCCCGTGGGGAGGGACAGCACCCCCCAGGTCCGGGCGCCTCCCGCCCGCAGCCGAACGAACCGCTCGGAGATCCCGAGCCGCTCGTCACGATACGACGCATGTGCTTCCAGCAGCGCTTCGTCGACAGGCATGCATCATCCTCGAAGAAACAGGTGAGGTGGGGGCGGGCCCGTTTCACCGTCCAGGCGGAAGGCCGATCATATCGGGGGATTCCAGGAGATGTCACGCGAAATGCGGTGCCGGGCGAACCCCTCCGGTGGCGTCCTGGGGCCGAAGGCCTCCACCTCCCGTTGTGGCCCCGGAGATCCGGTCGATAGACTCGACCGATGCCTGATCACAGCGACCGGACCGGCCCCGGACCCGGCCGGCACCCCGGCCCGCCCGGCCCGGGGGGCAAGCGAGAGATGTGGGAGACACGCTACCGGGAGCGCGACCTTACGCAGTTCTTCTGGTATCGGGAGGACGCTCCTCCCGAGCTCACCCGGCTGATGGAGGGCGATGGCCGTCCCACCTCAGGAGCCGCCCTCGACCTCGGCTGCGGTCCCGGCGTCATGAGCGTCTACCTGGCGCAGTTCATGTCGCCCACGGTGGGCGTGGACATCGCCCACGCAGCGGTGGTCCAGGCGAAGCATCTGGGGGAGGAGAAGGGCTCACCCGCCCGGTTCATGGTGGTGGAGGCGCCCGACCTCCCATTCAGGTCCGGGGCCTTCGGGCTGGTGTTCGATCGCGGGTGCCTCCAGGCCATCCCGCGGACCTCCTGGCAGAAGTACTTCCAAGAGGTCGACCGGCTGCTCCAGCCCGGTGGGCGGCTGTGGCTGTACTGCTCCACGGTCGAACGCCCCGGGCTCCTGTCGAAGCGAGGGTTGAAGATGCGGGCCCGCCGGCTCCTGGGGAAGGGCGGCCCAGGATCGCTGTCCGACGCGATCCTGCGGCACCTCCCGACGTCCATGGAGACCGTGGAGCTGGAGAACCGCACGTTCCGGACGCCTGCCGGCCGGACCCGGCTCCTGGCGTACGGGCTGTTCCGAAAGCGCTGACCAGTCGTTCGGATCGGCCCCGTCCCGCGAGGCACCCGGCCGCCTCGGCCTCAGCTCCCCCAGTCGATCCGAACGTTCGGGAACGAATCCGCCCTGACCAGCTCGAGCACCCGGCGCACGGTGGGGTTGGGGGCCTCCAGGACCAGCGACCCGCCGCGAACCTGGGCCGCCACCCCGATCAGGGCACGGATCCCGGTGCTGTCGACGAACTCCAGGCCGCGCAGGTCCAGCACCAGGTCCCCCGATGAGCCCGAGCTCAGTCCGGTCACCTTCACCACCAGGTCGTCGGCCGTGGCGAGGTCCAGCTCCCCGGTCACCTGCAGCCGGCGAGGGTCCTCCGGGTCCTGACGCACCTCCAGGGTCATGGCTCTCGGGACGTTCGGGCCAGCCCACTCGCGCGGAGGCCGTCGCAGGGGGGACACCGCCTCACCGGTCAACCACCCTCCTTCGACCTCGGCCGGCGCCGGTCGTCGGGCCGGCGTCCGGTTTCGGCCTCGCCACGTCGATCCGCGCCGGCACCCGCATGCCGCGAACGCTCCGGTGCGTAGGACAGGAGTGTCCTAATTGTCCCCTCGGATGTCAAGACGACCGCCACCCCGCTTGCTCGTTGAACTGGACAATTCGTGCGTATCCGGATAGTTTTAGTGTGACGAACCGTCCTTCGTCGTGGGGCGGGAGCACATGTCCATCTCACCTACCGCGGGACCCGCGGGCCGCGGGTCGAAGGACAACGGCCCAGGCCAACCGGGGTTCCAGTCCTGGCTGGCCGAACGGCTCCGCCAGGAAGGGCTCTCCCAGACGGAGGCGGCCAGGCGCGTCGGCGTCACGTTTCGAACCCTGAACCGATGGGTCAAGGGGCAGTCCGAACCGAAGCTCAGCCAGCTCAGGGCGATCTGCAGGGTCCTGGGAAGCCCGCCGATCTGCTAGATCCGCCAGCGAGGGTCAGTACGTGATCAGGCTGAAGAAGTCGTAGCCCTCGAGCGCGGCCCGGCCGTTCAAGAAGGTCAGCTCCACGAGGCAGGCGATCCCCACCACCTTCCCCCCCAGCCGTTCGACAAGCCGGGCGGTGGCCCGAGCCGTCCCCCCGGTGGCCAGCACGTCGTCAACGATGACCACGCGCTCCCCCGGACTGATGGCGTCCCGGTGGATCTCGAGCGTGGCCGTGCCGTACTCGAGCGCGTACTCCTCCCGCTCGCTGTCCCACGGGAGCTTGCCGCTCTTGCGTACCGGGACGAACCCCGCGCCGAAGTGATAGGCCACCGGAGAGGCCAGGATGAACCCTCTGGCCTCGATCCCCACGACCTTGTCGATGTTGCCCCGGCCGTAGTGCACCACGATGAGGTCGATCACCGAGGAGAAAGCGTTCTCGTCGGCCAGGAGCGGGGTGATGTCCTTGAACACGACCCCGGGCTGGGGGAAGTCTGGTACGTCCCGGATCAGCGCTCTGACCTCTTCGATCGTGTTGTTCATGCGGCTGTCCCTTCGTGCGAGGCGGCGAGAAGGCTACCGCCGGCGCGGCTTGGGCTTCCCCTGGGGCTTGCCCTTCTTCTTCCTGGCGGCGCTCCCGCTCCTGGTCGTGCGGGGACGATTGCCGGCCGGCTGGCGTTCGGCCCTGGGCCCCATCGGCGTGATGGTCTCGCCGTCCAGCTCGACCGGACGTCGCGGGGGGGGAAGCTCCGCCGCGGGGGCCGTGCGGAGCCCGGGTCGGGACGCCCGGGCCGTGGCCCGCTGGCGGATCTGCTGGTAGCGGGGCTCGTTCTCCTTGAGCAGGGCCAGCACCGGGGCGGCCACGAAGATCGAGGAGTAGGTGCCCGAAGCCACCCCGATGAACAGGGCGAACGCGAAGTCCTTCAGCGTCTGCCCGCCGAACAGCAGGAGCGCGCCGATCGGCAGCAGGACCACCAGGGAGGTGTTCACCGAGCGCATGAACGTCTGGTTCAGCGACATGTTCGCCACGCCCGTATAGGTCTCCCGGGCCACCAGCGAGAGCGTCTCGGTGTTCTCCTTGATCTTGTCGAAGATGACCACCGTGTCGTACAGCGAATACCCCAGGATGGTCAGGATGGCGATGACGGTCTCGGGGGTGACCTCCCGGCCCACCAGCGCGTAGATCCCGGCCGTGATGATGAGGTCGTGGGCCAGCGCCACCAGCGCCCCGATGGCCATCTTCGGCTCGAACCTCAGCGAGATGTACGCGGTCACCAGGACCAGGAACACGATCAGGGCGATGATCGCCTTGTGGGAGATGGTGCCTCCCCACGTCGGCCCGACGTCCGTCTCGTTGATCTCGTTGGGGCTGATCCCCGCGACCTCGGCCAACTGGTTGCGCAGCAGGTCTGCCCGGGGCGTGACCGCCCGGGCGGCGGGCGGGGCCGAGGGGGACGCGGCGCTCCCCGACGGCGTCGGAGCCGCGCTCGCGGACGGCGTCGGGGCGGCCGAGGGGGAGGCGGTCGGGGTGGGCCCGGCGCTGGCCGACGGCGACGGAGCCACCGAAGGCGTCGGACTGGGCGGGGGGATGGCCACAGCCACCAGCCCCAACTGCTGCAGGCTCTTGCTGCTGATCGTCACGCAGCCCTGGGGGCACTGGCCACCCCCGAGGACCTCGACCTTCGACTCGCGAAGCCCGAACCGGTTCAGCACCCGCTGGAAGTCGGCGACCGTGGCTCCGCTCTTGTCCGGGAACTGGAGCTGTGCGCCGCCCTTGAAGTCGATCGAGTAGTTGAGCCCCCGCGCGAACATACCCACCAGCGACAGCACGATGAACGTGCCGGACAGGGCGAACCACCACTTCCTGCGCCCCAGGAAGTCGATGGTCGGGACGTGGTTGCCGCGGAAGGTGGCGATGGCCCGCCGGATGTTCACTTGGACCCCCCGGCCACGGGCACCGGCTCGGCGGCGACCCCGCTGCGGAGCCCGAACCCGCGCATCTCGGCCAGCCGGGGGTTGCGCGACATCAGGAACACCGTGGGCCGCTTGAAGAAGTACACGACGAACAGGTCGAGGCCCGTCGACAGGCCCAGGGTGAGGGCGAATCCCTTGACCGACCCGATGGCGAGGATGTACAGGACGCCGGCGGCGATGATCGTGACGGTGTCGGCAGCCACGATGGTTCGCCACGACCGGTTGAACGCCGGAACGACGGCGGCCCGAAGCGTCTTGCCGTGCCGGACCTCGTCCTTGAGGCGTTCGTAGAACACGATGTAGGAGTCGGCGGTGATTCCCAGGGAGACGATGATGCCCGCCACGCCGGCCAGGGTCAGCGCGTACCCGGCGGTGCGCCCGAGCAGCGACACCAGCCCGATGGCCAGGGTTGCCCAGATGGCCATGCCGAACCAGGTGACCACACCGAGCAGCCGGTAGTAGAAGGCCAGGTACAGCATCAGGAGGACCAGCCCGACCAGGCCGGCCAGGATCCCCTGGTGGAGCGACTCCTTCCCCAGCGTCGGGCTCACCGTGACCACGGTCTGGCGGGTGAGCTCGATGGGAAGGGCTCCGGAGTTCAGGACCACGGCCAGGTTCTTGGCCTGCTTCTCGGTGAAGCTGCCGGTGATCACTCCCTGCCCCCCGGTGATGGCGCTCTGCACCGTGGGAGCCGACTGGACCACTCCGTCCAGCACGATGGCGAGCTGCTTGCCCACCAGCTTCTGGGTGGCCGCGGCGAACTTCGCCGCGCCCGCCTTGTTCAGGTTGAACTGCACCTGCCACCCGGTCTGCTGGAGGTTCTGGGTGCTCGAGGCGCCGGCCGACTGGAACACGGCCTGCGCCTTCGTCAGGTCGGCCCCGGTGATCTGGATCGGCCCGAGCTTGAACTTGATGTCCGTGCCCGGGGTGAATCTGCCGTCGTTGTTCACGTCCTGGTACGTCACGACGCCGCCGGCGCCGCCGATGAACTCGCCCGTGTCGGGGTTCTTCGGCGTGAGCGGGCTCGTCGTGTACGCGGGGTCGCTCGGGGCGACGGTCTGGAGCACCTCGCGCTCCTCCAACCGGGCCGTCGTGCCGATCAGGTTGAGCACCGCCGTCACGCTCTGGGCCTTGGCCTTCGCCTCGGCATCGGCCCGTGACTTGAAGCATCCCAGGGACTTCCCCGCAGAGGAGACCGCGCAGAACAGCTTGCCCCTCTGTTCGACCTTCCCCTGGCCGCCCAGCCCGGGCAGCGACACCTGGATGTTGTTGCCGACCAGGGAGATCTCCGGCTCGGCCACGCCCAGGGCGTCCACCCGGTCGCGGATCCGGTCCAGGGCCTTCTGCATGACGTCGGGGCTGGTCCCGGCGGGTCCGGCCAGGACGACCGAGACGCCGCCCACCAGATCGAGCCCGAGGAGCGGGCGGACCCCCCCGAAGAAACCGCCGATCGCCGCCAGGACGAGGGCGGCCACCAGGGTGATCGAAGCTGCGAGTCGGCCGGTACCTTTCATCTCCATCTTCCTTCTACAGCAGTGTGGCTCCGTTGATGGTGAGCTTGAACTGGCAGTCGAGCCGTTCGGCCGCGCGCCGGCACATGACCATCCGCGCGAGGAAGATCTCGAAGTACTCCATCACGTGGCTGATCTCCGTGTCGATCGTGAGCTCGAGCGTCACGGTTCGGGCAGATGAGTCTACCCGCAGAAACGACTGTTCGGCGGCGTAGTTGACCCGGTCGTGGATGTCGAAGTCGATCTGGGCCGACTTTCGAACCCGGCTCCGGTGCACGTCGGACTTGTCCGCAAGGATGACCGCGGCGGCGACGGAGCTCGCACCCTCGCCGCCCTCCTCCTCGTGGTTGCCCACGGCCCCCATGACCAGGGCGAGGTCGGGCATCCGCATCCGGTCCTTCAGGACGTCGTAGGCGAGCATCGCGCCCACCTGGCCGTGGGCGTCCCGGGCCACCATGTTGCCGATGTCGTGGAGGTAGCCGCCCAGGCAGGCCAGGACGGCGGTCCGTTCGTCGAAGTCCAGCCGAGACAGCACGTTGAAGGCGATCCGCGCGGTGAGGTTGGCGTGCCGAAAGCCGTGCTCCGTGTACCCCAGGCCCTCCATGACCCGGTCGGCCTGGGTGATGAACGTCGAGATCTGCCGGTCCAGCTGGACGTCCTCGAGGGTCAGGAGGTCCGTGTCATCCGAGCTCGGGGGCTGCTCGGTCAAGCCCGCCCCTCGCCCCGGGGTCATCGCCGGGGACGTGGCCTGGGCGCGCAGATCGGACGGCCCCGGCCGGGCTGTCCTCTCCCGGCCGTCGTTCGTCGAGGACCGGCTCACGGCTGGTCGTCGGCCTCCTCTTCCTTCTCCTGGTGGATCTCCTCGGCGGGCTCGTCGTAGGTGAGCCTGGCCCCGATGGACGAGCGGCGGAACCGCACGAACACATCCTGGGCGATCTCCAGCGTCACCTCGTCGTCGTCCATGGCGTGCACGGTGCCGAACATGCCGCCCACCGTGACCACCTCGTCTCCCACGGAGAGATTGCCCATGAGCTCGCGCTGGGCCCGAGCCCGGCGCTGCTGGGGCCGGATCAGCAGGAAGTAGAACACCACGATCAGGAGCAGGAAGGGGAGCAGGGCGGTCACAGCGCTGCCGCTGCTACTGCTGGTCTTGGCGAGATGGAAGAGCGATCGAAGCACGATGACCTCCTCGGCGGGTCCGCCCCGGACCGGGACAGGGGCCCGCGCAAAAAACGGCGGCCCTGCGGCCGCCGGGACTCCGAACACAGATGTTAGGCGCGGCGGCGGGTGGTTCGCAACAGGTTCTGCCGGCTGGCGGTCACACGATCCGCCGCAGGACCCCCAGGTCGAAATTGCCACCGCTCACCACACAAACCACCGACCGATCCTCGTCACGGAACCGGGAACAGCCCGGCCTCCCGCTCAATGGCGACGCCGAGGTGGGCGAACGCGGCCGCCGTGGCCACCCGCCCCCGGGGCGTTCGCTTCAGGAACCCCAGTTGCAGCAGGTAGGGCTCGTAGACCTCCTCGATCGTCTCGGTCTCCTCCCCCACCGCCGCCGACAGGGTGGACAGGCCCACGGGGCCGCCGCCGAACTTGTGGACCAGGGTCGAAAGTATCGACAGGTCGAGCTTGTCCAGCCCTCGATGGTCGACCTCGAACAGGCTCAGGGCCAGCTCCGCGGCCTCCAGCGTCACCCGCCCGTCCCTCCGGACCTGGGCGTAGTCGCGGACCCGCCGGAGCAGGCGGTTGGCGATGCGAGGTGTTCCACGGGACCGCCGGGCGATCTCCCGGGCACCCTCCTGTTCGGTCTCGACCCCGAGGATCCCCGCCGAGCGATTCACCACCTGCGTCAGCTCCTCGTTGGAGTAGTAGTCGAGCCGGGGCGAGAAGCCGAACCGCTCCCGCAGGGGCAGCGTGATCAGGCCGGGCCGGGTGGTCGCGGCCGCCAGGGTGAACCGGGGCAGGTCCAACCGGATGCTCCGGGCGGATGGCCCCTTCCCGATGACGACGTCCAGCTTGAAGTCCTCCAGCGCGGGATACAGGACCTCCTCCACGGTTCGGGGCATCCGGTGGATCTCGTCCACGAACAGCACGTCGCCCTCTTCGAGGTTGCTCAGAATGGCCGCGAGGTCTCCCGCGCGCTCCAGGGCCGGACCCGAGGTGGGACGGAAGCCCACCCCCATCTCGTTCGCCACGATCCCCGCAAGCGTGGTCTTGCCCAGGCCGGGCGGCCCCGAAAGGAGGACGTGGTCCAGGGTCTCCTGGCGACCCCGGGCTCCCTCGACCAGGAGCATGAGCTGCTCCTTGACCTTCGCCTGTCCCACGAACTCGTGCAGCCACCGCGGGCGGAGGGCCGCGTCGAGCTCGCGCTCGTCCTCGCGGACCTCCGCGGCCACCACGCGAACGAGGTCCTCGGGAGGGTCCTGCCCGGTCATCTGCCCACGTTCCTCAAGGCGTCTCGCAACAGCTCCTCCACTGGCCGCTCGCCGTCCGGGCCCAGGGCGGCCAGGGCCTCCCGGGCCTCCTGGGCGGACAGGCCCAGCGCCAGCAGCGCCTCCCGAACCTCGGCCAGCGGGCCCGACGGGGCCAGGTCGCCGCCGACACCGAGACGGTCCTTCAGGTCCAGGAGGATCCGCCCGGCGACCTTCTTGCCGATCCCCGGAACCAGCGTCAGAGCGTCCACGTCGCCGGTGGCCACGGCCCGGCGCAGCGCCTCCGGCGAGAGGAGCGACAGCACGGCCAGGGCCATCTTCGGCCCCACCCCGCTCACCGTGACCAGCAGGTCGAACGCGCTCCGCTCGTCCGGCGAGGCGAACCCGAACAGGACCATGGCGTCCTCCCGGAGCTGCAGGCGCGTGTACACCCGGGCCGACCTGCCGGGCGGGGGAAGCCTGGCCAGCGACTGGGCGGGCACCAGCACCTCGTAGCCGACGCCGCCGGTCAGGAGCACCACCCGGTCGGCCGCCTTCTCCGCCACCGTGCCTTCCAGGAACGCGATCACCGGGCCCGCCTCCCGCTCACCTGGCGGCCGCCTCCACCAGCCGGCGCAGCCGCGACTGCTGCAGGTGGCACACGGCGACGGCCACGGCGTCGGCGGCGTTCGGCTCCTTCGGCACGCCCTCGGTCGCCAGGACCCGGATCAGGCACCGCCGGACCTGCTCCTTCGAGGCGTTCCCCACCCCAGTGACCGCCATCTTCACCTCGAGCGGGGCGTACTCCTCGACCCTCACGCCCGCGTCGGCCGCCGCCAGCAGGATGACGCCCGAGGCCCGGGCCACCTCCATGGCGCTGCCGGTGTTGCGCCCCCACATCAGGCGCTCCACGGCCACGGCGGCCGGCCGCAGTTCGGCGATGGCCGTTCGAA